>Ga0326728_10013281_pt1 | contig 17933 bp, 11 predicted proteins | sample MB3enrmetagenome_FD_207602 | JGI IMG/M metagenome (GOLD analysis project Ga0326728, IMG submission 207602) | Lab enriched peat soil microbial communities from McLean, Ithaca, NY, United States - MB31MN | ecosystem: Environmental > Terrestrial > Soil > Wetlands > Peat | place: USA: New York... | reverse complement strand
CCTGGCCGGATCTTTCTCGAGGCAGCTCGCGATCACCCCCTCCATGGCCGCATGGATAGGCGACTTGGCCAGCAAGGGAGCCGGTGGTAGTTGCACGATGGCCCGGTCGAGCGCCCCACCCTCACCGGAAAAGGCGCGCCGGCCGCTGACCATCTCATACAGCAGAGCGCCGAACGCGAAAATGTCGCTGCGCCAGCCGGGCGCTTCGCCGGATACCTGCTCCGGCGAGCGATAGGCAAGCGCGTCGAGATCCGTTCCTTCCACCGGGCGCACGATGCGCGCGCCGGAGGCGGTGAGCAGGATGGCGTGCGGCGAGAGCTTCCCATGAACCGCGCCGCGGCTGTGAGCGCGCTGCAGAGCCGTGCCGATGTCGATGGCATGGCGCAGCGCTTCTTGCGCCGCCAACCCGCCTTTGGCCAAACGGTCCGCCAACGGCTCGCCTTCGATTGCCTCGTTAGTGAGAAACTCCAGTTCTTTCGCGCTCACGTCAGTCAGAATTGCAGCGGAGTCCTTGCAACCCCAATCCTACTATCGGCGGAAAGGCACTACAATGCATGTACCGGGTGAGTGCGGTTCTGTATGTACCAATAGCCGGTGAGGTAAACCTCTGGTACGTGCTATGGTAACGAGAGGCGTGTCCAGGGCCGAAACGGATTCGGCAAAGTTTGTTTTTGCGGCGGATTTTCGCTTGACAGCGGCCGCGCCACGGGTACAATCCTTTGGTAGCATGAATTGGTTGGCGGAAACGGAAGCGCAGAATGCTTAGATCGAGGAAATCCAAGCCGGTTGCTTCGTCGGGCGAGCAAGGCTTCAACAGCAGCGATGTGTCCCGAATTTGCGGCGTCAGCCTGCGGCAGTTGCAATGGTGGGACGAACGGAACGTTGTCTCCCCGCGTCAGGACGGTCACAAGCGCATCTACATGACCGAAGAAGTCGTCGAAATCTCGGTGATTGCGGAGTTACGGCGCAAGGGCTTCTCGCTGCAGAAAATCCGGCGCGTTCTCCGTTTTCTGCAAAAGGACATGGGCAAGCGGCTCGCCGATGCCCTGGCATCCTCGGCGGACGTGCACCTGCTCACCGACGGGAAAACCATCTATCTGGAAGAGGCGCCCAACCGCATTATCGATCTGCTGAAGAACGCCCGCCAGCCGATGTTTCTGGTGTGCGTCACCGATCAGGCCAAACGTCTGACCGCGACGGCGGAACGCAAGCCGGCGAGGTCGGAGACCGCGGCCCCGGCGCGGAAAAAAGCCGTCAGCTACTAGCGGTTCGCCGATTTTGTATTACTATCCCTCCATATTCTTTGTACGCCGCGACGATGTCATGCCGCTCAAAAGCTGAATGCTGACCGCTGAGAGCTTGCGCGCAGCGCATTGTATTACTATCCCTCCATATTCTTTGTACGCCGCGACGATTTCATGCCGCTCAAAAGCCGAGAGCTGAATGCTGACCGCTGAGAGCTTGCGCGCAGCGCATTGTGGGACACGCTTCAGCTTGTCCAAGCGAGCGAAGCTCGCTCCTGAAGTTTGGACATTTCTGGCACGCGGTTGGCCAACCCGGTGGGGCAGACTTCATCAGTCTGCTCCAGGAACAATCGTGTTCTAAGGCACGCCGCAGCGAAGCCTGAGAAATCTGTCGGGCGGGTGGAAACCGGCCAAGGGCGAGCTTCACTCGCCTGGACAAGCTGAAGCATGTCCCACGAAAAAGGCCAAACTCGTCCAAGCGAGCGGGCCATCGTACCTTCCCTCCTGGCCGTAGCCATTAACCGGTGGCTGAAATCCACCAGGACGGTGGTTCCCGGCCAGCATCGGCGCACGACTGCCTGCTTCGTTTTCAATTATATACAGGGATGGCGAAACGCGTGCTTCAGAGCCATACGTCAATAGTGTAGGTATGAGCAATAAGGCAGGCACACATATGACTCCCATTTCTCTTCGCTCGGTAGCACTTCTCCTGGCGGCTTCCGCCGTGGTCCTGGGGCAGCAACCTCCCGCCGATCCGCAGAACGCGCCGGCTTCCAATTCAGGCTGGCGGCGGGCCGACGATCAAACCCAATCCGCGCCCGCAGCCCAAGCGGATCCGGCGCCGGCAGCGCGCGATGCTTATGGCCAGGCGCAGCAGCCCTCGGTCAAGGCTCCGCCGGCGGCGCAAACGCCGCGTCCCGCGTACGGCCTACCCGCGCAGGTGACCCTCAAGCCGGGCACTTTCCTCTCCATGCGAATCAACCAAAAACTGGCCGACAACAAAAATTCCGCCGGCGACACGTTCTCCGGCACGTTGACGCAGCCGTTGGTAGTCAATGGGATTCTGGTGGCGCAACGCGGCCAAATGGTCTACGGCCGTGTGACCGAGGCGCAAAAAGTGAAGAACGTGCATCGGCTGGGAATTGAACTCACCGGCATCATGCTCGCCGATGGAACGCAGGCCACGGTCCACACCCGGTTGATCTCGCGCGAGGGACCGATCCTGCCGTATGGGCATCAGCAGGAGGGCGCCATCACCACCGCTAGCGCGGATGGTTCGACGCCGCCGGCGGGCGCCACCGCCGCCGTGCTGGCTACCAAGGGGCATGACAGCGTCATCTATCCGGGCACTCTGCTGACGTTCCAGAACGAAAACGCGGTCACCATCGATACCGCTAATAACACCGCGTTCCGGTATGTCAGCCCGGACGATTATAACCGTCCCACGATGAACACCCAGGTCGCGACCCGGCCGGCTTATGTTTATGGCCCCGGGTATTATGGCTATCCCTACCCGTATTATGGCTGGGGGTATCCGTATCCGTATTGGGGTCCGGTAGTCGGGTTCGGCTTTGGGTTCGGCGGATTCTGGGGTGGATGGCACGGCGGCTGGCGCCGGTAGGCGTTTCGGTAAGTCTAACGAAAAGCAAATCTGGCCACAGATGAACGCGGATGAATGCCGATAAAAGAGGGCTTGGTTTTATCGGTGTTCATCCGCGTTCATCGGCGGCCAATAATGTTTTGTCCCGCAGCCGGGGGAAGAGGAGATTGCCGCCTCGGTAAGTTGCCGAAAACAAATTCGGCCACGGATGGACACGGATTCACACGGATAAGACGAAGATAAAACCAAGCGTTTTGTTATCCGTGTGAATCCGTGTCCATCCGTGGCCAATAATGTTTTCCTGGATCAATGCGTCATGGAGTAAACCACGTCATTGACGCCGATGCGAATGCCTAAGGCGGCCATTTCCTGCGGATAGCGCGGATCGTCGGCCCACTCCCAGGAATCGCCGATGTCCGAATTGAACGAAATGGCCACCATGATGCGCTGGCGATCGTCGTAAATGCCCATCCAGTGCGCTTTGGTTCCCACCGCCCGTTGCCACATGCCGCCGCCTCCGCCGCGGCCCCAACCTGGCATCGCCCACGTTCCCAGAATCTGGAAACGATCGTCGAGGTCGTAAACCACGTGGAAGATGGAATCCGCGTCGTCGATATCCACCACCTGGCGGTCGGGGAAAACCCGCTTCATGCTCTCATCGAAGCGCGCGAATTCCTCGGCGCCCCAGAAATCGTCGAGCATCAGGAAGCCGCCGCGCAACAGGTACTCGCGCAGAGTCTTGCACTGCGCGTCGGTGAGTTTCCAGTCGCCCATTTCGCCGGCGGCGAGCCAGGGCCAGTTAAAGAAATCGTCCAAATCGTCGGGATTGGAGGGCTGCTCGCTGGAGCGCGCATGAACGCGGGTCAGCCGGCGGACGGCAGCGGCGAAATGCCGGTCGGCGCGCGGATAATCCTGTGTCCAGCTGGTGAAACCTTCGCGCCAGTCCATGTTGAAGCCGCCGCCGAACCGGCCGCGGCGGCCGAAGGGGCTGAAGAGCCCTTCGGGATGCTCGGGGTACATCAGACGGGCGAAAACCCACTCGCTCGGCTCCTGATAATCCGGCGGCAGTGCGATTTCGTCGTACCCCTCCATGCTGGGGTACTGGCGGAACGGTTTCTGGAAGGCGTACAAGGCGGCGACCGCCAGGAGACTGCCACCCGCCAGGCACAACGCCCTCTGAGATTTCATCAGTGCCGCCCTGTCCGCAGGATAGCATTAGCGGCGTTGGCCGCGTGCCAGCCGGAATGTCGGGTCGCCATATAGAACGTACGCTGCCCAGGTGATCTCCTCGGGGTAATCTTTGCGGACATCCTCGCGCGCCCGGCGCAGAGCTTCGCCGGTGGGCTCGCCCTCCAGAACCGACTTGTAAAAAAGCACCGCGAGTTCGCGCGCGGGCTTGTCGTAAACCGGCCACATGGAACCCACGCAGCCGAGGGCGCCCGTGTACACGAACGCAGACGCCAGTCCCACCACCGGCTCCGGGTTGTGGAGCAGATACGACACCTGTTGCGGCTGGCTCGAGTTCGCCACGGTCCCCGAGTCGCAGGCATTCAGGAAAATCAGCGAGCCGCCGCGATTGAGGCGGCGAATGTTATCGGCGGTGAGGATGGTATCTTTCAGAAGCAGCCCGCTCTCCCCCGGACTCTTCTTGTTGAAATAGGCGTGCCCGGCGTAGTGGATGAAGTCGAACGGCTGGCCCACCAGAATGCCGTTGACGTTGGCGTTGGTGGCGTCGTCGGGATCGAGCCGCTTAATTTCCAGGTCCGGGCGATCTTTGAACGCCTGCTGGATCTGATCGATTTCCGCGCCGGCTTCGGGGAGGTTCTTCTTGGGGTCGGAATAGACCAGCAGCATGCGCCACTTATCGTCGCTGCGCCGTTCGCCCCCAAGCGCCGGCGGGAATACCTGTCCCAGCGGCATGCGGGAAATGGAATGTTTGACGCAAAGATGACCGTTGATTCCGGCATCGGACGCCGCCCCGGTATGCTCCAGGAACATCAGTTCCCAGGGCAGTTCCAGTTCGTTGGTGGTGATGCTGAAAGACCATTTCTCGCGCAGCAGATATTCACGTACGCGCTCGGGAAGAAATACGCGCGACATAAACCTGCCCAGATCGCCCGTAATCTGCTGGGTGTTGGCGGAGGAAGCGCCCGCTGGCGTAATGGTCCGGGGCGCACTGCCGGGATCCACCTTGCGCGCATGCGCATCGCGGTAGCCTTGGTTGGCGGCGTCGGTGAGCTCATTCAATTTACCCAACATCCAGGCGCGGTTTTGCCGGCTGATTTTCACCACGTCCTGAATGATGTTGATGCCGCGTGTTTCGCGATCGGCGGGGCGTAGCAGGACCCGGTACTCGATTTGGCCGCGTTTTTCGCCCGCCTGCATGATCAGCAAATCCGCCTGCTTCATCAGTTCCACGATCCGCTCCACCCTGGCAGTGGAATCCCGCATGGAATCCTCGAAGCTCTTCACCTGGGTGAGTGCGTCGTCGTGGAGCTTTTGCAGGTTGCCGTAGATTTTCGTGGTGAGCGCGTCGCGGACGGCGGCGACCTTCGATTTGGCGGCTTTGAATCCGTTGTGGAGGGCCGCAAAAGGAGCACCGCCGAAACGGATCCCATTCATGGTATCCTCCCAGGCGGCAAGGCGCGTCTCCAGGTCGCTTGCCCCCGGCTCCACGATGGTCCTCACGGCTTCCTGGCGTTTCCACTTGCCCTCGAGTTCCGGGCGCAGAAGCTCGAGCACATCCCAGACGGAATCGTTCAGTTCGGCCTCGATACCGTTGAGATCCTCGTCGGTGGGGGTTGCCGGGAGTGCCGGCAAGCGCTGGCGCAAAGCCGCCAGTTTGGCTTGTATTTCGGCTTCAATCTCAATTTCGCCCGCTACCGGCTCCATGCTGCCCTTCCGCATGGGGTCCAACAAGGCGGCGAAGCGATCGGCTTGTTCGTGCCGCTCGGACAGCTTGGCCGCGATCGCCACCAGCTTCCCCACCATCGCCGTGTTGGGAGTAGCCATAGTGCGCTCGCCAGCTCACATTTCCAATTCGCGCCGGATTTTATCTACTTTAGCCCGCAGTTCTATTACCTGAGACTCGGGAATGGTCGGCGACCGTTGCGCGGCCGCGAGATTTCGCTGATAAACCTCCAGCAGCCGCAGCTGCGGTTGGGCTTTACTTGCCGCTCCGGAGATAGTCGCGGTGCGCATCAGGAATGGGAATTGCGGATCCAGCAGGATGTCGCCGGTGCGCGTCTGCTGGTAAAAAATGAGTTTGCACCAGTCGCCGGTTCCGGGACTTTCACGGTCCAGCGCCTGCCGGGCCGCCGTCACCACCTGATCGAGCGGTGTGCGCGAGAAGATGTTCGAATAGAGCGACGCGCAGGCGGTGTGGCAACCCGCGATCCCGACGCTCTCCCGGAAACCGACGACTGCCGGAATGAAGCGGGCCAGGCTGCGCGCAACCCAGTCGGTATGGCAGGCATTGAAGATTGCCAGACGCACGCCCGATTCCTTCAGCCAGTCTCCTAAATCGTGCCGGTCGAGCGGTTCCTGCGAGCTCTCATTCTCCCACAACAACAAAGACTGCTCGATGCCGTCGCGCTTCGTGGGGCCCAGCACCTTGCCCGAGCCCGCGAAATGAAATATGTCGAAAGACCCATTGTGCAAGGCGTTCTTGAGGGTTTCGGAGCTCGCCTTGGCCAGATACTCCACCTCGACGTAATCGGAGTGCTGGGCGGCCAGGCCTCGCAGAATCTCGAAATCGCCGGCCGTCTCGAGGCCGCCGGGAACGTCCGCCTCCGCCGCCAGAATGCGCAATTTGGTGAGCGGCGCGAACTCCGTGGAGTCGCCTTTACCGATTCCGTCGGCGCGGGTGCGAACCAGCGCCAAGCGGCCGGAAAGCGAGAGAAAGTCGCCGCGCGATGGGTCGTACAGCAGCTCCCAGGGCAGATGTTGCCACCGCTCTACGCTGGTGACGATGCGCAGCCGCAGGTACCCGTCGTTCGCCTGCACATCGTTGAGCTTTCGCCAAAACGATTGTCCCAGCTCGCCGGAGAACAGCGCCATAAACAGAGTCGAGCCGATGGAAGCCAGAGGATCGAGCCACGTCCGTGCAGGCGCGTAATCGTTTAGAGCCGTCTCTACCTGAGCGCGAGTGAAGGGGACGCGAAAGTCTACGGGAGGCGCGTCGGGACCCTGCAGGACGGCCAGTTGCGGATTGCGGAATTCCGGGGAGTTGGCCGGGGGCGCTTCCAGGGAAATGCGAAAATCGTCTACCCCGACCGCCGGGAGACCGCGGGTGTCCATAAGTACTCCTATATTATAATAGCCGGGTGGCCGCCCCCGGGCCGCCGGCAGTATGCAGTTCTTCCAACCGCTGACTTACTCACCGATATCTGCCGAATAATCCCGATTCGTCTGTAGGAGGCCGTATGTCCGGACTCGTATACGCTCTGCTCGCGGGAATCGACAACTATCCTGCGTCCGTAAACGGTCTTCGAGGCTGCCTGAACGACGTGGCGGCATTCGAGGAGATCCTCAAACTTCGCGTCCCCGCCGGGACTCTGAGACTGGAGACGCTACGCGACCGCCAGGCCACCCGCGCGGCCGTCATCGCGCGCTTTCAACAGCACCTCGGTCTGGCCGGCCCGGACGACGTCGCGCTGTTTTATTACGCCGGCCATGGCTCGCAGGAGCGGGCGCCGGAGCCGTTCTGGGTGGCCGAGCCGGATCACCTCAATGAGACCCTGGTGCTCTGGGACAGCCGCGAAGAAGGCCAGTGGGACCTGGCGGACAAGGAACTCAACGGACTGATCGGCGCGGTGGCCGCGAAGGGCGCGCACGTGGCGGTGATCCTGGATTGCTGCCACTCCGGGTCGGGCACGAGGGCGCTGGTGGATGACGACGCCCCGAGAATCCGCCGCATTCCGCCGAGCCGGCGCGATCGCCCCATGGCGACGTTCACTCCGGAAGCGCAAGCCATGGCGCAGGCCAAGCCGGCCGGCGCACCGCCGCCGCACATTTTATTGGCCGCCTGCCGCGACGACCAGGAGGCGTCGGAGTACAGCGGCGGAGGCCGGACGCGCGGGGCCTTTTCCTACTTCCTCAGCGAATCCATTCAGGAAGCGGCGGGCGCGGTAACGTACGGCGAACTCGGCGCCATCGCGCGCGCCAAAGTTTCGGTGGCCATCGCCAACCAGGTTCCGCAAATCGAATCCGTCGGCGGCGGCGATCTCGACCGCCCGTTCCTGGGCGGAGCGATTCAACCGCGCCCCATTTTCTACATCGTGACGCAGCGCGATGGCGCGTGGAGCATGGACGCCGGCCGCATTCTCGGCATACCCGCACCCAGCGGCGGCGAGTTTGCACGCGTGGCTCTGTTCCCCTCGTCGGCCGGCGAGGCGGCCATGAAAAAGGTCGGTGGCGCCGCGGCCATCGCCGAAGTGGTGGAAGTCGGTCCGGCCAGTTCCCGCCTGCGCGTGGCCTCGGGCAAGCTGACGGGCGGCAAAACATACAAGGCGCGCGCCATCGGAACTCCGCTGAAGGCCCGCGGAGTGCAACTTTCGGGCGATGCTGGCGCGGTCGCGGAGCTGAGGGACAAGCTCAAGAACTGCCAGGATGTGGCGGAAGTGAGCACCAATCCCACGTTCCGCGTGGAGTGTGCGCCCGGCAAGTTCGTGATTTACCAGGGCGCCGGCACGCGCGCGCTGGCTGCTCCGGAAGATAGCGCCGGCCGAGCGGCCGCCGATCTGGATCACATGGCGTGTTGGATGAATTTTGCCGAACTGGAGAATCCCAGCAGCGCCATTCGCAAAGACGAATTCCGCGTCAGAGTGCTGGCCGGCGGCAGCGGCGAAACGGAGCTCGATCAGAGAGACATCCGGCTGATCGGCAGCCGCGACCCGAATGTGAAGCCGCCGCAGTTCCGCATCGAGGTGAGCAATCGCGGCAAGCGCACGCTCTATCTCTCCATCCTCGCTCTCGACGAGGTCTATTCCTGCTCCACGGGCGCTATCGAGGCGGGCGTAGTGGCGCTCAAGCCGCGTGAAGGCCCGTATACGACCATCGCCCTCAAAAGCCGCATTCCGGACGATTTGCGCCGCGAGGGCCGCACGGAATCGCGCGACATCGTCAAAATCATTCTCAGCACGGTGGATTTCGCGGCGCGCAACGCGAACTTGTCCGCTCTGGGCGGAGCACGCGGAGAAAAGAAGAAACTGAAGAGGCCCACCAACACGCTCGAGCGCATGCTGTCGCGCACCATGGCGCGCACCATCTCGCCGGTTTCTCCGGCGGACACCATCGGCGATTTTCAAACCGCGACCCTCATCGTCACCACCGTCGAGCCGCTGGAAAAAACGCCTCTCTCCGCGGCGCCGGCCGACCTCGGCGCGGGCGTGCGCCTCCTGCCGCATGCCAGTCTCCAGGCTTCCGCCCGCCTGACCACCGCCGCCGAAACCCGCGGCGATCTGGACGGAGCCTTGCTGCCCCCCTTCTTCCGCCAGGCCGACGAAACCAGCGAGCCGCTGCGCTTCAGCTCGGCCCGCGGCGCTTTTGGGGGGCTCTCGGTCCTCGAGCTGTCCGATGTCGCCAATTACCAGGCGGTCACGCCTGACAATCCCCTGGTGATGCGGCTGGCGGCGCCCCTGGCGCCCGGCGATGCCGTTCTGCCCATCGCCTGGGACGGCGAGGACTACCTGCCGCTCGGCCATTCCTCGCCCGCAGGCGACGAGACCGAAATCAGACTGCAACGGCTTCCGCATCCCGTGTACCAACGCCAGCGCTCACTGGTAGGCTCCATCAAAATTGTCTTCCAGAAGTTTTCGTCGGCTCTCTTGGGGACGAAGTACGATTACCCGGTTCTGGCGCTGGCGGAGTGGGACGCCGCCGGGAAAGTCCATTTCGATAACGACCCCGCCCGCATCGTCGAGCGGGTGGCGGCGGCGCATCGCGTGGTGGTATTCGTGCATGGCATCATCGGCGACACTTTCGGCATGGGCGCGCGCCTCACTCCGGGCGCGGACGACGCATTTCTGACCTTCGACTACGAGAACCTGAACACCACCATCGAGCAGACCGCCGCCGGTTTGAAGCAGCGGCTCGCCGCCGTTGGCCTCGGTGAAGGACACGGCAAGAAGCTGGTGATGATCGCCCACTCGATGGGAGGACTTGTGTCCCGCTGGTTCATCGAGCGGCTGGGCGGGGATAAGATTGTTTCGCTCTTGATTCTTTGCGGTACGCCCAACGCGGGCTCGCCGTGGTCTACCGCGGAAGACTGGGTTTCGGGAATGGTCAGCCTGGGCATCAATCAACTGACCCACTCGCCATGGACCAAGGCGCTGATTCGGGTCGTCGAGACCTCGCTTCCCAGAATCGACAACACGCTCCAGGAGATGAGGCCGGGGTGCGCACTGCTTCAGCAATTGGCCGCCTCGCCCGAGGGCGGCACGCCCTACGCGGTGCTGGCCGGCAACGCGTCGCTGGTGGACTTGGCCGCCGCGGGCAGGGTGGAGAGACTCTTCAAGAAGGTGCTCTACAAGACGACGTCGATGGCATTTCTCTTCCGTCCCAATGACATCGCGGTGAGCGTGGAAAGCATCGGCGCCGTCGGCGGGAGATGGCAGCACGCTCCGCGGCTGTTTACCGTGGCGTGCGACCACATCAGCTACTTTGCGAGCGACGCCGGCGTGGACAAGCTGCGCGAGTTGTTGGGGGAGACGCCGATCGCAAACTGACCGCAGCCCCGCCGGCCGGCCCCACGCGCCGCGCCGGACACTACTCGCCTTTGGGGTCGAATTGCGCGGCTTTGGCCTTTTGATCGGGCGTGAGCAGGGCGTAGAACTGCGCCATTCCAGCCGAGCGGGCGCCCAGCATTTGTCCGTGTAGAGTGCCCATGACCGTCGATAGCTGCTGGATTTGCGCGCTGTCGCCCGCCTGGACCGCGGCTTTGAGCGATTGCCGGTCCTGCCGGAGTTGTTGGGCCAACGGCTGCATCGTTTGGCGCGTGCTCCGGAAGATGCTCCTGGCTTGCTGCTTTTGCGCAGCCGTCAGATCGAGCGATTGCAGCATTTCCTTGCGCGAATGCGCTTTCGCCGGGGCCTGTGGCGCCGCGGCTTGTGCCGCGGGCGCCTCTGGAGCTTTTGCCGTGGGCGCCTCCGGCGTTTTTGCCGTGGGCGCCTCCAGAGCTTTTACCGCGGGCACCTCCGGAGCTTTTGCCGTGGGCGCCTCTGGAGCTTTTGCGGTGGGCGCCTCTGGCGCTTTTGCGGTGGGCGCCTCTGGCGCCGTCTGCGCGAAGGCCATAGCCGCCATGGCGCCGAGGACCGTGAGTCTTGCCAAAAGTCGTTTCATGAGTGAATTGCCTGCCTGATCGAACCAACCCGGCCGCACGCCGAGTGTTGCGGCTTGTCAGTAGTTTACGAACTCTTACAGTTTGCCGGCCGAGCTTTACAGACTTCCCCGCCCAGGCATGGTAAATTTTAGCCGTGCACATCCTGTTAGTGGACGACGACACGGAGCTTTGCGCCCTGCTGACCGAATTTCTGCGGCGCGAGGGCTTCACTGTGGACTGCGCCTACGACGGGCAACGAGGTTTGGAGATGGCGCAGAAGCCGGGGGTCGATCTGGTCGTCCTCGACGTCATGCTGCCGGGTATCGACGGATTCGAAATTCTGAAGCGGCTGCGCCAGCACAGCAAAGTCCCGGTGATGATGCTGACCGCCCGCGGCGAGGACGTCGATCGTATCGTGGGGCTCGAACTGGGCGCCGACGATTATCTCCCCAAGCCGTTTAATCCGAAAGAGCTGGCGGCCCGCATCCGCGCCGTTCTGCGGCGTTATGCGCCACGGCCGGCGGTGCCGGCGAGCCGCGTGGAATTGAACGGCATCGTGCTCAATCCCGGAACTCGCGAGGTATTCTCCAACGGGAAACCGGTGGAGTTGACCACCTTCGAGTTCGATATCCTGGAGCTGCTCATGCGTTCGGCCGGCCGTGTGCTTTCGCGCGATCGGCTGATGGAAAATTTCTACAGCCGCAAGGCCACGCCCTTCGACCGCTCGCTCGACATGCACATCAGCCATCTGCGCAAGAAGCTGGAAAACGGCGACGCGCTCATCAAAACCATTCGCGGTGTGGGTTACCAGTTCGCCCGTTCGCCGGAAGAACCCGGCGCCGAATGAAATCGCTGTTCGCCAAGATTCTGGCCTGGTTCGGGTGCACCATGCTGATCACGCTCGTGGGCTCGGCCTTCATTTCCGCGCTCAGCATGAACCCCAACGATAACGACGAGCGGGCGCCCTGGTCGCGGCTGATGCGCTTCCAGCTGGAAGAGGCGCGCACGGCTTACGAGACTGGCGGACGGCCGGAGCTGGAAGCGTACCTCGAGACGCTGCATCGCAGTTACGATGCCCGCGGCATCCTGGCCGACGAAAAGGGCCGCGACGTTCTCACCGGCGAGGATCGCTCCAACCTGGTGCGCCGCGCACGGCTGGGGGCGCCGCGCTTCACGCTCTACCGCTTCATTCCCGTGGGAGTGGCGACGCTGGCGCGCGCCTCCGGGGATGGACGCTATTGGTTCTTCTTCATCGTGCCGCGCAGCTCGCTGGCGCCATCGTTCCTGACGCCGGAACACCTGTTCTTCCTGGCCGCGGCGGTGCTGCTGTGTTATTGGCTGGCGCTGCATCTGACCAGCCCGGTGCGCGCTTTGCAGAAAGCCGTGGAACGGTTCGGGGGTGGCGATTTTACGGCGCGCGTCGGTTCCACGCGCCGCGATGAGTTGGGCCAACTCGCCCATACGTTCGATCGCATGGCGGGACGCATCGAAACGCTCCTCGCCGCGGAACGGCGGTTGTTACTGGATATCTCGCATGAACTGCGATCGCCGCTGGCGAGATTGGGTGTCGCCGTGGAACTGGCGCGCTCCGGCGAAAATCGCGACGCTGCATTGAATCGCATCCAAAAAGAATCGGACCGGCTGAACGCGCTCGTGAACCTGCTGCTGCAAGTCACGCGGGCGGAGGGCGATCCACGGTCGTTGCGGCGAGACCACGTGCGGCTCGACGAACTGGTGCAGCAACTGGTGGACGATTCCGCTATTGAAGCTTCGGCCCGCGGCTGTCAACTGGAGTATCGTCGCGGCGAACCTCTCACTGTGGAGGGCGACGCGGAGTTGCTGCGGCGCGCCATGGAAAACGTCATTCGCAATGCCATCCGCTATTCGCCTCCCGCAACTGTGGTGAAAGTCACATTAGGCCGCCGCAACGGCACGGCCGTGGTGGACGTCCGCGATCACGGACCGGGAGTTCCCGAGGAAGCGTTGCCGCGGCTGTTCGACGCATTTTACCGCGTGGAGAAATCGCGCGACTCCTCGAGCGGCGGCATCGGGCTGGGACTCTCCATAGCACGCCGCGCCATCGAACTCCATAAAGGCGGCATCCGCGCACGTAACGCGCAGCCCGGGCTGGAAGTGGAGATGGAATTGCCCGTTTCCACACCGTAATTCCAAAGAAAGGTCTATCCACAGCGGCGACTGGTCGCGCGCTGTGGAGGTTGTCATCATAAGTGAGTCTTTTTGCCGCATATGCAACCTGATAGACTTTGGAGACAGAGCCATGATCATGTCGAAATGGAAAGTTAATCGTGCGCTTTCGATAGCTGTTCTCGGACTGTTCGCCAGTGCCGCACCGGCACTCGCGCAGCGCCCGGCGAAGCGACACGGGCAACGGCCTGCGAATACGCGTGTCCACCAGACAGAGGCGCCGAAGGGCCGGGGATTGTCATACGCGCCGGACCGCTACATTCTCTTTCTCGGAGACGATCCGGTAGCCAAGCACTTTGCGACGCGCGCCCAATTGGGAACCGCGGCGGCAATCTCCTATCGCCAGCAGCTCGAATCGCGGCAGGAGGCCGTGAAGCAGGATCTGGCCAGCCGCAACATCCAGGTTGTCGGGGCGGCTGCCACGGTCATGAACGCCATCTTCGTGGTGGCACCGGCCAGCCGCGTGGCGGAACTGCGAAGCGTCTCCGGTGTGATCGGCGTAATGCCGGAACGCCGCGTCCAACCGAATCTGAATAAGGCGACCACGCTGGTGAATGCGCCGGCCGCATGGGCGCAGTCCGCGATCGGCGGGCAGGGCAACGCCGGCAATGGAATCAAAATCGGCATCCTCGATACGGGGATCGACGCCGGCAGCGTGCACACCAACCCGGCGTTCGCCGACACAGGTTTTCCTGCGTCCCCCGGTTTTCCGAAGTGTAACGCCCCCGTGGGCGGAGGGCAAAGCGATTGCGGCCTCTACACCAACAACAAGGTGATTGTGGCGCGCAGCTACGTTTCCATGATCGCCGCCGGAAGCAACGGGGCGGCCAACTCCATGCCCGACGATTACTCGGCGCGCGACCGCGACGGTCACGGTTCCGCGGTAGGGGCGATAGCGGCGGGAGTGCAGAATAGCGGCGGTACGGTGCCGTTCAGCGGCATGGCTCCCAAGGCTTTCCTGGGCAGCTACAAAATCTATGGCAGCGGTGGTGTGAGCTTTGGCCCTCCCGAGAGCGTGGTGATCAAAGCTCTCGACGATGCCATCAGCGACGGCATGAATATCGTGAACTATTCCTTCGGCGTTCCAGCCGTCGCCGGCGCGAACGATGATGTGCAGTGCGGAAATCCCGCCAAGGTGTGGTGCGATCCCTTGGCCCATGCGTTTGAAACAGCCGCCGAAAATGGCACGGTGATCACCGTGCCGGCGGGCAATTACGGCAGCGACGGCAGCGACGACCCTTACTACAACACCATCACTTCGCCAGGCACGGCGCCTTCGGTGATTACGGTGGGCGCCACCATCAACTCGCATGTGTTCGGTCCCACGGTATCGGTCAACGCTTCGGGAGCGGCCTCCAACCTCAAGGGCATCGTAGCCGCCCTGAGCGACTCCGCCTTTATGGATTGGCCCAGCGCGCTGTGCCCCAATTGCTTCCCTTATATCTATCCGTCCGTCCTCGGCGCCACTTCGGGCGCACTGGTGGATGCCGGCCAGGCTTGCTCCGCGATAGCGGGCACCGTTACGGGCTACCCCTTCCTCGGCCCGCTGGCCGATAAATGGGCGCTGATCCAGCAGAGCTCGGCGGCCGGTTGCAGCTTCGATACGCAGGCTCAGAACGCTACCGCCGCGGGCGCGATCGGAATCATCTTCTATATGGCGTCGTCCGGGACCCCGGCTTTCCCCAACGGAGATGGAGGCGCGATTTGCTACAACAACAAGAACCCCAACTCCCAGTGCGATCTGTACGGGCCGGGAGTTCTGATTTCGGCGAGCGACGGACAAAACCTGAAGACTTATATCGATGCCAACACGGGGGCGGCGGTCACCATCGACACCGGCGGGGCGGAAAGAGCTTTATCAAGTAGTACACCGGCGAACACGCTGGCCACCTACTCCTCCTACGGGCCCGCCATCGACGGTTCGATCAAGCCCGACCTGGTGGCGCCCGGCGGCTTCGATATTTGGCAGACGCCGTTCCCCAGCACCGGCAATGGCATATATACCGCCGGCCAGAGCTACGATCCCAATGGCGCTCTCTTCAGCACCAATGGGTATGTAGCCACCAACGGGACCAGCTTCTCTGCGCCGCTGGTAGCCGGAGCCGCGGCCCTGTTGCTGCAAGCGCAACCGAAATTGACAGCGGCCCAGGTCAAATCGGCGCTGGTGAATTCGGCGGCGCAAAGCGTAACCGCGGACGAGTTAGGCGACCTGGTGGACGTCCAGGAGATCGGCGCGGGACTGCTGGACGCCAACGCTGCCCTGACGGCTGCGGCGACCGCCGTGACGGCCGTACCGTCTAACCTCTCGTTCGGCTACCTGTCAACGGGAACGACGTTGCCGAAGACCATCCCCGTGACGGTGACCAACAGCGGATCGGCATCCGTGACCCTGACAATCGGGGTGACGGTGGGCATCGCCGCTACCGGCGCCAGCGTCACCCCATCGCAGACCAGCTTGATTCTGGGCGCCGGCGGTTCCACCGTTCTGAATATTTCGCTCGGCAACTCGCTGCCCGCCACTCCCGGCGAATACAACGGGGCAGTGACGCTTACCTCGACCAGCCCGGCGGTCGCTTTGCGAATTCCGTATATGTTCCTGGTGGGCGATGGAAACAACCCGGTCGTGAATCCATTATGGGATATGGGGGACTGGCAGGCATACGTTTTCACAGCTTCTTACGGCTCGGTGAGTCAGGATCTGGGACCGCTTCCGGTGCAAATCATCGATGAATGGGGAGTGCCCGTGCCGAACACCGCGGTGACCTATACGGTTACTCCCTCCGGAGCGATCAATCTGAAGTCCGTTTCGGGGACGCCCGGCTCCGGGAATGGCGTACCGTTCCAGCCGGCCTCCTGCACGCCCACCAGTTCCACCAGCAGTGTGGTTTGCAACACCAACAATTATGGGATCGCATGGGTGGAACTGGTGACCGGCTCGACGGCGGTGGGTAGCACCAATCCCGCCACTATCGACGCGACGACGGCGGCGGGCTACGATATTGCGGACTACGTCAGTATCGTTCCGGTACCCAGCCTGACGTCGGTTCAGGACGATGGAGCTTTCGGCAACACGATCGCGCCGGGATCCTACGTGGCGCTGTTCGGCACAAACTTCGCCGATCCGAATTTCCTGATCAATCCCACCGCGGGCGACAAAGTGGACGTCACATACAGCGCCGGACGTCTGCCGCTGACGTGGGACTACACCACCGTGAGTTTCGACGCCGCGGCCTCCGGCAGCCTGCCGGCGATCAGTGTCCCGGGGTACGTGGAGTATGTCAGCAGCGGACAGGTGAACGTATTTGTTCCGTGGGAACTGACGGGCTACCCGTCGGTCCAGGTGAAGGAGATTTACGCCGGGTCGCGCCCCATTTTCAGCAATGTGCTGACGGTCCCGCTCAATACTTACACGCCGGCGTTCTTCATGTACGCGAGCGGCAGCGTGTTTATCGCGGACGCGGTGGACCCGAACTGCCCGGCGCCGTATATCGTGGGTACGGTTTGTCCCGCCGCGGCCGGCGATCTGGTGGAGTTCTACGCCAACGGCCTGGGCCCGACGAGCAATCAACCGGCGAGCGGCAGTCCGGCGTCCAGCGATCCGAACAACCTGGCGCAGACCACCAAGACGCCCGTGGTCACGATCGGCGGCAAACAGGCGCAGGTGCAATTCTCCGGACTTGCCCCCGGATTCGTGGGACTGTACCAGGTGAACGCTTATATTCCGAGCGGACTCGCCTCCGGCAATCAGCCCATTACCATCGCGATCGGGGGGGTAACTTCGCCCTCTTCGATCACCGGCGGCGGCACCACTTATCAAATCGTTCTCCCCATCAAATAACGGGGCTTCCTGATATACTCGTCATTCCGATATGGCGAATCCGAAATATGCGGCGTCCGATAAGCCGATTCCGGTAGCGGAACTGGTGGCGACGCTCAGTGACGGCACGAAGGTCAAGCGGCGCACGCCGCGCATGCGGGCGTGCAACGAGAAAGACGACAAGGGCAAGCTCTGCGCCGGCCATCTGAAGCGCTGGTACTTCTTCGGCGACGAAGTGAAATCCAAATTCGGAACGCAGGCGGAAGTCTACCGCTGCGAGCATTGCAAGACGCTCTACCTGCCGAATCCGGAAGAAGAGCCACGCACCGGCACGCTGAGTTATTGAACGAACTGAGCCCCCTTCGCAAGAAACTGATTGGCTTTGCCTCGAAGCGAGCAGAGCCACCCCCCCAATTTGTCGGCCCCACGCATCCCTTCGTCACCGGCGGTAGTTCACCGCAAGAAGCGGGAAAAGCAAAGATCTCTCGCGGAGACGCAGAGGACGCGGAGAAGAGAATTGGGTTTTCTCTGCGGCCTCTGCGTCTCTGCGAGAGATCTTGATTTTGCCCGACAAAAGAAAAACCGCATCGGACGTATCCCCAGACCTTCGGGACCAATCCGATGCGGCTCGCCCAGGGCTGGGCTGAGGGAAGGCGTCGGGCTATCTGGATTTACCGATTGGGTCGCACGATTCCTGGCCAGGTCCGCGTCCTATTTTTCCTCGCCAGAAACGCCAGACAACTACCG
>Ga0326728_10013280_pt1 | contig 17934 bp, 14 predicted proteins | sample MB3enrmetagenome_FD_207602 | JGI IMG/M metagenome (GOLD analysis project Ga0326728, IMG submission 207602) | Lab enriched peat soil microbial communities from McLean, Ithaca, NY, United States - MB31MN | ecosystem: Environmental > Terrestrial > Soil > Wetlands > Peat | place: USA: New York... | reverse complement strand
TGTTTGTTTAGCGACTACAGCATCTTAGCAGATACCCTATCCTTTTTTAAGCACTTTTCATGAATAATCCGGGCTAGACCATTTGCCGAACCCTGGGGATTAAGGAGGGGTTCTTCTGACGAGGTGCTATGGTAACCCCAGGCCAAACTCTATAATGATTCCCGGAGAAATGACCAGCCGCCGCGTTCCTGCTGGGGCCCATGCCAAAATCCTGGCCATGGGTCTTGCTGGCCCGCCCGGAGGGACTTACCAAGACCGGTCAAGGATAACCCGAACCATCCCGTCATGCGTCTTGGGGAACTCGATTTGATACCAAGTCAGGAGTGGGGACTTCTCAAAAATTCTAAGGGGATGAAGGTATGGTCTCTATATCGAAAAGGCGCACTTAGGATGGGAATATGCCCTGGGCTTGGAATAATTCCTACCGGGGGTTCGAAGGCGGTGGCACCGGAGACACCGGTAGCGGTTCCGGCGTAGAAGGAGCTGCCTCGTGCTGCGGCAATTGCAGCCTCGGCAATGGCACGAGCACCGTCGGCTGAGGCGGCAGCGATTGCTTCTGCGCCGGCTGAGACCCCTGCTTTTCTTCTGGTTTTTCAACTAAAATTCTTGGCGGGAAATCTCGCAAGGCCTGAACCAGTTTTCCAGGGATGGCAAAATTTAGGTTCTGGCCTCGACTTATCTGAAATGTGGCCACTCCTATCACTTCTCCCTTAGTATTCACCACAGGGCCACCGCTGGAGCCAGGGGAAATAGGTGCAGATATTTGTAGTATTTCTCCCCGCCCGGGGATGTTGCGAATCCCCGATACTATGCCATCACTTACGGTCTCTTCCAATCCCCATGGACTGCCCACGACGATTACTCGTTCTCCAACCTCTGGCAGGTTCTGCGATATCGACAAATAATAGGGGGTTTCTTTGAGCCCCTCAACCACGAGTTTCACGAGGTCTGTTGCCTGGTCTTCAGCCACCTTCACTTTAAGCTGGTAATGGACTCCATCCGCGGTTTTCGCCTCCGCTCTGGCCACACCAGTAAGTACATGGTAATCGGTGATGAGATGGCCATTGCCATCAATGAAAAAACCGCTTCCTAAACGGATAATTTTTCCATTTGTATCGTAGCCTATTACTGTAACCACCGCTGGCTGGATTCTCTTTATCAACTTGGGGAGATTTTCCTGCGCAGTTGAATGGCCTGCCCATAAACAAACAAAAATTAATGTCAAGACTATCATGATTTGGCGATGGTTCATGTCCGGTATTCCTATTAAGGTCTTATTTTTTCTATTTAATCCCCGATTTATCCGCCTTTTATTGGTCCAGCATTCAATATTGTAACCTATTATTCTACCTTAAGACAAAAATAATTATACCATATTAGGTTTTTGAGTTAAATATTAAATTTTAAAAGTCAGGGTTTGGCCAGATCCTGGGCATATTAAACCATCAGTGACCTGGCTCATTAGTGATTTGTGGCCTATGAACCCCAGGCCAACGCCGCCCGGTAGTGCTGAGCCCGGAGGAAAGCCGAGGCCTCATGCACATGCAATCTCCAAGCGTGGCAAGAAACCATTGCAGTTGACTTAGAGTAGCGTTGCACCTCACTCCACTTTGCTGAGCCTTGAAAATAGATTTTGGTGACATCTTGGGGGTTGATGATGGCGTATTCCTTATCAAAATATCCCTGGATATGCTTGTTGCCCTGGTGACCCGAAAATATATCATGATGACTCAGTTGAGATCGGTCGGATTGCCTCTTTCTGGCTTTAACCAGTCGCGAGCATCTTGGGGACCTCCTAATTGCTAATTTATACTCCTTATATCAGATAGTTAACTTATTTTCCATCCTTTCGTGCGGCATAATCCGGGTTAAAACTTGGTACAACTACTGGCGGCAAGTCATCAGGTCTGACCCAGGATTTACCTGGGCTGAAAAGCTGGGAAGTCTGGATGAAGTAAAATTAAGGTATAGACTTTGGTCTTGGTTGCAGAGATGCGAGGCAACCGTGAGGCGATTTAAACCCTGGACTTGGCTAGACGAGGAGGTTCTCCCTCCCTTGGAGCCTTGCCGGCGGCAGTTGTCCGGAAAGATTCAGGCACCATGGAATACACTATTCATGAATATCTTGGCTTGGCTTACCTCTACCTTTGGCCAAGCCGGGCTGGAAAATAGCAGAGATCCGCGATTCCCAGCTGGTGTTAGGCTGGAACTCCGGGACGCTAGGCCTACACCACTCCCGGAGGGTCTCTTCATCTCCCCTGGGGCCCGGAACTTAAATTAAATTTTAGCTTGGAATTCGATCAATTTTATATAAAATGCTCAACATGGGACGTTTAAGGCTTCGGAGATTTGGGCTTGAGAGGAGCATTGCCAATAAAAGCTGGCAGGAGGTCTCCAAAAGTCTTTCCATCCAGGGCGGCTTAATCTTATGAGAATCTTCTGGAAAACCGCTAGTTCTTCAAGTATGCTGCCCCTTGGGGTCTCGGTTATTGGGGGCCGCACGCCTAAACCTGGCCCGCTCCCCGAGACTCAGGCAGCTGCGGCTAGGGCCGCGCCGCCAGAGCAAGACCCCTGTACCTGGGGGCCCGAAGAATCTCGCTGGATAAAGAGCCGGGACTTACCAAACAACTGGTGGTCCGTCCCGACGGCAAGATCACCTACCCCCAGCTGGGGGAAATCCAGGCCACCGGCCTGAAGGTCAAGCAATTACAGGGGGAAAGAAGAGATCTTGCTTTTTAACTTGCTTTTGAATTATAAAATCGTGAACAAGGGGGAGTTGTCGTAACATAAGCGTATCTTTATGCCGGAGGAACTAGTCGCGATACCTAATAAGGGGGGGGTCGATGAAAAGGGGGGAGATTTGGGCCTTAATGGCTCTGGCGCTTCTTCTGGGAGTGTCGGTGGCAAAAGATAGTAGCGCGGCCGATTGGGCCATTGTCCCCAGCGTCACCGCCCGCACCGAGTTCGACACCAACCTAAATTACTCCTTCATCGCCCCGAAAAGTGATTATATCTTTAGCCTGTCGCCGGCGGCCGCGTTTAATTATACTACTGATATCGCCCAGCTCCAGGGGAAACTGGGGTTGACCGGGCGGCATTACCTGAGTAATGGCCAAATTGATCACATAGACCAAGATTTCGAGATAAACGGCTGGTACCAGGTGACGCCCCGCTGGAAGCTTTCCCTGAATACCGCTTATATCTCGGATACGAGCTTGTACGAAGAGTTGATCACCTCCGGCCTGGTCATGACCCGCAGCCCCCGGGACTCCATCCTGGCAGCCCCGGCCGTGACCTATGCCGTGACCGAACGTCTGTCCGCCACCTTCAATTACAGTTTTAATAATGTTAATTATCCTTCTCAACTTTATCAGAATTACACCAGCCAGCAGACTGGACTGCTGCTGCAGCAGCAACTCAAGAATGAAAAAACTACCCTGATCGGCAATTTCTTGGCCAACCAGACCGATTATCCCAGTCTAGATAACCATTATAAATATTTGGGTTTTTATCTGGGAGCGGACCATAAATTTTCTCCGGATTGGGAAATAACTCTTATGGGGGGGGTTAATCTGACTTTCATGGATTTTCATAGCCAGGTGCCCCTGACCCAATTTCCCTTTGTTATCTTCCCCCAACTTATTTCCCCCCAGCCAGTAATAGTTCACCAAACCTCGGCGCAGCCCTATGTTAATCTATATGCTACAAAACGCTGGACTAACTTTACAGTTACAGGGGGGTATTCCCGCACCCAATCCCCCTCCGCCTATGGGACCATATCGGATACCAATCAGTTCTTTTTAGCCCTGGCCCATGATTTCACCGAAAGATGGTCCGGGAGCCTGAGCGGCTATTATACCTTGAGTAATCAAATCTCCCAGACCTCGCCCTATCGAAGCAGTTTCCTGAGCCTCAGTCCCCAGCTAAGCTATCGCTTAACCGAAAACTTAACCCTGTCACCCGGCTATCAATTCGGTCAAAATGATGCTATAACTAGCAACAGGATTGCCACGGGGCAGACGGTCTGGCTCATGTTAACTTACGTCCAGCCATCCATTCAGGGCGGAGTCCAACCCCCGACCCCGGTGGGAACCATGCCGGCCCCGGTGACCACCCTGCCGGGCGGCGCCCCGGTGACCACCCTGCCGGGCGGCGTGGTTCCGATCCCCCCCAGGCCGAATATCTTTGGGATAACTTACTGAGCGGGTCTAACTGGTTAATTTTGGGGAACCAGGGTCTCCCTTGATTCAGAGGGTGAGGGGAAAGAGGTATCGAAAAGTTAATCTCTTTTTGGCTTTGCTAAATATCCAACTACTGGCGCGATCTGCCGCTTGCAGTGCCGGTCGTGGCTTTCCGAGAATTTTCCAGGTTTTTCCGGAGTAAAATCAGAGAAACGGGATATTGACAAATTTCAATTGGATTTTTAAATTAAATGAGATAGATTTAGAATTGGTCTGGGTTTTGCAAGAAAATGTCTTTAATCCAGTGAGCGGGATGCAAAATGGCCGAACCAGTTAAAGACCTTTGGGATTATTACGCTATTTTGGCCAAAAGGAAAAAATATTTTATTATTTCTTTTGTGGGTTTGTTTATCCTGGTGACTGCAGTCACCCTCTCGTTGCCTTCGATTTACGAATCCAGCTCTACCATTCTCATTGAAACCCAACAGATCCCCGAGGACTTCGTGCGCTCCACCGTGACCGGCTTTGCGGACGAGCGCATCCAGAGCCTGACCCAGCAAATTCTGTCCCGCTCCCGGCTGTGGGAAATAATCCAACAATTTCACCTCTATCCGGAATTACAAAAAAAATCAACCCGGGAAGAGATTCTTGAGAATATGCGGGATGATATTAAATTAGAAACCATCAGTGCGGAGATCGCCGGCCAATCCCGAGGCTCCCAAAGGCGGGGCACCTCCCGGCAGCCCGGACAGGCAATAACCATTGCCTTTTCCATTGCTTACCGCGGCAAGCATCCCGACACCGTGCAGAAAGTCGACAGCACCCTGGCCTCCCTATATTTGGAGCAAAATTTGAAGACCCGGGAGGCCCAGGCCAAGAGCACCACCGAATTTCTGGAAGCCGAATCAAAGGAATTGCGAGAGCGCATCCAGGCCTTGGGAGATAAGATCGCCGCCTTTAAGAAAGAACATGAAGGCATCCAGCCGGAACTCCAGCAGTTCAACCTGGGTCAGGCGGACCACCTCGAACTGGAGCTTAAGCAAGTTGAGAACCAGATCAGGACTGCCGAAGATCGCCGCATATATCTGGAAGCCCAGTTGGCCACGGTCAAGCCAGATTCTCCCATCATTAGCTCTTCAGGAGAGCGCGTGCTGGATCCTGAAGCCCGCTTGCACGCCCTGGAAGTCATCTTGGCGGACCTCCGGTCCAAATACTCCGAGGACCACCCGGATATTCGTAAGGCCTTACGGGAAAGGGCGGAATTGGAGACACTGGCGGGGAAATCGGGCCTCAGCCCCTCCTTGAAACGGCAAAAACTAACCCAGCTCAGAGCCGAGCTGGCGGAAAAACAGGGAAAATACTCCGCCGACCATCCGGATATTAAGAAGCTTACAAATGAGATCGCCCGCCTGGAGCAACAACCGGAAAAGGCCGGACCCGTCAAGCCGGTGACTGATGCCGAAAACCCCGCTTACATCTCCCTTACCACCCAAATTGAGACCAACAAGAATGAAGTGGCCTCTTTGCAGCGGCAGCGGGAGGCCTTGAAAGACAAGCTGAAGCTGTTCAACCAGCGCTTAGGGGAAGGCCCTAAACTGGAACAGGAATATTTTGCCTTGATGCGGGATTACGCCAATGCCTCCAGCAAATACCAGGAGGTAATGAATAAGATCCTGGAAGCTAGGATTTCCGAAGGCATGGAAGAACACCAGAAAGGCGAAAAGTTCACCCTGATCGACCCGGCCAGCTATCCCGAGGAACCGGTGTGGCCCAAAAGATGGCTGATTATCCTGGCGGGATTCATTGGGAGTCTGGGCTCCGGGCTGGCCGCGGTGGCCCTGGCTGAACAACTGGATCACTCCCTGGAGCGGGCTTTGGAGCTCACTTCCTTGACCGGTCTGCCGGTATTGGGAACCATTATCCGGATCGTCACCCAAGAAGACCTGATCCAGGCCCAACGCCGGCGCCGGTTGGCCTGGGCCGCCACCGGGATTGGCCTGTTCCTGGGACTAACCTTGGTTCATTTGTTTTACATGGATCTTTGGGTGGTTACTGCCCAACTTATCCGTTTAATAAATAAATATACCTAATTGGGGTCATTTTACTTTCTCAACATTAAAGGAAATCACTTTGGGTTTTATCGATAAGGCCCTGGAAAAGGCCAAAGCCGCTCGTAAGAAAGGGGAAACCCCCAAAACTCCTGCCGACCTCTCGGAGCTTACCTCGGCCCCGCCTTTCCCCTTGGGGGAGCTGGCCCCCGAGCCCTTGCTCATTCCGCCGGAAATCCACTATAACACCACCCGCACCCTGCCGGTAGACCTGGATAATTTGCGGCGCAACCGGATCATTGCCGGGAGATGGGAGGCAGAATCCTCCGTAGTTGAGGGATACAAGGTTTTACGGACTCACCTCCTGCAACACACTGCCGCAGAAGGGCGCAACACCCTGATGATTACCGGCGCCTTTCCGGGAGAAGGCAAGACGGTCACGGCCATCAATCTGGCCATTACTCTCTCCCACGAAATTAATCACACGGTGCTGCTGGTGGATGCTGATTTGCGCTCTCCCACGGTAACCCGGTACCTTGGTCTGGGAGACCAGCCGGGGATCGTGGATTATCTTACCGCCGGGGTCCCCATCCCGGAGCTTCTCATCCATCCTCAGGGTATCTCCAAGCTCGTGGTTTTGCCCGCCGGCCGAGCAGTGCCGCAAGCCGCAGAATTGCTGAATTCCCCGGTGATGCGAGATCTGGTCCAGGAATTGAAACATTTCTACCCCAACCGCTACGTGATTTTTGATTTGCCACCGATGCTGGTTTATGCCGATGCCCTGGCCTTCGCCCCCATGATGGATGGCATTCTGGTGGTAGTTGAAGCCCGTAAGACTCCCAAAGAAAGCATCCAACGCTGCCAGGAAATGCTCAAAAAGTTTAAGCTGCTCGGTTTCGTCCTCAATAAGGTGGAAGAGACTTCAATCCCGGATTACCCGAGCCATTATTATTATCCAAAAACCAAATTACCGGAAGATGGCAAGAAGAGAGCCTGGTTCCCATTGTTTAAATAGATAAACAATATGTATGAAAAGTTTTACAACTTGAGGGAACGGCCTTTTAATTTGGTGCCTGATCCCGATTTTCTCTATCTCAGCCCCCAGCATAAGCTGGCCAGGGCCTACCTGGAATATGGCATCCGGCAGCGTCTGGGGTTTGTGGTGCTGACCGGGGAAGTGGGGACCGGCAAAACCACCTTAATCAAGTCCCTGATAAGATCCCGGGAAAGTTCCCAGAGGTTGGGGGTACTCTACCAGACTTCCATGGCCGCCGGGGACCTGTTGGATACCTTGCTGCGAGAGTTCGAGGTCCGGGGCCATTATCCCAACCGCACCGCCAAACTGGCAGCCTTTAACCAGTTCCTCCTCAGCGCTTACGGCCGACGCGAAAATGTCGTGCTGCTGGTGGACGAAGCCCAGAATCTTGGGCCAGAGGCCCTGGAGGAAATTCGGCTATTATCCAACCTGCAGACCGAAAAGGAACCACTCTTGCAAGTAATCCTGGTGGGGCAACCAGGATTACGGGACCGGCTGCGTCATCCCACTCTACGCCAATTGGCCCAGCGGGTCTCGGTGCACTATCATTTGAATCCCTTGAATTTTCCAGAAACCAAGGAATACATTAATTTTCGCCTGGCCCGGGCCGGAGGCAGCGGCATCTTTACCGAATCGGCCTTGGAGAAGCTCTTCCACTACTCCCAGGGAGTGCCTCGCCGGATAAATGCCTGGTGTGACCTGGCCCTGGTGGCGGGCTTCGCCGAAACCCGCCCGGAGGTCGACGGGGACTTTATCGATACGGTGGTGGCGGCCCAGGGAGGCAGCCTGGAAGGCCAGGAGGACAGCGCGGCCCCGATTTCGGCACCATCGAGCCTGGTAGAGGGACCGAGGAGTAGTATTCCTATTTCCGATAATGGCTTAAAGGCGACAGTTGGGGATTTATCGGAGCGACTGACCAGGTTGGAGGGTATGGTGTTGGAATTGACCGGCCAATTGGCCCCGGTTCTGACCAAAATCCTGTCAAAACAACTACTTGACCTAGCAAAGCCGGAGGTGGGCCACTCTGCAATATCCCCTTCCTTACCAGATCAGCCACTCAACCCCGATGATCCTCCCCCAACCCGGAAAAGGTGGTGGGTCTGGGGAGGGTGGAAAAAATGAGTAAACCCAGATCTGGCCGTGCAGAGAACTAGCTACAAAATCAAAGAATTACTGGATCAGACGGCAGCCTGGCTGAGTTTAATTACCCTTAGTCCGGTAATTTGGTTCCTTTTTTTTTTCATTCGCCTGGATACCCCCGGGCCGGTTTTTTTCCCCCAAGTGCGAATCGGCAAAGACGGCCGTCCCTTTGTCGCCTATAAGTTTCGCTCCATGGTGGACCAGGCCACCTCTATGGGGTTGGGGCTAAATGTTGCCATAAATGACCCCCGCATCACCCGCGTCGGCAAGTTCCTGCGCAATACCAGCCTGGACGAGCTGCCCCAGCTTTATAATATCATCAGAGGCGATATGAGTTTGGTGGGGCCCCGCCCCACCCTCCCTTATCAAGTGGCAGCCTATAACGATTTTCAGCGCCGCCGTCTCCAGGTGAAACCGGGGATCACCGGTTGGGCCCAAATCAACGGCCGCAATGCCATCCCCTGGGAAGAGCGCATCAAACTGGATGTCTGGTATGTGGAAAACTGGTCCTTGCGCCTGGATTTATACATCTTGTTACGGACCTTTAAAACCTGGCTGCGCCAAGAGGGGCTATACGGCCCCTCCGGCGTTAACTTCGATTTTAACCCGGAGACCGCAAGCTCAGGGCCGGCCTGACCATTAAACTATGATACCCATCGTCCAACCCACCCTGCACGATTTTGAAGGGGTGATTGCCGAGTTTCGCCAGGCCTGGGAAAGCGGTCAGGTTACCACCGGGGCCTTTACCCGTCGCTTTGAAGAGGCGGTGGAAGAAAAACTGCAGGTGCCCCATGCCGTTATGGTGCAGTCCTGCACCGCCGGGATGATGCTGGTCCTAAGAGCCTTTGATATCAAGGGGGGGGTCATACTCCCCGCCTTCACCTGGACCAGTACCGCTCATGCGGTGGTATGGAACGGGCTGACCCCGCTGTTCGCCGATATTACCCCTGGTTCCTATACCCTGGACCCTCAGGCCGCGGCCCAGGCGGTGGGCCCCCGCACCGTGGCCCTCATGCCGGTCAACGTGTTTGGCTGTCCCCCGGACTATGAGGCCTTGGGGCAGATCGCCCGGGATAGAGGCCTGCGTCTGGTTTACGACTCGGCCCAAGGACTGGGATCCAAGTACCGCGGCCAAGACGGCTCCTGGCGTTATTCCGGGGGCTTTGGGGACGCCGAGGTTTTCTCCCTGAGCCCCACCAAGGTGGTGAGTGCCATGGAGGGGGGCCTGATTACCACCCATGATGCGCAATTGGCCGGGAAATTGCGCCAGATGCGAGACTACGGCAAGACCCCGGACGGCGAAGACATCGCCTGGCTGGGCCTTTCGGCCCGGGTCCCCGAAGTCAATGCCATCGTGGCCCGCCACAATTTTTATCAGATGGATGGCCTGGTGGCCCGGAGACGTCAACTGAGGGCCGCCTACCTGGAAAAACTGAGCCCCCTTCCGGGAATCCATTTTCAAGAGATCCCGGAAAACCGTGAATCTTCCGGCAATTATTTCACGGTATTCCTTGGGGAGGGAGCCAGGGTTTCCAGGGACGAGGCATGCGCGCTCCTGAAAGAGAGAGGGATTCAAGCCAAGAAATATTTTTATCCGGCATTGCATTTGCAACAAGTATATCATCAGACAGGGCGCCGCTATCAAGGCAAACTGCCCGTGACCGAGGCGGCGGCAGCCCAGGGCCTGGCTTTGCCTTTGTACAGCCACATGACGTTAGAAGTTATCCGGCAAGTAAGCGGCGCGCTGCGAGAAATCTTATCATGAGCTTGCCTGGTTCATTCGAGGTACTTTCTTATGATAATCCCGAGGAACGCCAAAAATGGAGGTCCATTTGTCATAATTTTAAAGAAATCGATATCTTTTATTACCCGGAGTATGTCTATTTATTTCAACTCAAAGGAGATGGCCAGGCCCATTGTTTTGTCTATTATGAAGGAGAGGACGGCATCGTAATTTATCCTTTTTTGAAGAGACGAATCAATGAATTGCCAATTTTTCATGACATTTCGGACAAGTTTACGGATATTATTTCTCCTTACGGGTATAGTGGATATTTGCGAAACATTCCTGAAGTAAACATGGATAATTTTTTTAATGCTTTTTATAATTATTGTTCACAAAATAATATAGTCTCCGAATTTATTAGGTTCCATCCAATTCTCAATACTTTCTCATATTGTTCTGCTAATATAAATATTAAAGAATGCAATGAAACAGTTGCTGTTGATTTATCATTACCCATAGACGATATTTGGAAAAACATGTCTCCCACTTGTCGTAACAAAGTAAGGAAGGCCCAAAAAAATCATGTCGAAATTATTTACGATAATAATTATGATCATTTAAACGATTTTTATAGTATATATACTGATACTATGAAAAGATTACAGGCCCAAGAATATTATTTTTTCCCCGAGTCATGGTTTAAGAAATTGGCAGAACTATTGCCCAATAATGCAGCTTTATTTCATGGCGTTTACAATTCATCCATTATAATGTCTAGTATTTTTATCTTTAGCCAAGATTATATACATTATTTTCTCTCTGGATCAGTTTATGAGATGCGGCATATTCCTGCCAATAATCTTTTGCTCCATGAGGTAGCTATCTGGGCCAAAAACATGGGTATTAAATACTTCAATTTAGGGGGAGGCTATCAACCAAATGATAGCTTGTCTATGTTCAAGGCCTCATTTTCCCGGCTGCGGCTTCCATTTTATATTGGGAGTGTAATCCATGATTCCCAATCCTATAAATATCTTACGGCGAGGAGATTGGTGGGTGAGGGCCTAAGTCATGAGAAAATTCGTTTTTTCCCTGCTTATCGCTTTGCAATGCCTTCAATGGATTGCCAGCAGGTCCCAGAATCCTGCCTTATTAAACTTAAAGCATGGACGAGTGAGTCAGGAGATCCTCAATGAGGGTTAGGGAAGCGGCCATTAAAGGAATATCCTACCAGTTACCGTCCCAAAAGCTGACTAATGAACAGTTAGCCCAGGAGTATCCGGATTGGGGCATGGAGAAGATTTTCCGAAAAACAGGAATATCTCAGCGCCATATCGCCGCTCCAGATGAATGCGCCTCTGACTTGGGCGTAGCCGCGGCAGAAAACCTTTTTGCCACTGGTATCTGTGGCCCTAAGGACATAGATTTCTTACTCTTCTGCACCCAAACTCCCGATTATTTCCTTCCAGCCAGCGCCTGCATCATGCAGGAACGATTAGGCCTAGAGAATAGTTGCGGAGCCCTGGATTTTAATTTGGGCTGTTCCGGTTTTGTTTATGGACTGGCGTTGGCCAAAGGTTTGATTGAAAAGGAAATGGCTGACAATATTTTGTTAATTAATGGTGAAACTTACACCAAGCTCATTAACTCAAGGGATCGCAGCGTGCGCACTTTATTCGGTGATGGCGCGGCCGCAACATTAATTACTTTGAGTAATAGTGATGAAGGAGAAATTGGCCCTTTTGTTTTCGGGACTGATGGCCGCGGCGCAGACAAATTAATCGTTCCTGCTGGGGCATTTCGCCTTCCTTTAAGTGCAGAGACCGCGATTGAAAGTAATGATGGCATGGGAAACTATCGTTCCAGTCAAAACCTTTATATGGATGGGCCTGAGATTTTTAATTTCACTATAAAGGTCATCCCCAAAGTGGTTAACCAACTTCTTGAAAAAAGCAGATTGAATCTAGAAGAGGTAGATTATTTCGTATTTCATCAAGCAAATAAATTCATGTTGAGTCAACTACGGAAAAAAATGGAAATTTCAGAAAATAAATTTTGCATTAATATGGAATTATATGGCAACACTGTTTCCTCCACGATTCCTATTGCTTTACATATAGCACAATCGAACCAACGAATAAAAAAAGGCGACAAAATAATGCTGGTAGGTTTTGGCGTAGGTTATTCTTGGGCCGCGGCTATGATTAGGTGCAATTAATATTAACCAGATCGGAAAGTCTCTTGGGCAGACGGAATCAATGATTATGACCCGAAAAGCAGCAATCAAGGCGTTTCAGTCATATATACCCCTCGCGAATTTGACTAATGAACATCTGGCTAGGGAGTTCCCCGACTGGGATGTTAAAAAAACTTTTGAAAACACCGGGGTAGGCGAACGCCGGGTCGCGGCGCCCGATGAATGCACTTCGGATTTAGGGGTTGCGGCAGCTCAAAAATTATTTACTAGCGGTGTCTGCCAGCCGAATGAGATAGATTTTCTTCTCTTTTGCACCCAAAACCCGGATTATTCCTTGCCAGCCTCAGCTTGCCTCATGCAAGACCGTTTGGGCCTGCCGACCACTTGCGGGGCTTTGGATTTTAATCTTGGGTGTTCCGGCTTTGTCTATGGACTTGCCTTAGCCAAAAGTTTGATCGAGACCAATCTGGCTAACAAAATGTTGCTCATCGTTGGTGATACCCTATCCAAAACCATCAATCGCAGGGATCGGGGAGCCTTGGCTTTATTTGGCGATGGCGCCGCGGCCACTTTAATTTCAGGCGGCAATGAACCAGAAGAGGCCATAGGTCCATTTGTTTTTGGTACCGATGGCAGGGGGGCCAGGAACTTGATTATCCCGGCCGGAGGTTTTCGCAACCGGCCCACTCCTGAGAATGCCATTGCCAAGGATGATGGCAGCGGCAACTTCCGTTCCCAGCAGGAATTGTTCATGGATGGGGCGGAAATATTTAACTTTTCCTTACAGAGGGTTCCTAAAGCAGTTGCCCAACTCTTGGAAAAATGCCGCATGAATCTTGAGGAAGTAGACTTTTTCGTCTTCCACCAAGCCAATAGATTTATGCTGGAGGCTCTCCGCCGGAAAATTAAAATTCCGAGGGAAAAATTTATTTTTAACCTGGAGCTTTATGGAAACACCAGTTCCGCCACCATTCCCATGGCTATAGAGGTAGCCTTAGAGCAGGGACAACTCAAACCCGGTTCCAAGGTCATGGTGGTTGGATTCGGGGTCGGCTATTCCTGGGCGGCAGGTATGGTACGAATTTAGGAGCTATGTTATGGGCAAAGAAGCTTTTGAAGAGGATCTGGCGGCAATTCTGGAGGTTGATCCAGGGGAGCTCCACGATGGGTTCGAGTTGCATAGTGGGAACTGGAATTCACTGGCCATCGTCTCCGCCATCGTCCTCATCGATGAGCAGTTTGGCGTCACCATAGAAGGGGAGAAACTTAGGGGATGTACCTCGGTTGGCGCACTCTGGCAACTCATTCAAGATGCCATAACTTAGCGCTGGCGAATGCTATAATCAATTATATTGCAGGGAGCTATCCAAAAAAGGGTAGACCCAGGAGTGAATAATGGTAAATCCCATGGATCTCACGGGCAAGAGAATCTTGGTGACCGGAGCTTCCTCAGGGATCGGGAAAGCCACGGCCCTACTGCTAAGCAAGCTTGGGGCCAAGGTTGTTTTGTCGGCCAGAAACATGGAGCGGTTGCAGTCCACCCTGGATAGCCTGGACGGAGACGGACACGGCCTCTATGTTTTCGATTTAGAGGCAGTAGATGAAATCCCTCCCCTGGTGAGAAAAATTGCCCAGGAACAAGGACGCCTTTCCGGCCTGTTTCATTCTGCCGGGACAGGGGGCATCATGACGGTAAATCTTTTAAAAGGGAAATATGTTGAACAGGTTTTTGCAAGTAGCGTCACCGCGACCTTATTGTTGGTCCGTGGGTTTTGTCAAAAAGGAGTTCGGGCCAATGGTGGAAATAGTTTAGTCTTCATGTCCTCTGCTGCAGCCCTATGCGGAGTGTCCGGCATGTCAATTTATTCTGCCAGCAAGGCCGCTATTAACGGCGCCATTCGCTCACTTGCCTGTGAACTGGCCCCACGGGGAATTCGGGTAAATTCTTTAGTCGCTGGTGGTGTCAGAACCGGGATGCATGAAACGTTAGAGAAAACTTTAAGCGACTACGAGATTCTTCAGTACGAGCAAAAACATCCACTAGGTTTTGGCGATCCAGATGATGTTGCCTACGCTGCGGCTTTCCTCTTATCTGATACGTCTAAGTGGATAACAGGCACCACCCTAATTGTGGATGGCGGCTACTCCTGCGTGTAAATAGATTTAAGGACAAAGCAATGGAAAAATTAATCATAGTAGGAGCAGGCGGATTTGGACGTGAAGTTCTGGGTTACGCCAGAGACGTTCAAAAAATAGAACCTCGATGGGAGATAGGGGGCTTTTTGGATGACAATAATCGCGCTCTAGATAATTTTAATTATAACTTTCCAATCATAAGAAGCATCCAGGATTACCAGCCTACCGAAAATGACGTCTTTGTGATGGCGCTTGGAACTCCGGCAGAAAAATTGGCTGTTGCGGATATTCTTATTAAAAGGGGCGCTCGGTTTATATCTTTGATTCACCCCAAAGCATGGATTGGCAGCAATGTAACGTTGGGCATAGGTTGTGTCGTGTGCCCTTATACAGTTATCACTTGTGATATTCGAATTGGCGATTTCGTAACAATAAACGTATATGCAAGCATTGGGCATGATTCGTTAATTGGCGACGGTTGCACTTTGAGCTCCTATGCCAGTATCGCGGGGGCTGTAAAATTAGGTAATGGCGTTTATGTTGGCATTCATGGCTGTATTCTAAACGGGACTGAAATTGGTGATTTTGCCATGATTGGGGCTGGTAGCATGGTGCTTAAACATGTTAAACCTGGGGCCACCGTAATAGGTGTCCCTGCTAAAAGGGTGTTGTAATTAACTGCATGCTCAAGGCTTGCCTTAAGAACTCAACCATTAAATTTTTGTAACTTAAAGATATAATCGAAAACTATAAATTTTTAAATTCAGAACTAGTTAACTATCTTGGATTTATAAGAAGGAAGAATTGAGAGTTAACCGATGAGGTTAAAATTTAACATTAAATCTCTACTCTTTTTCCAAATTCTTGCCGGGGTGGTTTTGGTTGCCGCTTTAGGGTGGCTTTATTGGCCGGTGCTGTCGAGGTTAATATTAAACATCGCGGAAAGCGAAGATTATTCCTATGGCTTGCTGTTGCCCCTGGTGAGTGCTTACGTCGTCTATCTGAAATGGCCGCTACTGCGCCGCCGGGCTTGGCAGCAATCTTGGCTGGGGTTGTTAATCATTGCCTCCGGCCTCAGCCTCTTAATAGTCGGGGAACTTGCCGCGGAGCTTTATACAACGCGCTTCTCTTTCGTGGTGGTCCTGACCGGCCTGTGCTGGCTTCTGGGCGGCTGGGAACTGGTTCGCTTATTAAGCTTCCCGCTTATCCTGCTGCTGCTTATGCTGCCCCTGCCGGAATTGGTCACTAACAAGCTCACCTTGCCCCTGCAATTGATCTCTTCCAGTGCGGCCGCCTGGATCTTGCAGGCTCTGGGGGTTCCGGTGCTGCGCCAGGGCAATATCATCGACCTGGGGGTGCGTCAGCTGCAGGTTGTCGCGGCCTGCAGTGGGTTACGCTACATTCTCTCCCTTTTGGCCTTGGGGATGATCTACTGTTACTTTTTCCAGCGCCGCGCCTGGAAGTCGACGGTGCTGCTCCTGGCCGTTATTCCTGCGGCCATTATGGTCAATGCTTTGAGAGTGGTGGCCATGGCGCTGGTCCCAGCCTTGCTCCATGGGTTCTGGCATGTTTTCTCCGGCTGGCTCATTTTTCTGCTTTGTTTTGCCTTCCTTGCCTTAATCAACCGAACCTTGAACAGCTTATGGCCAGATGAAATTCTGGTCCGATCAGAGTCTGCGTCCCATGAGACGCCAGCCTTTGCTTCCCAGAGGGAAAATCTTTGGCCCTACCTACTGGGGGCCTTGGTCCTGGTACTTCTGGCCATTCCCATAATGCATCACCTTGGAGAATCGCCTCCTATCCCTTTGCGACAGAGTTTTGATAATTTTCCCCTGCGCCTGGGTCCCTGGGAGGGTAAGCATAGCTTCATTGACCCTGCCGAGGTGGAACTTACCCGATCCCAGGCGCATTTGAACGCAGATTATCAAAATCCCGATTGTGGGACGGTCAATTTGTGGATTGCCTATTATGAATCCCAAAAAAAGGCCGGGGGCTTTGTCCACTCTCCTAAAGGTTGCCTGACTGCCAGCGGGTGGAAAATCGAGGAAAGCAGGGTCATCGAGATCGCCCCTGGTCGACCGGTGAATTTATTGCTGGTGGAACGGATGGGGACCCGCATGGTGGTGTTTTACTGGTTTTTGCAAAGAGGGCGCTGGTTGGCCAGCGAATATCTTAACAAATTCTATATGGGGTATGATGGCTTGTGGCGCCGCCGAACCGACGGAGCCCTTGTCCGGTTAATTACCCCGGCAGGGTCGGACGTCGAGTCGGCAAAAAGGCGATTAATTTCTTTCAGTCATTTGCTGGTTCCGGTGCTGCCCCAATTTATCCCGGATTAATCCCCCGGACCGATGGATTGTTAAGATCAGGGAGGCATCAGTCGGCCAGTAAGTTATGGAGAAAGCAAAAACATTAAGCCACCACCAGGTTAAAAAGCAGGACCATGATCAAAGAACTTGCTTCCGTTTGGCATAATTCCAGGCTCCTTGCCTGGCTCGAGCGGGCCTTGCCCTACAGGCTCCCGATCCTCATCATTTTCCAGATGTTTCTAATGACCTTGGCTTGTCTATCAGCCTATTATTTAAGATTTGAGGGCCTTATCCCTCGGCAGTATTTTCTGACCATGTGGAAGACGTTGCCGGTATTCCTTCTGGTTCAGGGATTGTGCTTCCAATATCACGATCTCTTCCGGGGTTTATGGAGGTACGTCTCTTTTGCGGATTTGCTGAACATCCTCCGGGCCACCCTGATAAGCATGCTGGTGCTGATTCCCCTCGCCTACCTGATAAGTCCCTATACAGGATCCATCCCTAACTCCATCTTTATTTTAAATGCTCTCCTGTTGGTAACCTTTACCGGTGGTTCCCGCTTGATTGCCCGTCATCTCCGGGAGCATTTTATTCCCCAAAACTTCGGACCCCGCGTCATGATTGTAGGTCAATTGGAAAATGCCGAGCCTTTACTGCGAGAGATGAGTAATCATCTTGATGAATTTCTGCCGGTAGTCCTGGTGGAGCCGGCCTCCAGGTCCAGGGGTTTTCGGGTTTATGATGTTCCCATTGTGGCTGGGATCGAGCAGATAGGCCAGCTGGTTAAGAAACACCGCGTTCAGGAGATTATCTTCGCTTGGCCCGAAGCCCCCGCGGACCAACTGCATGAGATTTTGGAAGAATGCAAACGGAGCCAGGTACGCTACCGGATCGTCCCCTCCTTAAGCCAGGTGCTAGACGGGCAATACCGTCTGGCTGATGTCCGAGACATCGAGCTGGAAGATCTCTTGCCCAGACCTCCCATCTATATCGACCAGGAAAACATAACTCAGTTTCTTTTCAATAAAGTCGTTTTGGTAACCGGCGGCGGTGGCTCCATCGGATCTGAACTCTGCCGCCAGGTAGCTAGGTTTCAGCCCCGTTCCCTGGTTATCCTCGAACGGGCCGAGAACTCCCTTTACAAAATTGAATTGGAACTAA
>Ga0326728_10013279_pt1 | contig 17937 bp, 16 predicted proteins | sample MB3enrmetagenome_FD_207602 | JGI IMG/M metagenome (GOLD analysis project Ga0326728, IMG submission 207602) | Lab enriched peat soil microbial communities from McLean, Ithaca, NY, United States - MB31MN | ecosystem: Environmental > Terrestrial > Soil > Wetlands > Peat | place: USA: New York... | reverse complement strand
GACGGCGAACTTGGGGACACGTCTGGAGTACCGGCATGACTGGAGCAACGAAGCGTCCTTTGTGAGAAGCGACGGAACCAACGTGCGCAATCAGAACACGATCAGCGCGGATTGGTTTGTGACCTTTTAAAGGAAAGTCAAATGGCAAAAGGCAAATGGCAAATGTTCGGAAGAGTTCCTGATTAAAGGATCCTTTTGACTTTTGCCATTTGCCATGCTGTTCGAATTTAAGCGGGAGGCATCCCCTTTGGCCTCCCGCTCTTTTTTGTCTTCCAGAAAAATGTTGTAAGCTATCGTCGTGATCGCCTTCGACAAGGATACCTGTTCCGACTTCGAGACGGCGCTTTCCAAAGAATGGCTTGAGACGAACGGCCTCGGGGGGTTTTCTTCCTCCACGCTCATCGGGTGCAATACCCGCCGCTACCATGGCGTTTTAATCGCCACCAAAGATCCGCCCGTCGGGCGCGTGATGCTCGTCAATGGCTTAGAAGAGTGGGTCGTTCTCGGCGATGCCCGTTACTATCTTTCCTGCCACCAATATCCCGGTGTCGTTCATCCCCGCGGCCACGAAAATCTGATCGGATTCCGTCTGGATCCCTGGCCGATCTGGACCTACCGCCTCGGTCCCGTCGTTCTGGAGAAATCGCTGGCCATGATCCACGGCCAGAACACCGTGATTCTTAACTATAAGTTCCGCAAGGAGGCGCCGGGTGCGGAGCTGGTGATCCGGCCCCTCATGACCGGGCGTGATTTCCATGCGCTCCATAAGGAGAACAATGACTTGAGGCCCCAGGCGGACGTTCACAACGGAGTCTGCGCTTTCAGCCCCTATAACGGAGTTCCGGCGATTTACTTCCATCATAACGCCCGAGAGTTTGCGCCCGGCTTTAACTGGTTCCGGCAGATGGAGTACGCGCGGGAGGCCGAGCGCGGGCTGGAATCCCGTGAAGACATCTGGTCCCCGGGAGAATTCCGCTATGCCTTAGCCGGCGGCCAGGACGCGATTCTGGTGGCGACCACAGAAGGCGCCGGGTATTTTGATTCCACGTTTCTTTTGAACGCCGAGCGTGAGAGGCGCCGGGCGCTCTTGTCGGGCTGGGAGGCGGCGGATGACGTGGCCCAGCACCTGGTTCTGGCGGCGGACCAGTTCCTGGTCGAGCGGCGGCCCCGCGACAGGCGGCCCGGGGGAAAAAGCGTGATCGCCGGCTACCCCTGGTTCGAGGATTGGGGCCGGGACACCTTGATATCTCTGCCCGGCTTGCTGCTGGTTCCGGGACGGTTTGAAGAAGCCCGGGAGATTTTGAAAGCGTACGCGGCTGCTTCGAACAATGGGATTGTCCCCAACCGCTTCGGCGAAGGCCCGGACGGACCGGAATACAACACGGTCGACGCCAGCCTTTGGTTCATCGTGGCTGTTTTTCATTACGCGCGCTACACGAAGGATTTTGATTTTGTGCGGGACCATCTCTGGGCGACGATGAAGGACATCCTCCTGCATTACCAGAACGGGACCCGCTTCCACATCCGAATGGATTTGGACGGTCTCATCTACGCGGGACAGCCCGGCGCCCAGCTCACTTGGATGGACGCCAAGGTCGGAGACCGGGTCGTGACCCCTCGGTCGGGCAAACCTGTGGAAATCCAGGCCCTGTGGTACAACGCCTTGCGCGTGATGGACCAGATCGGCCAGCGGCTGGGCGAAAAAGAAGCCGCCAAAAAATGGATGGGGCTGGCCGAAAAGGCGTGGGCCTCGATTAACCGGTTGTTCTGGTACGAGGAGGGCGGGTACCTTTATGACGTGGTGAACGGCGAAGAGCGCGACGCCGCGCTCAGGCCCAACCAGATTTTCGCCGTCAGCCTTCCGTTCGAAAGCGTGACGCCCGACCGCGCCACGCGCATCGTTTCGGCGATCGAAGAACGGCTGCTCACGCCTTTCGGACTCCGGACGCTGGACCCGGAGAACCCGCGATACGCCGCGCATTACGTCGGAGACCCGGCCGCGCGGGACGCCGCGTACCATCAGGGAACGGTCTGGCCCTGGCTCATCGGTCCCTTTTTGACGGCCTATCAGAAGGTGCATGGAAAATCGACTAAGACGCAGTCCCATATCCGGGCGCACCTGGCGCTCCTCCTCACCCACCTCTGGGAAGCCGGTCTGGGGACGGTCTCCGAAATCTTCGATGGCGACATGCCTCACGAGCCGCGCGGCTGCATCGCCCAGGCCTGGTCCGTGGGGGAGATTCTCCGCGTCCTGCGCGAAGAGCTGGGCACCGTCCCCGCCCGACCGGCTGTTCCTGCTTCTTCGGAAAAGGGCAGCGTTCCCGCCTCCCGCTGACCATGTTTCAAGAATTCTTTCCCATCCTCGAAGGCGCGCCCATGGGGGGGCTCTGGCTGCTCTTGATTTATGGAGTCCTGGTCGTGGTGCTGTGGATGTTTGTCCTCTGGCTCGTGCAATACAAGCTGGAAAACGCCGGAGTCATGGAGTTCGGCTGGGCCTCGAGCCTGGCGTTCCTGGGCGTGTTTTACGCGATCAAGGCGGATGGCTACGGGCCGCGCCGCTGGCTCATCGGCACGATGGTGCTCCTCTGGGGAGGGCGCCTGGCCTGGCATCTCCTCTCGGACCGTATTCTCGGCGGGAAGCTTGAAGATCCGCGCTATGCCGTTTGGCGTGAACGCTGGCCGAGATGGGCAGGCCTAAGGTTCCTGATCCTCTTTGAGTCCCAGGCACTCTTGGCCGTTTTTCTGTCCGTCCCCTTTGCGCTCCTGGCCGTGGACCCCTTGCCGCAAATCACCCTCTACGAATGGGCCGGTTTTGGCCTGTGGCTGGTGGGCATGTGGGGGGCCTGGGTCACCGATTCCCAGCTCAGGCGGTATTACTTTTTTGAATGGCTCATCTGGGCGGCCTATTTTGTTGCGGCTTTGGAGACGCCTTATGGCGCCTGGACGATCCTCTGTCCGCTCGTCATGATCTTCTTCCTTCGGCGGCAAATCCCACGCGATAGCGAAACCGTCGCCTCTTGAAAATCGTCTAAGTCTCTGTTAAACATCCTGCAGAACCCATGCGCAAGAAGCTCACCATCCTTCCGAAAAGGAAAGTTATTACTGGAATGGGGGCCGGGGTGTTCCTGGCCCTCACCATTCATGCGTTTACTCCTTTGCACGCCAAAATCAACCGCCCAAAGATCCTCTACTGGCACGGGGACCCGGCGGAGAAGAAGATCGCGCTGACCTTCGATGATGGGCCCAATGATCCCTATACCTCCCAAGTGCTGAAGGTCCTCAAGGACAATCACGTGCGAGCCACCTTTTTCCTGCTCGGCAAGAACGTGGAAGCGAATCCGCAAGCCGCCCGCGAGATCGTCGCGGCCGGTCATGCGATCGGGAACCACAGCTATGATCATCGCAACCTTGTGACCCGCACGAACGGCGAGGTCCGCGAAGAGATTCTGAAGACGGAGAAAGCCATTGAGGCGGCGACGGGGCAGAAAACCGCGCTCTTCAGGCCGCCCTATGGCGAGAAGGATACGCTCACGCTCCAACAAACCCGCAAACTGGGATATATCATGATCGAATGGTCCGTGTCCGCGGAGGACTGGCGCCGGCCAGGGCCGGATAAGATCATCGCGAACGTGGTTCCCCATGTCCGCAACGGGTCGATCATTCTTATGCATGACGGGGACAAACTCCGCCGCGGCGACCGCAGCCAGACGGTCGCGGCCCTTCCCCAGATCATCGCTCAACTGCGTCAAAAAGGCTACGAGTTCGTCACCATCCCAGAGTTGCTGAAACTCAACCCAAAGATATAAAACGTCGTGTGATCTCTTACGAGAATGCGGTGCCCGCCGATCTGCCGGCGATCACCGAACTGTTCCAGAACGCTTTTCCGGAAGCGTTGCTCGCTGTGTTTGGAAACAAACGCCTGCCGCCGGCGGCCCTTCTGGATCTGCTCGAGGAAGTGTATGCCTGTGAGAGGGAGGGGTTTTGGGTGGCCCGCCAAGCGACCGGCGAGGCTCGCCCTCTCGGGGCGGCCCGCGATGAGGGGCGCCTGGCTGGGTTTATCCTGGTCACCTACTCGCTGGGGAGGCTTTACCGGCGGCTCATTTTTGAGGGTACGCTCGGGCGGATGGCGCGGCGGTGGGTCACAGGTCGGTATGCGGGTCTTGGGTTCGCCTTCGTGCCTCGCCTGGCGAAACTCTGGTGGGATTATCGGAAGGTTGAGAAGCGTTCGGTGAACTCCGGCGCAGACGTCGCCCAGATCCTCTCTATCGTGGTGGATCCCGCCCAACAGCGCCGGGGCATCGGCGAAGCCTTGACCGAGAAGGCCATCCACTACTTGCGGGGGAAGAAGGTCGCCATCGTGCGCCTCGAAGTGGACGCCGCGAAGATCGGTCCCGTTCGTCTTTACGAGAAATTGGGTTTCAAGGAAGTTGCGCGCCTTCCCACGCCGCGCGGCCCCGCTCTCGTCATGACACTCCATCTGATACAATAACCCACTGTGAAGCCCAAATTTTCGCAGGAAGATCACGCGTTTGTGATTGAAAATTACAATCAGGCGCGTCCATTTTCCAGCTTCCTCCCCGGCATCGCCGGCGAATTTGGCAAGCCCATGTGGGTGTTTTACACCAACCGTGGCCAATGCATTTCCAGCTTCGGCGTCCGCAACAAGGGCTCCTCCATGCTTGAGTTTTTTCCCGCCAACAAGGCCTACGCCGCAACGCCTCTGGTAACATTCAAGACCTTTATCCGTTTCCGCAGAGGAGGCCAGTGGCGGCTCTACGAACCGTTCCGCGTCGATGCGGGCCCTGAATGCCGGCAGATTCTGCGCATCCGTGCCCATGAAATCGAACTTGAAGAGACCAACAAGCGAATCGGCCTGCGGGTGACCGTGGCGATGTTCAACGCGCCCAACGACGACCTGCCGGTCCTGATACGGCAAATGCGGGTGGAGAATCTGGGCAGGCAAACCTTTCAGGGGGATATCCTCGATGGTTTCCCGCGCGTCGTTCCCTTCGGCTTGAATGAGTATCTTCTCAAGCAGATGTCCCGCACCATGGAGGCCTTTGCCGAAGTTCCGCATGTCGAGGACCGGCTTCCTTTTTTCAAACTGAAAACGGAACCCTCAGATCGCCCGGAAGTGGAGTGGATTCATGGCGGGTTTTTCGCCTTTACGCTTCAGGGCGGGGAATGCTGCCGCATGGTCGTCGATAAAGAGAATATTTTTGGTACGGATACGTCCCTTCAGGACCCGCTTCACTTCCGGGCCGGCCAATCCGTCGTCTCTCGTCCCCAGCGCACGGAATCCCAGTTCGCCTGTGTTTTTTCCTTTGCACCCTTGATCATCCGGCCGCGCGAGGCCCTGCGCCTGGCGACGTTTTATGGGCAGGCGGACGGGTGGGAGGAGGCCGACGCCTTCCGCCGGCGTGTCCAGATTGCGTCCTCGTACGCCGAGGCCAAACGGGATGAAAATGCCTCGGTCCTGTCTCACGTGATGGATATCTTCGCGCTCCATTCCTCCTCTCCCCGGTTGAACGCCTATTCCAAGCAGACGTATCTGGACAACGTGCTGCGCGGCGGGCAGCCGCGGGTCTTCTCTGACGGCGTTTCTTCCCAGATGTTCCACTGCTTTTCGCGCAAGCACGGCGACATGGAACGGGACTACAACTTTTTTGAACTGTCGCCCACTTATTTCTCCCAGGGCGACGGCAATTTCCGCGATGTCAACCAGAACCGGCGTTCGGAAACCTTCCTCCATCCGGGGCTGGGCGCCGGCAATGTCGAGACCTTCTTCAATCTCCTGCAGCTGGACGGATTTAATCCGCTGGTCATCCAGTTCGAGAAGTTCCAGGTCGGAGGACATCTGGTCAAACCCGGGGATCTTTTTAAAAATCTGCTGAAGGACTCCGATTCACGTGAAGAGGCCCTGCAGCAGATGACCGCGGCCATTGCCGGCGCGAAAAAAGTCCAGGAGGCGATACACGGCGAAGGGTTCTGGATCGACCACTGGACCTATAACATTGACCTCCTGGAAAGTTTCGCCGCGATCTATCCCGACCAGCTGAAGTCTCTGCTCGTTGAGCGCCGCGACTTCACCTTTTACGACAACGATTACGTCGTACGACCGCGCCATAAGAAGTACATCCTGCGCGCAGACGGCGCCGTGCGGCAGGCGCATGCCGTCGTGCGCGACCCGGAAAAGAAAGACCTCATAAGCCGCCGCAAGGAGGATGTCCACAAGGTCCGGACCCAGGGCGGGCAGGGCGTCATCTACCAGACGTCGCTCCTGGGGAAAATCCTCACGCTCGTGGCGGTGAAAACGGCATCCCTGGACCCCTTCGGCATGGGATTGGAGATGGAGGCGGAAAGACCCGGCTGGTGCGATGCGTTGAACGGCCTGCCGGGGCTCCTGGGGTCGTCCGTCAACGAAGCGTTCGAGCTCCGGCGGTTCGCGGCCTGGTGCCTGGGCTGCCTTCCGGGACTTCTGGAGCCGGGAGAGACCCTTCCGCTGGCGGCGGAAGCGGCCGAACTGATGCGGGCGGTCAAGGAGGCGCTGGCGCTCGCGCGGCCTGACGATTTTTTCAAGACCTGGGACACGCTGGCCTCGCTGCGCGAGCGGTTCCGCGAGAAAACCCGTCTGGGCGTCTCAGGAGTGGAAAAAAATCTCCCCCGGGAAGAGATCGAAGCCTTCTTCATGCAGGTCGAAAGTTCGCTCTCGGCCGGCCTTTCAAGGGCGTTTACAAGGGACGGGCTCTGCAGCACCTATTTCATCAACGAAGTGGCGGACTATGAGAAGCTTCCCTCCCATCCGGGATCCACAGACCCGGACTCGGCTCCCGTCCAGCATGTACGGGCCCTGCGTTTTAAGCAGATTCCTCTGAGCCCTTTTCTCGAAGGGCCTGTGCACGCCCTGAGGGTTGTCCGGGACACCAAGCAGGCCAAACGGATTTATCGCGCGGTCAAATCTTCCGACCTCTACGACCGTAAGCTCAAGATGTACAAGCTGAATGTGCCGCTCATCAAAGAGTCCTACGAGATCGGCCGCAACAAGATCTTCACGCCGGGGTGGCTGGAGAATGAATCCATTTTCCTGCATATGCATTACAAGTTCCTCTACGAAATCCTGCGCAGCGGCCTGGCGGAGGAATTCTTTGCCGAGATGAAGCACGGCATTGTCGCCTTCCTGGATCCTGAGGTCTACGGCCGCTCCCCATTCGAAAATTCTTCCTTCATCGTCTCCAGCCGCTTCCCGGACCCGCGCATCCACGGAACCGGATTTGTCGCCCGTCTTTCCGGATCGACCGCCGAGTGGATCAGCATGGTCTTCCACATGGCCCTCGGCCGCCAGCCCTTCCGGTGGAAGGACGGCCAGTTGCGTTTTGAACCGGCCCCGACCCTGGCCCAATGGCTCTTCACGAAAAAAGTGGAAGACGGGTTTGAAAAGGACACCTTCGGCATCAAACTCTTCGGCAAAACGTGGGTCGTTTATGAGAATCCTGCGCGGCGCGACACCTACGCAGGCAAGGGCCTGCATCCGGTGCGCTACAGCCTTCGCTATGAGGACGGCCGGGAAACCGTCCATGAAGGGAAGTCCCTGCCCGATGGACCGGCCAGAGATCTGCGCGAAGGAAAACTCTCCCGCGTCACGGTCAAACTCGCGTAATCTGAGTGAATTAGATAAAATTATTGCCCATGCGGCTTTTTTTTGTCAGTCTCTCGCTCCTGGCTCCCAGCGCGACCGCCTTTTCAGCCTACCAGCAGCAGCTCGTCCCGATCATTCGCGAGATTAAAACCTCTTCAACACCCTCGGTGACCGAATGGAAGACCTTTATCCGGATGACCGACTTCGGCGGGACGCCTTACGTGTCCTTGGTGCAGGTGGCAGAACTCCTGAACGGCCATCTGCGCTGGGCGCCGGTTTCCAAGACCGTGGATCTGTCCGTCCACAATGAGACGATCCGTTTTCCCTACGACTCTACGCGCGTCTGGATCGATGGTCGTCCGCACCGCCTGGAGCGCGCCTCGGTCAAAAACCAGGATGGATTCTGGGTACCCGTGAGCTTCTTTGCGTCCCCCGCCTTTTTCCGCGCCACGCGCGCGAAGCTGGAGTGGCCGCCAGCGCCGCCAGCGGAACGTAAAGCGTCCAGCGTGAAGCGTGAAGAGAAGGATCTCGCTATTCCAAAAGCCGAATCACCCACCCAAACTCCTACGCTCGATGCTTCACGCTCTACGGATTCACGGCTGCATGCCATTCGCCGTATTGTGATCGACCCCGGCCATGGCGGCAGGGACCCGGGCGCGGTAGGCCCGCACGGGATCGAGGAAAAGACCATCAATCTCCAGCTCGCGCAGAAACTCGCGGACCTCCTGCGCGACCGGTATCAGTATGAGGTGCTCCTGACGCGCACGGATGATACGTTTGTCCCTCTCGAAGGCCGCGCGGCCCTGGCCAACCGCCAGAACGCAGACCTTTTTATTTCGATCCACTGCAACGCCTCCCTGTCTTCGAAGCTGAAAGGGTTTGAGGTGTATTTTCTGTCTGAACGGGCGTCCGATCCGCACGCCGATGCCGTGGCCCGGTTTGAAAATGCGCCCCTGGCCTTGGAAGGCAAGCGAGTCCCGTCGCCAAGTCGGGTCGCGGCGGTTCTGCGGTCGCTCGTGAAAACCGCCAACATCAATGAAGCTTCGGCACTGGGGGCCCTCATCGACCGTCATATGGGCGAGCGGCTATCCGAGCCTTCTCTGGGCGTCAAGCAAGCCGCCTTTTATGTCCTGCGCGGTGCTGAAATGCCGGCGGTCCTGATCGAAACGGCGTTTGTGACCAATCCCAAAGAAGAAAAACTCCTTCAGAAAGAATCCTTTCGCAAAGAATTCGTGGAGGGGCTGGCGGACGGCATCGTCGCCTATGACCAACGGAAAGCGAGTGAGCGAGTCAGCAAGTGAGTGATCAAAAACCCGCAACTCACTCGCTTAATTGCTTGCTCGCTCAATAGCTATGAGTAATTCTCTGCCCATCGGCTTGTTTGATTCCGGCGTGGGGGGGCTGACCGTCCTGCGGGAGGTCGTCAACCAGCTGCCGTATGAGTCGACCCTTTATTTTGGGGACACGGCGCGCGTGCCCTACGGTTCCAAGTCCCGGGATGTCATCTCCCGCTTTTCTCTCGAGATCGCGCAATTCCTGCTTCAGGAAAAAGTGAAGATGATCGTGGTGGCGTGCAATACGGCGAGCGCGTTCGCGCTTTCGGCCTTGCACGGACGCTTCGATGTGCCGATTATCGGCGTGATCGATCCCGGCGCGCAGGCGGCCGTTTCCATGACGAAGACCGGCCGGATCGGAGTGATCGGTACGGAAGGGACCATCGAAAGCCAGGCCTACAGCGAAGCCATCCATCAGCTGAAAGCCGAACTCCAGGTTTTCGGGCAGGCCTGCCCGCTCATTGTGCCGCTGGTCGAGGAAGGCTGGCTGGAGAAGCCGGTCGCCCTGGAAATCGTCAAAGAATATCTGACGCCGCTCCTGTCCCATCAGATCGACACCTTGGTCCTAGGTTGCACACATTATCCGCTCCTGAAGCATCTGCTCTCGCATGTCGCGGGTCCTACCGTGCGCCTCATCGATTCGGCAGAAGAAACAGCGCGGAGCGTCGGCCGACAGCTCAGGGACCTGCACCTGGAGTCTCCCGTTGGCGCCCCTGTCTTAAGGCGATTTTTCGTTAGCGACGCGCCGGAGAAGTTCGAAAAGATCGGACGGCGCTTCCTGGGGGAGGAAATCCCGGGGGTCAGGCGAGTGGACATCAGCCAATGGCCATGAGCCGCTACCAGGTGATCGTGGAAGAAGCTTTCTCCAGTGCCCATGCCCTTCGCCACTACCAGGGCCGTACCGAGCCTCTGCACGGGCATAATTATCGCGTGCAGATCGTCGTAGAGGGAAAAAGGCTCCAAAACAAGGTAAAATATCTCTCGGACTTCGTAAGGCTCCAGAAAGCCCTGCAGGCGGTCGTCAAGCCTCTGGACCATGTCAACCTGAACGAGCTTTCGCCCTTTCGCACGGAAAACCCCAGCGCGGAAAATCTCGCTCGGTTTATCGGTTCGGAATTCACCCGGTGCTGGAAGCAGCCCGGCGTGCGGCTGGAGTCCGTCACGGTCTGGGAAACGCCTGATACGGCCGCGCGTTACCTGCCGTGAAGGCGGGGGTTCTGGTGGAGCTGGAAGCACCGGTCCTTGACATTTTTGCCAGTCGGCAGGGCGAAGGAATTTGCGCCGGCGAGCCACAGCTATTTGTGCGTTTCGGGGGATGCAATGTCGCGTGCGATTACTGCGACACCCCCGAAAGCATCCCGGCCGGGTCCGGTCAGCCTTGGACATTGGGCCGCATTTTGGAGCGTCTCAAGTCTCTTGATCCGGAGGCGACGCGAAAGACCGTGTCCCTCACCGGCGGAGAGCCGCTCCTGCATGTACGGTTTTTGGAGCAGCTGATTCCGGAGCTTCGCCGCGACGGGCATCAAATTTATTTGGAGACCAACGGAACCCTGCCCCGGGCGTTGGAGCGGATTGTCGAGGGGTGCGATTGGATCGCGATGGATCTGAAGCCGGAAAGCGCGATCGGGCGCGGGATGTGGGAGGCTCATCGATGGTTTCTCGAAGTGGGCGGAAAGAAAATATTCATGAAGCTGGTCCTGACAGAGACCACTTCGGAAGAGGAGCTTCGGCACGCCGTGAGTTTGATCGCTGGCGTGCGACGCGAAACTCCGTTCATCCTTCAGCCGGCAACGGCATGGAGCTCCGCGAAGAGTATTCCGTTGGCCCGGTTGGCCTCCTGGTGGAGTCTGGCGGCCCGGCAGCTTCCAGACGTCCGCATTCTTCCGCAAATTCATCGTCTCTGGGGGATTCCGTGACCAAGAACCTCTTTATCGCCGGCACGCCGGGGGTGGGAAAAACCTCTCTCCTGCGGGAGGTGACACTCTCTAAACGTGAACGCATCGGCGGTTTTTACACGGATCATATGCTCGCCGGGCGCATGCGCAAAGGTTTTGTGATGCGGACCTTTGACGGCCAGGAGCGTGTCCTGGCGTCCAAGGGGATGAAAAGCAGCCACCAGCTGGGGAAATACGGCGTCGACATCAACGCGCTTGAGAACGTCGGGATCCCGGCTTTGAAGCTCGCGCTCATGGCCAAGGACATGATCGTGATCGATGAGATCGGCTCCATGGAAATGATGTCGGAGCGCTTCCGGCAGACGCTGCTCGAGTGCCTCACCTCCACCAAACCGGTTCTCGCCACCATCCGCGCCGCCTCCCAGCCCTTTTCCGACCAGGTCAAGAAATTTTCCGACACCCAGACCATCACGCTCACCAAAGCCAACTACAACCAGGTCAAACTCCAGGTCCGCAAGTGGCTGGATTCCCACTTATAAGAGTGGGACCATGGACTATCCTTCCGTTATTCTGAAACCGAAAGAAGAGGGGCGGTTGGAGGCGGGTCATTTATGGGCCTTCTCCAACGAAGTCGCCGAGGCCCCCGCGAACATTCCCGCCGGAGCGCTCGCCGATCTGTTTAAATCCAGCAGAGGGTTTCTAGGCCGCGGCTTCTACCACCCTCATTCCCTTATCGCCTTCCGCATTTTGACCGACCAGAAAGACCAGGAGATTGACCAGACCTTTTTTGAAAAGCGGTTCACCGCGGCGTTGGAATGGCGCGAAGAACTCTATCCGGAAAACCACGCCTACCGTCTTGTCTTTGGCGAAAGCGATGAGCTTCCCGGGTTAATCGTCGATCGCTATGGCGATTTTCTGGTCGTCCAGGCACTTTCGGCGGGGATGGAACGTCTTAAGGAAGTGATCATCCCGGCGTTGGAGGACGTGGTGCTGGCCAAGGGGATACTCTGGCGCGCCGATGCGACGCTCCGGGAGCTCGAAGGGCTTCCCATCGAGGCCTCCCAGGTGGTGTTCGGCAAGATCCCGCCGCGCGCCGACATTCATACGGAAAACGGCAATTTTGCCGTCGATCTTTTTGGCGGCCAGAAAACCGGTTTCTATTATGATCAGCGGGACAACCGCCGGGCTCTGGCGGCCTATTGCAAAGAAGCGAGGGTCCTGGACGCGTTTTGTTATTCCGGCGGCTTCGGTATCGCTGCCGCGCGAGGGGGCGCCCGCGAGATCGTTTTTGTCGATAGTTCGCATGCCGCGCTGGAACTGGCCGAGGAAAATGCCGCGCGTAATCATCTGCAAGGGAAATTCACCTGCGTAGAAGGCGATGCCCTGGCACTTCTGGCGGCGGAACCTCCCGGTGGGCCCTTTGACGTCATTTCCATTGATCCGCCCGCTTACGCGCGCTCACGGAAACATCTTCCAGTGGCCCTCAAAGCTTACGAGAAGCTGAACACGCTGGCGATGAAGGCCTTAAAGCGCGGAGGAATCTTGGCCAGCTCCTCGTGTTCGCACCACGTCGACCGCGAACTCTTTCTCCAGATGCTGAGACGATCGGCCCGCAAAGCTCAGAAATCGATTCGCCTCCTCGAGTTGCGCTCCCAGGCCAGGGATCATCCTGTTCTCCTGGCGATGCCCGAGACAGAATATTTGAAATGTGCGATCATGGAGGTCATGTAGGAAACGTATGTTTAAGAAAATCCAACACATCCATTTTGTCGGGATCGGCGGGGCGGGGATGAGTGGCATCGCCGAGGTACTTTTAACGCTCGGCTACAAGGTGTCGGGGTCAGATCTTAAAGATTCACCCGTGACGCAGCGTTTGAAGAAGCTGGGCGCACGAATCGCCATCGGACATGAAGCCGCGAATATCGAAGGCGCCCAGGTGGTGGTGACCTCGACCGCGGTGGCGCCCGTCAATCCGGAAGTTCTGGCGGCGCGCGAACATGGAGTGCCCGTCATCCCGCGCATCGAGATGCTGGCTGAGATCGCGCGGTTGAAATACACGATCGCGGTCGCCGGAACGCACGGAAAGACAACGACGACTTCGATGGTTGCGGAAGTCCTGCAGTCGGGGGGGCTCGATCCGACCGTCATTGTCGGAGGGCGCCTGAAGCGTCTCGATTCCGGCGCCAAGCTCGGCAAAGGCGACTTTCTGGTGGCGGAAGCAGATGAATCCGATGGATCCTTTTTAAAACTTTCGCCCGCCTTGGCCATCATCACGAATATCGATAATGACCACCTCGATTACTGGGGCAGCTTTGACCGCATCTGTGACGCTTTCGTCCAGTATGCCGGGCGCGTCCCATTTTATGGCTGCGTGATCGCCTGTCTGGATGATCTGCACGTCCGCAATCAGCTTCCGCGCATTGCGCGGAGAGTCGTCACCTATGGCCTCGAAACAGCTGCACAAGTCCGTGCCTCGAACGTACAGGTGAACGCCGAAGGCACGGCCTTTGATGTGGCGGCGGATGGGAAGCGTCTGGGGACTCTGAAGATGCAGGTCCCCGGACGCCACAATATCCTGAACGCCCTGGCCGCGACGGCGGCGGGACTAGAACTGGGCATCTCCTTTGCGCAGATCGCCGAAGCGTTGGCCACTTTTGAAGGCGTCGGGCGCCGCATGGAGCTCAAAGGCGAAAAGGACGGCGTCCGCGTCATCGATGATTATGGCCATCATCCGACCGAGATCCGGGCGACATTATCGGCGCTCCGCGAGCGCTATCCCGACAACCGCCTGGTGGTGCTGTTCCAGCCGCACCGCTTTACGCGCACCCAGGCCTTATGGAAGGAGTTCTCTCAATGCTTCGACCAGGCCGACGCCGTTTATATCTTCGATATCTATCCGGCGGGGGAAGCCCCCATTCCCGGCGTCACCTCCGAGCTGATTCTTGAGCCGCTGAAGAAAAACCACAAAGCCGCTTTTGAGCTCCCTGCCCCGGTGGACCCCGAGAAACTCTCGCAGGACCTTCGCGCAGGCGATATCGTGGTCACGCTGGGCGCCGGAGACGTCTGGAAAGTCGGAGAGCAGCTGCTGGAAACGAATGTCCCTCGCTGACGAGTTGCGCGCCGCCTGCCCCTGCTCCTCTGCACAGGAACCCTTGTCGCGACACACGTCCCTGGCCATCGGCGGCCCGGCGGATTACTACGCCGAGGTCATGACGGTGGACGAATTGATGGCTCTGCGGAAAGTGGTTCTTCAGCATGCTCTTCCCGTTTTTTTCCTCGGCGCCGGTTCCAATCTCCTCGTCTCCGACCGGGGCATTCGCGGGCTGGTACTCCATTTACAGGGGGAATTTCGCCGCATCGAGTTTAAAGGGAACCTGGTGAAAGCCGGCGCGGCGGCCATGATGCCGATGTTGGCGCGACAGGCGGCCGAACGCGGTCTTTCCGGCCTTGAGTCTTTGATCGGGATCCCCGGAACCCTCGGCGGAGGTCTTGTCATGAACGCCGGAACGCGAGAAGGGTGGCTCGGGGATGTGGTGTCCTCCGTGGATGTCCTTGGGGACGCCCTGAAAGTGGAGTCGCTCACGGCAGAGGTGTTTGGGTTCAGCTACCGCAAATCCAATCTCGAAGGTCGCTGGATCATCGGCGCCGAACTCGCTTTGATATCCGATAAGCCAGCGTCTATAATGAAACGCATCGATGACTTTCTTCAGTACCGCACCCGCACACAGCCATTGGCCACCTCCAATTGCGGGTCCGTCTTTAAAAATCCATCCGAAGGGCCCGCCGCGCAATGGATTGAAAAGGCCGGTTTTAAGGGCGTTTCCATCGGAGGGGCACGCGTTTCGGAGCGCCACGCCAATTTCATCCTTAATGAAAACAAGGCGACGGCCAGTGATGTTCGCACGCTCATGACCCGGATTCAGGACAAGGTGCTGAAAGAATTTAATATACGTCTGGAACCCGAGGTAAAGCTCGTGGGGGAATGGTGAAGGATTTCCGCCGCTGGTTCCGAAGCCGGCGGATCGGCGTGCTCATGGGCGGGACTTCGGCGGAGCGTTCCATTTCGCTTAAGACCGGCCAGGCTATCCTCCAATCGCTCCAGCGCCAGGGATTTCGTGCGCTGGCCATCGACGCCGCAAGACCCCTTCCTGAAGCGCTCAAGAAAAACAAAATTGATTTTGCCTATCTGGCTCTCCATGGGACGGGAGGGGAAGACGGCTGCGTTCAGGGACTCCTCGAGTGGCTGAAAATTCCCTACACGGGATCGGGCGTCTTTGCCTCCGCGGCGGCCATGGACAAGAAGGCGAGCAAGAGCCTTTTCGATGCGGCGAAGCTGCCGACGGCTCCCTGGTATGCCTTGAATAAACCGGGCGGGATGGGCAGCCGTCTCGGGTATCCCGTGGTCGTCAAACCCGCCAGCCAGGGGTCGGCGGTCGGTGTTTCCATTGTGAAAAAGGCGAAAGACTGGCCAGCCGCTTTGAAGGACGCTTTCCGCTATGACACGACCGTGATTATCGAGAAATTTCTTCAAGGGCCGGAAGTGACCGTGGGTATCCTCGGCCTCCAGGCGCTGCCGATCATTGAAATTCTGCCGCAGCACCATCGACCTTTCTACGACTTTCATGCGAAATACGCTCCCGGCGGATCGCGGCATATTCTGCCCGCGAGGATTTCCGCCGCACAGGCGCGGCGCGTGACTGAATTGGCTCAGGCGGCATGTCAGATTCTCGGCATTCGCGCGGTGGCGCGCGTGGATTTTATTGTCGATCGAAGGCTTGGACCTTGCCTGCTCGAAGTGAACACGATCCCAGGAATGACGAATACGTCGCTCTTGCCGGATGCCGCGCGCGCCGCCGGGATCGATTTCGACATGCTCGTTCTAAAAATCGCGGAGTATTCGGTTGCCCCGTAAGGCGCGTAAGCAGCATGTCACTCTGCGGTTTAAACGCCGGGAGCAGTTAAAACATCGCCTGCGCGCGGTTGGCGCGAGAAGCGTGGCCCTGGCGCTGATCGCGGGTTTCGGGGCGGGACTTGTGGCTGGGGAAAATTCGTATGCGTCCCGCTTCATCCGGAGGCATACGCCGCAGGTCAGCCTGAACAGGCCGCAGATCCTGACCGGACTCCCCGTCCTGGCAGAACTCCCTCAAAATCGGTTCTGGCTGTGGTTCCCCGGGTCCGGGATCTGGCTTGGGAGACGGATTTGCCGCACGTATCCCTCAGTTCGCTCGGTCCATCTGGAACGGTATTTCGAGGCCAACCAGTTGAACATCCATCTAGAACCCAGGATTCCTTTGGTCTCATGGAGCGGCTCCGGCCTCGATCAAGACGGCGTGGTTTTCGCAATCACTCCCGGGACCTGGAAGGCGCTCCCGGAAGCCAGTTTCCTCCCCACCGCGGGGAAACGGGACGTGGGCCGCTGGCTGGCTGGGCTCTCCTCCATTCCCGAGCTCTGGCCGCAGGTCATCGTGGTGCGCGAGAACCCGGAGGAGACCATGGAGCTGACGCTCAAGACGGGGACCATCGTTCTCTGGGGGCCGCTGGGATCTGATCCGGTGGAACGCAAGGCCCGCACGCTCACGCGCGTCCTCGACGATGCGCACAAGAATATGGGTGGAACCGCGGTCGCTGATTTGCGCTTTTTCGAGCAGGGACGCATAATAGTGAGACCGAAGGGCAGATAAAAGTGTAGGGGCGCACCGCTGTGCGCCCGACAGGGGTCAGGGAGGCAGGGGAGAATGTCCAAAACAGATATTATCGCGGGGCTGGATATCGGGAGTGCCCAGGTCGCATGCGTGATCGGGCGTCGGGACCCTCAGACCAGCCAGATTGAGATTTTAAGCGGGGCGCGCAGCGCCTGCCTCGGGGGGTTGAAAGGCGGCGTCGTCATCAACATCAACGAAACCGCGCGCGCCATCACGCGGATCTGCGAGGAAGCCGAAGACGCCGCCAAGGAGATGGTCAAAGACGTCTCCATCGCCGTTCGCGGCAACCATCTTCAAACGTTCAATAACCACGGCGCCCTGAACATCGCCCGGACCGACAAAGAAATTACCGCCGACGACGTTGACAAAGCGATTGAGAGCGCCCAGGCCGTGCATCTGTCCGCCGATCGGGAAATCATCCATACGATCCCTCAGGGGTTTACCCTCGACCGCCAGCAGGGGGTGCCCAATCCCGTCGGAATGGAAGGGTCGCTCCTGGAAGTTGATGTGCACATCGTCACGGCTTCCCGTTCCCACTTGAGCAACATCTTTAAGGCCATCAATATGGCGGGCTTCTCCGTGACCGAACCCATTTACGGGCTCCTGGCCGCCGGCGAGGTCGTCGTCACCCAGGAAGAGCGGGACCTGGGGTGCATCCTGATCGATATCGGCGGCCAGACGACGGACGTGGCGGTCTATTTCGACGGGAGCGTGCATTTTACCGAGAAACTGCCGATCGGCGCCGATGCCATCACCCGGGACCTGGCGTACGGATTGCGCACATCCCTCTCGCAAGCCCAGCAGATCAAGGAAAACTACGGCGTTGCCCTGTCGAGTCTGCTTGAACAGAATGAAGGCGAGGTTAATTTTACGGCCATGGACGGCCGCACGTTCCGCAAAGTCAACCGCCGGCTGCTCATCGACATCATCGAGCCGCGGGTCGAGGAGATTTTCACGCTCATTTCCGAAAAGCTCCAAGATTCTGGCTATGCCGATCGCGTCGTCCCCGGTGGAGCGGTGCTGTCGGGGGGCGGATCGCTCCTGAAGGGAATCGAACAGGCTTCGGAAAAGATCCTGCAGCTCTCCAGCCGCGTGGGCCTGCCGCAGGGGGTCGTGGGGAAAAGCGAGATTGTCGGCCATCCCAGTTTTGCCACCGCCGTCGGGCTTTTGGCGTTTCCCTACCGCGGCGACGGCCAGTGGGCAAGCCCCGCCTCGGCCGCGCGGCGGCGCGCGCGTTCCGGCGGGTCGGTTGTGCAGCGTGTCCGGGAATGGGTTGAGGAGACCTTTTAATGCGCATCAAACTCGCTGAAGACGTCCGCGAACAGCCTGCCGTTATCCGGGTCATCGGGGTCGGCGGCGGCGGCGGGAAC
>Ga0326728_10013278_pt1 | contig 17937 bp, 19 predicted proteins | sample MB3enrmetagenome_FD_207602 | JGI IMG/M metagenome (GOLD analysis project Ga0326728, IMG submission 207602) | Lab enriched peat soil microbial communities from McLean, Ithaca, NY, United States - MB31MN | ecosystem: Environmental > Terrestrial > Soil > Wetlands > Peat | place: USA: New York... | reverse complement strand
GGAGGAGGATCCATCACCTGAACAAATTCCGTTATTGAAGCTGCATGGTTCCTTTAATTGGAAGAGGCAGAAGGTAAGAGGAAGGTGGAGGAGATTTGAGATCATCCCGTTAGGTGCGGCCAAGACCTATCTTCACGCGCCCTATGGGTTCATTTGGAACAGGGCACTCGAAATCCTGATAAGGTGCGGTCCCAAATAGCGAGCAGGCGAGGCAGAAGATCACTGGGCGTGCCAATAACGAGCGGGGAGTCCAGAATCTTTCAGAGGTGCCACCGGGCGCGATAGGCCTTGCAAATGACTTTGATCATGTCGGCGTAATCGTGCTCTACATCGATTCCGAAGCTTTTGGGATCACCCGCCCGAGGGAGGAATGGCTGGTTTACGTTGTCAATAAAGGCCGGGACTAGGAGCACATAATCGTAGCCAACGACGTGAGTTCGCCCGGGCCGCCGGGTTGGCAGTTCGCGGAACTTGCGGATGGTTTTTTGGGGATCCTCAGGAGCATTGGTGCTAACGGCCCATTCGAATTCTCTCCATAGGCTCTGGTCGCCGGAAGAAAGACGTGGTAGTACCTCACTTTCAAATTTGCCCGGCTTGTTCCTGTACAGGGGTTTCAGCTTGTCGGGAACGTTAAGGACCCTTCCCGCGACGCCGACTATCACGGTGGCCACCGCTATTGCTTCGGATTTCAAACCCTGAAGAACCTGCAGAGTCGCATACAAGTCAGCGAATCGTGAAAGTGCGCCTCGATGTGCTGTGATGACTGACTTATTCTTGATCCAGATGCGTAGTTTGCCGATGTTCGGGCCCACGTCGCGGTCTGCTTCGGCTATAACCAAATTCAGGTTTCGGTCCTGTGCTGCCGGGTCCCGGACGTTTTCCCATCGGGCGACCACGCCGTTTGAAAGGTCGTACTCGAACCGGGAACAACACGACGCAAGATCGTTCACGATGCCGTCTCTCAAAATGCCGGCGTGCCCTTCGAGGCGGTGATTGTGAAAACCCTGCTTCCTCACCCGGTCAATAATCAAGGTTAGTGCAGACATTGGCGCATGAGTAGGAGACCGACAGCATCCGGTGAATGCTGTATTAAAAAAGTATCCTATTTTGGGTTATTTGAGTCAAGTGGGTAAATATAAAGCGGTGCCGGGTTCTACTCACATCGAGGCGTATCACCTATTCCGGGAGATGCTCACCGATCTCCGGCGTAAGAAGGGGCTCACCCAAGCATCTCTGGCCGGCATGTTGGGCGTACCCCAGAGCTACGTAAGCAAATACGAACTCGGAGAGCGCAGAGTCGACCTTGTTGAAACGCTTGAGATTTGCCGAGCGCTTGATACCGACCCCATCACCTTTGTCCGAGAGCTCATTAAGACGGCTCAGTCGAAAGGAGCCCCGAGAGTTGCGAGTCCCCGGACCAGCCCTCGCTGCCAACGCTAGACCGACACTCAATGCTACTGCGCGCCGAGCAGCTGAGATCTTGGTTGCCAAGGGTTTGGGGTTCACGATTCCCAGCGCTCGGCAGAAGAAGAACTTGGTTGTCGCCTTCGCCAAGCAAGACCGGATCGTGTATGGGAAGGCGTTCGACGTGGTCAGACTATCTGGACAGGCCGATTTGAACGACTTAGAAGAGGTTGAACGCCACCTCAAGCAACTCACGCTCTACGAAATCAAATCAACAGCCAAAGTATGCCCACCTGATTTCAAGGGGCACTTCTTTTCCCTCACAGGAGCGGAGATCCTTGTCTCCCAAAGCTTGAGGGAACAGTTCAGGTTCGTTTTTGTCAACATACGCACAGGTAATCATCTCGAATTAACGCTGTCACAGATGTTTGCGCGAGCGAAAGGAATCTACCCAGGTTGGAGTCTTTCTTTCTGAGAGCCGGCCGCACGATGCGGCGCGAAGGGGAGCAGGCCAGCATCAAGCCCGTCATTCCTGTGGACGAAAACAGAGTCCGCGCCTGTAGCTAACCCGCAGCTTACCCGGTCGCAGATGTCCCCCAGCGTGAGATCTTCCTTACGTTGTTGCCTTGCCCCCCGAATATGAGGCATCCACGAATCGCCCACCGCATTGAGTGTACAGTGAATCTGCCTACCGTTTCTCAGAACGAAGAAGGCAGGACCATCAACCGTGCGATTAACGATGGTAGTTATTGTTGGGTACGTGATGAGGCCGTCGAATGCTGCCTCGTTAATGAGTCGGATTTCCTCAACCTGCAACCCGCTCAGCAATCTTCTCAGTGGCCTGGCCGTTTCGACATACAAGAACTTCTCCGGAGTGATGAACACCAACCGGCCGCCGGGTTTGAGGCTCTTGATTGCCTGTTCGAAGAATAATAGGTAAAGGTCAAAGCGCCCCCGTGCCGTTTCGTACTGCAGCCGGAAAACGCGTTTTTCGTTCTCATCGAGGCCAGTGATAGGGACGTAGGGTGGGTTTCCAATGACAAAATCGTACTTCTCCGCCGTGTCTTGGAGGAAGTCCGCCATGTGAATCCGGACTTCCGGATGCCGAGACAATGCCGCTCTGGCGGTAGCAGCGCGCCCGCGCTCGAGTTCGATCCCGATCATCCTCGGCAAGCTGTGCCCAGTTTGGACGCACCAACGGATTACCCCTTGAAGAAATACCCCCTCGCCGCAGCCCGGGTCGAGTAACCTGTTTTCTGAAGATGGAGTGCGTCCCTTAAACAGGCGGTCTACCATGAGGTCAACGACTGCGGGCGGGGTTGCGACAAAACCTTTCATCGAGTTAACATTCGGCGAGGGCTAGCTTGTGATTATACTACGTGAAGCGCTCTCTCACCAAAAATGAAAAGGTAAAAAGGCAAGGAGGAGGGTGGTGTCGTGTCGAGGCTCCGGTGATTCCGGTCCAAATTTGCTGAAACCATTCCTTGTGGTTGTTGGCAGAGATCACGCTCAGGACTCGGGTCGCAAGATCGGGGGTGCGGTATCCGCCCGGCTTACGTTCCATGAGAATAAATTCGATGTCGTTCTTGATGACGGAGTTCGGTTCGTAAGGCTTGCCCAGAAACCCTCCCCCGTTGTCGACCTCATACACGGCGTTCGCGATCTTGTGCCAAAAGATGGGCGCAAGATTGTCGAACCCAATCTTACGGCAGTGCTCCTGGATGGAAGCATGGAGCGGAACCACGGTGTGCCGACCGTTGTTTTTCCGCCGGGACAGACACACGTCGCCGACGGCACAGATTAGACGACCGCCAGGAACAAGCGCTCGGAAACAATGTGTCCAGACTTTATCAAGCCCGGCGAGAAACTCATCATAGTCGCTGATGCGGCCCATCTGTCCTTCAGAGTCGCGGTACTCCTTCAAGGTCCAGTACGGCGGTGACGTAAGTACGAGATGAACGCTCGTCGGCGGCAATTCGTTCATCGCGCGAGCATCCCCAAGGCAGAGCGTATGGGACGTGGGAATCTTCTGAATCGCCGCCTCAATCAGCTGGGTGAGGCTCGGGTCTCTGGCGATTCGAGGTATGTCGGTCTGGGGGTTTTCAAGAGGAAACAGCTCTGAAGGAACATACTCGCCCAGGTTCACCGCCGGGTCATCAAAGGCACCCTGCGCCCATCGCGTGTTATTCCACTCGGGCGAGAAGCTCATAGCTGTAACGGTAGGATTATAGCGAAAAACCTTCTCTTATAGGAGCGCTAAAGTTGTATGGCCCCACTTTGCGGACCACGGTCAGCTTCAACCTGATTCATGCGGATCCACCGTTCAATCGCGGGTCCAACCAGCATCCTGCAACCAGTTGACAGTCGCCAAACCGTAGATGTGAACTCGGGGGGAATAACTGGCGTTCAGGAGGAGAGGCAGGTTCTCATTTTCCGGCCACGGGCGCACCGCAGAACGACACCTTGTCACAGTCACTCTTCCTGGCGCGGTCTGGCCAGACAGAGCGAAGAGACTCGGGAAGGTCCGCTCGGTTTTTTGCATTTTTCAGTTGACAAGCGCACGGACTTGTGATAGCCTATAATCGTGGTCTTGTTGTGGACACATTGTCGCGGGTGAGCGCCGGGATGGCCGGATGGGAAAGGAAAAGCGGGATGGTCCTGGGGCACTCGAGAGAGAGTGGCTTCAAAAAAACAAAAAATAGTACGAACGAAGCCAGTATGTTAGTGAAAACAAAGAAAGGCATGTCAAAAACGAACTAAAACGAACTCAAAACGAACCCCAATCGAGTGCTCAAATGCGTGAAATAGAGACAAAATTCGAGCTTTTTGACACCGCGCACGACGGGGCGGGGGACTTGATCGTGAGAAATGCGGCAGGGACCGGAATTGCTCGCCTCGCGGAAACCCAGGAGACCGCGAGAGAATTCAAAAATAGCGGGAACAAAGCCAGAATGTTGATGAAAACAAAGCACATCACTTTTTTGGATAGGGCAAATCAGGGGTTTTGGCGCGCCAGTCGGCACAAACCAGGCGGTGAAGGGAGCAAGGGCAATTTGGGAAAACGAGGTCAGGCTCCGGCATCGCAAGACGAGGAAGAGTATAGACAATTTGTCGGCTAGACAGGATCGCGGCCTGTCTGCGACGACCTGTCAAAAATGACCCCCGGCCCTGCGCAGAAACCTCAGCGTTTCGCCGCCGTCGTTGTTTGGAAGTTCGACCGCTTCGCCCGGTCGGTGTCTCACTGGCTCCGTGCCCTCGAAACCTTCAAGGCCCTCGGCATTGACTTCGTTTGCCTTTCGGAGCAAGTGGACACCAGCACGCCCACAGGTAAGATGGTCTTTACGGTTCTCGGTGCCATGGCCGAACTCGAACGCAGCCTGATTGCCGAGCGGGTCCGCGCCGGCATCAGGAATGCGAGAGCAAAAGGCAAGGCGCTCGGACGACCGAGGGTGGCTTTGGACTCGCTTGAGATCGCCCGCCTGCGCGCTGAAGGTTGTTCGTGGAGCAAGATTCACCGAGTAACAGGCACTGCCAAAGGGACAGCGCAAAGGGCTTTCTACAGCCTGACTGGTGCGGCGTTGGCTCACTGATGTGCGGCCGTAGCCGCGATGCCATTTTGTCGGCGCCTGATTGGGGACCCGTTCACCAAGCACTGTACCGTTCATCGTGAGTGAATATGATAGCTCGGCTCTGGTGGAAGAGTTCTTCACCTTCACCACGAAGGTTGTAGTTCGTCACCTGTTTTTGAGCAGTCGATGCGACATGTCGTGCAAACGCGGCTGAATATGGACTCCAAGTTAGAGGGCGCAGAATTAATCCCGTGTTGAGCATGCCACTTTCGTGCACGGAGCGCATGGAATTTGATATCATAGGGCCACAGGGACGGTTTCACGCTGAGGAGATCAATAGTGTGACGACCGAGAGAATAACCGACATCATAGAAAAAGTGAACGCAGGAGAGGCCGCGGCGGATGACCGGCTGATTTCGGTACTCTATATCTGAACTTCGGCGAATCGCTGCGAACCAGCTCCGGCTCGAGCGGCCTGACCATACGTTGCAGCCGACCGCCCTGGTCCACGAGGTGTACTTTTACCTTCGCCGGCACCGGGACAAAAGACGGGAGAACCGGGCTCACTTTCTAGGTACTGCGGCTCGGGTAATGCGGAACATCCTTGTGGATCATGCCCGGCAGAAATGTGCGGCAAAGCGTGGGCCCCAGAAAGTTCATTTGCCGTTGGAAGACTTAGAAGTGCTGATAGGTGAGAATCCGCAGGATTTCCTCGAGGTTAATGAGGCCCTTGAGCGGCTCTGCAAGATGTCCTCATTCGACTGCAAGGTAGTGGAAATGCGTTACATCGCCGGGTTGACGGTCGAGGAATCAGCCGAGGTACTGGGAGTGTCAACGCAAACGGTCAAACGCTCCTGGAAAAGAGCCAAAGCCTGGCTGATTGCGGAGTTGACAAGTGGACGCTGATCAGTGGTCACGCGTAGCTGAGGTGTTTGAGGCCGTCTTGAAAGAGCCAACTGCGAATCGCACCCGAGTTCTTGCGGAACTCTGCCACGCCGATGACGAGCTTCGACGCGAAGTCAGCAGGCTTCTGGAAGCGGACACCGCATCGGATCAGCTAATTCGCCCCGGCGGCGCACGGGGGGGTACTGTCGATCCTGACTCCGATGATTTCACTTCGGGCACGGTGGTGGACAGTCGCTACATCATCACCGGCACAATCGGAAGAGGCGGGATGGGAATCGTCTACTCCGCTTCCGATCGCTTATCCGGGGAGACGGTGGCGCTAAAGCGCCTTCATCCGAAATTCGCCCATCGCCGGCATGACAACTATGAAACAACTACTGACAGCCGTAGCGTGCTGGTCAGCATCGCTCACGAATTCCGCATTGCAGCCTCGATCCGACACCCAAACGTCGTAACCGTTCTGGACTACGGGTTTGACACGGTGGGCCGCCCTTATTTCACCATGGTACTGTGCGCAGGGTCCCAGCCCATCAATGCGGCTTCCCGGACGCTCGATTTCGCATCCAAGATCGACTTATTCATTCAGCTGGCAGAAGCCGTCGATTTTCTGCATCGACGCGGCCTGATCCACGGAGACATTAAGCCCGGGAACGTCCTTGTAACCGGCAATAACCTGAAGCTCGTTGATTTTGGAATCGCCAGGTATATCGGAACTTCCTCGACCCATTTCGGGACAATGCCTTATACAGCCCCAGAACTTCTGTCCGGAGCGCCGCCTTCGCCCAAGGCTGACCTATATTCGATCGGCGTTTTGGCTCGTGAGATATTCGGAGGGGCGGGCACACTTGACGCCGGTGCGCCTCACGATCTTATATCCGTGTCTCTCCTGGGCGATATGATCGACAAACTGACACACTCAGATCCCGAACTCCGGTACGCCGACGCTTCCGACCTGCTCGCGGACCTCCACGCATGCTGCGGAAAACCCGGACCAGACCCGAAGAGTCTGGCTGACCTGGTGCTTACGAACTCTCCGGACCTTGTTGAGCGCCGCACGCAGCTTGACGGCCTGATTCGCAGCTTGAAGGAACTGCGTGCCGGCAAAGGATGTACTTGGATGATCACCGGTGAGGCCGGGATTGGCAAGACCCGCCTCATGGATGAGTTCCGTATTCACGCTCTCGTGAACGGATGCCGAGTATTTCGAGGCGGCAGTTCGCGGACGAGCGGTTACCCTTACCACCTCTGGCGAGTTCTTTTGGAACGGGCCGTTCTCAGCGGTCACCTGGGGGCGGAGCAACTCGAGGTGCTACGGACGGTCATTCCCGGGCTGGAAAACCCATCATCCGGTGAGGAGACCAAAGACTCCAGTCGCCAACTCCGTAACGTCTCGCCACATCAGATTCTCTCGTGTGCTCAAGCGCTCCTCCGAACACAGGATCGCCCGACGGTATTAATTCTCGAGGACGTGCAGTGGGCTGATGCGGAGAGTCTGGATCTTCTGCGTGAAGCGCAATCGTGGACCAGAGAGTTTCCTTTTCTCTTGATTGCTACCCAACGTCCCCCCGGGGTTAGCGTTTCGGAGTACACCAATGTAAACAAAATGACGCTTCCACGCTTCTCGAAAGAGGGGTTGGAGGCACTTCTGGACGCGGCCATCGATCCGAGGCTACCCGGCCGGCCAGCTCGCCTGGAGAAGCTTCAGCAATCGAGCGGAGGCAATCCTCTTTTTGCAATCGAGATCCTCCGTTCCCTTTTGCGGGCCTTGCACTTCGAGGGCGCTTCCTTGACAGCCGAAGTTGATGGTCCCCTTCCTACAATCGACCAGACCATCAGCGAGCGCCTGGCGCTACTTGATCCCAGCCTCAGATCCGCTCTACAACTTGCGGCGGCTTATGGCAGGCAGATCAACTTGAGTGTGCTGGAGCGGGCCCTGGAGGCCGGTTCTCTTCAACCAATACTGTTTCTCGCCGTGGAGAACGGAATCTTGGAGTACAACGAAGGGCAATGCAGATTTGTTCACGATAAGTACAGGGAAGCGCTCCTGACCGGCATTTCGGCCTCAAATCACAAGAGACTGCACGCCAGGATCGCCACGGCGATCGAGCAGAGTGACAAGGGACTTTCGGAAACTCCCAAGCTCGCCTTCCATTGGGGGCAGGCTGCCAACATCGAGAAGGAGCGCTTCTACTGCAGTCTGGCTGGGACTGAGCTCCTTCGCCTGGGTGCATACCAAAGAGCGGCGGTTTTGCTGACGAGGGCCCAACAGCTACTTTATTCAATTCCCGACGAGGCAGAGAGACTTCGAGAAGAACTGTCGATCTCGTTGAATCTGGGTTCAGCGTACCTGGTCATAAAAGGATTTGCCAGTACAGAAGCCAAAAGCGTTTTCGAAAAGGCGCACCGGCTTTCGCTTGAAACAGGAAAAAGCACTGATATCTTCGAGGCCCTGTTTGGGCAAGCCAGTTCGAGGCTTTTTCGCGGGGAACTTGCAATGTCGAAGGAACTCGCCCGGCAATGCCTTGCCCTGGCTACGGAGGAAAGCAACGAACACGGGATTATTCAGGCGCTGTTTGCAATCGGCAATTCGCTCTATTGGTTGGGAGATTTTGAAGGCGCGCTGCGGCACTACGAGGATTTGGTGAGCCGGCTCGAACAAATGGGCGAGCCCCGCGGCTTTTTCGGTTTAGGTCATAATCCGCGACTGACGGCCACGACGTTTGGAGCCTGGGCAGCGTGGGCGATGGGTTTGCCGGAATTGGCGCTGGAAATTGCGAAGATGGCGATGAGGCTCGCGGAAGAAACGGAATCTCCGTTTTGCATGGCCATCGCAGTTCATGTATTGGCGATTGTCAGGCAACATCGAAGCGAGGTTGAGGAGACCCTTGTAGAATCGGAGCGGCTCGTCGCTCTCTCCCGCGGATTTCCGATCTATTCCGCCGGGGGCAAAATCCTGCGCGGCTGGGCGCTTGTCCGCAAAGGCGAGGTGCGAACCGGAGCCATCGAGCTTGAATCAGCCATGCGAGTTTGGGGCGAGCTTGAAGCCGGGTTGGCAAGAACATATTTCGCCACGCTGGCCGCCGAGGCATTGATCAGAATCGGCGACAGCAAACGGGCGCTGCAAATGATTCAGCGCGTAATCAGTGATATGCGGCACTACGACGAGCGATCGCATGAGGCTGAGCTGTACCGCGTTCGCGGTCTTCTCTTCGATCTGGCTGGGGATGCCAGAGCCGCCGAGGCAGATTTTCTCAGGGCGATAAGCGTAGCCCGCAGGCAAAAGGCCATCAGCTTCGAGCTTCGCGCTGCGTGCGATTTGGCGCGCGCCTGGCGTTCCCATGGTCGCTCCGAACACGCGCACACTATTCTCTCCGCCGTCTTATCGCAGTTCAAAGAAGGTTTTTCTACGGTCGAGCTTCGGGAGGGACGCGCACTACTGGGGCCCGAGGAGCAGAAAGCCTGAAAGGCATCACTCCGACAGATCCGAGGGTAACCCATGAGCTATCTCTCACGCCCACGTGCCCACTTTTTCGGTAATTTCGCAGTAAGTCCACCGACAGCCAATAACAATAACTACTTCATGGTACTCGATCCTGAGAATGTAACATTCTTCGATCCTTACCTCACGATGAACGACGACGTTTTCCGGCAAGCCATGCAATCTGTCGTGACCATCAACTTCGAAGGATTCTTAGGATTGGGCAAGGAACAGGTGTTACAGGGCAATTGGAATCACTATGGTGACAACCGAATCAGGCTGACAAATGCCTCCATCTATGCCATCGACGCGCCGGACGGCAGGAGAATTACGTCCTCCGCCGAGGACCCTTTGATAGGAGCGCCCATTCAAATGTTGGGCGACCGCCTGGGGGATACCGATACGCCCCCAATTATGGTCGATTCCGACCCCACCAGCGACTTGGCCTCGCAGATCTTCTGCAGCCAGTTCCTGATCGGAAAGCCTGCGTGCATGTGTTCGGCCAGCCGCCGGTCCGGCGCGCCGCTTCCCCGCGCATACTCGCGCTGGATTTACATCTTTTTTCGGAATCTCGTGGAAATGCCGGACGCCACATTTTCGGCGATCTGGCAGCACGGTCTTCCCAATGCCAACCTGGCATTCGATAACCGCCTGGAGTCACCAACCCTCAAGGAGCTTCAGTACTTAGCGGCGCAAGCAAACGGATTGGAAGTGCGGTACTGTACTTACTTTTTCAGGCGGAAATATACGGACTTGCAGATGGCGGAGTTTTACCAGGCGGGCACCGGGGTTCGTAACGAGAGTGATGGGTTCGTGTTGGGCACCGTCGGGATCTGGGGATCCGGCGAGCTCGGCTCTTATCCCGGCGGACGTTTGCTGCTTCCGGTGCAAAGCGAAGATATGGTGTTTATGTTCAATGGGAAGCCCCGCCCCTACACGCTGGCGCCGGCATTTGCGCAAGTGGACCCTGAGAAAAACGTAATCGTGCTGGATCTCATCACGGCCTTTCCGGAAGTAACCACGAATCCCGGAGCGGATCCGACCAAGTTGCAAAAAATCGACCTGGGGCCGGTAACGCTTCAGGTTGTCGATTCCAAGGGTTCGGTTACCGCAATTGGCCAGTTTCCGTATGACAGCCATACGTACGTGTCGGGTGGCGGGCTTGTAGAGGTTCCCTTCGCAGCAAATCAGCTGGAGCCTGTCCAATCCGGTTCACTGCAGGTGTCCTGTGCTGCGTTCAGCCATGCGGTTTTGGCAGAGCAAACAGCGGTGGTGGAGAGTGATGATCATTGCGTTTACATCACCGAAGGTCAATCCGTGCCGATCCCGTTTCGCGTCTGGCAGCGCGGCGGAGCGCCAACGGTACCCATCAAAGTTGCGTTCGAGCAATTTCGTAGTACAGAGCAACTGGGCCCCGTTAATCCTAATAATCCTAAATCCTTTAGAATTCCTTACAAGTTAGACACTTCGGTGCCGAATAGCCAGAACTCGCCGCCTCCGTTTTTGCAAATCTCGCCTCTCACTCAGATGGTGGGCGAGAGCGGCACGGGTACTCTGACGCTGACGGGACTGGCGCCGGGTCTCGGGTTGGTCCGGATGCTGGCAGGCAGCGACAATCCCCCAGACCCAGACCCGCAGGGTATGCCTAAATGGATGTGGGTCACCTACATCAACGTCCGCGTGCTGCCGGCAGATGACCAATTTGACTCCGTGCCTGACTCGGAGTTGACATTTGATTATGTGTACGACAACGTTCTCCGCTATTATTACCGGCTTTATCCTGCCATGGACTCATACGTTGCACTGAACGATCCGGAGGCAGTTGCGCAGGCAGCGCCGATGCTGCGCAAGATGATCGACCGGAGTAATTGGTGCTCGACCCTTTACATGCCCGTCACCCGGGAACTCTCCGACGGCAAGCGGCGCCTGCTGCAACGGTGGTGCGACATTCAAGCTGCTGCCCACGCCGCTCGAAACAAGAAGGCTGCCGGCGGTCCATAGGCCGCGTCATACGTCACTTGTCACCTGTCCATTACCTCCAGGCCAGGGGTTGAGTTTCTCGATCTCAACATAAGGGCCGCCATATCCGGTTGCGGCGACCGCTTTCATGAACTGATCTATGATGAACGGCGTGCGCATCTGCGGAATCGACGGTTGTCCTATCACCGCCACCTCGGCGTTCTTCGGCAGCATTGAGAAGTCGGCATTTGAGAACACTTGACCTTCCGAGGTCAGGAAGCAGATCAAGTCCGGCGCCATTGCCAGCGGCTGCGATCGACGATTGCCCCATGCGATCAGGTTTTCGTTTTGGCTGAATATCGTAGCTTCCGTGCCATCCGCGCTCCGCAGCGTCACTTTGCCGAAATCGAATGCTCCCCGCGAAACTTCGGAAACGGACGCTATCGTGCCCTGGAGTAAGACTACGCCTCCGAGAAAATCAACTACGGCCGCGACGGGATCCCGGCCACACCCGACTGCCCGTCGGAGTGTGGCCCCCAGAGCCAACGCGTACGTGGTGGTCCCCCCTACCGCTGCGGCTTTCATGGTCTTTCCATCCATACTCCACATTGCGACGCCGGCGCTTTGGTTAAATGCGCCACCGATTACACCGCGTGCCACCGGATCGGCAACAGAATTATCCATCTTCGATACGACTACCTGCTGGGATTGGCTCGCGATGGCCATGGGGCTGACCGGCACCCTATTGCCGGCATAAGTATCCATCAGGAGTCCTGGGCATGCGCGCCGGCCCCCTGCGGCGTCAACGACCGGAAGACCCTTGCGGGCGCCGACTGTCAAAGGAATAAGACTGTTGCCCGCTCCAACCTCGCCGGGAAGCACATGCGTGAATGTCACTCCCAGGGTCGTCGCCAAAAGATCGTAAGCCAACGTCGCGGCTGAAAAGTCCAAAGGCGCTGTTTCGGCCTGGGCCGGCGAGCCAACAAATGCGCTCACTGCCATCCGGTCTGTTTCCTGGACCTCTGAAGGGTCTGCCAGGACAACGGGCGGCAAAGCGGCCAAGTCCTTAAGAACGCTCTCTCCAATCGAAAATGGCCCGCCTCCACCGGCGCCCAGGATACAGGCGCCCGCCAACAGGTCTTTGAGATCTTGTTCTGTTAGTTGTCTCATGAAGTCTCCTTCACACGAATATGTTTCGTTCAGGTGCGGGTATCGAATTGTTCAGAACCGAGGTCTCAGATCAACTTGAACTGCGGTCCGTAGATGCCGGGGGCGTCTGTGCGTTTTATTTCTTTGCTCAGCAACTGAGTCGCTTTCGCCGTCAGCGCCGGCATCTCCACCGTCGCCAAGGCCAACTCCGCTGCACCGCCTGGAGCCCAGGCTCGGTCGAGGTGACATAGCATTCGCGTAAACGCATGGTCAAAGTCGATAACTTCGGCGGGGGGAGCGGGGTACCCTCTTAATGGAACTGGTGTCATTTCGTACACTTGATCGTACGGCAGGGAAATCGGATCGCCGTCAAAATCTCCCTGTTCCGTTATTGGGTCGAATCTATACTTGTGTAAATTATACAATTCTCCAAACGCGTAAAAGTGCGAGAGCTGGTTGGGTCCTGAAAACGGGTTCTTGTCTCCGCCCTCTCCCTGCTGTTTGATCTGCTGTATCGCTGCAATCGCTTTGCACACATCGTCGATCGCAAATAAGCCCAGCGTACCCGTACGCTGATTTTGCAGGTCGTAAGGGATTTCGTCATTGCTGTCTTGGAAAGCTTGCAGAATTGCATCATAAAACTGCCCGATGGTGGGGAAAGTCGCTTCCAGGCCGAAGACCATCTGTCGAGGAACGGGGTGTTCGGGATACTCGATTTGCGCAGCCATCCAAGCGAAGGCATGGAAATCATCAAAGCCCAGCATTACCTGGAAATTTCGATCGCATGGAACAAGCTTCCCATCACAGGTGGGAACCACTCCTCCTGGAAGGGGACCCGGATACGCAATGGATTGAAAGCCCTTCAGAACTTCGGGGCGCTTCCCGGTGGCGGACAGCATATTGCAAGCCAATCCGATGTGGAACATTTCCTGGTAGATTATTTTGAGGATTTGCGCTGCAGGATACGAGCTCGGGTCCTTCAAGCACCAATACCCACAAAGGTAAGGAGGCAAAGTTGAGAGCTCCAATTCGATTGCACGTTGAAGCGCTTGTTGCAACCATGCCGGATCACGGTCGGCCAAAGCCATCAGCTCGACGACGCTCAGGTTCATAGAATCCTCTATTAAGAGTGTGGGAGATACAAGTTAGTATACTACTTTACTCGCAGAGAACACAGAAATCGCGAAGACAGGTAGTGATATATAGTTGCGTTGCTGATAATTCGGGAGTTTGATGTCTTATGCTGGGATTGATTTTCCATTCGCCGCTGTGCGTGGCTGCGTGCCGCGTGGCTTGTCAGATGGGCTTTTACCCTGGTCGGTTCTAAATCCACCTAGTGAGTAGTCTACTACCAGTTGGACTAGGCTTTTGACTTGGGGCGAGCAACTCTTAAACTCTATCCTGTGTAGGGCGGCTTCCCCGTATCTTTGCATTGCTTCCCCAACAAGAGCATGGACAAAAGACTGTGTTGAGTATTTGACTTGACCAAAATCTAGAACAACGCCACGGTCTTCCCCTAATGTCGGGAGTATCCGTTCGATTCTTATTCTGCGGGCCTCGTCCTTATCCTCAGCGAAACCATTAGCTCCTGGCTGTAACATAACCACTACTCGCTTCATGTGAATTTGATTTTCCCCTTCAATGTTTTTTTGCTGGCAACTGCTGACGGATCCACTTGAAAAACTCGTCAAAATCTCCAACCTGATCAGTAACGACTTCAACACCGGCTACCGTTCCTTGCCAGGGAGTTTCCCCAGTGAAAAGTTCGTGTTTAGGCTCGTCAAATGGGTCCCAGAATACTCTAAGTTCACCTGGATGTTTGCAGCGCTTCAGCCGAAACGCTGCATTCCCTGACAGGAGAACAAAGTATCCACCTGTGGCTTTTGCGATTGCCCTAGTGATAAACAAACCAGCCCCAGCGTTATCTGATGATCCATACATGCTCTTCCGAGCACCAGTGATCCCCGGTCGCATGGCCAAGCTAAGTGCCTGCGGCGTGTCATTGAGGACGTCAGGATAAGCCTGCCCAATATGCTGCGTTATTCCAAGACCGCAATCAGCTACGGCTATTGTTACCCTTTTCGGGGTGGTTTGCTTGCTGCCCTTCCTCAAGTACTTCGGGCACATACATAGGCTCCCTCAGGAGAAGCGGAATGTTCCAGTACGTTGCGAATCAGTTCACTGACGCAATACTGAACGGTGGCCAAACCATCAGGCTTTTCATGTAAGTGCAGCAACGCAGACACGTCGGAGATTACCTTGGCTAATTCACTTTGCGTTTTTACCTGAAGAAGGGGCATGAATCTACCTTCCTCTTCATATTCAGTCAACGCTGGCTCATAGGCCACGCCGAGGTGTTTGAATAGGTGCATTCTAGCCGCATAGTTCGCGTGCTTACCGACATTCGCTGCGTCGATCGTCAACCCATTTCTTTGACACCATCCGCCCCAAGCCGCAGTCATAGAGAGGGCCATCGGGTCCATGTGCACCCAAGTCCGGTGAAACTGTAATGTTGCTGGTGCCGCGGTGTCGGAGAATGGCGAATTTATTGACAGGAATTTCCTAAGTGTATGAATACTCGCATCGTTCGGAATTCTGAGAGTCGGCATTCGCATCTGCGTTCACCCGTGTGGTACGCTAAGGGTGTGAACGCCTCATAACTCGCGGTTTGCGTGCCAAGGCTCGACCCCAAATCGAGCTTTGGCAGTTTTTTTATACCTTTACATTTGCAAGCATTTCCGCGATTGTCCATACATGGTCAGTGTTCCCCGCCTCCATCGCTGGTGTGACACGAAGCGTTTGATCAACGCGAACGAAGTTGTACCACGCGAAGTAGGCCGAGAGCATCGCATAGAGCTTCTCCCATTTCTTTGAGAACGCATTGGTCAATCTCGTTAGGCTACGCATTCGCATTCTCATGGACAAGTTCTGACGCTCGACATGAGACGTGCAAATCCTGCTGAGTTCTGGCTGTTTCCAGCGTGTGAAATCCATTACCAAAGCAGATAACATTGTTAGCGGCCCCCGCAGGTTGGCCGTGGCAGTGACCAAGTAATTTCCGATTTGGCAACGTCATTACGTTATTGACAACGTATGGCGTCAGCGTATACTTGCAACATGAAACAGAAACGACCCACCATGAAGCGGACAACGATCTGGCTGGCGGCGGCCCAAGTAAAGGGCTTGGCTGATCTGTCGAGGCGGACGGGCCTCGTGGCCGCTGAACTCATTCGCCGCTTCATTGACGAAGGGTTAAAGCAAGCAAAATAAAGACGGCCAGTGAACGTGCTGCTAACACGTCACACTGGCCTAACCAATCAACCTGAATAGGAGGCTGAAATGGCTGCATCAAAGATACACCCACCAACATTCTCCGCACAACCAGGCCGCACACGGGCTGCAATCTACGCGAGGGTGAGCACAGGCCACAACGGACAAGATCCGACAATGCAGACGAGAGAATTGGAAGAATTCTGCCAACGTCGCGGTTGGGAAGTCGTTGGCTGCTACGTGGACACAGGGATTTCGGGTTCCGAGGAATCGCGTCCTGAACTGGATCGGCTCATGGCCGATGCAAGGCAGCGCAAACTTGATGTGGTCCTTGTCTGGAAATTGGACCGCTTCGGTCGCTCGCTAAAGCATTTGGTGAACGCGCTGGCGGAGTTCGAGGCGCTCGGAATAACCTTTGCCAGTCTCAAAGACAACCTGGACCTCAGTACTCCCTCGGGGCGGCTCATGTTCCAGATCATCGGCGCGCTGGCGGAGTTTGAGAGGTCGCTGATCCAAGAACGTGTGAGGGTGGGCCTGCGAAACGCCAGGGCGAAGGGGCGGAAGCTCGGACGGCCCAGGGTTGCCGTGGATGCTTCCAGAATAGCGGCCGTTCGCGGTCAGGGGCACTCCTGGGGTACGTTCCGCCGAGAAACTGGCATTGGCAAGGGGACGGCCCAGCGGGCCTTCTATAGCCTATCTGGAATTGGTGCATGTTTGACCCGCTGATTCTCTGGTAGCGCATCCTCGCGTTGAGGTGAGATGGCCAACACTACGCCATCAGGTACGCCGGAGGTTAGCTCAGTCTGCCTTCCCTCTGTTTAACAGATGGGGATTTTTCGCTAGCGATTCTCTTCGAGACCGACAGCATTGTGATTTGCTCCGACCTCACCACCCGTTGTTTCCAGAGCTGTCTTCGCCTAACCTACTCCGTGAGGAGTGAATTATGAAAAACACGACTCTTCTGGGAGTTTGGATTTTCGTCTTAGCAGGGATTCCCATGATTGCAGCGGGGCAAGCTCCGCCAGCCGTAGTACGCCTTTCCACCGAAATCAAAGGCGTCGTGCTGGTCCGTTTGAAATACAATACTGATCTCTTGGAGGGGCTGCAGCAGGCGGTGAAAGACGAGAAGATCAAGAACGCAGTGATCCTGACCGGCGCCGGGTCAGTCACCAGCTATCACGTCCACGCCGTGAGCAGCACCACACTTCCGGCGACACCGGCTTATAGCGAACATGCGGGGCCGATGGATCTGATAGCGGTGAACGGCTACGTGCTCGGCGGCCGAATCCACGCGCACATCGCCGTGACCGATGACAAGAAAGCGTTCGGCGGGCACCTCCATGAAGGGACGAAGGCCTTTACCTTCGCCATCATTACGCTGGGGAGACTCGAAGACAATATCGACTTCAGCCGCTTCGACGATTCGAACTGGCGATGACCACGCGCTGCGTGGCTGATTTCACTCTACCCTGCCGCGCTGAGCGCGGGGAAATGTCGCAGAACAGGAGAAGGTACAATGAAAAACCAGGGGTCCGACCGCGTGTCACGAGGTACCGTGATTTGGCTTTGTAACTTTGTCGTCGTTTTAGGCATGGCTTCGCTAACCAAGCCGGTGTCCGGGCAAGTCTTGCCCAACGCGAAGCCGGAACAACTAGGCTTCTCGTCCGAGCGGCTGCAGCGCCTCGACGCGGCAATGCAGCAAAAGGTGGATGAGAAGCAATTCGCCGGGATTGTGACCATCCTAGCGCGCCACGGCAAGGTGGTGGAATTCAAAACCTACGGCAAAAAGGATCTCGCCACTGGAGCGCCGATGGAAAAGGACACTATATTTCGCATCTATTCCATGACCAAACCGATCACGGGCGCCGCCATGATGATACTTTATGAAGAAGGCAAATGGCAGCCGGACGATCCTATTTCAAAATACATTCCAGAGTTCGCCAACCTGAAGGTTTTTAAAGGCGTCAACAACAGCGGCGAGCCGGTTCTGGAAGATCCCGTCCATCCACCCACAATGCTTCAGTTGATGACGCACACGGCGGGTTTCACTTACGGCTTTGGCAGCGATCTCGTGGATAAGATGTACCACGATCAGCAAGTTCTGCATTCCGCTACCCTGCAGGAGATGATTAATAAGCTTGCCAAGCTGCCGTTGCTTTATCAACCTGGGACGCGCTGGGTCTATAGCATTTCGGTGGACAT
>Ga0326728_10013277_pt1 | contig 17938 bp, 21 predicted proteins | sample MB3enrmetagenome_FD_207602 | JGI IMG/M metagenome (GOLD analysis project Ga0326728, IMG submission 207602) | Lab enriched peat soil microbial communities from McLean, Ithaca, NY, United States - MB31MN | ecosystem: Environmental > Terrestrial > Soil > Wetlands > Peat | place: USA: New York... | reverse complement strand
ACGCCGAAGAGGGCATATGGACCTACGGCAAGGGACATCCCTCCGACAATGACCTCAACTTCAAATCGCAATCCAAACGTGCATGTGCCTGCGCATTGCGAGGGGATTGCGACCTACTTCTTCCCGAAGATTCCTTTGATCCGGTCCATCAGGCCGGGCGGAGCAGCGGGAGCGGCGGGTTTGCTGGCGGTCGGAGCCGCAGGCTTGGGGGCGGGAGCCGCCGCAGGCGGGGGTGTTGCCGGGGGCTTGGATGGACTGCCGGCCGGCGCTCCGCCGGACGCCGGTTTTGCCCCTTCGGTCGGCTTGGCCGCACCCGCGGGCGTCGCCGTCTGAGCCCCATCTGCCGTCAGCTTGGTCTTGCCGCTGACAATTGAATCGGCATTGTAGGTCGGTACTGAGCCATCGTCGTTTTTGACCAGAATGGAAATCCTGCGATTGGAGGGATCGTAGGGATTGCTCTTCACGCGCAGAAACTGGTCGGCGTAGCCGCGCACCTGGGAGACCTGGTCGCCGCGCACGCCGTCTTGTTGCAACAGCCGCCGCGCCGAGTTGGCGCGGTCGGCGGAGAGCTCCCAGTTGCCGTAGCTTACGTCGTTCGAGTAGGGGGTGGCGTCGGTGTGGCCTTCGATGAGCAGATTGTTGGGCAGGGTCTTCAACTCCGTGCCCAGCAGTCCCAGCAGCTCCTGGCCGCTGGCGCTGAGACGGGCGCTGCCGCTGTCGAAGAAGGTGCCCGCCTTGTCTTCGATCAACTCGATGCGCAGACCCTCGGGAGTGATGGTGATCTCGATCTGCTTGGAGAGCTTCTCCAGATCCTTGCGCGACTTGATCTCGGCTTCCAGCTTCTCCTTCAGCTTCTCCAGATCCTTGGTGCTGAAGGGCTGCACGGTGACGCCGGTGCCGCTCATGGTGGTGCCCAGCAGGTTGGCGGTGCCCTTGGGGTCGTTGAAGTAGCCGGCCACGGCCTTCTTGATCTTTTCGCTCGATCCCATCAGCCACAACACGATGAACAGGGCCATCATGGCGGTCACGAAGTCGGCATAGGCCACCTTCCACGCGCCGCCGCTGTGGCCGCCGCCGTGGCCGTCCTTTTTCTTGATGACGATGATGGGCTGACCTTTTGCCATGATGCCGTTCTCTTTCCGCAGCTTGCTGAGCTTTTAGGTTGTGGCGTCGCCGCCCGCCGGGGCGCCCTTGCAGCGCTTTTCCATCTCGTCGAAGCTGGGCCGCACATAGGCCGGAATGGCTCTGCGCCCCATCTCGATGGCGATCATGGGCGCGGATCCCTTTAGAAACGAGAGCAGCAGCACCCGCAGCACTGCCAGGTAGGCGTGGTGCTCGTCGGCCGACTTGCTCATGTTCTGGGCCAGCGGTCCCACCAGGCCATAGCACAGCAGAATGCCCAGAAAGGTGCCCACCAGCGCCGCGCCGACCTTGTGGCCGATCTCTTCCGGCGGACCGCCCAACGCGCCCATGGTGATGACCACGCCCAGCACCGCCGCCACGATGCCCAGGCCGGGCAGCGAATCGGCCATGGTGCTCAAGGCCGTGATGGGGGTGGTCGCCTCGTTGTGATGCACCTCCATGTCCAGATCCATCATCTGGTCCATGTCGAAGGGCTCCACGCCGCCGGTGATGGCCATGCGCAGCGTGTCGCAGACGAAGTCGCGCGCGTGGTGGTCATTGATGAATTCGGGATAATTCTTGAAGATACTGCTTTCCTTGGGCTTCTCCACGTCCATTTCCACGCTGAGCAGGCCCTCTTTGCGCACCTTGTTGAGGAACTGGTACATCATTCGCAGGGTGTTGAGGTAGCGTTCCCGGCCAAACTTGGAGGTGCCAATGACGCCTTTCAGGCCGCCCACGATGGCCTTCAGCACATACATGGGATTGGCGACCAGCAGCGTGCCAAGACCGGCCCCGGCAATGATCAAAAGCTCTGCCGGCTGGAGGAGCACCTCAATGTGCCCTTTTTCCATCAGGAAGCCGCCAATGACTGCCCCAAAGACGACGATAATGCCTATGATGGCAAACATTCATGCCTCCCCGGCGCGGGTGTAATGTGATTGCCTCCCGCGTGAACACTCGTTAACATGGCGGCTTGCGCGCGCCCCAACAATTGCGCCAATGTTTCCGACTGATCCGCCTGCGCCGCGCCAATGCTCACGGTCAGCGATACCCGGTCGCCCCACCAACGGAAATCCGCCGTTCTGGCCAGCCCGGCCAAGGCCTGCGCATGGGCCGCCAGCGCCTCCGGGGTGCGTTCGTGCGAGATCACCAGAAACTCATCTTCGCCCCATCGGCCCATCTCCTCGGCCGGGCGCAGTCCGTGCACCAGGGCGCTCGCCATCTTTTCCAGCATGGCCTCACAGGCCCGTGCGCCGTGGGTCTTGCGCAGATTGTTGGACTGATCGATGGTGATCCAGAGAACGCCGAAAGTCTGACCGCCGCGCTGAAAGTCTCCATAAATCGTGGTCAGGCGCTCTTCCATCTCAATCTGGCTGGCCTGCACCGACTGGTTTTCGGTGGATTCGCCATGGGGCAGCGCGTCCAGGCTCTCGGCGGGATGAAAGACCAGCGCAGTGCCGATGCGCCCCCCCATCCCGTTGCGCAACACGTGAATGCGGGCGATCAAGGGCAATTCGTGGCCCAGTTTGTGGTGGGCGTGGACTAGCGAGCCGCGTCCCAGCCGCGGCGTCCCCAACACATCCTTTCCCGGCTGCGCCAGGAAGTGCTGCAGCGACTCCAGCGCCTCGGGCAGCGGCCGGCCCAGCAATTCCACGGAGGGAAAGCCGGTCATCGCCTCCGCGGCAGGATTCCACAGCAACACCAGACCCTCTTCCCCAAGCAGGGCGATGGCTTCTGGAAAACTCTCCAATGTGGCTTCCAGCAGTTCTGTTCGGTCGTTCATTCCTGACCCTCACCTCCCTACATCGGCACACATTCGCTCAACTTCACCATATCGCTGTGAAGAAACAAGTTCGATTCTCCATCCAGAAAGGTTTTCACCGTTATTCCGCTATGGGAAAAGGGAATTCGGCGCCAGTGCTTTGCCCGCCTCGGGAGGGCAGTTCAGCCGCGGGCATGAACGCCGGTGATTTGATTAAGTATATATTCAAAAACGACTTGTCATGCTGAGGCCAAGGAACGATCGGGGTTTCCCGAATCGCCCGAGGGAAGAGCGTAAACGCGCCGATCCCTCGCTGCGCTCAGGAGGACAGATTGTCGGTATGGATAGGCCTTTCGCCCCATGAAGGCCGCAAGGGGGAACAAACAGCCGGATTCAGGTTCATACGCGGAAGCGGAGTGGGTGCCGCTCGATCCATGGCGGCTCGCTATTCATACAAGATTGGGAGGGCCATAATCTGCATCGGCGCGCCTCACCCCGGCGCGATAAGCTGGAAGGACAGGAGCAAATCGCCGATCATGTCCAATTTCCCCTACAAGTATTCGACGCTTGCCGTTCACGCCGGGCAGTACCCGGACCCGCAGACGGGTGCCGTGAATGTGCCTGTCTACCTCTCTTCGACCTTCGAGCTGACCGGCATCGGCACCGACCGCGGCTGGGACTACTCCCGCGCCGGCAACCCCACGCGCGACCGCCTGGAAGAGTCGCTCGCCGCGCTGGAAGGCGGGCACAGCGCCCACGCCTTCACCACCGGCATGGCGGCCATCTCCGCTTTGGTGGCCATGCTGCGCGCCGGGGACCACCTGATCTGCTCGCATAACGTCTATGCCGGCACGGTGCGCCTCTTCGACCGTATCGTCAGCGGCTACGGCATCCAGATCGAGTACGTCGACACCAGCAACCTGGCGGCTGTGGAAGCGGCCATCAAGCCCAACACCAAGCTCATCCACATCGAGACCCCCAGCAATCCGCTGATGATCCTGAGCGATATCGCGGCCATCAGCGCCATCGCGCACGCCCATGGCGTCGAGGTCAGCGTGGATAACACCTTCATGTCGCCGGTCTTGCAGCGTCCCCTGGAACTGGGCGCAGACATCGTCATGCACTCCACCACCAAGTATCTGAATGGCCACTCGGACGGACTGGGCGGGGCGCTGATCGGCTCCACGCCCGAGCACAAGGAGCGCTTTCTTCTCGTGCAGAAGGCGGCCGGCGGCGTCATGTCGCCCTTCGAGTGCTTCCTGGTGCTGCGCGGCATCAAGACCCTGCCTCTGCGCGTGGAGCGCCACGAGGAGAACGGGCGGGCGATTGCCGATTTTCTCTCCAACCACCCCAAGGTCGCCAAGCTGGCCTATCCGGGCTTGAAGAGCCATCCGCAGTACGAACTGGCGGTGCGCCAGCAGAAGGGCTTCGGCTCCATGCTCAGCTTCGAAGTCGCCGATCGCGAGGCGGCGGGGCGCTTTTTGGCGGCCATCAAGATCTTCATCAGCGCCGAGTCGCTGGGCGGGGTCGAGTCGCTGGCCTCTCATTCGGCCACCACCACCCACGCCTCGGTCACCGCCGAGCAGCGCGCCGCCATGGGCATCACCGAGGGCCGCATGCGTCTCTCCATCGGCATCGAGGACAAGGAAGACCTGATCGCCGACCTGGAACAGGCGCTGGCCGTGGCGTAAGTCGAAATCAAATGAAAGCCTATGACGGCAGTCTTGCGGGGCTCAACGAGAGAGCCGCCCGGCTGCCGTCTTTTCTCTTAGCCCGAAAAAGTGCAGATCTTATCGATAAATCTCGCGGCGATGGCCGATGGCAACCGCCAGAATAACTAGCCGCTCGTCTTGGATCTCGCAGATCACGCGGTAATCGCCAACGCGGTAACGCCAGTATTCCCCTAGCTTGGAGCCTACAAGCGCCTCTCCCAAGCTTCGCGGATTGGGGTTTGAGGCGACCCGCTGGTCGAGAAAGGATATGACCCTTGCTCTCGCCTGACGGTCGAGTTTGGCGATCTGTTTCCGGGCAGTGTCAGAGAACGTTATCTGCCATTTCAAGTTCGTGCTCCATCTCTTGCAACGTCCAGGTTGGTTCCAGCCCGGCGCGTACCCGGGCCAGAGCCTCATCCGCCGTCGAGATGTCCTCGAAATCCTCCAGACGCTGCTGGACGGCTTCGATCACGGTATCCGTCTCGTTGCGCCCGGTCTTCTCGCAGGCCGCGCGCAGGCGGATAGAAAGTTCTTCGGGAAGGCTGATCGAGAGAGTGGCCATGAGTAAACCTCCTGCGCCTTCAGTATCGCACCAATGCAAATTAGGGCGCCTGATTTTTGACGGCGCGAAAGAGGAGGCACACACGGGGAAAGCCGACCCTCTCTGGCCGCCGGGGCTGCCCCTGTGTCATGCTGGGAATCATGCAAAGCGATGAATCGCCAATGGGAGATCTCTATCTGGCCATCGACGCCTGCGGCGCCCTGGGCACCGTGGCCTTGGGCTGCTACACGCAGGACGAACTGAAGATCCTGGGGCAGACAGAACTGGAGGGACGCAGCGTTTCCTCGACCCTGATCGGGGCGGTGGGCGATCTGCTGGCCGCCTCGGGCATTACCCTGCGCGAACTGGCCGGCATCGTCGCCGTCAGCGGCCCCGGCAGCTTTACCGGGGTGCGGGTGGGGCTGAGTGCGGCCAAGGGATTTGCCGAGGCCGCGCAACTGCCGGTCCTGGCTGTCTCGCGGCTCGAGGTTCTGGCCGCCAAGGAACTCTCCGGAGCCCTCGACGCGCATCGTCACGAGGTCTTTCTCCGCCTTGCGCAGGATGGCGCTGAAGCGAGGGAGATGCTGGCCGGGGCGGAGGAACTGGCTCGCATCGATCCCCCACCGGCGCGCATCGCGGTCTGCGATGAGGCGGCCGCGGCGGTGCTCGGCCAAGCCTGGCCGGATTGCGCGTTGGTGCGCGTTCCTCCGCCTACCGCCGCCGATGCGCTGGCGTTGTGCGCGGTGCGTCTGGCCGCCGGTGAGCACTCTAATGTGGCCCTGCTCGACGGCCATTACCTGCGCCGCAGCGACGCGGAGATCTTCGGTGAGCCCACCGCCCCGGCGCGGTCTGCTTCACTGCAGGGAGATTCCCGTGGATAAAGCGCCTCTGGGCCTGAGCATCCGCCCCATGACGGCGGAGGATGTGGACAGTGTGCTGGCGATGGCTGCCGCCACCCCCCAGGCGCCGCATTGGCCGCGAGCCGCTTACTTGACCGCGCTGGATGCGCAAGCCGCGCCTCGCCGCATCGCCCTGGTGGCGGAGTGCAGGAGCGGAATCGCCGCTTTTGCCGTGGCCAGCCTGGTGGGCGCACAGACCGAACTGGAGTCGATCGTCGTAGCCGCGAGCCTGCGTCGCCAGGGGGTGGCGCGCAGGCTGCTGGCGGCTCTGGTTGAAGAACTGAAGAGGTTGGGAGGAGCGGAGCTCCTGCTGGAGGTGCGCGCCTCCAACCAGCCGGCGCTGGAACTCTACGGCAGCTGCGGTTTCCAGCCCATTGCCCTCAGATCGCGCTATTATATTGATCCGGTGGAGGACGCGGTGCTGATGAAGGCGCGGCTGAGCTGACCCCCGCAGGCTTCTCCCGTGTCGGCGGTCAGCGTCCTCTGTGACGATGGTCACGCGGCGTGGATTTGGTACGAATATTCCACAGTTTGCGTTACCAGTGGTTTTTTTCCCGCTTGCGAATTGTCCGCTGGCGGCGATATATGTAATTGTTCTGTTAATCCAAGGAGGTGCTTGATGGACGAAGTACAAGTTTCAGCGCTGAGCGCGGAGCTCGATCGCCTGCATGCCGAACATCGTCGCTACGCTCAGCAACTGGAAGAACTGCTTCAAAAACCCTACCTCTCGGAAGACGAGCAGATTGAGGAAACGCGTTTGAAAAAACTCAAGCTGCACGCCAAGGATCTGATTCACGCTCTGGAGAGCCGTCTGCCGGTCGTGGCCTGAGGCAGATGGGCTGAACAGCTTGTGGCGAAAGTCTGGTTTTGCAAGGGTACGGCTTCAGCCGTGCCGCAAACCGCTGAAAATAAACAACGGGCTTTAGTCCCCGAGGGACATTTTTCAGTAATTTCGACCTTCACCACAGACTATTTGGATCTTTTCGGCGCGGCGTGTGCTGCCGGCGTTCCCTAAGCGGCAGTGCGCGCCGCATCCGACTCGTTTCCGCGCCACCCTGCGCTGGCATTCGCCGTATAATCGTTGGGACTATGGTTCGCGACGGTTACATCTACGGTTTGAGTTTGCTGGCAGTGGCGGCGGTGCTGGCTTGGGCTACGGGCAGTGGGGCGTGGTGTATCGCGCCGGTGCTTCTGGCGGCGTTTTTTCTCTGGTTCTTCCGCGATCCCCAGCGGACGATTCCGGCTGCCGCGGGGCTGATCGTTTCGCCCGGCGACGGCACGGTGACGGAAACCGTCACTATCTCCACCCCCGAGGGTCCGCGCCAACGGATCAGCATCTTCCTCAGCGTCTTCAATGTCCACGTCAATCGCGCCCCCATCGGCGGCGTGCTGAGCCATGTGGAATATCGCAAAGGCCTCTATCTGAACGCCATGAACCCGGCCTCGGCGGACCGCAACGAACAGAACATCGTCACCGTGCGCGGCGAAGGGATTGAAGTGACCTTCAAGCAGATTGCCGGCCTGCTGGCGCGGCGCATCGTCTTCAACCTGAAGGAGGGCGATACGGTCGAGCGCGGCCAGCGCGTGGGCCTGATCAAATTTGGCTCCCGCGTGGATGTAATCGTTCCTGCCGCGGCCTTGCTGCGCGTCAAGGTGGGCGACAAGGTCAATGGCGGCGCTACGGTTTTGGCGGCCATGCCCGCGGGAGTTGCCCAGTGAGCCCCCAATCTTCCCCCGAATCCCAGGCTTTGGCGCGTGCTCGCAAACAGGCTCGGCTGCGCCGCGGCATGTATCTGCTGCCCTCCCTCTTTACCATGGGCAACATCGCCGCCGGCTTCTTTTCCATCACCGAGACCATCCGCGCGGTCTATGACGGCGCGCATCCCCATCTGGACTGGGCGGCCATCGCCATTCTGATTGCCATTCCCTTCGACTCGCTGGATGGGCGCATCGCCCGCATGACCAACACCTGCAGCGAGTTCGGCAAGGAACTCGACTCGCTGGCCGACGCCGTTACCTTTGGTGTGGCGCCCAGCCTGCTGGCCCTGGTTTGGGGCTTCCATTTTCTGCCTCTCACCATGGACGCGGTGCTCCGCGAGCATCTGGTCGAGGCCGGAGCCCTGGTCTGCTTCCTCTTTTTGATGGGCGGCGTCTCGCGGCTGGCGCGCTTCAACATCAGCCACGACGCACAGCCCCGTAATCCCGGCCGTCCCGATCGCAAGTACTTTGTCGGCATGCCCATTCCCGCCGCCGCCGGACTTCTGGCCGCGACCATCCATTTCTGCGGAGGATATCCCATCGAGATCTGGTGGTTGGCGATCCTGTGGCTGGTGCTGGTGGGGCTGAGCGGCTTTCTCATGGTCAGCACCTGGCGCTTCTGGTCCGGCAAGGAGATCAATTTCTCCCGCCGACACCCCTTCCAATTGCTGGTCCTTATCGCCATGGTGCTCTTTGTGATCCTGCGCTTCTCGCAAGGGTCGCTCTTTGCCATCGCGCTGGTGTACATGTTCTCGGGAATCTGGGCGCGGGCGGCCTACTCCTGGTCGCGCCGCCGCCGCCAGCCCCTTGCCGAAGCCGTATCGCGGCTCGCTCCGGGCGAGGATGCGCATCCCGATCGCAGTCATTGAACTGTTTGAATTGATTGAGCCAAGAGGGGAACTGTGTACAAGATAGCCATTGCCGGAGCTTCCACCCTGTTGGGCAAGGAACTGAAAGACGCGCTCTCCGAGTCGCCCCTCGCCACCGCCCACTTCGTCCTGCTCGACGAGGAACAGGTGCGCGGCCAGTTGGACCAGGTGGGCGACGAAGTGACCTTCGTCCAGACCATTGAGGCCGACTCCTTCGAGCGCGTCGACTTCGCCTTTTTCTGCGGCTCGCCCGAACTGACCCAACTCCATTGGCGCGCGGCGCTGCGGGCGGGGTCGACGGTGCTGGATCTGACCGGCGCGCTCGACCAGGAGGCTGGGGTGCTGGTGCGCGCGCCGTGGCTGGGCGCCGTCTCGGCTGCTCCCGACCTCTTCACCCCGGCCGTAGTTCCCGCCCACCCCGCAGCGCTGGCCCTGGCGCTTCTCTTGGAGCGGCTGCAACAGGCCGCCCCCCTGCATCTGGCCGCGGCCACCGTGCTGCTGCCGGCCAGCGAGTTCGGCCAGGGCGCCATGGACGAACTGCACCAGCAGACCGTCAATCTGCTCAGCTTTCAAACCCTGCCGCGAGAGATCTTCGATGCCCAGGTGGCCTACAACCAGCTCTGCGGTCTGGGTGAGAACGGGAAAGTCAGCCTGGAGAAGGTGTCCGCGCGCATTCGCCGCCATTTCGAAGCGCTGGCCAGCGGTGCCTGCGCCGCGCTTTGCTTGCAGGTGCTGCAAACGCCCGTTTTCCACGGCCACGCCTTCTCCATCGCCATCGAGTTCGAGCAGCCGGTGGATCTGGCCCGGATCGAAGATGCGATGAACGGCGAACACCTCGACCTGGTGCTGGAAGATACCGATTCACCCTCCAACCTGGCCGCTACCGGCCAGGACGACGTGTTGGTCCGCCTGCGTCCGGAGCAGCGGAGCGTCAAGGGTGGGGCAGTCAAGCGGCTGTGGCTCTGGGCCGCCTCCGACAATCTGCGCCTCTACGCCCAGAACGCCGTCGAATGCGCCCTCGATCTGCGCCGTCTGCGCCCGGCGGGAACCGTGCAGTAAGACGAACGATGTGGATGAGGTCTTGCGGGATGGCATGAAAGGGACCGCGGAAGTGCTCATTTTCGCCATGAAGTGGGGGAGAGATTGCTGGAATTCTGCGCAAGCGGTCTGGAGCAAAGGAACAAGGGAGGATTCTGACCCAGGTGAAGGGACTCATATCCCACATTGTTCCGGCCAGCGCAGAACGTGCGGTTCGTGCCGCAGAGATCAAAGAGGACAGAAAAATCTCCTACGCCGATGCTTTCGCTCTCGATCTGGCGGCAGACTCAGCCAACTGCGTTCTGGTGACCGCAGATTTCGGATTCAAGGCCGTCACCGATCTGGCACGGATCGAGTTTCTCCCCGCGAAATAGCGATAAACCTGCTCCCATTTTCCTGTCTTCTCATTCCTTTTTCGTTCAGCTTGTACATATACTTGATCGCGGCTTTATAGACCAAGGTCCGGGTGCGGCCGCCGATCTTCAGCGCTTGCCGGTCATACCACTCGATGCGCCCTTCGATCTTCTCCCCGTCTTCCAGGATGACCGCCATAGGCGTCTGCATCTGAATCTGCTTTTGCAGGTAGAAGAGCTCCGCCTGGCAGCGGTTAGGCTCCTCGCCCAATTCGTGGGCGGAGAGGGTGGCGGGCAGCAGGACGTTCCACTTCTTCTTGGCCGGTGGACGCCGCGGGGAGGACTCCAACCCGCTCCCCGCCGGGGAGATTTTCCCTGAAATGTTCATGGAAGGCCACTCCCTTTTCCAGAGGCGCTCGGCGAATGACAAATCCGGATGGTACGGAAAGAGATGCATCCTGGGCACTGTGGAGTTGCTTGCCGGCGGACGGGGCTAGCCCCCTTCAGAGCAGTTTCGTTTTGCTGAAGACCACCGTGCCCCATCCTTTCCGCGTTTTCCAGCGGGAACGGTGGGATTGCGGCCAGATTTTCGTTCTACGCCATTTCAAAAAAGCTTCAGATGCGTTCCAGGCCGGTGGCCATGGCGTCCAGCGAGAGGGAGCGCAGCAGGTTGCGGCGCATGCCTTGCTCGACCTGCACCAGGGCGCGGGCGGCGCCATCGATCCAATCCACGGTCAGACCCTGGGCCAGGCGCGCCAGTTCCGCCTCGATGTCCAGGTTGCGGATCAGTTGCGGCGTCCCGGCGACCAGCAGCAGCAGGTCCTCGAACAGGCTGCCCAGGGCGCGCAGCAGGTTGATGGTCTTTTCCTGGCCGTCGGCGCCGGCGCGGTAGCTCTCGGTGGCGTGGAAGAGCTGGCTGTAATCCGGTTCCCGCAGCGCCGTGCGCAAGATGATCAGCGCCTCCTGACGGCTGGCCAGATAGACGCTCAGGTCGATGGTCAGCGCCCGGCCCACCGCCCCTTCGGCCAGCCGCGCGGCCAATGCGCGCTCTTGCGGGCGCAGCTCGGGGCGGCGCTGGGCCAACAGCGCTTCCAGATCCGCGGCGGCCAAGGCCCCCAGCCGGTGCACGATGGAGCGGGAGCGGATGGTGGGCAGTAATTCCTGCGGATTCTCGGTGAGCAAGACCAGAGAAGTTCCCTCGGGCGGCTCTTCGAGCACTTTGAGCAGGCTGTTGGCCGCTTCCTTCATGAAGGCCGAGCTGGTGAAGATGTAAAACGCGCGGCGCGCGTCGTTGGGCGGACGGTAGTAGGCGGCATGAATTACCTGCCGCACCTGCCCCATCTTGATCATCAGTTGCGGCGGGTCGGGCGGAATGATCATCACGTCGGGATGGGTTTGGATGAGGATGCGGGTGTCTTTCTTGTCGGCGTCGCGCATCTCCTCGCGGGCGGCCACGGCCTCGGCCACGCGCGCTTCCAGATCGGCCGCCTCGCCGATGCGGGTGCAATTGGCGCAGCTTCCGCAGAAATCCGGCAAGCCGTCCGATTCCGTCGGATGCAGGCAGTTGACCGCCCGCGCCAGCATCAGCGCCAGTGTGTATTTGCCCGCCCCGCGCGGCCCGGCCAGAATCAGCGACTGGGGAAAATGCCCCGAGCGCACGCTTTCGCGCAGCCGGGAAACGGTAGCCGAGTTGCCGAGAAAATCCTGAAAGCTCACGTTATTGAGTCTATAGCTCCCTGCACGCCACTGCCGAGAGATTCCCGCACCCTCCAACCTGAAAAATTATGTCAACTGTCCTTGACATTTCTTCACGAGCAGATGTAAAGTACAATTGTCATTAGGACAAGGAGGCTGTACATGAATTGCAGGTCAACGAATCCGGCAGCACGGCGCTACTTCCTCCGTTTTGCAGGCACAATGGCGGCCTACTGCGTTTGCATCGTCGTTTCTGTCACGGCTTTCGTTCACTTTCACCCGGCGGGCGTGCTGGCCTACGCGCTGGCGGTTCTTCCCTCCCTGCCGATTGTGGGGATGCTGGCGGTCTTTGCACTCTACCTGGATGAGGAGAAGGACGATTTCCAGCGCACGGTGATGGTCCAGTCGATCTTGTGGAGCACTGGCGCGACCCTGGCGGCGACGACCATCTGGGGCTTTCTGGAGAATTTCGTCCATGTTCCCCACCTGCAACTGATCCTGATCTTTCCCCTCTATTGCGCATTCTGGGGGATAGCGACTCCCTTTGTGCTGCGCAGGTACCGATGAACGAGGATTTGTAGCGTCGCGTTACGGCGGAAATGAACTGCTCCGCCTCAGAAGCCCCGCGCCCCATCCTCGACGCGTTCTGGGCGTCGAGGGTTGGAAACCACGAATCCCAAGAGCCTTGTTCAAAGGGAGACCGATCATGGAACGTCACACCGGCAATCCTGCCAAATACCGCGCCGAGGACCGATTCCTCTTTATTGTCGTGCCGTTAATCTTCCTCAATCTCCTAACGGCGATTGTTGGGTTTCACCATTTTCATCTTCAACCGGCCGGCATTCTGGCCGTTCTCTGCGCCGTTCTGATGGCGTCACCATTGATTGGATTCATCGTTATCTACGGCTTGTACCTGGCCAAAGAGAAAGACGAATTCCAGCGCACGCTTTTGGTGCAGGCAATGCTCTGGGGGATTGGCGTGACCCTGACGACGACCACCCTTTGGGGAATCCTGGAGAAGTTCAACATGCTTCCAGCGATGGATGTCACCTGGGTGCTGTTTCTGTTCTTCATCCCCATGAGCATCGCTGGGGCGGTGAATCGCTGGAGGTACAGATGAAGAACCGGCTCAAGGTGCTGCGCGCCGAGCGCAACTGGTCGCAGGCGGATCTGGCCGCGCGGCTGGAGGTCTCGCGCCAGTCGGTCAACGCCATCGAGACCGGCAAGTACGATCCCAGCCTGCCCCTGGCCTTCAAACTGTCCCGGCTCTTTGCCGCCCCCATCGAGGCCATCTTTTCCGATGCGGAGTAGTCCGGCAAGAGGCGAGCGGTCTCCGCCAAGCAGATGCTTGTTTGTGCTTTGTGAAAGGGCACGGCTTTAGTCGTGCCGTAAATCCCGTGGAATGAGTCTGGCCTTTAGGCCCTGAGGAAAGTTCGTTTCCGAATCCATTTCACTAACGTTCATAGGCAGATGGCCGTTAGTGAAGGCGGACACCGCTGGAAGCGCAGAAAAAACCCACGCTTTGCGTCTCAGTTATCCCGGCGGATACGAGACCGAAACGTGGGCTTTCGGGAAGATCGACGGTCAGTTACGGGTGCAGATCGGTCAGGGAGAGCATATCCAGAAACTGCCGCTGCGTGCGCCGGTCGATGGCTACGCTCAGCAAACTGCCGTCACGGTTGAAGATGAACGTCTTGGGAACGCCGGTAATGTGGAACTGCTTGGCCACCACGCCGTCGGGATCGAGCAGCACCGGCGGACGATATTTTCCCCCAGCCAGAAATGAGCCGACGGTGAAGAGCTTCTCGTCGGTGATGGAGAGAACAATCAAACCCTGCGGCCCAAAGTAGCCATACAGCGAGTCCAAAACCCCCATCTCCTGGCGGCAGGGAGCGCACCAGGTGGCCCAGAAGTTGACCATGACGATCTTGCCGCGCAGTTCGGAGAGGGTGTACTTCTTGCCGTGCAAATCCTTGAGGGTGAAGTCTGCCTTGGCGATCTCTTTCTCTTCGTCCGCCAGCGTCTCCGTGGCCTTGACATAGAGCGGGTCGTTCAAGGTCGTTGTGACGTGCTCATAGCGCACCAGCCGCGCCAGATCGATGTAGGGCGCGGGCGGCTGATTGTTCTTGGCGGGGACCGGCGATGCCGCCAGCGCCTCGGTGAGGGCGTCGGCCGTGGCTTGTCGCGCTTCGGCGCCGAGGTCGCCCTCGGTTACCAGGTGAACCAGCCTGTCGGCCAGATTCACCTTGGACTCGCCCCCCGGCAGGGCGCGAATGTCGGCGGCGATCTTGATGGCGGCCGCCGGGATCTGCGCTTCGGGAAGTTGGCGCAGGCCCTCCAGTTGTTTGGTAATGGCGGATTCGGCGTTCTTGGCGTGCAACAGCGGCGCGGCCAGCAATAGGGCGGCTACCAGCAGGGTGCGATGAATGTGGGTCATGGGGTCTCGCTATCGAAAGAGATGGAGTCTCGGACGGCAGTTGCAACTTTTCCGAGATTATATTCCCAGCGCCCGATCCGGTGTTTTGAACCAGGCGTGTCCTTCAACGCCCAACGACGATCAGCCGCTCCGCGACGGCCTCGACGATCTGTTCGTGAACCTCATCGATACTCAGATTGCCCTCGATGGCCACCACGCGCTCTGGCTCGCGCCGGGCAATCTCGCGGTACTTCTCCCAGACGCGGCTATAAAATGCGTCCTGCTCGCTTTCGAAGCGGCCTTCGTCGGGGCCGCTCAGGGCGGACACGCGGTCGTTGCGGCGGCGGGCGCGTTCCAGGCTCGACTCCAGCGAAGGCAGCAGCAAAAGGGTCAAATCGGGATGGAGATTCCCGCACAGCAGCCGATGAAGCTCGAGAACGATCTCCGAGCCCAACTGCCGTCCGCCGCCCTGGTAGGCTTCGGTAGAATCGGTAAAGCGGTCGCAGAGCACGATCTTGCCCGCGTCGAGCGCCGGCTGAATTACCTCGGCGATGGCCTGGGCACGGTCGGCAAACATCAGAGCCATCTCCGTCATGGGCGCCAGACGGGTGGAGCGGGAATCCAAGGCCAGCGCGCGGATGCGATCACCGGTCTCGGTCCCGCCCGGCTGGCGGGTCAGCACCAAAGAAGAGGCGCGCCGGGATTCCTGGGAAGCGCCCGCGGGAACTTCTCCAAGCCCCGCCTGGAGCGGGGAATGCTTCTCCAGCCATCCGGCCAAACGCCTGATCTGCGTGGTCTTGCCGGAACCGTCCAAGCCTTCGAGCGTGATGAATAGTCCGCGCGCCATGGGCTGAGTGTACCACTGCGGAATCTTGCAGACGAGACTCCTCCGCGTGTGTTACAAAAAGGTGACTTGGAACACATCTGGACGCGGGCCACCGCGGACCCCTGGAGTTACATGAACGCACATCTTCGCACCCTGCTCAGAGTGGCTGCTTGCAGCTTTTTTGCTTTTTCGCTGGCCCTGGCCTCCCGCCTCGACGCTCAACACCTGACCTTGGAAGGCCAGACCGGCGGCTTCATCACCCCCACGGCCTATGTCGTCGATACGGCCAAGGGCGCGTTCTTTTCCCATCCCGCCATCGGCTACCACCTCATCGATGCCAAGCAGGTGATCGGCAATATCCACACCTTCAGCATCACCGAGGGCTTCGCCAACCGCGCCGAGGTGGGCTACACGCGCAGCGTGCACACCCTTGGCGACGCCACCGTGGCCAGCGCCGGAGCCTTCAGCAATCTCTGGAACTACAACGGGATGAACATCTTCCACGGCAAGGTTGTAGCCATCAAGGACGGCCAGTTCGGTCCCTGGACGCCGGCTGTCGCGGTGGGCGGGCTGGTTCGTACCGGCGACCAGTTCGTCTCCGGCGCGGTAGGCCAGGAAGTTGCCGCCATGCAGGGCGTGGTGACCCCGGCCAAGTCCTACACCAACGGCGACATCTACATCGCGGCCACCAAGACCTGGGCCAAGCCTCCCGTGCCGTTTTTGTTGAACCTGGGCTGGAAGGCCACCAACGCCACCATCTTCGGCATCGGCGGCCAGAGCACCCGTTTTGGCGGACGCCTCTTTGGCGGCTTGGGCATTCCCCTGCCTCTTGGCCACGGTGTTGTCGCCGTTCCCTCGGCGGGTTTCACCCAGGAGCCCAAGACGGCGCAGAACCTGGGCCTGCTTCTGCCCGGCGGCGTGCATATTCCCACCACTCTGGACTACGCCGTGCGCGTCACCCAGCGCGAGCACCCCCACTTCAGCGCCGATATCGGCATCGGCCAGGTGGCGGGAAACATCGGCACCGCCGTGCTCCCCACAGGCCTGCCTTCGCCTTATCCGCCTTATGTCGCCCTGCCGGTCAACTTGCAGGCACGCCATGTGGTGGGCTTGGGTATCAGCTACCGTTACTAACCCCGTCCGCAGACACCCCGGCCGGATCTGCCGCAGCGTGAGCCGAAAGGCGCGCCGCGGCCGATCCGGCTTTTCTTGCGGCGATGAAGATGCAGTAACGAGAGCAACTTCCGCGCCCGGCTTGGGTTTCCAGAAGGTAGACTGAGCGCGGCATCGTCCTCTGGCTCTTACCGCGCCGAGATTATTTGGAGGTTTTTCCCATGCGGGTCTTTCGTTCCATGCGCTGGCTTCTACTCATTTTGGCTGTGCTTGTCCTTGCCGCTCCGTCTTATGCGGGCGTCTTTATCAGCGTCAACTTCGCTCCTCCCATGCTGCCGGTCTACGAGCAGCCGCTCTGCCCCGCGCCCGATCTGATGTGGACGCCGGGCTACTGGGCCTACGGACCAGACGGCTACTACTGGGTTCCCGGCGCCTGGGTGCCGGCGCCCTATGTGGGCGCGCTGTGGACTCCCGGTTACTGGGGCTGGGCCGGCGGCCTGTTTGTGTGGCATGAGGGCTACTGGGGCCGCCACGTGGGTTATTACGGCGGCGTCAACTACGGCTTTGGCTACATGGGCATCGGCTTTGTGGGCGGCGAGTGGCGCGGCGGAGGCTTTGCCTACAATACCGCGATCATGCACGTCGATGGGCGTTATGTTCACTCCACCTTCGAGGATCGGGGGATTGTCGAGCGCGCTTCTGTCGCCCGCGACAGCCGCGTGGCCTTCAACGGCGGCCCCGGCGGCATTCAACACGAAGCCGGGCCCGAGGAGCGCCTGGCCGAGCACGATCAGCACATGACGCACACCTCCTATCAGGCGCAGCATGAGCTGAGCGCCCGCAACGACCACGGCGCATACGTCAAGAACAATGGCGGCCGGCCGCAGAATCTGGCGGTTGCCCGTCCGCTGAGTTCCGAGACCCATAACGCGCCCGGAACCCTGCATCCCGCACCGCCGACTCCGCGTTACGTTGCTCCGAATACGGCGGCTGCGGCTCGTCTCAATGCATCCGGGGCGCAAGGCCGCCCCGCACCCGCATCCCCGGCAAGGCCTTCCCCGCCGCAGCCTCGGGGTGTGGCGCAGCCCCAGTCTCACTCGACAGCGGCGCAACATGCTGCCGCCCCCGCCCACAATGCTCCCGCTCCCAGGGCGGAAGGCAAGGAAAAGAAATAGGGGAAAGTTTCCGCCCGTACACCGCCAGGCCCACGGTTCGCCGTGGGCCGTGCTGCGTATGGGGCGCGAAAATCGCATCGAGAATGTCTTTGAAGGTGCGGATGAATCGGGTAGCGATAGGGTGACTTCCAATTTGGCCGCGATATACTCACAACGAAAAAACGCCTCGATGTGTTCGATTGACCTTTGGATCGATGGGCATAGCTTTCATTCCGTTATCACTAATTCGATGTGGTGGAACTCCAAGTGTCCGCAAAAAGTGCGAACTTTCCTCCAAAGACTGCCGGAGCCGGGGATCAGCTGTTGGTGGATTGAAGCAGATCGATAAGGAGCCGATACAGGCGATTGCGCACCTCGGTTCGTTCGCCCGCGCGCGTAATATAGCGTACCTCGATCTCGATTCCCGTCGAGGATGGGCGCAAGCTTAATACCGATGCTGTGCTCACGTCACGAAGGCTGCCGCCACGCGCTCTACGTTCCAGTTCCTTTTTAGCTACGCGAGCGTTTTCTTCCGTTTCTTCAAGAACCGCTTTGTGGACCTTCTCAGACATGGCATGGATATCGTTGGTCGCTGGCACGCTGACTGATATTTCATCCCACATCCATTGCCCGACCGTGGAATAGTTGAAATACTGCCCACGAATGGCAAAGCTGTT
>Ga0326728_10013274_pt1 | contig 17939 bp, 16 predicted proteins | sample MB3enrmetagenome_FD_207602 | JGI IMG/M metagenome (GOLD analysis project Ga0326728, IMG submission 207602) | Lab enriched peat soil microbial communities from McLean, Ithaca, NY, United States - MB31MN | ecosystem: Environmental > Terrestrial > Soil > Wetlands > Peat | place: USA: New York... | reverse complement strand
ACCTCGCCGGTTCTCGCGCCCCTGGGCACGCTGGTCTTGATTTCGGTGCTGGACGCCACGCTAAACCTGGCCGCTGTGCCGTTAAAGCTCACGCTGGTCGCGCCCGTCAAATCGTTTCCCAAGATAATGACGGGCTCTCCCTCCGGGCCGAAGGTGGGTTGTGGTTCCACGAATGCGTCAAGGCCCGTAGACAGCTTGAAGACCGTACCACAACCTTCACCGCTATAGCACAGCAGGGGGTTGGTCCCGCCCTGGTAGGTTGTCCCGTAGAAGCTGCCGTCCGTGCCCTGGACCAATGCCGCGGAGGGCATGTTCCCGTCCGGGCACAAAACGTGTGGCTTGAGGCAGAAACTATAAAGCGTCGTCAGCGAGCCGCTCGGGGTGATTTTGAAGACGGTCCCACCGAACTCAGCTTCCAACCAATATGCTTCCGTGGCTGTGATGCTATTCGAGGTCGTCCCGTAGAAATTGCCGTCGCTGCCCCGCACCAGCCCCGCATAGGGGAAGATCCCGTCCATGCAGAGGCCTGTCGCCGGGTCATATTGGGAGCAAAAGCTGTAGAGGGTGGTCAGCGTGCCCTCTGGGGTGATTCTGAAGACCGTGCCATAGTACCACAGGCCAGCGGCGCCGCCAGATGATGTGGTCCCGTAGAAGTTGCCGTCGCTACCCTCCACCAACCCCCCAACGGGCGTGGCCCCGTCCGTGCAGCCGCTTTGCGCGCAGAAGCTGTAGAGCGTGGTCAGCGTGCCCTGCGAGGTGATTTTGAATATCGTACCATCACCGTAAGCGCCGCCCCCACCCGTTGTCCCATAGAAGTTCCCGTCGGTGGCTTGCACCAGGCCGGCATAAGGGGCCTCGCCCTCTGTGCCGTTAAAGCTGTGCAAGGTGGTCAGTCCACCGCCTAGGGTGATTTTGAAAACGGTCCCGCCGTTGGCGCCGCCGCCCGTGTATGTTGTACCGTAGAGGTTGCCGTCGCTACCCTGCACCAGCACCCCATAGGGGACAGCCCCGTCCAGACATTCAGTTCCGAGCGATCCTTGCAAGCAAAAGGCGTAAAGCGTGCTCAGGGTGCCCTCCGGGGTGATTCTGAAGACCGTGCCCCCGCCGTTTGCCCCGCCCCCGGAGGTTGTCCCATAAAAGTTCCCGTCGGTGGCTTGTACCAGCCCGGCTTCAGGGGTGATCCCGTCTAGGCAGGAGTCTGTCACCGGGTATTGGTAGCAAAAGCCGTAGAGCATGGTCAGCCTGCCATCCGGGGTGATTTTAAAGATCGTTCCACTGCCCTCGGGCCCGCCCTGCCCTGTTGTCCCGTAGAAGTTCCCGTCCATGGCTTGCACCAGCCCGGTTTGAGGGTAGTACCCGCCTATGCAGGCGTCTGTCTCTGGGTCATATTGGGAGCAAAAGTCGTGGATTGCGGTCAAAGTCTGTGCTCTGCCCGCCGGACTTGCCGCCACGACCACTCCCAAAGCCACGCACGTGGCCAGCGCGTGGGCTCCGAATCGCTTCCCTAAGCTAGCGATATGAATGGCCATTTTTGTTTCCTCCCGTGCCACGGACTATGAACCCCTTCGCGACGCGCGAGTCTCTTGCCTCGCCCGTCGGTCACAGCCGGCAATCACGCTTTCTCTTTTTGGTAGGGGAAGCGTGAAACCTCACTTGCGGGTTTGCACGCCCTAGGGCGAGCCCCCTGCATAATGGCGTGCCTCCGCCGGCAGATTATTAAGGGGGGCAGGCTACTATGGGCCGCAGCGCATTGTCAACAATACAGTTATTTCTTATCTGCATAATTGTGATATGTCATTACATATTCTGACCCCTCGCAAGCTATGCCGCGTGTATCGCCCCGGGCATGCAGGTCGACGGACCAATTGCAGGCCCTTGATCTGCCCAACGCGCACCGGCAAGCGCGGACCTGCTGCGCAAGGTCCGCGGCTTTTCATCCGGGATCGAGCCTATCGTTTTCAAATCCGCGTGTTCCCATCAATGGCTAGGAGTGCGCGGGCGTTACAAATCCAATCAGCTTCCACGAGCAACCCAGCAGTTTGGCTAATGGCTGGTGGCCCCGCTGTCATTACTGACCATGAGGCTGGAGACGTTCACAGGCTCGAAGTCCGATAAGATGATACTTGTGAGGCAGGCAAGGTCGTTATCGTCCCAGCGAGCGTCGGGCGTGCCGATTAGCCCCCCGCTGTCTCCGTTGTCGGCCAGGATGATTCCATAGTTTCGGAAGGCAGTGATGATAATGGCCGCTTGTGGACTTGTGGAGGCACAAGAGGGAGTCTCAACTGAGGCTTTGAGTCGATAGATCTCGCCGGCGGCTCCGGACATGGTGCAGCTTGCGGGAGGGGAAGATTGCGAAATTTCCGATTCCACGGGAATGGGAGCCCCTCCCACAGCCGTGCAACTCCCCACGCCCGCCGTTTGCGTAGCCGGCCATACCCAGTAGTTCAACATATGGTTGAGTGTGAATCGGATGGGATGCTGAATCGTACCGTTGGGTGAACTGGGTGTGCCCGTCCCGATGACCTCGTCGGCATTGGCGAGCAGCGGCGCTACCGGAAGTCCCGCGGCATCGGATGTTCCCTGCCCTTGCGGTGTCAGGGGATTCGAAGATACGTTGGGCCAAAGCGCGTTCGAGGAATCGGTCCAGGGACCGTTTTCGTATATTCCCTGCCACATTTCGTAAAGGGCGGGGTTGTTTCCACCCCCTGCCTCCAGGTAGACCAGAACGTGCCGGTCTCCGGTCGAATTGCTGGTGCCTTCTACCGGGGCATAGGCCGGAATTGGACCCGAGGTAAAATAGGACTGATATACAGTGGTTGTAACCGATACGTCTGCCTGGTTGTAAGGAACTTCGATGGCGGGTATTCCATTGGGGAAGGGAGCAGCCGAGTTGTTCCCGAAGAAAGGCTTAACCGTCTCTGGCAAATAGCCGCTGTACATAGGCGCTGCGGGGGAAGTATCTACGGGCAAGTTTGTCGTGGCTGCGTCCACTCGGTGGTGAAAGATCGAAGTTGACGGAAAGATGTTCGCCAGGAACGCGTTATTGCCGTTGATGGCGATGCCGATGTTCTCGGTCGCCTGCGCACCGGTCGAGTCTGTAACTACAAATTCGGGCGTGTAAGTGCCTTGACCGCCGATCAGCGAGCTGCTGATGGCTCCCGTAGCTGCATCGAGAGACATTCCCTCCGGCAATGGAGGAAGGCTGGAACTCAGGCCTACGGAAAAGGTGTAAGGTGGAGAGCCGCCGCTGGCGACTATGGTGCAGCCTGCATACGCCGCGCCTTGTGTTCCGGCTGGGCATGAAGTGGTCGTTATCGCCAATGGACCGCCGGACGCTGTTACAGTGACTTGTGCCGTGGATGTGGTCGAGCCAGCGGCATTGGTGGCAGTCAGCGTGTAGGTGGTCGTCACCGTGGGGCTCACGCTCGTGGAACCACTTGCGGATGTGGAGGTGAATGTCCCCGGCGTGATGGCAATACTCGTCGCCCCCGTCGTCACCCAACTCAGCGTACTGCTGGAACCCGAAGTGATACTTGTGGGACTAGCTGTGAAGGAGCTGATGGTTGGTTTGCTTGACGTGTTTATGGTAACGGTTAGCGTAGACGCGGCCGAGCCGGCGGCATTGGTGGCAGTCAGCGTGTAGGTGGTCGTCACCGTGGGGCTCACGCTCGTCGAACCACTCGCGGATGTGGAGGTGAATGTCCCCGGCGTGATGGCAATACTCGTCGCCCCTGCTACCGTCCAACTCAGTGTGCTGCTTGTACCGGAGTTTATGCTTGTCGGATCCGCCGTAAAGGAAGTAATCGTCGGCGCGGAACCGTTTCCAGTGGGCGAAGTTGTCGAGCCGCAACCCGCCAGTCCGACACAGATAAACAGAATAATGAGGACCCGCGCCCAACGACCCAGCCCTGAAGAATTGGGTCCCCAGTCCCAAGTGTACGCCCTTCCGCTCGCATCGGTCGGCATGTTGCCGTTTGCGTCATGCGTGTAGTTGCCGCTTGGCGTCGAGGTCAGGTGGTTAGACAGGTTGTAGTTGTACGGATTCTTCCTCGGCGAATTAAGTATATGGCCCCCGCCGTGGTAGTTGTAGCTCTCCATGGTCGTAGCTCCTTGGACCGCCTGCGTCAGTTCAAAAATCGGGTCCTCTGCATATTCCGACGTTATACCATTGGGAGGGGCTCAACTTCCTCAGCCGGTTGCACAAAAGCTCGAACCTCTGTTCGGGCCCGTCACCTCTGTGCGGCCACCTGATGTACTTCGTTCGTACCTCTAAATCTATCACAAAGCTCTCCGTATCGAACAGGCGCGTTGCTCGGTCGCTCACCTTCGAAGCGCAGTGCCGGGAAGCAAGGTAGACCTGCTCCGAAAAGTGACCCCTCACCCGGCGGCGCATGGCCGCCACCCCCTCCCCTGCGGAGAGGGATGGATTCGAACTTTTTCCCTCTCCCGAGGGCAGAGGGTGGCCGGAGGATGAGGTCGGGTGAGGGGTCACTTTCGTCCTTCGGGGTGTCGCGAAGCGACATGAGCGACTGTTTTGCAGGTCCGCGGCTTTTCGTTGTGATGGGCGGAAGAGCCGCGGAGCTAAACCGCTGCGCTACAATCTCGACAGCGATTTTGCTGTTCAGGACGCTGGCCAGCATCACCGCTCCGTGCTCGGTGAAGGCATAAGGGCGGTATCGCTTCCCACCGTGGCCTCTGCTTGAGGTCGAAAATTGCGACCTCAAGTTCTCCCTCTCTTCCACGGGCGGCGCAGACATCGTCCTCTATGTCTGCGTCTCGAGCCAGTGCGAACCTGCTTTTCGACGGCCCATGGGTTCGCCGTTCGCTCGCGCCGTTATGGCTTGGTCTGGGCCTTGAACCCGATGGGCTTCCTGGGTCTGGCGGGGGGTTCCATCAACTGCCGGATGGCGTCAAAGACGATCTTGAATTTAGCGTCGTATTTACGCTCCAATTCATCGAGCCGCCGTTTGAGATCGCTGTGAGCACCCAGGATTTGCCGCAAGCGCACGAAGGCCCGCATAATCTCCACGTTGACTAAGACGGCGCGTTTGCTTCTGAGCACGCTGGAGAGCATTGCCACGCCCTGTTCCGTGAAGGCGTACGGAGGGTATCGTCGCCCTCCCCATCCACTTGAGGCGCCAAATTGGCGCCGCAAGTTCGCGAACTCGTCCGCGTTGAGCCGGAGCATGAAGTCTTCGGGGAACCTCTCCCGATTCCGCCGCACGGCCCGAGTTAGGGCCTTGGTCGCGACGCCGTAAAGCTCAGCTAGGTCAGCGTCCAACATCACCTTGTGGCCACGAATGAGTAGAATACGTGCTTCGATTCTTTCCGCCGGGATGATCGCCACGGCGTCACTTGTCATTACGCATGCCCTCTTGAGGCGCAAATTTGGCGCCGACGCTCCTGTCAGGCTGCAATGGGAAGTCTGAAACCAGTATTAGACTATACAATTTGATATCGCCCCGCGCCACAACAGCAAGGTAGCGCGAACCTGCCGTTTAGCTCCGCGGCTCTTCATCCGGAATCGAGCCTTTCATTTTCAAATCCGCGTGCGCCCATCGGTGGCCGGGAGTGCGCGATCGCTACCAAGCCAAATCGGTCGCACCAAAACGGCAGGCGCCGACGTCACACCGCGCTAATCTCCGCGCCCGCCCCGCGGGGCATAAGGCCGAAAAGCCGCGGACCTTGAGGAGGAGGTCCGCGCTGCAATCTTTGGCGGTTGCGCCCGGATGACGGAGTATTCGGGGACTATGCTGAGTGAGGGCTTGGCCGGATTTGGAACGCCCCTACCGGAGATTGGCAAATCCGCCCCACTTCCTGATTTCAAACTGGCTCTTGCGATGCGGTCAGCGTTGGTGGGGATGTCTGTTGCGCCGGTGCGGACAATTTATGCGGGGTAAGAGGGGCAGTGATTTGAAATTGCTGCCTACTGCCTACTGCCTACTGCCTACTGCCTACTGCCTACTGCCTACTGCCTACTGCCTACTGCTTTCTACTCTTAGCAATTCTTCGCCTGGCCTTTGCGGCTGAAGACGCGGTTGGAGAGGTTGTCCTTCAGCAGCGTCCAGAAGGAAGCGTCGAGATAGGAGCGAATGGAAACGTAGCACCCGCCGCAGTCGTTGGTGGGCACCCATTCCTCGAGGATTTCCTTTTGCGAGTCATAGGTCTCCTCGAACATCGAGCACGGGCGCAAGCCGCCGGTGGGCGTCACGACCATGAAGCGCCGGCCCGCCTTGCAGCCGGGGATGGTCCCGTGCAAAAAGAAATCGTGGATGCCCGAGAGCGTCCAGGAAGAATTGGCGATGCGGCCGTTCTTGGACTTGAGGGCGAGCAGATCATCGAGCGTGCGGCGGAGAAGGGCCAGGTCGTCTGCCGAGCGGATGTAGTGGTCCATGCTATGGGTGCGCAAAGGCGTGTAGGCGCTGTAGGAGATGCTGACGCCCCACTGCTTGGCGCGCTCATAAATGTCACGTAGCGACGTCAGATTCTCGCGGGTGATCGCCGTATTCAGGGCGACGTCGTCGAACCCGTGCGCGGCGAGCGTGGGCACAAGTTTCGCGAGGTGCGCGTAAAGCCCGGGCGACCGGCGGAAGCTGTCGTGGCGGTCATCGGGGAAATCCAGCGAAATGGAGAACTGGTTCACCCCCAACGCCCGCAAGGCGAGGTATTCTTCCTCCGTGAACAACCGCCCATTCGTCACCAGGATGGTGTAAGGCAGACCGCTCGGTTCCTTCACGGCGCGCACGATGTCTTCCAGGTCCCGGCGCAGCAGCGGTTCCCCACCGGACAATTGCACCGCCATGGGCTTGAGCTGCGCGCGCAATCGTCCGTAATCGGCCGCGTGCAGCAAGCCCGCAGGCTCCGGTTTGATGCCTCCTTTGTCGCAGTGCCAGCAGTCGGCGGTGCAGGAATGCGTGACCTCGAAGGAAACCACCAGGGGGCGGTCGGTTAGGAAACTCCAAGTCCCCCGGGAGATCATGTTGGCGGCAAGACTAAAAGAAAGAGCTTTCACACTTAACTCCCCGAAACGAGATTTTGGGCCTGGGGAAGTGGGACGACGTTCGCCACGGATTGCTTTCCCGATCCAGCGTGGCTAGGGCGCTGCGAAGTTCCTAGGAAGACCAGCATACTCCCCCTGCCCCGTCCGAGACAAGGGTAACGTGTTAGAATGAGACAATTTATCCCATTTCTTGCTTGCGCTTCATTATTTGATTTGCGTCCGCCCGCTCCCCGCGATGGGGACATTGGACGTCCAATTTGACCGGTCGACCCTGAGGGGAAGGGTGGGTTCACCCACGACCGCTCGATGAGGGTTTTTCGGCCCAGCGAGAAATGCCGACAAACGACCACTCGGCATTGAGCGCCCAAAAAGTGCACTTCAAGTTTGATTTTTAGCAATTCGAACTTTGCCTGTTGTTTCTTTACTCCCCGTTCTCTTAGGCTTAACCCGCCTAGTTCTCTCGGCTTAGGTCGGCAGAACTTTGCTCATTTAGTTCGACGAGTATCGACTTATAGTGGGCATTATTGGTTTATCCACAATACGAGCATGACTTGTCCCGCGAACCTGCTGGGAATGAAAAAATGAATCTCGCCCTGCGGCGAAAACTCCGATTCTGGAACACGCGCCTGCGTGAGTGGCGCATGATTGCCAAGGGGCTTGCCTCGAAACGCCATCCGGTTTTGGCGCACTTGATTCCCATCCGCCGGTGCAATCTTTCCTGCACTTACTGCAATGAGTTTGACAGTTTTTCCAAGCCCATCGCGCTTGAAGAAATGTTTCACCGCGTCGATCTCCTGGCAGCGCTCGGCACCACGATTATCACCATCAGCGGAGGCGAGCCGCTGCTGCATCCGCATTTGGAAGAGGTTGTCCGGCGCGTTCGCCGGCACGGAATTCTGGCCGGCTTGATCACCAACGGCTACCTGCTGACGCCGCAACGCATCGAGCACCTAAACCGCGCGGGTCTGGACCACTTGCAGATTTCCATCGACAACGTCCAACCCGACGAGGTTTCCAAGAAAAGCCTGAAGGTGCTTGATCGCAAGCTCCAGATGCTCTCGCGCTTTGCAATTTTCCAAGTGAATATCAACTCGGTGTTAGGCAGCCCGGTTCGGCATCCCGATGATGCGCTCACCGTGGCGCGCCGCGCGCTGGAACTGGGCTTCACGAGCACGGTCGGCATCCTGCACGATCACGATGGCCAGCTTCAGCCCCTGGGCGAGCATCAGCAGGAACTCTTCGCGCAGATCATGCAGATGGGCAAGCGCTCTTACGCCCGCTTCCATCGGTTTCAGAAAAACATTTCGCATGGCATCGCCAACGACTGGCGATGCCGCGCCGGCAGCCGATATCTCTACGTTTGCGAAGATGGCCTGGTGCATTATTGCTCGCAGCAACGTGGCTTCCCGGCCATCCCACTGGCGAAATACACGCCCGAGCACCTTGCCCACGAGTACCATACCCAAAAATCCTGCGCGCCGCATTGCACCGTTTCCTGCGTGCAGCAAATCGCCATGCTCGACAATTGGCGCTCCCCCCAAACCCGCCCCGCCTTTGTCCCCGCCGAAAACCTCCTCCCCTTCCCGAACCCGCTGGGTGAGGGTTGAGGATCGAAGATTCAGGGTTTAACGTTAAAGGCTTTCACACTTAGGACACTGATGGCCCCTTCAGTGGCTCGCGAAGGCCCCTTACACTGCAAACTCGAATGACGATTGCGTTCAGCGGCGGTCAAGTGTACGTTATCGGTCGGGCCAGAAGTTGAGAGCGGAAGTTTCGGCCGACTTCTGAATCAGTACACTCAATGGTTGTGGCGGTTTACTTGACAGCTGGCGGAGTATTTGTCCAAGGGAGTTCGCATTGGCGCTAGAAAACACTGCTGGGGCACGCACTTATGCAGGGTTGTTCCTAGTCACGCTTGCAACCCTGATGGAGGAGATTCTCCTGACTCGTATTTTCAGCGTGACGATGTGGTATCACTTCGTCTTCCTGGCGATTTCGGTTGCGATGTTCGGGCTTACCGTAGGCGGCCTGCTGGTTTACCTCGCGCCAAGGTATTTCCACTGCGCCCAAGCGCAGAAATACCTTTCCCCCGGCGCGAGGATATTAGCCGCGTTGACGTTCGTCATCCTGGCCCTATTCCTATGGCGTCACCTCCTTTACGCGGCATTATCGGTGGCGCTCTTTGGTCTGGCGGTAGGTGGTCTGGTGGTCTATCTGGCGCCGCAGTTCTCCCATTCCGACGAGGTGGAGAATCATCTCTCCGCCGCCGCGCTGGGCTTTGCGCTAACGATGGTTGTCAGTTTTCTGGCATACCTCGCGATTCCTCCGGTTTTCGTTTTGACGATATCGGGCATCCTGAGCCTGGTGACGATCCTGGGAGTGATCTCTGTCCCCTTTATCTTCAGTGGGGTCGCAGTCTGCCTGGCTTTGACGAAGTTCCCCCGGCAGGTCAGTCAGCTATACGCTGCCGACCTTTCGGGAGCGGCGGCGGGATGCATCCTGATTGTTTACGCCCTGTGTTTCATCGATGCCCCTTCCATGGTCATTCTCTCCGCGGCGCTGGGGGGGCTTGGCGCGTTCCTGTTTTCTCTCGGTAAACGAGACTCCTGGCTGCGCAGACGGGCGTTGTTTGGCACCGTTTTGATTGCCGCTCTCGGCACGCTGAACTTGCTCCTGGCGAGCCAGCACAGGTCTATGCTGGAACTGAAGTGGATGCACGGTAAGCTGATGGGGCCCATGATCTACGAGAAGTGGAACTCGTTCTCCCGGGTTGTCGTAGCAGGCGATCCGGGCGTTTCAGGGTGGCCGATCGTCTGGGGACTGAGCCCCACTTACCGCGTTCATGCGATGGTCGAGCAACTTTCCGTGCATATCGATGGTGGCGCCCTTACGGTAATGACTCGCTACGGGGGTGATTTCCGCAATCTGGATTACCTGCAATACGACATTAGCAATTTCGCGCATTACTTCCGGCCGGATTCCCAGGTGGTGGTGATTGGCGCGGGAGGGGGAAGAGACGTTCTCTCGGCCCTCGCTTTCGGTCAGAAATCGGTGACCGCTATCGAAATGAATCAGACCATCCTCCAGGCCTTGAACCAGAAGTTCGGAGACTTCACCGGACACTTGGACAGAGATCCTCGCGTAAAGTTTGTCAACGATGAAGCGCGAAGCTACATCGCGCGCATGCCTGGGCACGCTGACATCATCCAGGCCTCGCTGGTGGACACCTGGGCGGCAACGACCGCCGGCGCCTTCGCGCTGGCGGAAAATGCAGTTTACACCACCGAAGCCTGGCGTTTATTCCTTGAGCGCCTCACCCCCCGGGGTCTGTTGACCTTCACACGCTGGCATGATCCGCAATTCCCGGCGGAGACCTACCGGCTGGTTTCTTTGGCGAGTACGGCCTTGACCCAAATAGGAGTGGAGAATCCTCGGAGCCATATCATTGTCGTCAAGTGCGCTGCCTGGCCGGGGCTCTTGAACGGTCCCGTGGGGGTCGCGACCATTCTGGTCAGCAGGGAACCATTTTCACCCGGTGATCTCGACCTGCTTCAGAAACTGACGGACCAGATGAGATTCGAAATCATGTTAAGCCCCCGGCAAGCAGCCGACGCCACATTCGCCAAGCTGGCCTCCGGAAAGGACCTGGCGGAGTTTGTGAAGACGTTGCCAGGGAGAATTGCGGCCCCCACCGATGACAGCCCGTTTTTCCTATGCAATTTTGAGGTTCGCGATGTTTTCTATTCCTTGTTGAGGCACCATTCACCGGGTGTCCGCCGCCCGGCATCGGAAGAGACCTTGGGCGCGATGTTCATCGCCGTAACCCTGCTGACGGTTCTTTGCATCGTTGTCCCGTGGTTCTTGACGGGCCGAAAATCCTGGGTAGCTGGGGCCGCACCGCTGTTTCTCTTCTTCGCGGCCATTGGGCTCGGTTTCATGCTGGTGGAAGTGTCGCAATTGCAGAGGCTCATGATTTTTCTGGGCCATCCCACCTACTCGCTTTCCACCGTGCTCTTCACGCTGCTGCTCTCCAGTGGTCTGGGCAGTTATTCCACGGGGTTTTCGAATCAGGCTGATTCGAAACTCTGGCCGATCGCACGCCTGCTGGGGCTGCTGGTTGCGCTCGCACTTTTTGGGCTTCTGACGCCCCACGCGATCGCCGCGTTCGCGGCGGCCAGCACGCCCGGTCGGATTGCTGTCGCCGTGGGCATCCTCTTTCCTCTCGGATTTCTCATGGGGATGGCATTTCCGTTGGGAATGAAAGCCGCCTCCGCTCGATCCGACGCCCTCACACCGTGGCTTTGGGGCCTGAACGGCGCCACCTCCGTGTTGGCTTCCGTGGTCGCTTTCTTGATTACGCTGGGATGGGGAGTATCCACGGCGTTCTGGACGGGTTTTGCCTGCTACACGGCGGCCCTGGCCAGCTATCTCTGGATAGTTCGCGGGAAGAGCGTCGCCTCATCGTGATTCCGTGCAATGGGAGATTTTAATGGTGCATGAAAGATAATAAGGCCCTTTTCCTTTATTCGGTTTTTCTTCTCAGGTAGCGGTCGCGGCCCTGGACCAGGGCGGCGATTTTGCGGTCGGCGACGGAGCGGCGGGCTGGTTGGGGAATCCCACCCTCCGAATGCAGGAATAGGCGTCGCAATCGGCGCGGCCTAAGCGTGCCTGCATCCCCGCCATGGGCTGTACGAAATATTCAATCATGCCCTTGGTATCGGGGTGGTCGATGTCAAAGCGATAGAGTTTTCCGTCGGTGGGAAGGTCAATATCCGCTTGGCGCCGAATGCCAAAGACCACCCGGGTCGCATCGAGGCGCACTTGCCGACCGGGCGCAGCAGTCAGGCCAGCGAAGCGAAGGACCCTGGCAGTTCACGGGGGGTTGGCGAACAGAGTGAATTACGGGTTTTTTTCGCCCCAATTGCGGGCTCTGCAGAAACTCGACGCATAACCCATTTAGATTCCCCATCGGTTGCGCTGTCATTGTGAGCCCTCTTTTCTTGGGCGAAGAATCTGTAATTGTCATTGTCACTGAGTGCCAATGCAAATCCTTCGCTGCTGCTCAGGATGATAGCGAGGGGCATTGGTTCTCCTCGTCGAGTTTCTGGCTTTCATGGGCAGCCGAAAGGCTGTCAAGGCTCAGAATGACAGCGCCTACAAGTCTTTCCGCAACCTCTTCAGCCTCGACGTTCCCCTCCTTGGTGAAAAATTCAGGCTACGCCGTGGCGATTTGGGCGGCTTCTTCCAACCCCATTTCTTTGATGGAAATTTCACGCATCTTGTATTTCTGGGTTTTGCCATTGATGGTGGTGGGGAAGGAATCGACGAACTTGACGTGGCGGGGAATTTTGAAGTGGGCGATGCGGCCTTTGCAGAACTCGCGAATGGCCTCTGTGCTCGAGGTGGAGCCGGGTCGGAGCTTGACCCAAGCCATGACCTGCTCGCCGTATTTGCGGTCGGGGATGCCGATCACCTGCACCTCGCTGATGGCGGGATGGGTATAAAGAAACTCCTCGATGTCCAGCGGATAGATGTTCTCGCCGCCACGGATAATCAGGTCCTTGGAGCGTCCGGTGATCTTGCAATAATCGTTCTCGTTCATGGTGGCAAGGTCGCCGGAATGGAGCCAGCCGTCCGCGTCGAGGGTCTGGCGGGTGGCCTCAGAATTCTGATAATAGCCTTTCATGACGGCATATCCGCGCGCGCAGAGCTCGCCTGGAGTTCCGCGCGGAACGATGCGGCCGGTGCGCGTGTCGACAATCTTGATCTCGGTGTGCGCCATGGGCTTGCCCACGGTGGTTACGCGCAGCTCCAGAGGGTCGTCGGGAGTGGTTTGGGTTATGCCCGGCGAGGTTTCGGTGAGGCCGTAGACGATGGTCAGTTCCGAGCAATGCATTTCGCTCACCACGCGGCGCATGATGTTGATGGGGCAGGGCGAGCCCGCCATGATGCCCGTGCGCAACGAGCTGAGGTCGAACTCGCGGAAGCGCGCGTGCTCCAGTTCGGCGATGAACATGGTGGGCACGCCGTGTACGGCCGTGCAGCGCTCCTCGGCGATGGCCTGGAGCGTCGCCAGCGCGTCGAAGTATTCCGCCGGAATCACCATGGCCGCGCCGTGCGCCACGCACACCATGTTCCCGAGGATCATACCGAAACAATGATAGAAGGGCACCGGAATGCACAGCTTATCCTGGCAGGTGAATCGCATGCCCTGGCCAATCAGCAGGCCGTTGTTCACAATGTTGTGATGGCTCAGCAGCGCGCCTTTGGGCGTGCCGGTGGTGCCCGAGGTGTACTGAATGTTGATGGGCTCGTCAAATTCCAACGTCGCAGCGCGGGCCCGCAGGGCATCGTCGGGAACCCTTTCGCCCATGTGCAGCAGGTCGTTCCAGGAGATCATGCTGGAGGGCGCGGGCGAATCCCCTATGAAAATCAGGTTGCGCAATTGGGGCAGCTTGGCCGATTGCAGCCCCCCCGGCACACTGTGGGTCTCGGGACAGATTTCGAAAAGCATGGAAGGGTAGTCGCTCTTGCGGAAGCCCCGCGTCAACAAGAGCGTCGAGCACCCCGATTGCTGAAGGGCGTGTTCAAATTCCACGGTGCCGTAAGCGGGGTTGAGGTTGACCAGGATGGCGCCGATTTTGGCTACTGCGAACTGGGTGATCACCCATTCGGCGTAATTGGTGGACCAGATTCCCACCCGCTCGCCCTTCTGGATGCCCAAACGCAGAAGTCCCCTCGCAGCGCGCTCGACCTCGCGCAGGAGTTCGTGATACGTGTAACGCTTATTCTGGTGGCGAACGATCAGGGCGGGGTGCTCGGGGTAGCGGCTGGCGGTGCGGTCCAACAACTCGCCGACGGTGAGGCCCGAGAGCGGCGAAGCGCCAAGGCCGTGGCTGTAACTCAGTTTTCCTACCTCTTGCTGCTCAATGCTCATGCGCGCCCCCATGATGAATCCAGCCGCCCTTGCAGGACCGTGGTGAGAAATCCGAGCCCACGTCGGGAGCAGCCTTCCCTACAGGGGCGAGCAAAGGCGATGATTACCAGGTTCAGCAGCCGGCTATGGATCGAAGCTCTCGTAGAGACTTTCCTCCCCATACCGAGGAAGACGGGCGCCTTGTCCCGTGCGTCTTTGAACATGCGCTCAAGTCGCGGTAGTATCTGCGGCAAGGGTGGGGGATGTCAAGACCTATGCCTGGCGGGCCCTTTTCCGAAACTTCTAACCCGGGCTCTCACCTCTCTTAGACACTCTTTGGGGGACTGCCGGAAGGGTGGGGCGAGACATGTGCCCATGCCGTCCATCGGGAGCCCCGCCGTAATTGCGGCTCCCACCCTTTGTTCACGGAAATAATCAGCAAGGTCTTGTTACGGCGGGGCTGAACAGGCTGCGGAAAAACTCGTGGGCACTTTCATTCGAGCCTGGGTAGCCGAAGGGCGGCTATCGTGATGTCAGAAATGGGGTGCCGTGGGGTAACAGCGATGGGTGGTTATTCGTGCCCTGTGGGCATTGCTGGAGCGGGGCGCGCACAAAAGGGATTGGGACGAAAAGTTGGCGATCTGTAGGAACAGTTGAGACTGATCCACTACCATTTGGTTGCCCTCCTCCAGAATTTCTAATTCCTCCATAGTTCATTTGCGGCTCCACGTAGTAAACTGTCTTCCCTGATTCGACGTAGGTCGGGGTGGCGGAGAGTGTGAGCGCCCGCCTATCGGGAGGTGCGGCAATCTGCCGCCTGATTAGGCCCTTGCGGCAGTCGAACCAACTGCCCGAAGGCGGGTGGCATCGAAAGCATTGAGCCTATCACTCCTGCCGGGCACGGGGGGATGGGGCCGGTGAACGCATGTCTTCAGGTTAGGCCTGCGCGCGTAGATTCGAAGAAGAAATCCGCGCTGGCCATGAACCAGCGCTAGAATTGTTGTCCAAGCAGGAAAGGCCGACTGGCGGAAGTGTGGGCCTGAACCGGTTACGATACAATCTATCGGGAGCCCCGCGGAAATCGCGGCTCCCGCCCTCTGGTAAGGGAATAATCAGGAAGGCCTTGCAGCGGCGGGGCTAAAGCCTCGCCCCTTCCAAACCCGTAGTGAGAAAAGCAGCTTAAGATGCCCAGGAGGTCCATCCGATCATGATGAAGAAGACAGTGCAGGGGTTGATGGCGCTGGCGGTTTTGTTGTTGAGTACAGGCGCGGCGCAGGCCCGAGATATCGTCAAGGATCTCCAGCTTGATGTTTTTGTGCTGGGAGGGGGATCGACCCTTGTCGATGCGCAATATTGGAATTCCGCGGACAGGCTGTACCATTCGCGATTTGACCTGGGCCCCAAGTTCACCTTGGGCGTAGCGGTGCCTTACGGGAAGTTTCTCACCATTGAGACGGCGTATTCGTATGGACCGAATAATTTGGTCGTGACCAATACCAATGTGTTTCCTCATGTTGGGGTGCTGTACCCGGTCCGCGATTACATCGGCAGCCTCAGCGCCGTATTCCACGCGCCAGTCTCCCTCTTTCACTTGCGACCTTATGCGGAAGGGGGGGTGGAGTACGACCGGTTCAGCCCCACGCCTGCGGCCGTGACAACTGGCCTCAACCGAGGATTCGCCGCGGTGAGCACGGCGGAAATCAACCCCAACGATAAACTGGGTATAAGCGTGGGAGGCGGCCTCGATCGCAAACTCACGAAGCGGCTTACGTTCCGCATTGACCTGCGAGATCACGTTACCAGTTCGCCTGCTTTCGGCCTACCGAATTCGTATAGTCCTGCGGACTATCCTGTCTCCGGGCGCGCCAACAACATTGAGTACACGGCAGGAATCGTCTTTCACCTAGGGAAGCTCTGAGCCCTCGGCGCTTCCACGGACGACTATCGGGGTACCTCGGAACCATCCTTGGCAAGGTATTCTGGAATTGCCAATTGTGATATTCTGAGCATGATTGGCCGAAGAACGACAATCCGTAATGTCAGAAACCGGGGGCCCTTGGGGGGATTGATGGGACCGTCGCTGGCCCCGGCACGGGCCAACCGCGAGTAGCCGCAGGTCATAACCTGCGGATAGCAAAGCCCACCCGACCGCCCAACCCGTCAGCCGACGGGTTGACCTCAGGAAGGGACGGCCCCGTCTCTCGGGTTCCGCTTCCGTAGGTTACATCCCCGTGCGGCGGGACAAAATGGGGCCTACTGCTACTCACGGAATCATGCTCCGCGGGACTCGGGGAGGGTGGAGTCGGTCGGCAGCAGCGCCCTCGGTTGTTAAATGGCCCGGTTCGGAGGTCGGAAGAGGTAACCAAGAGCGCGCCTCTATCGTCAAAACAGAGTGCTAAAACTGTGAGGCGAAATAAGGAAGCTTCCTGGGAAAGAGAAGGGAGTGGTGGCAAGCACCGCGCGACAGCGGAAGACTTATACTCAGCCATCTCAGACCATACCTCTTACGAGGGCATAGAACGGCAACCGCTCTAAGGTTGAGCCGACGATGAGGCGTTATTGGCAGCAAGCGAAGCCCTGTCCTGTGGAAACGCCCATCGGGTGAAGTGTTGTTCGTTTTCCTCAGCAACAGCAGAGGCGAATAGATTATGAATCTGGAAAAACCCGACACGCTCGACCGGCAGGACCCGGAAGAAACCATGCCGAGCTATCAGATGACAGAGGCCCGCCCTCCTGGAAAGCCCAAGAGATATGGATGGCTGTGGCTGGTGATTTTGGTTTTGGTTGGATTGGGCGTTTATTATTATTTCCGCTCTCGGGCAAATTCCGCCAAGGCGGCCAGTGACTCTGCCCAATCGCCGGGCGGCAGGCCCGGGCGAGGCTTGGGCGCAATCCCCGTGGATGCTGCCCGCGCCCGCAAGGGCGACATCGGCGTCTATGACACCGGCCTGGGTTCGGTGACCCCGATTTATACGGTAACCGTCAAGAGTCAGATCTCCGGATACCTGATGCAAGTCTTGTATCAGGAAGGCCAGACGGTTCGTAAAGGGGATTTGCTGGCAGAAATTGATTCTCGGCCCTATCAAGTGATGCTGGAGCAAGCCCAGGCGGGGTTGGCCAGGGATCAAGCCAACCTGGAGAACGCCAAGGTGGATTTGACGCGCTACCAGACGCTGGCCCCCCTGAAAGCCATTCCGGAACAGCAACTGGCGACGCAGGAAGCCACGGTCAAACAGGACCAGGCCATCGTGCAAACGGACCAAGCGCAAATTGATAACGCCAAACTTGATCTCGTCTATTGCCATATCACAGCCCCGATTGCGGGCCGCGTGGGCCTTCGGCTCGTCGATCCAGGAAATTATGTCACGGCAAACGACGCTACTGGATTAGTCGTCATAACCCAGGTCGAGCCCATCAGCGTGATTTTCCCGCTCGGGGAGGACCAGCTTCCCCTCATAATGGAGAGAATGCGCGCGGGGGCGCGGTTAAAGGTGGAAGCCTATGACCGGGAAATGAAGACGAAGCTTGCCCAGGGGTGGTTGGAGACGTTGGATAATCAGATCGACCCCACCACGGGCACCGTCAAATTTCGCGCGAACTTCGACAACCGGGATGGGAGCTTGTTCCCTAACCAGTTTGTGAACGCGCGATTATTGGTGGAAGAGAAACAAGGCGTGACCCTGATCCCCACGGCTACCGTGCAACGGAACTCAGATGCAACTTACGTTTACCTGATCAAACCTGATTCCACTGTCACCGTGCGGACGATCACGATCGGGACCACGGAGGGGGACGATACGGAAGTCGCCTCCGGCTTGGTTCCCGGTGATCAAGTCGTGATGACGGGTGTCGACAAGCTGCAAGAAGGAAGTAAGGTCAGGGTAGCTAAGTCCGGCGAGAGGAGTACACGAGGAAGTTCATGAGCCCGTCACGGATCTTTATCATCCGGCCGGTAGCGACCTCGCTGCTGATGGTCGGCATCCTCCTGGCGGGCGCGGTGGCGTACAAGCAATTGCCCGTCTC
>Ga0326728_10013273_pt1 | contig 17940 bp, 18 predicted proteins | sample MB3enrmetagenome_FD_207602 | JGI IMG/M metagenome (GOLD analysis project Ga0326728, IMG submission 207602) | Lab enriched peat soil microbial communities from McLean, Ithaca, NY, United States - MB31MN | ecosystem: Environmental > Terrestrial > Soil > Wetlands > Peat | place: USA: New York... | reverse complement strand
GCCTGCTGAGATGCAATCCCGACCTGTCCAACAAGCCCCTGGTACTCATTTACAATCGATTGGCCGTCACTCATCACCGGAGCGTTCAACACATTTGCAATCGCGGTGGCATTCCCGCCATCTCCAGGATCGCCCGAAGAAGATGCTGCAATGTTGTTTAAATTCGAAACAATATCTGATGAGACCGCTATGCTTCCGGCAGAATTTCCGACAAAGAAATCCTCCCCGGTTTGTGCGGGAGTACCATTTGTCGAGAGAGTGTAACCTGTCGAATGGAAAGCGTTCACCGTCTGAACAAGTGTGTTAGCGATGTTGTCAAGCTGATTTGCGAATGAAGAGATGGTTCCGTTGTATGAACTCAGAAGTCCGGACAATTCTCCCGAAGAAATCGTCGCGGACTGTGAAGAATCAGAGCGTCCGACCGTGATACCACTTGATGTTTGCGTGGCTTTAAAGGCGTATGCCGTGCCGGCGGCGACGATGACCGTCCCACCGGCGGTTACGTTCGTAACTCCGGTTGGATCAGTTGTCACCTTCACGTTGACAAGGCCGCTTAATTGTGAAACAGAATTATCCATCTCGTCCTGCAAATCAGGAGACGCTTTTGATGCGCCGCCGCTTGCAAGTATTTTGCTGTTGATGTCAGCGATCGTTGCGGAAAGCTGGTTTATTTTTCCCACGTCCGAATTTATCTCCTGTCCAACCTGATACTCGATATTCTGGAGTTCATTATTCATAACGTTGAATGTCGTTGCCACCTGTTGACCCGCCTGCATGACGGTCTGTCTGACTCCGGAATCTTCGGGACTTTGCGCGAGCGACTGAAACGCGCTGAACAACGCATTTAGTTGATCAGACAAGCCATCGCCTGAGCTATCATTAAAAATGCTCTCGACGTTTGACATGGTCTGCTGCTCAATCGTCGCCTGACTAAGATCGGAATTCGAGTTTGTCACCTGCTGATCAACAAAGGCATCCCTGACACTCTCGACAGACTCGATCTGAACGCCGGAGCCGAGAAAACCATAAGTGGTTTGTATCGGCGTGGCGGCTTCAGTAACCACTTTCTGTTTGGTGTAGCCATCGGTGTTTGCATTTGCAATGTTGTGGCTGGTCGTATCTAACTCAGCCTGAGACGTCATCAACGCTTCGCGAGCTATGTTCAACAATCCAGAAATGCTACTCATGATTTTTCTCTCTCAGGCTCTCCTGTCAACAAGTTTTCTTTTCCCGCCCTCTGTTAATATGTTGATATTCTGTTTTATGAAAGCGAGGGAGTGTTTAAGAAGACTACGGCTGATACCGTTCAAAGATATGACGCGAGCCAATGATTTTTTCAAACTCGCATGAAGAGACATAAAAACTTTTGAGTCCTCCGCGCCCAACTTATTCTCGAGCACGGCCCTACTATTCAAATCCTTACCGGACAGAGATAGTTCCTTGAGAACCCCTGCGCGTTCTTTCTCGACCGCCTGGATGCATTTAAGCTCCTCTAATTCTTCGACCAGAATTTGCCGAACCATTCCCGTATTCAACTTGGAAAGCGCGTCGTGCTTTGCATTCAAAATGACTGCCATTTTGTCGAACTCGGCAGCCTCACGCTCGGTCAGCTCCATCAAACTCTTTTTTTTATCGTCCGTCATCATTCACCTCGTTTATCCCGTTCGCAGGCGAGCCTCCGGCTTCAAACATTTGAAGGTAGCTCTTCACTCTTTTCACATAATTCTGAGTTTCGCTAAATGGTGGCACTCCTCCATATTGTTCCACTGCATCGGGGCCTGCATTGTAAGAAGCCAAAGCCATCTCAATATTGCCTGAAAATTTGTCGATTAAGTTCTTCAGATATTTTGTTCCACCCATGATGTTCTCGTGCGGGTCGAAGACATTGTTTACTCCCACTTCTTTGGCAGTACCATCGACAAGCTGCATCAGTCCCTTTGCATTTTTTGTTGACAGCGAATCCGCTTTTCCTCCAGATTCGGCAGCAATGACCGCTTTTATCAAATTGGGCTCCACGTCATACTTCCCTGCTGCTTCATCTATTATATCGGAGTATTTACTCACGTTCTCCAGTACCGAACCGGAACTGTACGCCTTGATCTTCTGGAGAACGCGCTGTTGGATACGATCATCGGAAAGGATGTTTCCCAGAAGTTTAGATGCCGCATCGGTGCCATCGGCATCTGTCGAATCCATGTCTTCACCCGTCAGCTGCTTATAAAGCATGTTCCCAATTCCAAGGTTGGAATTATTCGTTACGTATCTTGCCAGCTGAGTATTGAAAAGCCCATTCATAATATCTTTTCCGTAGCCCTGCCCGTCGTCGTCTTGCCCGTCAATTTTCTCGGTCTCCTGCATCGATTTCAGCATGTACTGCATGAAGACCGCTTCAAAATCCTTCGCGGCGGCTTTGAGTTTTACCTTTTGCTGCTGTGTGAGCTGAGCGTGAACAGGAGAAATATTTGCTTGGACCTTTTCCATATTACATGATTACTAATTCTGCCTTCAATGCGCCCGCCGCTTTCAATGCCTGAAATATCGCGATGATATCGCGCGGCTTGACCTTCAGTGAATTCAACGCGGAGGCGATATCCTGCACGGTGGCGGCGCCACCGATTGCAACCATTGAACTTTCTTCCTGATCGACCTGGGCAGTGGCAGCTTGAGTTACGACGGTCTGTCCCTGCGAGAACGGAGCAGGCTGAGAGATCACAGGGATTGCCTGAATCTCGATGTTCAAATTGCCATGCGAGATCGCCACAGGAAGCACCGAAACATTTTGTCCCACGACGACAGTGCCGGTCCTCTCATTGATTACGACACGCGCCATGACATCCGGAACCACTTGAAGAGATTCGATCTGGGCGATGAACCGTACCACCTTATCTTTAGATTGAAAAGACTGGGGCACCTGGATATTTATTGTGCCACCATCGACGGCGTCGGCAATTTTCGATCCAGCGCTTTGATTGATAACATCTGCGACGCGATTCGCCGTCGTGAAATCCTCTTGCGAAAGAACGAGCGATAGCAGCCAATTGTTGACGAATTCAATCGGAGGAGGCTGCTGGACGAGACCGCCATTGGGAATTCTTCCGGTAGTCGTGAAATTTCGCTGCACCGTCGTTCCGGCAGCGCGAATGTCGAAGCCTCCGACCGCCAATGGACCCTGGGCCGTCGCATAGACTCTTCCGTCTTGTCCAACGAGCTCCGTAAGCAAAAGCGCTCCACCCTGCAAGCTCGTCGCATCTCCCATCGAAGAGACTGTCACATCAACAGAGGCGCCATTGCTTGAAAAAGGAGGAATCGAAGCAACGACCATCACTGCCGCAACATTCCGCATTCGAATTTGCGACTGGGCCACGGTTATTCCGAATCTCTTCAACATGCTTGCGACCGACTGCTCAGTGAAGGTTGAAATCTGCGAGTCGCCGGTGCCGTTAAGCCCGACGACGAGTCCGTAACCAATAACCTGGTAATCGTTCACACCTTTCACGTATGCGATGTCTTTTATGCGAGTCGCATAAGAGAATGATGCGAACAATACTACGAGCACAAAAATCTTTTTCATGGTACACCTTAGAAAAGCCAGTGGAATAATTTCGTCAGCCAACCGGGGCTTTGCGCACGGTCGATAGAGCCTGAGCCATCGAAGACAATCTTCGCATTGGAAATGTAAGAGGAAGATATCGTGTTATCGGGTTGAATATCTGACGGACGGATTACACCGCTGATCTTTATTGTCTGATCCTCGCCGTTTACAGAGATGAGCCTGCTTCCGGAGATTTCAAGATTACCGTACTCATCAACTTTGACTACACGTGCGCTGACGACAGCTTGGACGGTTCCAGCTTCGCTCGTCGAGCCGCTTCCTTTGAATTCGTTATCTGTCCCAAACTGCACTCCTCCTGAAGGAAGATTCTTGGTCCCATAAGTAGCCTGTCCACTCCCGCTGATCGTGCTTTGCCTGCTCGTGTTTGTGGATGCGTCCTTTGAAGCGGAATTCTGCTCCGTCACGATCACAGTGACGGCATCTCCGACTTTCGATGCTTTGTAGTCTGCAAAGAGTGAACTGTTCGGGTTCTGCATCACCTGTCCGAACGCCGCACCCGAAAGCAAAATCATTCCAATAAATGTTTTCATCTTCTCAACTCCATGTTATAGAGCAGACCGAGTTTCAACTCGACCCGCATTTTCAATTCACCAAAACAACTTCGCCTTTACCTGCAACTCTTGCACGAAGATTGTCCCTGTACTCATTTACCACGTTTATTATTTCATCCAACTTTCCATCCTGCAGTGCATTCCCCTGCTCGTAGACGACCACATTTTTAGTCCTGACCACGATCATTACTTCATCACCGCGCTTGACCGTCGGCTCGTCGTCGAACATATCGAATGTCAATGCCTTTCCACTCTGTATCCATCTTGAAGTCCACTTATGCTTCAACTGACTCAAGTCTGTGACTGGATTTAGCAGATCGGTTGACTCCGTTTTCACCGTGCTCACCTGCTCCGATTCAATCTTGCAATGCGGCTGGACGGTCTGATTTGTCACCAATACGTTTTGAAATGTCCTGATCTCTGCCGTGACCGGAATTGTCTCGCTATTATTGTAGTGTTGGTAACGAACCCTCACCAGAAATGTGACCAGCCCTCTCATGTTGACGGAATTTGTAGAAGAAACCACGAGGCTGTAATCCTTCGCCGAGGCCGCGTAACTCCTTTTCAAGTCTTTAAACTCGACTACTGCATCGACAGATCGTGGCACGCATTTAGTTATGTAGTTCTCGACAGCTGATTTCACGGACTCGCCAGTGATGGTTTGTGCGGTAGATATGATGGGAATTGCCGAAACCAGTGCTATCACGATTCCGATGGCATGCCATAATCGAAGTGCAACTCGAATTCCGGATTTCAGCTCTTTCATGAATCTATTGCTCCATCGATCCAATATTCCCTCGAACCGTCATTGTCCTTTGAGATTATTGGCTTCTTGCATCATACCGTCGGCGGTCTGGATAGCTTTCGAGTTCAGTTCGTAAGCCCTTTCCGCTTGGATCATGTTTACCATCTCGGTCACTACAGAGACGTTCGATGATTCAAGATAACCCTGCTGAATCGTACCGAAGCCTGTGGAGCCTGCATTGCCAAAAACTGGCGTCCCCGAACCAACTGTCTCTTGATAGAGGTCGCTGCCAACGGCATGCAATCCTACGGGGTTGATGAACTTAGCAAGCTGAAGTTGTCCGAGAGTCACCGGATTTGTCTGACCGGAAACGGTTGCTTGAACAGCTCCATCACTCCCGACCGTCAGACTTGTCGTGTCCTGCGGAATCGTAAGACCGGGTTCGACGATATACCCATTGGATGTCACAAGATTTCCATCACTCGAAATCTTGAAAGAACCGTCACGCGTGTATGAGTCGGTTCCATCCGGCATCCTGATTTTGAAAAAGCCATCGCCTTGTATTCCGAAGTCGAGCTGATTCTGTGTCGGCGTTAATCCTCCCTGACTGAAGTCCCTCGTCGTGGATGATGGTACAGTCCCATCTCCTACCTGGAGTTCAGCTGGTGGGGTGCCGCCTTGCTGATCCGGCACGCCAGTGGCTCGAAGGGTTTCGTACATCAAATCCTGAAATTCGACTCTTGTGTCTTTGAATGCAGTCGTATTAACATTGGCCAGATTATTTGCAATCGCATCGACGTTGAGCTGCTGAGCGTACATTCCGGTCGCAGCCGTTTTCAACGCTCTTTCCATGTTTCCCTCCGTTTTAAAGTTTTCAATCTTCTAATCAGCAATCTGAGATATGTTTTCGCCAAAGCTCCGATAAAGGTGGTCGCTTCGCCTTCGACAAATAACTTTCCCTGTGTCAGCTCACAGCGGAGTTTTCCATCGATACTATGAATCGAGACGAGCGTCATACCTGCCCAACCTGATTTGCCTGACCGAGCGAAGTATCCTGGCTCTGGACCGCCTTTTGTCCAGCTTCGAAACTAGTCTGGATCTGGATCATGGCAACCATTTCGTCAATCGGGTTAACGTTCGAGCCTTCCAGAAAACCCTGCCTGACGCTGAACGCCGACGGGTCAACCTGGCTTAGAAGGGTATTACTTTTGAACGTGTACATGTTCTGGCCGGCTTTGGAAAGTTCACTCAAGCTGTCAGGCGACAAGATTTGAATTTGTCCGTAGATTTTATCTCCAGCCTTGACCGTACCGTTACGCTCGATCACAAGCTGGCTCCTCTGTAAATCTTGTATGTCGTCTATCCTGATGGAGCCGCCGGTGCCCATGACAGGATCTCCGTTCCTCGTAACGAGAGTGCCATCAGTGGAAATGTTGAAGGAGCCGTCTCTCGTGAGCTTTATCCCTTCGTCCGTCTGGACGACAAAGAAACCGTGGCCGTCGATCGCGGCGTCGAGCGGGTTGCCGGTCTGCTGAAGAGTGCCTTGCGAGAAATCTGTCGTGGTCTGCTCGTTGATGTCTTTCTCGGTGGGGTCAACAGTTCCATCACGAAAAAGGGCGCTTGCAGAAATCAACTCGTTGGCAAAAGCATCGTCCCTCTTGAAAGCCGTGGTGTTTACATTGGCGAGATTGTTCGCAATCACTTCTAGCTTTTTCTGAAGCGGCAACAACCCAAGCGCACTGGTGTAGATTCCTTTGATCATTGCTCACCTCCGGCAGAGTCAGCCAATTTTCTTGAATTTGCAATTTTAGTCTTCTTAAGTGCGAGTATCAGCTCAAGTTCACCTCTTCCCATATTCAACTGGCGTGCAAGGACATTTAAATCGGAGTCTTCACCGACGAGGGCAAAAGCCTCCTTAAACTTTGTCCCGTTTTGTCTCGCGCTCTGCGACGCGGCGGATATCGCGTAGTTTAGTCGTTCGGATTCCATTCGGTGAGTCCTCGCCATTTCGTGAATCGCCGAACTCGAATCAAGCTTGCCGGCCTGATCGACGTAAAATTTCCCGTAAGCTTCCTCTGTATCTCTAATCTTTTCGGAGGCGATCTGGTTGAGAATCCTCTCGATCTCGGACCGCGAAATGGACGGCGGCATCTTCACTCTCATCCTTTGTTCGGAAGCGAGCCTCTGCTTCTGCTCTTTCGCCGCCCGACGGAAACGAACGACCAGGGCAATAAATAGACTCGCCATGATCAGTACCAAGGCAAGCTCGCCGATCAGGACATAGTCCGGCACCGCGAATACCCGCCCGACAAAAGTCTGACCTGTACCGATAGAGTTGGGATGCGCTGCTTTGTTTATGTCCTGAGTCACCAATCCTCTGATATCGACTGCAGCCGAATCTGAAAACAAAAACATTCCAAGCATCATTCATAGCCTCCGTTCTGTTCCATCTTATCTCAGAAATTTCTGACCGACGTCCATGTGCAACTATGCTCCATTTCCATTTGCCGACTCTAGACTCTTTCTCACCGGCACCGAAATCGTGAAAGTTGTTCCACGACCTTCGACGCTGTCTACCTTGATTTCTCCGCCCAACTTGCTCACAATCCCTCTCGTTATCGAAAGACCCAACCCCGTTCCCTTGCCTGGCTCTTTAGTCGTGAAAAATGGTTGAAATATTTTTGCCAGATTTTCTTTCTTGATCCCCACACCCGTATCGGAAAAACGAATAGATATTTTCCCGCCGCTGTATTCGGTGGAGATTAACATCTTGCCTCCGTTCGCCATCGCATCCTTGGCATTCAACAAAAGATTGAGGAAACCTTGTTGAAGATAATTCTTGTTTGAGTTGAGCGGAGGCAGCTCGTCCGAGAATCTAAGATCAAATTCGATCCCCCGATTCTTGAATTGGTAATCCACGAGCTCAATTATTTCATTGATGGCCCAATTGACGTTCAAGGGCTCGTGATCGAGCTCATCAGGAACGCTACGCGAGAAGGAAACCAGCTGTCGTGTTATCTGTGCAATTCGCTGGACCTGATTACGAATGATCTCAATTCTATGCTCGGCATCTTTCCCTTGAGAAAGAAGAGAGACATGGCCCAGCAGAATTTGAAGTGGATTGTTTATTTCATGGGCAATTCCTCCGGCGAGCTCGCCGAGCGAAGCGAGTTTTGCGGCATGGACCATCTGCGACTGGGATTTCTTCAGCTCTTCGGCGGCATTTCTAAGCCTTTCAACGTTCTTGAGATTCTCGATCGCGACAGCCGCCTCGTTTGCAAGAACACCGAGAAGGGTCAATTCATGATCCGAAAAAGTCCTCCGGACCTTTTCAGTACGTATCACATACACACCTATCGCCTCGCTACGCAGCACGAGTGGAACTACGACAAAATTACGCTCACCCATTTCACCGACTGACGTATTGAAATCGGGGACCACCGTTGTCCTCTTCTGTTCAATCACCCAATCGAGGATACCTTCCTCCAGCAGGCGCTGGCAGCCTTTCACCATATATTCCGTACATATCGGGAGAAAAGGACTCACCCGTGACCTGGAATTTCCAGCCTCGAATATCATACTCTCTTCGACAGGAATAACCTGGCGGGTCAGATCGAGCAACGAATCGAAAACCGAGACGGAATCACTCGCGGCGCTGATAGTTTTGCCCAGCCGCTGCACTGCAATCAATTCATCGAGCGATCTCTTTATTGTGGTCTCTGCATTTTCATGAAAGTCAATTTTGTTCTTGAGAACTTGTATCGTGGTTTCCAGCGCATGCACATAGCTCTCACGCGTTTCCATGAACCGCTCGATGACCTCAGCGGCGTTAACGGTTTTCGGAGTCTCCACCTCCTGCTCAACTATTTCTTTCTTCATCGCCCACGCTCCATTATTGAATCAGATTACGCTCACAAAAGTGCGCTCAAGATCTTCACGCAGCTTCGATCCAAAAGAATCGAGGAAGGATTGAGTGATCTCTGCCTCGGATATATTTAGAATTTTCAGTGCTTCCAAACTATATGTGTCCACTCTTTCATAAGGAAGTGCGCCAATGTCCAGTTTATGACACAGGTAATCGACAAAATGAATCAGCGCGGTCAACTTCGGATTTCTTTCGGCAAGCTCAGGCTTGTGATGAAACTTGATCGCTTCGATAAGCTGGTCGGGCAAATTCCATCGTTCGGCGAGCCATCCCCCTATCTCCCCGTGGGTTGCAAACAACACCGCCTGCTCAGTATCCTGAAAGGTTGCCTTACCATCGGTAACTGTATCGACGATTATCTTGTAATCCTCATAGAAATATTGATGAGTAACGAGTATGCCTATGTCGTGAAGAAGCCCTGCGACAAATGATTCACCGCTGATCCTGTACCCGAGTTGTCTTGCAAGGGTGCGGGCTGCAATACCGGACGCAAGAGAGTGCTCCCAAAAGTCCCGCGAGTTGAAGTATTTGTCCTGCTTTTTCTTGAATGCGCTTATCAATGAAACGCTGATAAGGATCTCCTTCAGGGAATCGAAGCCGAGAACCATGATAGCAAAATCGAGCGTCGAAATCTTTTTCTGAAAGCCATAGAATGGGGAATTCGCGATCTTCAGCACCTTCGCGGTCAGCACCTGATCCGCAGAGATTACCTGTGTGAGCCTCGAGACACTCGTGTCCGGATTGTCGATGAGCGAAGCCACTTCCACGGCAATTGCCGGAAGAGCAGGAAGCTGAATAATATTCTGTACTTTTTCTTTTAGTATCTCGTTTTCCATTGGTCTAACCTGTTCGTAAGTATTGCACGTTCCGCCATTTGCTGAAGGACGGAGATAGCATTCTTATAATATTCGGCGACTCTTGCCTCTTCGTAGCCAAGCACCATGGCAACTTGTTTCATATCCAATCCCTCGTAGAGTTTCAGAGTCAGCACAAGTCTCTCCGTGGTTGGAAGAAGTTTGATGGCATCTTTGAAGAAATGACGTAAGGTTTCATCAGTCGTTTCTTCAGGCAAAACCGTCTTGGCCTTTTTCTTTCCATCGGGCTTTTCTTCTGCCAAAGCATAGTCCATGACCGGCACTTTGATGTTTACGGTCAGAGAAGAATCGTTATTTATATATTTCTCGGCGAGTGCGTTGACCGAAACTCCGAGTTTGTCAATGCCTATGATCTGGACCGCCGCCGCATCAAATTTCATCGGTTCATCCGAACAGGAATAGCCTTCATTGCATGCAATCTGGTTCGCGACATGGATGATCGCAGTCAATTCAGGATTGATTTGCGCATATCCTGGATTGTGATGGAATCGAATGGCTTCGACAAAGTGCACGGGGAAACTCCACCTTTCCGCCAGCCACGCCCCGATGCCGGCGTGCGACGTTCCGACCACTACCTCCTCCGCCTGCGAAAGGGGCACACCCTCTTGCTCGACCAGTCTTTGGATCTCGATGAAATCTTCCGGGAAGAATCGGTAAAGAACCAGAGTTCCAATGTCATGGAGAAGTCCGGCAGCGTAGGCTTCGCCGGGAATTCTGTTCTTCATTTCCTTTGCAATAGACCGTGCAGCACATGCCGTATCAACTGCATGCTTCCAGAATTTCCGTGGATCAAAATGCTTTGACGCGGCGCCTCTGAAAAGATCGATCAAAGTCAAAGACAATACTGTTTCACGGAGTGTTTCGAAACCAAGCGCCACTATCGCCCATTCAATCGTAGAAATCTTTTTGGCAAAACCATAATACGGGGAGTTTGCCACCCGGAGTATTCGGGCCGAAAGTGAAGGATCCTTGGAAACTATTCGCGAAAGCTCTGCCGCGCTTGTCTCCGAATCGCTCGCCAGCCGCATTACTTCAAGCGCGGTCGTCGGAAACGTCGGCAGTTCCCTTATTGATGATAATTTGTCTGTCAACTGTCCTACCTCTATCATAGTTCAACTGCCTTTCTGAAGAGCTCCTTGACTTTTTCAATCACCTCGGAATGAATCTGTGAGACTCTTGACTCACTTATGCCGAGTGCTTTCCCGATCTCTTTGAAGGTAAGCTCCTCATAATAGTAAAGAGTAATCACCATGCGATCCCTTTCGGGAAGCTGTTTCAAGGTCTTGACCAGCTGTTCCTTCAGTTCTTCATCTTCAAATCGCTCGACCACTTCGCTGTCACTACTGATGACATCCTCGAGAGTCATGTCATCTCCAATACTCTTCGTTAATGACACGGTTTCCGAATTCGCCAGGTAACCTTTGATCTTGTCGAATTCTCTTACGGTCATGTTTATTGCTTGCGTGTATCGCTCGCCATCGACTGTGTCCATGTCAAGCTCGCTCAATGATTTCCATGCCTTCTTGTATTTGTCGCGGATCGAACGCGGGAGCCAATCGACTTTTCTTATCTCGTCGAGCATGATCCCGCGAATTCGCTGCGAAGCATACGTCTCGAACTTTACTCCGCGATAAGGATCAAATCTCTCGATCGCTTCGCTGAGTCCAATGATCCCAATGCTGATGAGATCATCGATGCTGAAGACACAGCGCGGAGGAAGAATTATAGCCCTTGCGGCAAATTTCACGAGATTCAAATAAGAAAGAACGAGCTCCTTTTTGATCGCCGCCGTCCTGCGTTTCGAATATCTTTCCCAAAGGGATGTAACACCCTGTGTCTTTGTCTGCATTGTCATGGTTGCATCTCTACTTTCTTCCCGGCATCCTTAACGCCGAGAGTTCTCCCGCTTTCGGATCTGCTTTCGCGCAAAGTCAAGAAAAACATCAACATCATGGTCAAAATCAAAATAATCAGTCCCGCGCCAAAAGCTATCAAAAAGGATCTGACTATCGCATCGATTGCTCCAAAGCCGTCAGATTCGAAATAGACTACTGATAAAAAGAATATCAGTACCGGTACTTTTATGGCTAGCTTTTCCATACTACCCTATCTCAATATTATGCGTTGTAAATACCATACACATGCAATTAGGTTCAGCTTCCATCACTCTTTCTTTCCGGTAAACTCAACTTTTTGTCGTGCCATTATCTTGTCAGCGATTGATTTGATCGAATTCGACGATGGCGAATCCGGGAATTCGTGCAGCAACGGCGACTGAACGCCCACTGCCTGTTCGATTGAATCATCTGATGGGATGAAACCTGCGTAGTCGATTTTCAGGTTGAGAAAATGCTCGCTGACAAGATCGAATTTTGTTCTGACATCCTCCGCTTCCTCGGCACTCTTTGCTTTATTGATAAGAAGCTTCAAGTCCGCATTGGAGTTGATTCGCTTGAGCACCTTCACAAGAACATAAGCATCCATCACTGCCGTCGGCTCCGGAGTAGAAACCACAAACACTTCGTCGGATAACAATGCAAGCGAGATCGATTCTTGCACGATGCCGCCTGCCGTGTCGATAACTGCATACTGGAACACCGGCTCCATAAGCCCGACTTCCCTGAATAGAGTTGCGGCATCATTCGAACTTAATTTTTTCAGCCTGCCATCTGATGAACCCACGAGCAGAAATACGTTCGGCGCAATTTCCGCAATGGCATCTTTGAGTAGCGCAGTTCCTTCGACAACTTCAAGGAGGCGATGTTTTGGAGATACTCCCGAAAGTATGTCCAGGTTCGATAAATTCACATTTCCGTCGACCAATAAGACCCGTGCACCATCGCGAGCGAGGGCCATTCCTAGGTTAAGGACGATATTGCTTTTACCGACACCGCCCTTTCCGCTGACCACTGCAATTTTGTACGGCCTCCTGCCCATGGTCAGTACTTTTGTCTGTGCGCTCACGACTTCTCTTAGTCTCACCGCCTGGTCAAGCATGCGTCTCTCCTGAGAGTGCCATCCGAAGATTTTGGTAGATCATCCTTGCAAATTTCTTTCCAGATACCGGCTCGATATCGTCTGGAACATTTTGGCCGTTGGTCACAAACGAGAACGGAAGTCTTGAGTCACGTGCCAAGCTCAGAATTGATCCACAAGAAACCGCTTCGTCAATTTTTGTAATCAGCAGCCTGTTGGGCTTCAGACCCTTGAATTTCTTATAAACATCGCGTGCAACTGCCAAAGAGAAGTTCGCGCTCAGCACGAGGTGCAGCTCGTTAGGATCGGCAGCATCGATGAAACGGCCAAGCTCGATGATCTTTTCCGCGCTTCGCTGGCTCCTGCCGACCGTGTCAATATAAATCGTGTCGAATCCGGAAAACTTTCGCAGTGCTACTATCATTTCATCAGGCGTGTAAACAACCGCCATCGGGATGGAAGCTATGTCGGCAAATGCTCTCAACTGGTCGATTGCGCCGATCCTATAAGTATCAGCGGTTATCAGGGCGACTTTCTCACCTTTGACCAATTTGCTGATCGAAGCAAGCTTCGCAATGGTGGTGGTCTTCCCGACACCCGTCGGTCCAACAACTGCAATAATGTATCCTTTCCTGTCGAGTCGTCGCACTGGAGACTCGATAATGCGTTGAGAAATCCAATCGAAGACAAATGCGTCCACGACCGACTGATTGTCCAGCTCAACACCGCTAAGTTTGTGGTTGCAGGTTTCCACGATTTCGAGAGCGATATCTTCTTCAACCTCGTTTTCGACAAGTGCCAAATAAACATTCTTCAAGGTTTCGGGAAGTACTGGCATTTTCGAGTGCTTGATATGCTGCGCTAATTCTCCAAGAGCAGTTTTGACTTCACTGAGCTCTTGCTTCAATAGCTCGCCGGCCACATTGACAGCCACTTTGCTTGTTTCCGGAAGAGCACGCCGCTCTCGTCCCATCGGGAGGTTTGGATCATTCTTTCTCTTCTCTTCGAACTGCGAAGTCAGACTGCGCAGACCATTCAAAACTTCCCGGCGTGCATCATCGGGAACGGGTTTCGATTTAACAGGAGACTGTGGAGTCATCATGGGCGCTTCGTCGAAAGCCGCAGTGACCTCAAAATATTCTCCGCCGCCGATTCCGAGCATGCCACCTTTTGCGAGTCTTCGCGTGTTGAGAACGATTGCCTCTTCGCCAAATTCCGCACGCATTTTGTTGGCGGCTTCCTTCGCAGTAACTCCGAAAAATTTCTTTATTCTCATTGCGCTACAATCCTTCCAATGATATCAATTTCGGAGCGAGCCGGGAGCTCCGTGTACGATGTGACAGAGACCTGTGAAAAGTTCGTGTGAATGAGTCTGTAAAAGTACAAGCGAACCGTCGCGGAGCAAATGACCAACGGATCATACCCCATCGTTTGCGCCTGTTCGACATTCTTCAACACGCTGGTATTGATGGCTTTGGTAACTTCTGGAGAAAGCCCGAGAGTAGTCGTGACTTCTTTTTGTGTTTGAAGAGAGCTGGATAGAATCTGCTCGACGGACGGGTCAAGTGCGATGGCGTGAATCACGCCGGACGGATCCGCAAAAAGTGCCGCAATAGTTTCGGAAAGCGCGTGCCGAACATACTCGGTCAGTACTTCCGTATTCTTCGTGACTTTTGAATAATCCAACAGAGACTCGATGATCGTCACGAGATCACGAATCGGAATCCGCTCCTTCAACAGGTTCTGCAAGACTTTCTGAATCGTTCCGAGAGGCAAATTGTCTGGATTGATTTCCTCGACAAGTGCCTGATATTCTTTCTTAAGATTGTCGAGAAGCATCTTGACTTCCTGGCGGCTTAATATGCGGTCGCCGTTCCGCTTGAGTGTTTCGCTCAGATGAGTGGAAAGGACAGCCGGTGCTTCCACAACCGTAAATCCGAGAACCTCCGCACTGTCACGCTGAGATTTCTCGATCCATATCGCCGGCAGCCCGAATGTCGGATCAGTTGTGAAAATGCCTGGTAAGTCACCTTGCTTCATGCTCGGACTCATCGCCAGGTAGTGGTCCATGTATAATTCACCTGCGGCGACTTGCACACCGCGTATCCTGATTATATACTGGCTCGGCTGCAATTGCAGATTGTCGCGGACGCGAATCGGAGGAACCATCAATCCAAGCTCAAGCGCGATCTGCTTCCTGAGATTTGTGATTCGCTGAAATAGATCGCCGCCTGCTTCTTCATCGACCATGGAAATCAAACCATAGCCTATTTCAACCTCGATCGGGTCAACCTGTAAATATGACTCTACTTTTTCTTCCTTTTTTTGTCGGGATGCAAGATCTTGTGTCTCTACTTTTGCCGGTTCTTTCATCATCATTTGCGAGCGCATATATCCAGCGGCAGTTATGATTGACGCTAGTGCAAGAAATGGAACAGTCGGGAGACCGGGAATTATAGCGAAGAATCCGAGCGTGCCGCCGGCGATGTAAAGCGCCTTGGGCCTAGAAAACAGCTGCGTCTTCAATTCTACATCGAGCTGATTTCCTGACGCGCTTCTTGTCACTACCATGCCTGCAGCTGTCGAAATAATGAGAGCCGGAATCTGCGTCACCAGACCGTCACCGATCGTCAGCAAGGTGTACCTCGCCAGCGCTTCCTGCAAGGTGAGACCCAGTTGAACCATTCCAATTATGAATCCGCCGATGATATTCACGAGGATGATTATCACTCCCGCAATTGCATCTCCGCGGACAAACTTGCTCGCACCATCCATCGCACCGAAGAAATCGGCTTCTCTCTGCAACCTTCCTCGCCGCTGCCTTGCGTCCTGCTCATTTATGAGACCCGAATTCAGATCGGCGTCAATGCTCATTTGCTTTCCCGGCATCGAATCGAGGGTAAATCTTGCCGCTACTTCTGCTATTCTACCGGAGCCTTTTATTATGACCACAAATTGTATTGTCGCAAGGATGACGAAAATAATGACACCGACAACGTAGTTCCCCTGAACGACAAATGATCCGAAGGCATGAATTACTTCACCGGCATATCCTCGGCTGAGAATCAATCTCGCGGAAGCAACATTCAATGAAAGTCTGAAAAGAGTCAGGATGAGCAACAGTCCCGGAAAAGCCGATAGCTCAAGCGGGCTCGTGATATACATCGACACCATGAGCAGGACGATGGAGAAAGTTATGTTTGCAGAAATCAGAACGTCGAGCATGAACGGCGGAAGTGGGACGATCATAAGCGCCAGTATCAGAATCACCAGGCCGGCAAGCAACAGGTCTGTGTTGCTTCCAATGAATCTGTATGCTTTGCTGTTCGAAATTCTTTCCACTGCTGCTGACATTTTAATTCCTTCTCAGATTGGGCTTGCCGAACGGGGATACTTTCTTCATTTGATAGATATAAGCGAGTATCTGCGCCACAGCTTTGAAGAGATCCGGCGGAATCTGCTCATCAATCTCGACTGTCTTATACAACAACTGGGCGAGCGGCTTGTCCTCCACGATGGGCACGTCGTTTTCGATTGCAACCTCTTTTATTTTTTGTGCGATGTAGTCTTTGCCTTTTGCCACAACTTTCGGAGCTGCCATTTCTTTTGCATCATATTTGATCGCGATTGCATAATGCGTCGGATTTGTCACGACGACATCGGCTTTCGGAACTGCTTGCATCATTCTCCTACGGTGCCGCTTTGTCATCTCGCGGCGGACTCGACCTTTGACAGCCGGATCGCCTTCCTGCTGCTTTTGCTCCTCTTTGACTTCCTGTTTCGTCATTCTAATTTCACGCTCGAACTTTCGCCGCTGGAAGTAATAATCGACTACGGCGATAACCGCGAAGACCGACGAAATTTTTATGGCAACCGAAAAAGCGCTCGTTCCCATGAAAGAGAAAATCTCGGATGGAGAACTGTCGCTGAGTTTCACGGAATTGGTAAGAAGATTCTTGACGGTAAAATATCCGAAAAGCCCGACGAGTCCCATCTTCAAAATACTTTTTGCAAGCTCCATCATGGAGCGTTGTGAAAATCCTATTTTCTTAACTCCATTCACGGGATTGAATGCACCGCCTTTGGGAGTAAGGGGCTTTAACGTGAAAAGGAAACCCGATTGTAACAAATTCGACGTCACACCGGCGATCATTATCACAAGTAGGATGGGACCGATGATCACGGCAAATCTCAATGCCAACGAGAAGACGAGTGCCCCGAAATTCTCTGGACTCAACTCGCTTCCATGCGAAAGAGACAGGAAATCTCTCATGATATCTGCAATCTGTGCCACGAATTGCCGGCCGAGCATGTAAATAATTATCGTGCCAATCAGAAGAACCGCTGCCGTATTAAGTTCAACACTCTTCGCAACTCTGCCTTCATGTTTCAGTTCCTCCCGCCGTTTAGGTGTTGCTGGCTCGGTCTTTTCCTGGAAGCTCTGCTCAGCCACTAATTATTCTCCCTTACTCTTTTCATGTGCGTCGCGGCTTCTCTCATTATTCTACCTTCTTTTTCCTTGTCGTCTGCACTACTGCTCATTTAATTATTCTGCCTTCTTTTTCCTTGTCATGTGCTTTACTGCTCATTTTACATCAACCTTATCATTTCAACCACGTCCCGTTCAAAGACATCGATAAGTTTCCCGAAAACAAAAATGAAGAACGGCAACGAAGCCATGATCGTAAAGAGACCGATGCCGGCTTTGAGCGGCATTCCGATAAAGAACACATTAAGGTGCGGTACCATTCTCGACATTATTCCCATCAAAACGTCAGTCAAAAAGAGTGAAACGATAACCGGTGCCCCGATTTTTATCGCGGTCAGGAAAACCATTCCCGTCATTCGAACAAATGTGTTTACGACTTCACCATTAATCTTCAGTCCGCTGATTGGTACAGCAGCATAGCTAGTCTTCAATGCCTGTATCAGGAAAAGATGTCCGTTCAAAATGAGGAAGACAAAAATCGCTATGACATATTCGAACTGGCCGATAACGGGAACATCGAATCCGTTCTGAGGATCGATGACGCTGGAAATAGAAAATCCCATCACAATTCCAAAAAGATCACCAGCATAGACCACACCGTGAAAAATGATTCCAAGAGAAAACCCGATTGCAGATCCTACGATTGCTTCCTGAATACCAAGAATTATCAGTGAGCCGAGGTCGAGTGATATCGAAGAAGTTCCTGCTGCGATCAATGGGAAAATCGTAAAAGCGAAAAAGCCAGCCGCCCATATCTTGAGCTGCC
>Ga0326728_10013270_pt1 | contig 17946 bp, 14 predicted proteins | sample MB3enrmetagenome_FD_207602 | JGI IMG/M metagenome (GOLD analysis project Ga0326728, IMG submission 207602) | Lab enriched peat soil microbial communities from McLean, Ithaca, NY, United States - MB31MN | ecosystem: Environmental > Terrestrial > Soil > Wetlands > Peat | place: USA: New York... | reverse complement strand
ACTCGCTTTCCGGCGCGCAGCAGCTGACGTCTCTTGCAGGATGTTCTTCCACGGCTCGACTGCTCCATTCGGGGGTTCCCTACGTCAGCCTGGCCAGTTTCGTTCTCGGACTAAGCCAATACCCATTCCGACCAGCCTGCCCGCCGCGTTTATCTTAGCCAAGCTCTTGCCCATTTTCATCTCGGGGGGTGACCCGCCGCCCAAAAGCGGCGCGGTCATAGCTCTTTCGTTCGGCCGATTCGCGATGGCGCGATTGAAACGATCACATACAACCTTAAAAGCATTCCTTCCTCCCGGTTCGTTCGGCCGATTCGCGATGGCGCGATTGAAACATAGCAGCGCGCCGTAAGTGCCAAAAGTCGGCACCGCGGTTCGTTCGGCCGATTCGCGATGGCGCGATTGAAACTCCCCCTTCTCCCTCGTCCCGATACGGCCCCGGAAGTGGTTCGTTCGGCCGATTCGCGATGGCGCGATTGAAACGGTGAAGATTGGATGGGAATGCAGGTTACACGTGATCGGTTCGTTCGGCCGATTCGCGATGGCGCGATTGAAACAGTAGGAGGTCCGTACTTTCTCGCCAAATCCCTTGGTTCGTTCGGCCGATTCGCGATGGCGCGATTGAAACACCGTTTCAGCCACGCTGGCGGCTCCTTGGGAAAGTGCGGTTCGTTCGGCCGATTCGCGATGGCGCGATTGAAACTCCCGCAGACCGTCCGACCCTTCCGCACGAGCCAACCGGTTCGTTCGGCCGATTCGCGATGGCGCGATTGAAACTCCAACGGAAGCAAGCTGGGAACCCCTTGCGGGTCCCAAGGTTCGTTCGGCCGATTCGCGATGGCGCGATTGAAACATACAAGACTACTGCGGCGACGATGAGAAGAAGCGGGTTCGTTCGGCCGATTCGCGATGGCGCGATTGAAACACTTCGGATGTCTGCGTCAGCGGATGACAAGCGACTGGTTCGTTCGGCCGATTCGCGATGGCGCGATTGAAACAGCCGCTGCTTCTCTGATAACTGCGTGATCAGCGCGGTTCGTTCGGCCGATTCGCGATGGCGCGATTGAAACGGTCAACGTGCTGGCTACTGCCGGCGACGTAAAAGGCGGTTCGTTCGGCCGATTCGCGATGGCGCGATTGAAACGCTTGGCAGCCCCACGAGAATCCCCAAGCGAGGACGAGGTTCGTTCGGCCGATTCGCGATGGCGCGATTGAAACTTCCAGGTTTCTCTGTAATAAACCAGCCATTTTTCCTGGTTCGTTCGGCCGATTCGCGATGGCGCGATTGAAACATTACAACGACGAAGATCAACACTTCGTAAGGACGGTTCGTTCGGCCGATTCGCGATGGCGCGATTGAAACCTCAACGCGACCCTTGAACACCAGCCCATCCGCGTCGGTTCGTTCGGCCGATTCGCGATGGCGCGATTGAAACGAAAGCTGCGACCCAAGTCGCGGTGGAGAGTCGGGTTCGTTCGGCCGATTCGCGATGGCGCGATTGAAACCGTTCGCGAAAAGTCTTTCGCCGGTCGCAAGGTGGTTCGTTCGGCCGATTCGCGATGGCGCGATTGAAACGTCCGTGCGGGGTAGCGCGAATGAGCTGGGCGTAGGGTTCGTTCGGCCGATTCGCGATGGCGCGATTGAAACGCACCCGATAACGCAGCCACTGATGTCCTGAAGTTCGGTTCGTTCGGCCGATTCGCGATGGCGCGATTGAAACTAGGATCACTTCTGCGGAACGAAGCCGGATGCGGAACGGTTCGTTCGGCCGATTCGCGATGGCGCGATTGAAACGCCAAAAAGACGCCACCGATAGTCAGAACGAAAAGCAGGGTTCGTTCGGCCGATTCGCGATGGCGCGATTGAAACTGTACTCTCCTTGGAGTTGTCGAGTCTACGGGATGGTTCGTTCGGCCGATTCGCGATGGCGCGATTGAAACTGCAGTGTGAATTTCTTCATGGCCTCTTATCTCGGTTCGTTCGGCCGATTCGCGATGGCGCGATTGAAACGTCGAGGGTACCTCGTACTCCGGCGGGAGCATCGAGTTCGTTCGGCCGATTCGCGATGGCGCGATTGAAACAGATGTTCTCGTATCGTCATAACGCTCCCGCAGTCGTTCGTTCGGCCGATTCGCGATGGCGCGATTGAAACAAAGTAAGGTTCATCGCTAGAGCCCGCAGTGAACGCGGTTCGTTCGGCCGATTCGCGATGGCGCGATCGAAACGCTGATGTCACTAACCGCGCCCGCGAAAAAAATCTTGGTTCGTTCGGCCGATTCGCGATGGCGCGATTGAAATGGCATCCGAACCCCGGGGGCGCTTCCTGAGTTTCCGCGGGCGTAAGCCGCAAGCCCTCCGTCGGGCCACTTGCCCAGCTCCGTCGCGCCGCATCCGTGCTATATTCCGTACGGTCTCAAAATGGCCCAACGCAAGCCGTATCTGTTCGATCGGCTGACGAACGCGCAGGAACTCGAGCGCGCCTGGCTGGACGTCCTCGCCCACTACCCCAAGGACCGCGTGCCGCAGGAACTGCGCGCCTTCGACCGCAAACGCGATGGCGAGATCCACCGCCTGGCCGCCGCTCTGCGCGAACGCACCTTCATCCCCCAGCCGGCTTCGCTCATCTTCATCCGCAAGCTCAACCACCCCGGCGAGCGGCGTCCCATCACCCTCATCCGCCCCGAGGACCGCATCGTTCTCACCGCCCTCAACCGCCTGCTCTCGCCCCTGTTCGAACGCCAGTTCCTGGCGAACTCCTACGCCTACCGGCCCGGCCGGAGCGCCTGGGCCGCCATCGAACGCGTCACCAAATGCCTCCGCCAAGGGTTGGTCCATGTGGCCTCCGGCGACATCGACGACTTCTTTTCCAATATCGACCGCGACCGCCTCCTGCGCGATCTCCGCCGGACCATCTTCGAGGAACCCATCCTCGGCCTTCTCGAAACCTATCTCCACATCGGAACCGCGCGCGATTTCGAGTGGGCCGATACCGGCCGCGGAGTCGCCCAGGGCAGCCCGCTCTCCCCGCTGCTCTCCAACCTGGCGCTCGCCGGCTTCGACCGCTTTCTCGACCAGGGCGGCGCGGAATGGGTGCGCTATTCCGACAACTTCATCCTGCTGGGCGCCGACCCCGCACTGGTGCGCGGAGCCTTCGAACGCGCCGAGGCCTTTCTGTTCGCGAACTGCGGGCTGCAGCTCAATCCGGAGAGCCGTGCGTTCGCCTCCGAGACCGAGGGGTTCGATTTTCTGGGCTTCTGGTTCCGCGATGGCCGCCGCACCATGACGCCCCAGAAGCTGGATCAAAAGCGGCTGAAACTGGCCGAGATCCTGCGCCAGAATCCGGCCAGCCTGAAAGACGCGGTGCGCGAACTCAGCGAGACGGTGGACGGCTGGCGGGCCTACTACGGCAAGAGCCCCGACACCCGCGATCAGCTTGCCATGCTGGAGCAGCACCTGGCCGACGTGCTGCAACTCTGGCTGTCGCGCTTCCGCTCCCAGGAGGCGGGCAAGCGGCTCACGGCGGCCGAACTGAAGGCCGCCCTGGTGGAGATGTCGCTTCCGGTGACCGGCGATCCACGCAAGAAACTGAAGTGGGTGGAACTGCTTCTGGCGCGCAGCCGTCCGCAGCGCGATGCGGCCCCCGCGCACGGACTTTCTCCGGCGGCCCGCCACGCCATCGAGCAGCGCAAGCAGGAGTATCGCAAGCTAAGGGAAGAGCGCGAAGAGATACTCGTCACTAAGCCCGGGACTTATTTGGGCCGCACGGGGGAGCGGCTGCTCATCCGCCACGAGGGCAAGCGCGAGGCGGAGATCCCGCTCTCCATGGTCCGCAACATCACGCTGCTGACAAGGGCCGTGTCGCTCTCGGGCGACCTGATGGCCGAGGCGTCCGCCCGCGGCATCCACATCGTGCTGGCCGGGTCGGACGGACGCCCGCTGGTTCGCATCGGCCCGCCCGAAGTCGCCGAGCACCAGATGTCCCTGTCGCAGAGCGCCCTGGCGGCGGGTGCGGCGGGGCTCGACCTGGCGCGCATCATCGTCGCCGGCAAGATCCGCAACCAACAGAACCTGCTGCGCTACTACCTGAAGTATCCCGAGCGGCGCAGCGATGGCGACTTCCTTTCCGCGGCCAACACCGCCGTAAAGGAGATGGAGGAAACGCGGGAGTCGGTCATCGCGCGCAGCTTTGGCGAGGACCTCGAGTTGGAGCGGAACCGGCTGTTCGCCTCCGAGGGCCAGGCCGCTGCCAGTTACTGGGCGGCGGTCCGGCGTCTCTTGTGGTGGAAGCCCGGTTTCGAGGGCCGGGTGAGGCGCGGGGCCAGCGACCTGGTGAACTCGCTGCTGAACTACGGCTACGGCATTCTCTATTCGCGCCTGACGAACGTGCTGGTGGGGGCGGGCCTGAACGTGTACATTGGGTTCCTCCACAAGCCGCAGAAAGGCAAGGCGGGGCTTCTGTACGACTTTATTGAGGAGTTTCGCGCCGCCGCGGTCGACCGCACGGTCTTCGGCTGGCTGAATCTGGGGGCGGAAGCGAAGGTTACGGAGGAGGGTTTGGACACCGAAACCCGTCACGAGCTGGCCCACAGGGTTGTGGAGCGCTTGCAGGCGGGCACGCGCTACCATGGCGAGCAACTGCCGCTGGAGCGCGTGATGGAGCAGCAGGCCCAGTTGCTGGTCCGCCATCTGGAGGGCCGGGAGCGATACAAAACCTACGTTCTGCCCTGGTGACGGTTTGCGAAAAACATGGGGGCGGTCGATTTCGGGGTTATGTACCTCGGATGCAATGGATTGCGAGGGCTTTCGGCCTGGGCGCGGAGGGCGTGATTTCTTCGCAAACCGAGGCGCGCCGGTGAGGGTGGTGGCGATTTGCGAAGAAATGGCAGTTTCGATGGGTTTCGGGTCTAATGGAATCAAGCACTTGCAGGTCCGTTTTCGCAAACCGGGGCATTGGCGGGACGGCGCGGGAGGTTTGCGAAGCCGCCGCTCGCCGGCAAGTGGCTGGATTTCCTGTTGCTTACGGGCGCTGCGCGGGCTGTTTTGGGCAGTTTCGACGCGCCCATGGGGGTCGGTTTGCGAAACTCTCTCGGGGACGGGCTAAGTGCTGCAAGTAGAGAGGGCTACGGTGGGGCTGATCGGCGCTTGAGTCGGCAAGTGATTGATGGCACAATTGCCTTACCGGCCGGATTCGCGATGGCGCGATTGAAACGTGCTTCATCGGTTCTCCTTGAAATTCATCAAAGGTGCCTTACCGGCCGGATTCGCGATGGCGCGATTGAAACACGAGTCCGTAGTTGCTGATCTGGACTCCGACGTGCCTTACCGGCCGGATTCGCGATGGCGCGATTGAAACGTGCGCGAGCAATATTGATGCGTGTGGTCTGTTGAGCCTTACCGGCCGGATTCGCGATGGCGCGATTGAAACGTTGCAAGCGTTCCTTCAAGAGGGCGACCCGACGAACGCGCCTTACCGGCCGGATTCGCGATGGCGCGATTGAAACACGTGATTGCTAACGCTTCGGATAAAACGGTTCGGTCGCCTTACCGGCCGGATTCGCGATGGCGCGATTGAAACTTCGTTTACTGCGTCTGTGTTCTGACATGCCTCTCCTGCCTTACCGGCCGGATTCGCGATGGCGCGATTGAAACTATTCACTGCGGCCCACGTCTTAGGTGGGCACTCGCCTTACCGGCCGGATTCGCGATGGCGCGATTGAAACCTTGTTACCTACTGCTGCTGTTCGGCCGTTTCCTCGGCCTTACCGGCCGGATTCGCGATGGCGCGATTGAAACCTTGTTACCTACTGCTGCTGTTCGGCCGTTTCCTCGGCCTTACCGGCCGGATTCGCGATGGCGCGATTGAAACCTGATGGACTTGCCAATGATTTTCACGTTTTGAAAGCCTTACCGGCCGGATTCGCGATGGCGCGATTGAATCGCAAAGCGTCAAAAAGACCACAGTGCCCAATGCCAGGCCTTACCGGCCGGATTCGCGATGGCGCGATTGAAACCTCGGTACATCCACTCCCATTGTGGAGGAAGTGGATGCCTTACCGGCCGGATTCGCGATGGCGCGATTGAAACTTTTGGGCGGCAACCGCAGCTCCCGCCCCGCCGGACGCCTTACCGGCCGGATTCGCGATGGCGCGATTGAAACAGTTGGCCGCTCATTGACGATTCCCCTTCTACGGGGCCTTACCGGCCGGATTCGCGATGGCGCGATTGAAACATCGGTGAAATCATTAAACCGAGGAACATCTTACGTCTGCCTTACCGGCCGGATTCGCGATGGCGCGATTGAAACAAGCTGCTTGGTCCCACCATTTCGGGGCCAGCCATCAAGCCTTACCGGCCGGATTCGCGATGGCGCGATTGAAACTTGCTGGGAGATGACACGACGACGACAGGCGGCGTACGCCTTACCGGCCGGATTCGCGATGGCGCGATTGAAACGGCAGAACGGCCAGTTGTGCGTTGACTGCCAAAAAGAGCCTTACCGGCCGGATTCGCGATGGCGCGATTGAAACTTGCCCCACTCCGCGCGGGCCTTGCCCCACTCCGCGCCTTACCGGCCGGATTCGCGATGGCGCGATTCAAACTCGTGCCATGCCCAGAACTCGATTCCGAGCAGGTAGCCTTACCGGCCGGATTCGCGATGGCGCGATTGAAACGAGAGTTCGGCTTCCAGTTGTTGGATTTCCGAGTCGGCGCCTTACCAGCCGGATTCGCGATGGCGCGATTGAAACGCGATTGCCTCGTTCCAGTCGTAATGCGACGCTGGCAGGTGGCTCATCGATCGGACGCGCGCCCGCGCGGCCGCACCGCACCGGCGAGCCGCCCGGTCGCGGGATCGCCGGCACCCCTCGCCCAACCCGCTTCCCGACACGCCTGGGAAGGCCGCCTCCGGTTCGAATCGGCGATAATATCCCCAGCCCGTGACCACTTCCAACCGACGATCCATTTGGGCGGACGTCATTCCGCTCCTGCTGCACCACCGCGAACTGCTCGGTAGAAAAGGTGGTCTGTTGGCGCTGGCGGCGTTCTTGATCCTGGAATGGTTGGCCCACGCGTCCGCTACCTGGATCGAGCGCTGTTCCGACCGTTTGTTCTCTTGGGCCGGTTGGGAGCCGGCGGCAGGGCTTGCCGCGGCAACCGTCGAGTTGTTGTTGCCAGTGGCCGTCTTCCTGGCGGCCGTCGTCGGGTTGGCGTGGTACCTGCGCAGGCAGGAACCGGCCTCCGGCGACGAGCCCTCCGCTGCCGCCGTCTACCCGCACCGCGGGCTCATCGCCTCCCTGTCGTTGTTCCAGACTCCGGGGGCGCGCGATTCCGAACTTTGCTCCCGGTTGCGCGAGGAGATCGCCGCCGCGGCCATCCCCGCAGCCGGTTCGGGTCCCAATCACCGCGACCACTTGCTGCGGCTTCTGTACCAGACCACCTGGGGGCCGCTGGCAGGCGCCGTCGAGCTCCACAGCGGCCGGCTGCGCCATGTGTGGCTTCTTTGCACGAAGCAGGTTGCGGCCGACTATCCCCTCGTCGAAAGCTGGATTGGCGTCCTGACCGACCGGCGGGCCAAGTTGGAGCCCATTCCCCTCCAGGACAACAACAGCGTGCGCGAGACCCGCCTGAAGGTACACTCCATTTACGAAACCCAGGTGCGGTTGGCCGGGCTTCGCGAGAACCAGGTCATCGCCGACATGACCAGCGGCACCGCGGCCATGACCGCCGGCATCATTCTGGCGACCCTCGACGAAAACCGTCACGTCCAGTATCTGAGCCAGGGCCCGAAGAGCCTCATCGAGAACGGAGAACCGCGCCGCGATCTGGTTTCCGCGTATCAATACGTCGCGACGTCGCCCAACGATGTGGCGCGGGCGTTTGTCAGTTTCCTCGAGAGCAAGACCCGGACGGAAAAGGACGATTGAGCCCGGTCCCTTACTCCCAAACCTGGACGAAGTTCTGCGAGCGTCCATCCCACACGGCCAGCCTTCGGGCGCCGGCCGCGATCAGCCATCGCGCGTACGTTCCATGCAGCCAGGTCGGACCCTTCCCGGACAGCCCGACGTCCGTCGTGGGAGCCGCCGAACAAATCGGTAAGCTCGCCAGGTTCTGGGGGACCGAGGGCGGCAGAAACTTATTCGCCGTCGCGATTTTGAGCTCCAGCACAGAGCGGCCGCCGTCCTCCCGCCAGGACAGCTCAAGGGCGTCCCGCGTGAAGGCGTCGGCGATGCTGGGGGACGCCGGCGCGGCGGGAATCTCCACCAGGCTTATCGGCTGCCTCGGATCGTAGAAGAACACGCGCGCGTCCGGCCGGGCAGCCAGCGCGCGACGCAGGCCCGCAAGATAGGCCCAGATCGGCGCGCCTCCGCCCAGCACCACCACGCCGGTGCGCAAAGCCAGTTCGACGATCTTGGACGCGCGGCCGGCCACATCGGGGATCTGGTGGATGAGCCAGTCGCCGCGAAGGTCGAGATCGACGTAAGGAATCCGGTCGGGCGGCCGGCTGAGTGCCACCAGTTTGTCGACCAGCGGGGCGAGCTCCGCATCGTTGGCCGGGTCGCCCGGTCGGACGTCCACTTGAAAGCTGCCGTGCACGCCATCGCCCTGTTCCAGCGTGCCCGGCCGCGGCCTGTCCCTCTCCTCTATCCACGACCGCATCCAACCCACGCGGACCAGGCCATGCTCGCGGCACACGCCGTCCCAAAAGGATGCACCCTCCGGATCGGTGGTGCGCGCAACCACCAGGTAATGGGAGCAGGCCCGCAACATGCGGGCGTTGCCTTCGGCGGTCCGCTCGTCGTGCCGTCCGCCGAAGTCGAGTAATGCCAGCGAGAGATTGCGGCGGCCGTGGGTGACCCATTCGCAGATCCGGTCCACCGTCCCCTCGCCCCATTCTCCTTTGATGCTCTTCTTGAAGTCCCGGTCGTTGCGAAGGTCCGGCGAATGGTACAGATATCGTCCGATTCCGTCCGGGTTTCCCTGCATCACCAGGAACGAATCCAGGAGCGGCTGGAGCTTTTCGTCGAGCTGATGTAAGAGTGTCGACTTTCCCGCGTTCGCCGGGCCCACGACAGCAACGCAGGCGGCTGTTTCATTGGGCATGAGTCCTCCTTATGGATCCAAATCCCGCGCCCGCTTCATCGCCGGCGGCCGATTGGCCGGATTTCCTCCACGCCCGCTCGCGCCCCGCGGCTCGCCGCGCGGGTCATCGTCGGCCGGAAGCCAACTGTATTGGTTGAAATTCACCGGGTAGTAACGTATCGAATTGCCGGCCGGCCATGTGTGCAGTCGAATGTAGTCGGCGAGGTGGGGGCTCCCCGTGAGCGGCGCGTCCGCCGGCCGGTGGCTTTTCAGATTGCACCACACCCGAAATGCCGCGACGATGTTTGCTGTTTTGCCACGAAGATCCGCCTTGCCCTTGCTCTCCGTCAGCGAGGAATACCGGTCCGCAATCCGCCAGGCCGGCAGGTTCGAAACCCGAATCCGGAAACTCCCCAGCCCGCGCGGCTTCGCTTTGCCCAGGTGGAATGCATGGTCGAACGAGCCGTCTCCTTGTAGCGCAAACAACACGGCCCCCAGCGCGGCTGGCGTGAGATTCGAGAAGTGAATCCGGCCCCGGAACGCCACCCCGGCCGGCAGCGCCTCAATCGGCGGCGGACACTGTCGCGCCATCTCGCGGCGCAATTCTTTGTCCATGCTGCCGTCCATGCCCGCGAACGTGTGCTTGGGCCAGACCGTCTGGCCGTCTCCGTAGCGCTGGTGCCAGTAGAACTTACGGCCCCGTATCTCGCACCCGTTGTCGTCGAAGCTTGCCGATTTGCCGTCGGCTCGCGGCGCCAGATACAGAGGCCGCGACTTGCCCTGCGAAGCTGGCGACGTCAGCGGCGCCAACTTCAACCTGGTGATTGGCTGCCCGCCGACCGCGGGTCCCCACATCGTCTCGAACCGAAGCTGGCCCCGAAACGGATGGCTCACCACATTTCCGCTCTCGTCCTCCTCGTGATCCCCCACAAAGCCGAACAAGTACTCCGCAAGGTCGGTCTGCTTGTCCAATCCCGGCTGCTTTCTCGGCAAGTACGTCTTGGCGAGACTGGCCAGCGACCGCTCCGCCGGCCAGAGGTAGTTCACGTTCTTCCCGAAATTCGTGATAACCCGTGAATTCGCAGCCGTCGTGAAGTAGATCACATCGTCCTTGTGCAGCGTCCCAAGTTCCCCTTTCCAGTCGGCTGGCACTCCCGTGTAGAACGGTTCGCCGCCCGCCTTTTTCCGCTCTTTCTCTTCGTTCTCTACATGCCTCTCGTAGTGGGGATGATCCACCTGCTTTTGGTAGCCCTCGGCAAGCTTGGCAGGCAGCAGAAACGTGGTATGGCGTTCCAGGGCCTGCTTCTTCGCTGACCTGCCCAACCGGAATTGCGCCAAAAGTCCGAAGCGGTTGTCCACTTCGATACCGCCTCCCCCTCCCTCGCGAGGGAACAGGATTTCCTGGGCCTCCCAATCGCCGTTCGGCAGTTGGTTCTCCAGTCGCCCCGCCCGGAACACGCGCCTCCGGTAGAGATGCGCCGGGCCTTCATTTGCGACCCCGAACCGCGAGTTGCCAATCGCCTCCACCGCCGTTCGTAGCGCGCCCTTGAACGACGACCCTGGAATGCAGAACCGGCGCTCCCCGGCGTGGTCGTTCATCTGGCTGAACCGCCGCGAAATGCCGCGAAGGTCTTCGTCCGAGTATGGCTTCCCGCCAGGCTTCGGGTCGCCCGCCGCGTAGGGAAAGCCCTCCGGCACAAAGCAGGGCGTCAACGCCGTGGCTTCAAACTCAATCACCCCAGTCAACTCGTGAAACTGGTCGTGCCCGTACGGCGCTTCGCCTTGGCCCACCTCGAAAGTCCAGGGAAGAGATCCCGCCAGAGCGACGAAGTTGTACGGATTCCGACCCACCCTCGGCTCCGGCCCCGTATCGGGGCGAAGCGTGGGTCCGAATTCAGTTATGTAGTTGGAAGGCGTGCCCTTCTCGAACTGGTTGCCGGGAACCAAGCCGATCGCGGGATCGGTCACGCCGAATTTTTCCTTGTCCGTTGATGTGCGCTCCCTTCCGCTGCGCGGATCGCGCATGGGCGGATCGAACTCCACTGAAGTCCCGGTCACTCGGCGGATTGTATGGGGCATGGCTTGCTCCTCGCTGGGTCCTTTCCGAAACTCAAGCCCGTCAGCCGGTACGCGGCCAGCCGCGGCTGGTTCAATATCTCTTCCACGTCTTGCACCTTGTTCGGCCAGGCATCCGGCCTGTCCGTCCAGTACTCCACCGCGGTCACATAGGGCCGGTCCTGATCCTCCGGGACCGTCCCCGCCGGAACCGGATACTCGATCTCTCGCGGAAGCGAAGACTCCCAGAAACGTCCGTCACGCCAAAAGCCGGCGCAATAGTACCGGGACTTGGACGCCAGATACCGCTTCCCTTCGGCGCTCTCTCGATACCGCCAAAGGTGAAAGCCCGACCCGTCGCGGGTCCACCGAAGCTCGGCCTCCGGGCCGAACAGACATCCCGCGAATTCCTCTCCCAGTGCGGGAAAGGGCTCTCCCGGCCGCCACGCGGCAAAGGTCAGCTTCGGATAGGACTCCGTCACCATCCATCCCGGCGCCCCAATGCCGGCCGCCAGTTCGCGGATCTTCGCCTCGTCGCCAAAATGCTCAATCTCGAGCCGTGCCTTGCGCATGTCGCTCATGCCGCGTTCCCCTTCGGTGGAAGACTCGTGTTCCAGGCTTCCTGCGCCAAAGACCAGAGCCAGGCGAAATCTGCGAAAGCCGGGCCCTCAACCGCCAGGCAAAGGTGCCCGGGCCGCGTTTCGCGCTGCGCACTGGCCAGAAAACCGGGAGGCGGGGGAAAGCGGCTACTGAATTCTTCGGTGAGATCCACGGATGCGCCAACAATCGCCGCCGAATGCAGATGGCCAAAGCCTCGTGTCACACCCCCGCCGCACCACAGCCAGCCCTCCAGCATGTCCCTCAACACAAAGCCAGCCAGCGCGACGGCCGCCAGATCGTCGCCGGTGAACCGAATGCGCATCGCCATCTCGAAGACAGGGCTCGCCAGCCCACAAGTCGAAAACTTACGCGCGTCCGCGGCGAAACCGGTAATCCGGTCCAGTGCCACGTGGTCCAGGTACACCGGTTTCGGATCGCCATCTAATCGGCCGTCTTCCACTTCCACCAGGCCCCTTCGTCCGGCCCCGGACTTCACCGTCCCGAACAGTTTGTCCAGCACGTCCGCGGCTCCCAGGGTTCCGCAGATTTTGGCCGCCTGGTGTCGCAGGACGCCGCGCAGCGACGACCCCGGCAAGTAATACCTGTCTCCGCCTCCGGTCTGAACAAATACGTGGTCCGCGGTTTCCAGGCCCTTTTCGCCGTCGCTTTCGCGAACGTTTGCATCAAACTCGCGCCCCGACGGCAGGGGAGGCAGCGGAGCCCGCACCAGCACCGGGCCATCGAATTGCAGCCGCAGGCGAAGTGCCAGGCGTGACAGCCGCGCATACGCCGTCGTCCCCGCTGCTTGCCGCCGTGGCCCCGGAAACTCACGGGCCGGCGCTACGGAATCCGGTTTGAGACGATACCCCAGCCACGCCACCAGACCCTCCGGCTTGCTCCGGTCGAAAGCCCGAAAGGCCGTTTCCTTCAGCCGGATGCGGCCATACCCGCATCCGGATTTGGCGCCGCACGCGATCTCTCCGGCGCGCAGGGCGCGTAGCGCATCTTCAACCAGCGCAAGCGCCGGATCGCTTTCAGAGTCGCCCTCGTACGTCAAGGCAAATCCCAGAGAAAGAGGATCGGCTGAAACCTCCTGGTCGAACTTCGCGCCTTTTGCCGCGGCCCCGTGGCGCGTATCCAACGCGACGTGATCGCGCACTTCCGTGTACGCGGCCCCGCCGTCCACCGGGAACGCATCGGCAACCGTCAAACGGCCCAGTTGCGACGGCCGGTCGCTATCGCGCGCCGGCGTCTCGCCGAACAGAATCCGGATCTCGTCCGCGGAAGCTTCCCGCTCCAGATATGCGCGCAATACGCCGCGCAGCGAAGAGCCGGGCACGTACGGACGGCCCTTGGTATCGCGCAGGATCGGTGAATCGGAGACCAGGGAGAACCCGTTTCCGGAACCGATATGGAAGGTCTCCATCCGCAGCGTGCCCGCCACCTCGAGCCGGTACGGGCGGTAGGACTCAACGGGTTCGGGCATTGCCGTCCTCCTTCGAACAGTACGTTTCGGTGGCCTCCAGCAAAAATCGCAGCACCCGTATGTCCGTCAGCGATTCCAGTTTCGGCCGCAAGCTCTCGCCGGCAGCCTTCCAGCCACGATCGTTTGGCCGATCCGCCAGCGCCTTCAGATACTTCACAACGTCGGCCGGATCTTCCGTTCTCGCAGCGTACGCGGCTAGCGCGCCGATCTTGTCGCGCACGCTGTCGGTCCCGGCCAGTTTCCGCGCTGCATTGAGATAGCCTCGCAGCATCTCGCGCTCGCCCGCGGCGAATCCGGGCCAAGGGTCGGCCTCCGGTGACAGTTGGGCATCGGGCTCGTGCGGTTGCGGCAGCACAAACGGTGGGTCCAGCCACGCCGGGTTCACCGCGACCCAGCCGTATCCCTCGTGCCGCCCCGACCCCAGGCCGGTAGAAGCCAGCCTCCCCAGCGCTCGATGGAACTGCGCCAGGTCGCCCGGATTCGAGGCCGCCAGGCGGAACGCCGATCCCGCCGAAATCACCGCCGTGTGCCCTCTTGCCACCCCCCAGGTGTCCGACCACCCGCGCAGGACCCGGTGTGAACAAGCCGCCGCCTTGACCACGACATCCACCCCGAGGATCTCCGACCATGCGCCCGCGTCCAGCCCGCGAAGCCAGCCCCCGGTCTTCCGGTCCGGAACAACCGCATCGCTCACCAGTTGCAAATTGACTTCGGCTTGATCGGGAGAAGTCGGTCTCCCCTGCCACGGAAACTCGCCCGGCTGCCACTCGACGGACGCTGAGCCATTCCCCGCCGACCGCCGCTTTCCCAGCAGGATCGATTCCGGCCGGTCTTCCAGAACACCGCCCGGGTCGTGTACCCATGCCAGGAAGCGCGTTCCACGCACGATCTCGCGCCGCGAGAAAAGCGCGCTGGCGCGGTTCGTCTGCCGGCCGTAATGCAGGCCCACATGCATCGATGCTTCCGCTTCCACCGGGTGCACGCCGGCAGGGCTTCCGTTTTGCACCAGTAGCCAGCGCGAGCGAACTGCCACCCATTGAAATCGGTCCTCCTTCTCCGGGCACACCCCGATGCGGCTTCCGTATTCCGAGGCGGTCTTGGGTAGTTTGTCCAGCAGCAGCGTGTTGCACACGGCAAACTTGCCTTTGAACGGCAAGTCGCCCTTCTCATACACGAAGCACAAGGGCATGGGAACCACCAGGGAAACCGGTTGGTCGGGTGACGGAGTCGGAAACGCCGGGGTCCACTGCGGTCCCCCTGTCGAGAACCACTTGCCCAGGTCCGCGCGTCGGCCCGCATACGCCAATTCCGCCGCCAGGGCGCCGCGAAGGCTGGTCGCTGGAATGCACTCCAGCGTTCCGATTTCATTCGAAACCACCGGCTTGGCCCCAAGTGTCACCGGCTCCGCTGTCTGGATCCGGATGCGATAATCAGGCACCGTTCACCTCCCGAATCAGCGATTGCTGCAGCCTCTCCAACAGCCCTCGATCGGCAAGATCCGGAAGCGCCAACGGGCTCAACTGCAGGTCCTCTATCGTGACCGCACCCTGCCCGGTTCCCTTGTGCCCCCCGATGCCGTCGGTTGAGACCAACGCCGCCAGCAGAAGTATAAGGTCCAGGTAATCGCGCGAATTCGAATCCAACCACTCGCCCCCGCGGCCCTCAATCCGCAACCGAAATGTGGAGCCGCCGCTCCAGGATTGCAGCACCCGCAAGGTCTCGTCTCGCGCCACGCCCGTCTCGGGGTTGATACTTGTGCCTGCCACCGACACCGGCTTTCCCCCCTTAATGTGTATCGCCGGGAAAAAACGGTACAGAGCTTCCCCGGACTGGACGCGGAACAGTCTCCGCAGCGCCGGATGTTTCGGGACGGAGTCGTCGCGTCCTTCCGGCTCCGTCGTCGGCGCGAGCCACCGGACCGTCCGCTCCGCCAGCCCGCGAATGGCCCCCTTCACCGCGTCGCCCGGCACCATCGGCCTGCCCGTGGAGGGGCCGATCCGAATGATCCGGTCGGCAACCCCATTCCTGCTGAGCCCGGTCCCGATATGAAGCGAGCCGGACACCCGCCATACGGCTGTCAATTCAAAGCGTTTCATAGTGCCCTCAAGCGTCGCCATGGGCCGTGATTTCCGTCAGAAGCGACAGCTCCAGGAAACGGTTCGCACCGTCAACCCAGAGTTCCGGCCGGCCCTCATGGCTGGGCCACTGCAGCAGACTAAGTGCCTTCTCGAAAAGCTCCCGCTCTTCGCGCCGCAAACCGGACCACCATCGCTCATAAGCCAGATCGGAGAAGTCCGTTCCCAGCCGTAGGATCGGTTCCAGTTGCTTCAGTTTCCTCCGCGGAAGCCGCGCCAACTTCTCCGCGCCCTCGAGCGCCTGCTCCAGTTCGGAGAGAACCCACGGACGTGTATGCAGATGCATCGTCACCTCCCCGTCCCGAACCGTCTCGCCGCGCATTCGGGCTTCTCCAACTTGCTCCCGCCCGGTCGAAGCCAGCCAATGGAAGTCCACGCAGCCCTCCTTGTACTTGAGTGCGTGGCGCTTCGTCTTGGCGTTTCGAACCAATTCCTCCGCCATCTCAGACCCGGCCTCCATCGGAAACCCTTTCTTCGCGAACAGTATCCCGAAGCTAAGTGTCAGAGGCTCATCCTTCAGGCCGGAAACCGCCAGCGCCTTCTGGATCACATTGTTTTCCCTCGTCCGCTCGGCGTAATCTCGGCCCACCTTGCAGGCCAACTCCAGCGCGAGGTGCCGCTGCGAGGCGACGAACAGGTCATCCCCCGCTGCGATGAACGGTACAAATGGATAAAACCGGTTCGCGCTTCTTGGCGACAGCTCGTCGAACCCGGCCTGCACCGATCCCACGACGCAATCGTTCAATGCCACCGAAAACAACCTGCCGGCTTCTGGCGCCGGGACTTCCAACTCACGGCCAAGCTCCTCGAATTTCAAGCGCGTCAGCAGTCGTCCAAGGCCGTCGACATCCGCCTTGAGGAGGGCCACGTAGCTGTCCGCCTCCGAGATGACCAGATCGTCCATGTCCTCGGGGAGTTTCGTGCCGCCCAGGTTCAGTCCCCAGGACAGCGATGGCCGCTTGGCGTAATGAAGTTCTTCGCGCAGCTTGCTCTGCCGGCTGCGCAGGTCACGCCGGCTGGGCTCGTCATACCGGGCTTCCCAGTAGTTGGCGCTCAGCAACGGCTGGATCTGGCACGGGGCGAAATACGGCAGCGTGGGCAGCGCCTCAGCTCCCGTCTTGGCGTCTTTCTGGTGTCGCACGCGGTCTTCGACCTCCTCCAGGTCCTTGTAGAAATCGCCGCTCTGTTCGATGATCCCGATCGACACCGACATGCCACCGTCTTCGATCGCAAGCCTGAGATCCCATAAGAACGCCGCCAGTCTCGGGAGATCCGCAGCCACGAATCGCAGAACGCCGGAAACTGGCCATATCAGCTCGATCCCTTTATGGCGGTCGAGGATTTCATTCGCCAGTTCCACCGACCGGCTGATCAGCCGTGAAGCCCCAAGCATCTCCCGTAGCGTGTCAGATTGATGGATGAACGCTTGGCGTTGATCAATTTCGACGCTGGCTAGGTAGGTGATAATCCGTACCTCCTATCTCTACTCAGGACAATTCTATACCGTATTCCATCTTTCAAACCATTCATTTCTCCTGCTTCATCTACGCTCTCGTGCTTCAACAGGATACGGCCCGCGATTTCCTTCTAGGATGTGATTAGTCCACATCGCCAGCCACACGTTCACTGGATTTATCCTGTTTAAAACAAGCGACTTACAGCGAACCAAGAACATCATGTGGTAGCATGATACTAGAAGTTATGCCCTCCCTTCGATGCCATGCCGTCTTCCGGCCTTTCAATTCGTGCTCGCTTCGGCTCCCGCGTGTGAGACGTGTCCCTTCTGCCAACCCGTCCGGGCCACGCTGCACCCCCGTGATACCAAACGAACCTAATCCCATTTCCGGACACCCCCATCGCCGGGAAAGCCCCATCCGCTCCGGTGCCGCGTTCTCCCGGCCCTGCCCATCGTCCGCTGTCCCGAAATCTCGGCATCACCGGAGTTGCGGGAACACCCCTTATGTTTGTATGCTTGTAGTTTCCCCGCAATATGGTCTCGCTTGGGTGGGATCGGTGCGGGCGAATGACCTGGACGGGTGGCCGAGCGGTTAATGGCAACAGGCTGTAAACCTGTCGCTCCTTGGAGCTACGGAGGTTCGAATCCTCCCCCGTCCACCAGAAGATTTCGTACACTGTTCTTAGGGCCGTTGTAGCTCAGTTGGTAGAGCGCGTCCTTGGTAAGGACGAGGTCACCAGTTCAATCCTGGTCAACGGCTCCAGATTTTGCCGCCGGGCGGTGGTACGGCCCGGCGGACCTCCTGTAACGAATTCCGTACAGAGAAGGCATTAGCATGGCAAAGGAAAAATTCGACCGTAGCAAGCCACACGTCAACATCGGGACGATCGGGCACATCGATCACGGCAAGACCACCCTGACGGCGGCCATCACCCGCGTGTTGGGCAAGAACAACCCCAAGGTCAAGTTCCGGAGCTTCGACTCCATCGACAACGCGCCGGAGGAAAAAGCCCGCGGGATCACCATCGCGGTGGCGCACATCGAGTACGAAACTCCCAACCGGCACTATGCCCATGTGGACTGCCCGGGACACGCCGACTACATCAAGAACATGATCACCGGCGCGGCCCAGATGGAC
>Ga0326728_10013269_pt1 | contig 17947 bp, 15 predicted proteins | sample MB3enrmetagenome_FD_207602 | JGI IMG/M metagenome (GOLD analysis project Ga0326728, IMG submission 207602) | Lab enriched peat soil microbial communities from McLean, Ithaca, NY, United States - MB31MN | ecosystem: Environmental > Terrestrial > Soil > Wetlands > Peat | place: USA: New York... | reverse complement strand
CGGAGGATTTCACGGTGACCCGCATTTCCAGGGTCTTGTCGGCCTTTTCGCCGGTGATCGATACTCCCACCGAGTAGTCTCCCACGAGGGCCTGGGCGCCTGGTTTTACGGTCACCTCGACCTGCTTCATGTCGCCGGGCTGGAGGGCCTCGATCTTCTCCGGCTTGAACTCGACCGTCCAGTTCTCGGGCTTGAAGGAATCGAAAGAGATGTTGTGGTTGACTGCAGAGCCCGTATTCTTCACAAAGAAAGAGAACTTCGAGGCCTGCCCCGCCACGGCTTCGAGGGAGAGGAGGCCGCTCGGGGTTCCTGCGTCGAGTTTGTAGATGCCGGTGAGTACGACGGTGAGCTTCACTTCGACCTTGCTCTCTCCTGCCGCTACCTGCGCGACGACGGGATATTCACCCGGACCTGCGTCTCTGGCCGGAGTAACCTGGAGTGAAACTGTCTGGCTCTGCCCGGCTTTGATTCTGAAGGTCGATACCTGCTTCTCCTCGTACGCGGGCTTGATGTTGAAATCCCAATCCTTGGGGCCTGACGCGAAGACGTTGAATATCCGGTCTACCTCGCTCTTGTTCGCCACTTCGAGAGAGAACTCGAACTTCGCATCGGTAGCTCCCCTCAGTGTGGGGTAGGTTGTGCTGACCTGGATGTCGGCGCCCACCGCGCTCCGCGGCTCGACCGCAACCGTGAGGCTATGGGTCGCGGAGAACGCTCCGTCCGCAGTCTTCGCCTCGAAGCCGAAGGCGTAGCTGCCGGGACCGGTAGACTTCTCAGGCTCCAGGACGAGGGCGACGTTCTTCGTCTTCCCAGCGGGCACATACAGGCCGGAGACGATGTACTCGCCTCCCTTTATGCTCGTCTTCCACCCTTTGGGGACCTTGGTGAGCTTCACGTTGATGGTCTCATCGCTTCTTCCCTTGTTGGCCACGATGAGATCCATCCTCACCTGCTCGCCCACGCGCACGGTAACACCCGAGTATTCCGTGAATATAGAGATGGCGCGCTCTGGTTCCGCATTCGTCGTCCCCTCACTCTGCTGTTGAGCGAAAGAATTGGAAAGGGGCACGAGGAAGACTAACACCAGGAAGAATAGGATGGAGCTGAAAGCTCGGCCATGGCTTGTCCGCATATGCTGCCTCCTTAATGATTGTGGCTCAAGGACACGCCTTCGGAAAGGCCCGGGAATTCTTCCGGCTTTGAGTCCCCTCATCCGGGGCCGCCTCAGCGCAAACGAGCACAACGCCGCCGTTACCCTTGAGGTCGCGCGCCAACCGCGTGAGGAGAAGAGCCCTCCCTTGCGTGCCTTTACATACGATCCTTGTCGCGTCATATTTATATAGTAGAACGGCTTTTGTTGTAAAGGGCTTTTTTTGACCGGGTATTTTTTTCTGTAGGTCGGCCTTCTTCGGCTACGGATCAGGCGGAAGCAATTAGTGGCGCGGTTTCGGTAAGTCCCTCACTCCCACGTAAAGCCCTTGATGAGGAAGAGGTCGAGACACGCCCCCACCACGGCCGCATCGTAAAGAATACCGCTCTTCGCCCTGATTTCCTCGAGAGCCGCGTTGATGCCGAGGGAGGCCCGGTAGGGCCGATGGGACGACATGGACTCGACCACGTCTGCAACGGCCAGTATTCTTGCCTCCATAGCGATGTCTTCCCCGGTGAGACCGTCAGGGTAGCCGGAGCCGTCGAGACGCTCGTGGTGCTGGAGGATCGCCAGGGTTACCGGCCAGGGGAATCGTATCCCTGCGAGAATATCGTGTCCCACCCTCGGGTGGGTTTTGATGATGCCCCTTTCGTGCTCATTGAGGTTGCCGGGCTTGCTTAGGATGTCGGCGGGAACAACGATCTTGCCGATATCATGGAGGTAGCCCATGACCTGAATTCCTTGGATACGCTCTTCGGAGAAACCCATTCCTCCCGCTATAGCGCCGGCAATCTGGGCGACCCGTCTCTGGTGGCCCGCGGTGTATGGATCCCTGATCTCCATGGTACTCGCGAGGGCTTCAACCGTTCCGTCCAGCATGTGACGAAGATTGCCGAGGCTCTCACGCAGGGCCCGTTCCGCTTTCTTACGCTCCGATATCTCCGCCTCAAGAGAGCGGGTCTTCTCTTTCACCCGTTCTTCGAGATAATCGTTCAGCTTTCTCAATTCCCTCTTGGTGTCCATGAGCTGTTTATTCTGGTCCATCAGGTTTTCGTGGGTCGAGAAGAAGAAGTTGAGCACCTGCTGGGGAAACGCGCTGAACGAGCGCTCTGTGCCGTTCACCAGGACTTCGAAGATCTCCCTTCGCGTCTGGGGAAGGTCAGGCTTCCGGGTCAGGACAGACTCTATCATGGAGAGAAGCAGGTGCTCCTCGTAGGGCTTTGTCAGGTAGTAGTCGGCTCCGCTCTCGAGGCCGTGCACGATGCTTTCGGTGTCGGTGAGGCCGGTAACGAGTATCACCGAGATGTCGCGCAGGCTCTCGTCGCTTTTGATTGTTTGACAAAGCTCGTACCCGTTCATCCTCGGCATGGATATGTCGCTGATGACGAGATTGGGTCTCGCACTCATAACGCTGTAGAGGCCTTCAAGACCGTCGCGTGCCCAGTTCGTCGAGTAGCCGGCCTTTCTCAGCATGTTTGTCAACATGGCTGCCTGGAGCTTGCTGTCCTCTACAAGGAGTACGTTTCCTTCCATGCCCTACCTGCGCATATGGAGTAAACCTGCAATCTCATGAAGGGGCGCAACCCTCTCTACCCCGCCGAGCTTGATGGCCTCTTTCGGCATGCCGAAAACGACGCACGTCGCCTCGTCCTGGGCGATCGTATAGGCCCCCTGCTCCTTCATCTCGAGCATACCCTTGGCGCCATCGTCACCCATACCCGTCATGATGACTCCTATGGCGTTCCTGCCTGCGTATCTGGCTGCTGAGCGGAAGAGTACGTCTGCCGAGGGCCTGTGGCGCGATACCAGGGGACCGTCCTTCACCTCCACATAGTACCTCGCGCCGCTCCTCTTCAGAAGGCAATGCTTGTTCCCCGGGGCTATGAGCACCCTCCCACTCATCACGGTGTCATTCTCCTCAGCCTCCTTTATCGACAGCTTGCACGTCGAGTTGAGGCGATTCGCGAACGCCCGGGTGAAGTTCTCGGGCATGTGCTGCACTACGACCATGCCGGCCGAGTCCTGCGGCAGGGCCTCGAGAAGGTCCTTGAGCGCCTCTGTTCCCCCTGTGGAGGCGCCTACGACCACGACCTTTTCCGTGGTCTCCAACATAGCGTGAGAGGCTGTAGGCTTCGCCAGAACAACGTCTGCGGTCAGCTTGGGGGCGACCTCGAGGGGGCGGTGCACCATCCCCTTCCGGCCGGTGAGAAATGCCGCCTTGACGGCGTCGCAGATGCGTACCTGCGACTCTTCGAGAAACGTCTTTGTGCCCAGCTTGGGCTTTGCGATGATGTCCACCGCCCCGTACTCGAAGGCTTTGAACGCCGTGTCAGAGCCGTTCTGGGCGACAGATGAGCAGATGACCACCGGGATGGGATGCTGGCTCATGATCTTCTGCAGAAAAGTGATGCCATCCATCCTTGGCATCTCTACGTCGAGGGTAATGACGTCGGGTACTGCCTCCCTCATCTTCTGGGCGGCGATAAAGGGATCCGCCGCGACCGCCGCCACCTCTATCTCGGGGTCCGCAGAGAGGATATCATTCATGGTCTGGCGCACAACCGCTGAGTCATCGACGATGAGAACCTTGATCTTCTTCTCCACGATTCACCTCTTGGTCATCTTGTCTTCCTGTAGACTGTGGGCGCGCATTGGGACAAAGGCAGGGTCATGCCGTTGAGTATCTCGGAATGGCCCGTGAATATGTATCCGCCATGGACGACATGGCCGCATAGCTTCTTGAGTAATCTCTCCCGGGTCTGTCTGTCGAAGTAGATGATTACGTTTCGGCAGAAGATCACGTGAAAAGGCTCCTTCATTCCATAATCCTCGTCCATGAAGTTGACTCTCCGGAAACGGACGAGCTGTCGCAATGGCGAAGCGATCTTGACGAGCTTCTTTCGGCTGTCCGTGCTCCTCAGGAGATACTTCTTGCGCAGGGGCATGGGGACTGGCTCAACCCTCTCCTCCTCGTAGACCGCGCTCGCGGCCTTCTCGAGTACCCGCGTTGAAATGTCCGTTCCAAGAATGGAGAACCGGTAGCCGGCCCGGCTGCTCGCGAATTCGCTTATGGCCATGGAGAGCGAGTAGACCTCTTCCCCGCTGGAGCAGCCCGCGCTCCAGACGGAAAGGCTCGTGCGGACGCCTACGCCGCCCAGGGCCATGAGAGCGGGGAGGGCAGTATTGGTGAGGTAGGCGAAGTGGTGGGCTTCCCGGAAGAAATCGGTCTTGTTTGTGGTGACGACATCTATCATCTTGAGGAGCTCTTGCTGCCTGCCCCCGGGGCTGAAAAGGAAATCGCAGTATTCTCGGAAAGAAGCGAGGGCCAGGGCTTTCACCCTCCTGCCGAGCCTCACCTCGAGCATGGCCTTCTTTGCTTCCGGCATCCTGATCCCGCATTGGCTGTATATGAGGTCGCTGAGGCGGAGAAAGTCCTTTGGGCTGAGGAAGCCGAACGTGTTGTAAGTATTCGTCTCGATCTGCCGGTCTGAGGCGCTCATCTTTCCCAAGCCGCCGAAGTCTGCCCCGGCGCCCCTATCAAAAGAAGCCTGTACACCGATTCGGGCCCCCCACAATCCCCAGGAGAATCGGATGTCATTCGTCCGCCGGTGCCCCTTGATCTTCGCATGGGTCTTCCGGGCGGGCTCGCGCCACCCGGAAGGGAGTGCTCGCGCATCAGACTGCGTTCTCCAGGGGTTGTGTGCTCATCCCCTGGGCTATGTCGAGCTCTTCCATCGAAAACACCTTGTCGATGTCAAGGATGATGACGAACTGGTTGTCCCGCTTGCCCATGCCTTCGATGAACTCGGTTTTCATCCCCAGCCCGAGCCGCGGCGGCGGCTCTATCTGCTGCGCCTCCAGCTCGAAGACCTCCTGAACGGAATCGACGAGGGCCCCGAGCAGGGCCTTCTCGCTGTCAATGTTCACCTCTACCACAATGATGCACGTATTGACCGTCTTCTCCGTCTCGGACATGCCGAACTTGAGCCTCATGTCCGTCACCGGCACGACGCTGCCCCTCAGGTTTATCACCCCCGTCATGAAATCAGGGGTGCGGGGCACCTTCGTGATGGGGATGAACTCAAGAATCTCTCTCACGTTGGCCACCTCGAGGGCAAACACCTCTTCCCCAAGCTTGAATGTGAGGTACTGTCTGGTATCTGGTATCGTTGCTGAAGCCATGGAACGACCTCCTTGCGACCTAGTAGGCGGAGAACTCGTCGTCCGACGTGTTCTTGGCATTCCCCAGATCGAGGGTGATGCCCGGCGCGGTTACTTCGCTGTCTTCAATTCTCTTCGCCGCCGGGTGAAAGCCCTTGTCTTCGCGGGCTGCCGGGATTCTCTGTTCTCTGTGGAGCGGATGTTTCCTCCCGGCCGGGTGAGCCTTGGCGCCGTGGGTCTCGCCCGTATTGAAGAAGCCGATCGAGTCGTGGAGCTGCTCCGCTTGCGAGGAGAGCTCTTCGGCAGTGGAAGCGATCTCCTCAGTCGACGAGGCGTTCTGCTGGATCACCTGATCAAGCTGCTGAATCGCTTTGTTTATCTGCTCCGTTCCCGTGTTCTGCTCGTTGCTCGCGGCATTGATCTCCTGGACCAGCTCCGCCGTCTTCTGAATGTCGGGAACGATCCTCGTGAGCATCTCTCCCGCCTTCTCCGCGACTTCGACGCTCGAGGCCGAAAGCTCCCTGATCTCAGCGGCTGCGGTCTGGCTTCTCTCGGCGAGCTTCCTCACTTCCGATGCCACGACGGCAAAGCCTTTTCCGTGCTCGCCGGCGCGGGCCGCCTCTATTGCCGCGTTAAGGGCCAGGAGGTTGGTCTGGCGGGCTATCTCCTCGACTATGGAGATCTTCGTGGCGATCTCCTTCATGGCAGCCACGGTCTCCGTTACCGATTTTCCCCCTTCCTTGGCGTCCTCGGCCGCCTTCAGGGCGATTTTTTCCGTCTGGTGGGCGTTGTCGGCATTCTGCTTGATGTTGGAGGACATCTCCTCCATTGAAGACGATACCTCCTCGGCCGACGCAGCCTGTTCCGTGGCGCCCTGCGACATCTCCTGGGTACTGGAGCTCATCTGGCGGCTCGCCGATGCCACATTGTCGGAGGCGGTTCTCACGCTGTCTACGACCGATCTCAGCTTCTCCACCATGTTTTTCATGGACTGGAGCAGCTGTCCTGTCTCGTCGGAGCTCGTGACATGCAGTCTCGCCGTGAGGTTGCCCTCGGATAAGTCGTTCGCCACAAGGACAGCCTCTCCCAGGGCCAGCTTGATCTTGCGGGAAATAAAGAAGGCGATGCAGAGTATGAGGGCCGCGCATCCCATTGTTCCTAAGATCAACTGCCACTGGATTTTGGAGGTCTGGGCGTGGACGTCGTCCACGTAGATGCCCGTTCCTATTATCCAGTCCCATGCCCTGTGAAACTTCATGAAGGAGATCTTGGGCACCGGCTTGGCGCTACCGGCTTTTGGCCACAGGTAGTCGAGGAATCCCTCCCCCTTCTCCTTTCCCACCTGTGCCATCTCACGGAAGATGTACCTCTTGCCTTCCGAATCCTTCTCGTTCGAGAGGTCTTTGCCTTCCAGCTCCGGCTTGGTGGCGTGCATGATCATTTTGGAGTTCGAGTCAAGGATGAAGAAATACTCGTTGTCCCCGTACCGCAGGCTCCTGATGTCCGCGATGGCCCGCTGCTTTGCCTCGTCCACCTTCAGCTCCCCCGCCTTGGCCTTTCCCTCGTAAAAGTTCACGAGTGCGTAAGCCGTGTCCACGAGGTTCTTGGTGGCCATTTGCTTTTCGTTCATGAGCCTGTCCTTCAGCAAGGGCAGGAAGTAGGTGAGCATGCCGACCATGATCATCACGATGGTGAACAAAGAGATGCTCATGATCTTCGTTGAGATAGACCAATCCTGAAACCGTTTCATACCGCATCCTCCTTCAGACGATTGTTGCACGTAAGTTTTGTGAATCCCCCAAATCCTTCCTTTCCTCCATCTATGAAACTGCCTTCATGCCGCCTACCTTGAAAATCAATGCAGGCGATCTTAGGCCCCTTTCTCAGTTATTCGTCGTAATCTCATAGGTCTGCGCCCCGTCTACGAGCCCCGGGACATCCATGATGAGGGCGACCGTTCCATCCCCCAGGATGGTGGATCCCGATATGCCCTGCACGTTCCGGTAGATCCTTCCGAGCGACTTGATGACTGTCTGATGTTCCCCGATTACATTGTCAACCACGAGTCCGATGCTCGTTCTCTGGATGTCGGCGATGACGATCTGCTCGATATCGGGCAGGTCTCCGTTGATTCCGAACTTCTCTCGCAGCCGGACGTACGGCACGATCTCCCCCCGCACGTTCGCGATGTGCCGGCCGTGGGAGTGCTCTACGTCTTCCCGCGTCAGCTCGACGCATTCCTTGACGAGAGAGAGGGGAAGGACGAAATGCTGTTTCCCTATCTCCACGAGGAGGCCGTCGATGATCGCGAGGGTGAGCGGGAGTTTGAGGGTGACCGACGTGCCGGTGCCTTCCTCGCTGCTTACGTCGACCGATCCCCTCAAGCCGTCGACTGTCTTCTTCACCACGTCCATGCCGACGCCCCTGCCCGACACACTGGTGACTGCGGAGGATGTTGAGAAGCCGGGGGCGAAAATAAGGGAGAAGATCTCCTTCTCCGACATTTCCGTGTCCGGAGAGATCAGCCCTTTCTCCACCGCCTTCTGCCGGAGCTTCTCTTTGTGCAACCCCTTGCCGTCATCGGTAATGTCGATGAGCACGTTTCCACCGGAGTGTTTTGCGGAAAGGACAATCGTCCCCACCCTCGGTTTTCCAAGCCCTTCGCGGACTGACGGATCCTCTATGCCGTGATCAACCGAATTGCGGATGATATGGACCAGAGGGTCGTTGAGGCGCTCTATGACCGTCTTGTCCAGCTCTGTCTCGGCGCCCTCGGTATAGAGCTCGATCTCCTTGCCGAGCTCCTGCGAGAGATCACGGACGAGCCGTTTGAACCTGCTGAATGTACTCCCTATGGGAAGCATGCGGATGCTCATCGTGTTGTCCCGCAGCTCGTTCGTGAGCCTCTCAACCTCCTCGGCCACGAAGAGCAGCTCCGGGTCTTTCCCATTCGCCGCCTTCTCGGTGAGGCGGGCCTGTATGGTTACCAGCTCCCCGACGAGGTCCACGAGCTTGTCGAGCTTTTCCGCGGAGACCCTGATGCTCGAAACCGCCTCTTCGACTTTTCGTTTCTCCCGCACTTCACGGACATGTTCCTGTTCGCTGAGGGCGGACATCACCTTGGCGGATGTTGTCACCCCTGATTCGACGAGCAGTTCTCCGATGGGTTTTCTATCCTGGAGTACCTTCTCCACGTCCTGCCTGCCGACATCTCCCCTGTCGACGAGTATCTCCCCGAGCCTCTTTACGTCTCCCTCTCCGGATGGGTTCTCGTCGATGACGTCGATGCTTACCTCTGCGTCGTTCTCCACGAAGATGAAGACGTCCTTGACGGCGTTAAGGCCCTGCGAGGTCGTGAGGATGACGTCCCACTTGGCGTAGCACGATTCAGGGTCGATCGCTTCCAAAGGAGGGATCGCACCGAAGTACGCCGTGACGCTGCACTCCCCAAGGCTCCGCAGCTCATTGAGCAAAGGAAGAGGGTTGGTGCCCGTGCGAAAGAGATGATGCGCCGGGGTAAAACGGATTCTGTACGTCTGCGATCCTCCCTCGGCTGTTGCAGGCGCGGTTCTTTCCTCGCGAATCGCTTCGGCGGTCTCCAAAAGGGGCGTACCGGACTCGTTGGCGCCGGACGCGAGGGCGCGGAGCGAGGAAAGAATGGCAGCAGCCATCTCCTCGCTGGATTTGTTGTCCGGCTCGTCGAGCATCAGACGGATGCAGTCCCTCACCTTGAGGGTCAGGTCAATGAGATCTCTCGTCACCTGGAGGGTTCCGTGTCTCACGTTGTCGAAGACCGTCTCCACCTCGTGGGTGAAGGCAGCTATCTCGTCGAAGCCGAACATGGCCCCCGAGCCCTTGATGGTATGCATGGCCCGGAAGATCCTTCCGACGAGTTCCATGTCCCCTGGAGAGCCCTCGAGCTCCAGAAGGGATGATTCGAGCTCCGAAAGCAGTTCGTGCGCCTCTTCCCTGTACGTGTCTACGTGTCTCTCTTGCATGATGACTCCCGTCTTCTCCTCGCGCTCGCCTTGGTCGTTTTGCACTATCCGAGAACCTTTTTCACCACGGTGAGCAGTTGTTCAGGTTTGAAGGGCTTTATGATCCAACCCGTTGCGCCCGCCTGTTTGCCTTCCATCTTCTTTGCGTCCTGGGACTCTGTGGTGAGCATGATGACGGGCACGAACTTGTGGGAGGCACTTGAGCGGACCTCCCTGATGAGACCGATGCCGTCAAGATTGGGCATGTTCAGGTCCGTGATGATCATGTGCACGGAAGAGCCTGCCAGCTTGGAGAGGGCATCCTTGCCGTCCACGGCCTCGACTACCTGGTAGCCGGCGCTCTTCAGCGTGTAAGCGACCATCTGGCGCACGCTTGCGGAATCGTCCACCGTCATTATGCATTTTTCCATGCCCTACACCTCCCTCCAGAGACAGTCCCCGTTCAGGTGGGGGCCGCACTCCTTTCGGCAGGCAAAGCCCGCTTCCCGAGCCTTCCGGGTCAACGCCTCGGAAAGCGGCCCTTCCAGGGCGAAGGTCTTCCCGGCATTGGAGGCGCTCTTGTGGGCCGCGCAGAGCAGCTGGAGGAAGGAAAGGTCCACCTCGTCTACGCTGCTCAGATTCAGGACAAGGCAGTCCTTCTCGGCCAACTGCTCCATAAGGAGCGCCCTTATCCTTCCTGCCTCTTCGATGGTGCACGTCCGTTGCACCTCGAAGGTTGCCTGCTTCTCGGGTATTTGTTTGGCCGGTTTCTTCTTCTGCATCCTTCTCCCCCCTTGCGCCGGTCGGTTCGTGTGTTACTAAGGCACCACTACGGACCCAACGCATCCTCGATGGTTTTATCGACCGCCCCTTCGAAAACTTTAGGAAACTCCCCTTTGCCAACCCGTCATGAGCCTGACCGATCCGCTGTGTGCGCTCGTGCGGGCGAACTTGACGGGTGGCAAAGCACATGGTAGAGTCTACATTGTCGTACGACAGGTTGCCCTTCTTTGGCGGGGCGAGATGGGAACCGGAAAGGGAGCCTGCGATGAATAAGTCACTTCAGAAGCTCAACAAGGAAGAAGTCGATCGGCTGCGGAAGTTCTATGAGTACGGGCCTATGGTAAAGAGGCCGATTGATGAAGAATTGGCCCGAAAAGGGTGGCTCCAACCGAACGATATCGTCGACGGCGAGGTCCGGACGTATGAAGCATCTGACGCGGCCTACCGAAAGGGGATACCGATACTCTTCGATGAGGCAGGCGCCGTCAAGGACCATTGGCTGCTTGAGGACCTCACTTAAGTCAAATTCCCGAACCTCACGACAATCCGGCACGCCACGGGCAGGGGGTGTTTCCCTCCCTGCCACCACTGGTAGGGGGTGTTTTTCCCCCTACCGCGACGGGTGATTCGCCCCATCGGTCCGACGAACCGGAAAAGAAGGACGGCTTTTAGGCGAAAGCCCGGCAGTTTCTGGAAGGAGGTTCCCTGTGTCCCAGCTACGACAAGATCCCACGACGAAGGAGTGGGTTATCATAGCGACGGAGCGCTCGCAACGTCCTCACAATTTCGTCAGGCCCGATGCGGCGCTCGAAAAGCCTCCCTACAAGGAGGAATGCCCCTTTTGCCAGGGCAACGAGTTTCTCACGCCCCACGAGTCTCTCGCGTACCGGCATGGGGGCCCGGCGGACAGCGCGGGATGGTGGGTCAGGGTGGTTCCCAACAGGTTCCCCGCCCTTTCGTCGGATGGGAGCCTCCGGAGAGAAGAGATGGGATTCTTCAGGATGATGGACGGCGTCGGCGCCCATGAGGTAGTCGTGGAGAGCCCCATACACAACGAGATCCTTCCTCTGATGAATGAGGGGCAGGTGGAGGAGATCCTCCTCGCCTATCGGGAGAGGTATCTCGCGCTGCGAGAGGACCACAGAATCAAACTGATCATTATCTTCAAGAATCACGGGCAAGCGCCGGGACATCGCTGGAGCACAGCCATTCCCAGATCGTGGGGACCGTGGTCGTCCCATCCGGAATCCGAAGGAGGCTGGACCAGGCTGCCCGCCACTACGATGACCATGGAAGCTGCGTTTACTGCGACACCATTCAGGAGGAGCTCAAGTTCGGCACGAGGATCGTGATGGATACGGAGTGCTTTGTCGTGCTTCAGCCCTTTGCGTCGCGGACCCCCTTCGAGACGTGGATCATACCGAAAGAGCACCAGGCCTCCTTCGGCCTCATCTCCATGGAGGATTCGAAGAGGTTTGCGAAGACCCTGCGAGAGACCCTGTTCAGGCTCTACTCGAAGCTGAACAACCCGGATTTCAATTACGTGATCCGCACCGCTCCCATCAGGGACGAGCAGGAAGATTACTACCACTGGCACCTTCAGATCGTCCCAAGGCTGACCACGACCGCCGGATTCGAGATGGGATCGGGCATGTACATCAACGTTTCGTTGCCCGAAGAGACCGCCCGGTTCCTCGCGGAGTGAGACGAGGTTCCAAGGCGCACTATCCGCAAGAATCTCCGTTTTTTCCGTTCTTCCCCTTGACGTTTCCGGATCTTCCCTTTTCTTGACCTAGGTCAAGGCGCGTCTTTCCTCTGCCGCTTATACTGGGTGTATAGAGAAAACGGCACAAAGGAGTAATGGCGAGGCTTGAAACCACGAGAGTCAAAGAAAGGAGGAACATATGTTTTGTTATCAGTGTGAACAGACGGCAGGCGGAAAAGGATGCACCAAGGTAGGCGTGTGTGGAAAGCAGCCCGATGTGGCGGCCCTTCAGGACCTGCTTGTCTATGCGCTAAGGGGGCTGGCGCAGGTCGCCCTGGAAGGACGGAAAGCAGGTGTCAACGACCCCGCAACGGGCGGCTTTATCTGTAAGGCCCTTTTTTCCACGCTCACGAATGTGAATTTCGATGCCCAGAGAATCTCGGGCCTCGTCGACAAGGCCGTCGCCCTTCGCGAAGAGCTCAAAGGAAGGGTCAATTCGGCGGTCTCCACCGCCCAGGCGACCTTTATGCCGGAAGGCTCCATCGAGGCTCGCGTTGCCCAGGGCGAGAAACTGGGCCCCCTCGAGGCAATGGACCGGGACGAGAATATCCGCTCCCTCAAGCACATCGTGCTGTTCGGCATCAAAGGGGTTGCGGCCTATGCGGACCACGCGAGGATCCTTGGTCAGACGGACGACAACGTCTACAAGTTCATCGAGGAGGCTCTCGCAGCGATCGACAGGACCGACATTCCCCTTAACGATTGGGTAGGGCTCGCCATGAAGACAGGGGAGACGAACATCCGGGCCATGGAGCTCCTCGACGCGGGGAACACCGGGACCTACGGACACCCCAAGCCCACAAACGTCCCTCTCGGCGCGAAGAAAGGCAAGGCAATTCTGATTTCCGGCCACGACCTGAAGGACCTCGAGGAGCTACTGAAACAGACCGAGGGGAAGGGGATCGCTATCTATACCCATGGGGAGATGCTTCCCACCCACGGCTATCCGGAGCTGAAGAAATATCCTCATTTCTACGGCCACTACGGCACGGCATGGCAGAATCAGCAGAAAGAGTTCGCCGAGTTTCCCGGGGCAATCCTCATGACGACGAACTGCCTCATGAGGGTGCCTTCGGCCTACCAGGACAATATCTTCACCACAGGCATGGTCGGCTGGCCCGGCGTGCCCCACGTCACCAACCTCGACTTCTCCCAGGTGATAGCGAAGGCCCTTGCAATGCCAGGCTTTTCCGAAGACCGGGATGGAAAGTCCGTGATGGTCGGTTTCGGGAGGAACGCGGTGATAGGCGTGGCCGGGGCTGTTATCGATGCGGTAAAGGCAAAGAACATCCGCCACTTCTTCCTCGTGGCAGGCTGTGACGGCGCGAAGCCCGGCCGCAACTACTATACGGAGTTCGTCGAGAAAGTCCCAAAGGACTGCGTCGTCCTTACCCTTGCCTGCGGGAAATTCCGCTTCTTCGACAAGGACCTCGGGGACATCGGCGGCATCCCCCGCCTCCTCGACGTGGGCCAGTGCAACGACGCCTACTCCGCGGTGGCCATCGCGAAAGCCCTGGCCGGCGCGTTCAACGTCGGCGTGAACGACTTGCCCCTTTCGATGGTGCTCTCATGGTACGAGCAGAAGGCGGCGGCCATCCTGCTCTCGCTCTTTGCGTTAGGGATCAAGAACATCAAGCTCGGGCCGTCCCTTCCCGCATTCGTGACGCCCGCGGTGCTCGATGTGCTCGTAAAAACCTTCAACATAGCCCCGGTCTCGACGCCGGACGAGGATCTGAAAGCGATCTTAGGGTAGGATAGCCGACGAAGGGCGGCCATACGGGGCCGCCCCTTAAGGCTGGGGGCGACGGATAGCCGGCGGACACGAGCGTAAGCGAGTATTGAGGGGGAGGCTCCGGTAGCTTTGCTGCCGAAAGGGGGCGACGCTAGCCCCCATCACGAGCGTAAGCGAGTATTGAGGGGGAGGCTCCGGTAGCTTTGCTGCCGAAAGGGGGCGACGCTAGCCCCCATAAAGGATCAAGCCATGAATTGTCCTGGACAGGATACGAGGTATTGGAAGCCGGGCGACATCTTCGATGTCGACTGTCCCCATTGCGGGAGCAAGGTGGAGTTCTTCAAGGATGAGGCGACGAGAAGATGCAGGAGCTGCCGGAAGACCGTCGTCAATCCAAGGACGGATTTCGGATGCGCCACATACTGCCAGTATGCGGCCGATTGCCTGGGGGAGATAGGGCCTGAGCTTGCGGCAAAGCGCGTCGATCTCCTCAAGGACCGCGTTGCCCTGGAGGTGAAGCGCCTGCTCGTATCCGACTTTCAGAGGATCGCCCACGGCTTGAAAGTGGCGAGGCACGCAGAAGAGATCGTCCGGGAAGAGGCGGCGGTTGCCGCTCTCGTGCTTTGCGCCGCCCATCTCCACCTCCTTTTGGAAGGCCCTGAAGAGGGGGGAAGTCAGAAGACACTCGATGTGCTGAACAGGCTCGGGGCCGGCCCGAACTTCAGCCGCAAGGTACTCGACCTCATCGAAGATTTCCGGGCCGGTGTAACTGATTCTCTCGAGGCAAGAGTCCTTCTCGATGCCCATCGCCTCGCCCTGGTGGGACAGACAGAAGAGGGATTCGCCGATGTGGGCAGGAAGTGTTTGACTGCGGCCGGTGCAAAGCTGGCCTCGAGGCTGGCTCAAGAGGGGCTAAGAAGCCCTGACCGGACCCCCTCGCCGGGGCATTGCGAAGTCGAAACCCGGGTAGGAGAGGAAGACATCGTTCGCAGGTGCTGAATCCCGGGTCTTCCGGCGGGTGCGCGATTACATTCTCTAGACTCGGATGAATGTGCTGTCAGACCCCCTTCTTTTGTCGCGGCTTCAATTCGCCGTGACCATAATGTTCCACATCATCTTTCCCACCGCCACCATCGGTCTAGGCCTGTACCTGGTGATCATCGAGATCCTCTGGCTCCTCACAAAAGAAGAGCTCTACTACCGAATGTGCAGGTTCTGGGGCAGGGTATTTGCCATCAACTTCGGAGTGGGCGTCGTGAGCGGGGTGGTGATGGAATTCGAGTTCGGCACCAACTGGGCCCGATTTTCCGCGCTCGGCGCCAACGTCTTCGCGCCGCTCCTATACTTCGAGGTCCTGACCGCCTTCTTCCTGGAGGCGGGATTTCTGGGGATCATGCTTTTCGGCTGGATGCGGGTGAGCCGGCCGATCCACTTCCTGGCGACCTGCCTTGTCGCAGGGGGGTCTATCCTCTCCGCCTTGTGGATCGTGGCCGCCAATTCCTGGATGCAGACGCCGGCCGGATTTCGCCTGGAGGGCGGGCAGTTCGTGGCAGCCGGCTTCAGAGCCATCATTTTCAATCCATCGACCCTTGTCCGGTTCAGTCACATGGTGGCGGCAGCCTTCGAGACATCGGCATTCGCCGTCGCAGGCATCGGGGCGTTCTTCCTGCTTAAAGGACGCAACGTTGCCTTCTTCCGCCGGTCCATGGGGGTCGCTCTCGTGAGCGCCGTCCTTTTCGCCCCGCTGCAGGTCTACCTGGGGGACTGGAGCGGCAGGGAGGTCTTTCGCTATCAGCCGGCCAAGCTCGCGGCCATGGAAGGTCTCTGGGAGACGAATACCGCATCCGGCGCACCTTTCGCGCTCGTTGCCCTCCCTGATGCGGATAAGGAGAGAAACGCATTCGAGATATCCATACCGTCCGGCTTGAGTCTTCTCGTTACCCATACGCTGTCTGGTCGCGTCCCCGGGCTCAAGGCATTTCCCCGGCAGGACAGGCCGAACGTGGCGGTTCTGTTCACCTCGTTCCGGCTCATGGTGGCCATAGGCTTCCTTTTTCTCTTTGTCATGATATGGGCCGCGGTTCTCTGGAAAAGGAAGCGCCTCTTCACCCAGAAGGCCTTTCTTTGGACCCTCGTGGTGATACAGGCTTTTGGGTGGGTCGCCGTTGAGATGGGCTGGGTTACGGCCGAGATGGGCCGGCAGCCCTGGCTGGTCTACGGTGTCATGCGCACGTCGGAGGCGGTCTCGCCTATTCGGCCGGGCAATGTGGTCTGGTCCCTGGCACTCTTCGTCGTCATCTTCTTTTCGATCGGCGCGAGCTACGTCTACTATGTGCTCAGGGCATTCTGGAGGGGCCCGGACATGGAGAGTCCTATCCCGCACCTCCAGAGGCGGGCCGGATTGAGGATATTGGAGGGTTCGTCTGCTCCGCCGGCGGATGCTTAGGATTTGGCCTTGCCCTTTTAGGCTCATCGCACGGAAGGAAAGCGCCGTCAGTAGGAATCGCGAGAAAGGAGGCGTCCGGTTGTGCTCCTGATCGATGTATGGGCGATCCTCGTTGGCCTCGCCATGGTTCTCTACGTTGCCCTGGACGGGATCAGCCTCGGCGTGGCCATGCTGTTCGGTATGTTCGTCAGCGGGAAGGAGCGCTCCGTCCTGATCAATACTATTGCCCCCGTGTGGGACGCAAACCAGACCTGGCTCCTCTTCGGCGGAGGTGCCATCTTCGCCGCTTTCCCCGTGGTCTATGCGGTGCTCTCAAGCGGTCTGTACGTCCCCTTGATCACTTTCATCGCGGGCCTCATCTTCCGAGGCGTCGCCTTCGAGTTCAGGAGCGAGAGCATCAGGAAGCGCGCGTGGGAATGGGCGTTCTTCCTGGGCAGCCTCGTTGCCGTCTTGAGCCAGGGAATGACCCTGGGAGGCGTTCTCACCGGGGTCGTCGTGCGGGGAAGGGAGTTTGCCGGAGGCCCCCTCGATTGGCTCAACCCCTTCTCGGTCATGGTCGGCATTGCCCTCATCCCGGGCTACCTGATGCTGGCCTCGGCGTATCTCGTGGTCAAGACCGCGGGAAGCATTCAAGATCGGGCATACGCAATAGCGCGTAGGTCGACCCTTCTCGTCCTCGCTGTCATGGCGATCGTGACCATATGGATGCCCTTTCACTATCCCCTGATTCTGACGCACTGGACGGGCACGCCCAGGGCATACTTTGTCTGGACCTTTCCCATCCTCGGCCTGCTCGCAGCTTGGGGGCTTGTAAAGAGCGTGAGAAAGCGGCGCACCTTCGCCCCTCTCGTATGCGCAATCGTGCTTTTTCTCTCGGGCTATCTCGGGCTCCTGGCATCACTCTACCCTTACGCCATCCCACCCTCCGTCAAGATCCATGAGGCAGCCGCCCAGCCGGAGAGCCTCCTCTTCACGCTCTGGGGGGCGCTCATAGTCCTTCCTCTGGTCCTTGCGTACACAGGCTACAGCTACTGGGTGTTCCGGGGAAAAACGGGCGAGGAAGGAGAAGGATATTCGTGATCGTATAGCGTCTGTCAGGCTTGTAGCGCCGGGTGGACCTGGCAAGCGAGAAAGGCGGGGAAGAAAAGGCTTGGGGCCGACATGCAGGTCCGGCCGGTCCGCGTGAAGGAATCGCGATATTTGGCGCCCTCTTCGCCGGACAGCCTCGGATATACGGCAAGTATTATCCTCGACAAGCCCGGCTCAGATTGCATCCAAATCTCACGATCCCTCCATGCGGACCGTCCACACGCCGCCGGGTCTATCAGTCGACTGACCCGGCGATGAAAAAGCAACGGAGAATTACCGGGGATCGCGTTGCCCTCCAGAGACAAAAGCCTGCGGAACCTCCCCCTTAACAACAGCATGGGATGGAAAGTTCGACGCGTGAGCGTCTCTTGCTTTGCGGCCACCTGGAGGGATGGCCGTTTTGTGATCATAAGAAGATCGGAGGGTTCCTTACTTTACGCGGGCGTTTTGGCGGGACCGTGCCCGCTGCCAGCTCAGTATCCGGTCGCGACCGTTCTGCTTTGCCGAGTAAAGGAGATCGTCGGCAAGCTGAATCAGCAGCGAGGGGGTCTGCCCGCTTTCAGGGACCAGGGTCGCCACCCCGAAGCTCAGGGTCACGTGGTCGGCCACGGACGAGTAGTAATGGGGTATGCTGGTTTCTGCCAGCCTGTCCCTCACGGTATGTGCGATCTTCATAGCCCCGTTGAGGTCGGTGCTCGGGAGAATGCACGCGAATTCCTCTCCGCCGTATCGCGCCGCAAGGTCTCCCGGCCTCCGTACAATCTCGCTCAGCACGTTCGCGACCTGACGCAGACAATCGTCTCCCGCGAGATGGCCGTAGTGGTCATTGAATTCCTTGAAGAAG
>Ga0326728_10013268_pt1 | contig 17948 bp, 11 predicted proteins | sample MB3enrmetagenome_FD_207602 | JGI IMG/M metagenome (GOLD analysis project Ga0326728, IMG submission 207602) | Lab enriched peat soil microbial communities from McLean, Ithaca, NY, United States - MB31MN | ecosystem: Environmental > Terrestrial > Soil > Wetlands > Peat | place: USA: New York... | reverse complement strand
GAGGCTGGGGACGCGATGATCGGGGTTCAAAGCGGTCTGAATGGTGGCCGTGTATTCGCCCGCGTTGGAGGTGTACAGAGAAGAAAAGTCGTTGACTACACCGATATTGGAAACCACCATCTTCAAATCGCCCGGCGCCACCACGTGGCGAATGAGGTCCTCAATCTTCGAGACGTATTGCTCGGTGATCTCGATTCGCGTGCCGGTGGGGACCTTGACGTTGACTGTGAACTGCCCGGCATCGGTGCGGGGGAAAAAGGCCACGCCGAGCAGCGGGTAAATCGCCAGGCTGGCCACGAAGAGGCCGGCAAGGGCCACCACGGTGAGCGCAGGCCGTTTCAAAGCCCACCGCACCGAGCGTTCGTAAACGTCGAGGACGCGCCCGAACATTTGGTTGAACCAGGCATTGAAACGGCCGCTGTCGCCGTGCGGTGCGGCCGAGTCGTGGTATACGCTTTTCAGGAAACGCGAGCAGAACAGCGGTATGACCGTCATCGAAACCACGAATGACGCCAGCAACGAGAGCACAAAGGCCAGGGCCAGAGACGAGAACAAGAACTTACTCACACCGTACAGGAAAGTGACCGGAAAAAAGTCGACCACGTCGACCAGCGTGGCCGCCAGCACGGCCAGGTTTACTTCAGCGCCACCCTGCTCGGCGGCCACCGCGGGCGGCGACCCCAGTTCCAGATGGCGGTAAATGTTTTCCAGCGAAATGACCGAATTGTCGATCACGCGCGAAAACGCCAGAGCCAGGCCTCCCAGGATCATGGTATTGACAGTACTGCCCATCAGGGAAAGAACCACGAATGTTGCCAGGGCGGAAAGCGGAATGGAAAGCAGAACCGCCGCGGTAGCCCGCATGCTACCCAAGAAAATGAGAATCATCAGGCTGGTCAACACCAGTCCGATGATGCCTTCGTGCATAACCGTCCACAGCGCTTCCTTGACAAAGACGGACTGATCGAATACCACGCTGGTCTTCAATTGCCTGGGAATATCGAACAGCCGGCCGATCAGGTCGCGGACACCATTGACCACCTCGATGGTGTTGGTGTCGCCTCCCTGTTTCATGATGGGGATGTAACAGGAACGCTGGCCATCGACGCGGACGACGTTGTACTGGATTTGACTGGCGTCTTTGGCTTGGCCGACATCGGCCACCGATACCCAGCGCGACCCGGACGTTTTGAGCGGAACCTGGTTGAGTTCCTCGACGCGCTTCACCATGGCGTTGGAGTAGACGTAGTAGTCGTTAAGACCGACCTTCACGTCTCCGGCGGGCAGAATCAGGTTGTTCTGATTGATGGCATCGACCACGTCCATCACGCTCAATTGCCGGGAGAGCAGCTTGAAGGGATCGACGTAGACCATGACCTGCCGGTACTTGCCTCCGAAGGGGGGCGGGATCTCCGCGCCTTTCACGACTGCAATCTGGTTGCGAATCTGGAACTGCGCAAGGTCGTGTAACTGCGTCTCATTCAAACCTTCGCCCTTGACGGTCACAAGGCAGACAGGAAGACTGGAAGCGTCGAATTTCAGCACCACCGGCGGCAGCGTTCCGGGAGGCAGCCTTTTCAAATCGGCCAGCGCCAGGTTCGACAGTTCCGTGACGTCGGCGTCGGCGCTCGTTCCGGGTTGAAAGAACACCTTGATGATGCTCACGCCGAGCAGGGAACGAGACTCCATGTGATCGATGCCGCTGGCGAGAGTGAAGAAGCGTTCCAAAGGGTCGGTAATATCGGTCTCGATGTCCTCCGGTGGCATCCCGGAATAGAAAGTCGCCACCACCACCTCGGGAAGGTTGATGGCCGGAAAGAGATCCACCGGCATTCGCGCCACTGAAGTGACTCCGATGACGGCCAGGACCAGACAGACCACAACCACGAAGTAGGGATTTCGAATGGAGAAGCGCGGCATGCGCGGCTAGCTCCTCGCTTCCCGCGCGCCTCGCCGGTAGACCATCATATAGGCTGCCGGAACGATGAAGACCGTCAGCACTACCGATGAGGAGAGGCCGCCGATAATAGCCCGGGCCAATGGAGCGTACTGTTCGCTGCCGGTGCCCAACTTAAGGGCCATCGGCACCATGCCAATAATGGTGGCGAGCGAAGTCATGAGGATGGGGCGCAACCGGACCCGGCAAGAAGTGATGACGGCGTCCTCCACCGACATCCGCTGTTCCTCCAGGCGATGCGCAAATTCCACGATGAGAATGCTGTTGGACGCCGCGATACCAACCAGCATCAGAACCCCCATCAGCGACATGACGTTGAGCGTGGTATGGGTGATCGGCAGAATCAGCATCACGCCGATGAATCCCATGGGAATGGCCAGCATGATGAGGAACGGGTCTTTGAACGAGCGGAACTGAGCCACCAGAATCAGGTAGAGCAGCACCACGGAGAGCGAAAGACCGATGGCGAAACTGTGAAAGGATTGGTTCATGCCCTCGACCATGCCGCGCAAGTTAATCCGCAGGCTGGAAGGCAGTTTCAGCCCGGCAATGAGCTGGCTGATTTCGGAGGACACTTTTCCCAGGTCTTCGCCCGACGGTGTCACATAGACGTCGGTCACGCGTTGGATCTGGTAATGCGAAATCTGGGTGGCCGTCTCGGTGTTTTCAAGCTTGATTACCGTGTCCAGAGTAGTAGGCTCAGAAAGACTTGGCGCCCGCAGGGGGATACTCTTGAGATCGACAAAATTGTGGATGGCCGGCTCGCCGTGTTCATAGTATTGAACGGTGAGGAAGTAATCGTTGCCGGTCTGGTGATCCACCCAGTAGTTGGGCGCGATCATGGTGTTGGAGTTCAGAGCGGTGATGACATTGTCGACCACTTCCTTGGGGCTCAATCCCAGCTCCGCGGCGTGAACGCGGTCCACATCCAGCCGGACAGCCGGGTAGTTCATGTCCTGGGGAATGTACACCTCTCCCACGCCGGGCAGCCTGCGGATGCGGGCCGCCAATTCCTGGGCCACGCTGAAGGTGCGGTTCAGATCGCTAGCGGAAACCTGTAGGTCTATGGGCGCGGGCATACCGGTGTTGAGGACCGCATCCACCATGGAGCCGCTGGTAAAGAAGGTCCGCAGGTTGGGGTAGCTGGCGGCTAAGGTGCGGCGAAGACGGTCCATGTATTCGAAGCTGGAGGTTTTGTGGGACTCGGTGAGCTCGGTTTGAATAGTCGCCGTGTAGGGACCGGAATTGGCCGTGTACAGCGCCGAAAAGTCGGGGACGATCCCGATGTTGGAGACCACCATGTGGAAGTCGGATGGGCTCACTGTGCGCTTGATGAGGTCCTCCACCTTGGCAACGTACTGTTCGGTGACTTCAATGCGGGTACCGGTGGGCACTTTGAGGTTGATGGTGAACTGCCCGGCGTCTGTCCGCGGAAAAAAAGCCAGCCCCAGCAGGGGATAAATGCCGAGGCTGGCTACGAACAGGAGCAACAGACTCCCCACTGTAAGGGCCGGCCGCGTCAGCACGGTGCGGACGGAACGCTCATAGAAATCCAGCAGCCGGTTGAAGCCGCGGTTGAACCGGGCATTGAAGCCCGCGGCGTCATGTTCCGCGGTGGCGCCGGAGTGGTGCATACCCTTGAGGTACTTCGAACAGAAGAGCGGGATCACAGTCATGGCCACGAAGTACGAGGCGAATAGCGAGATGGCCACAGCCAGCGCCAGAGCCGAGAACAGAAACCTGCTGACGCCGAACAAAAAGGTCACGGGGAAGAAGACCACTACCGTGGTCAAGGTAGCGGCCAAAACCGCCATGCTGACTTCCGCCCCTCCCTTTTCGGCCGCAATGTCCGGCGCGGAGCCCATTTCGAGGTGGCGGTATATGTTCTCGAGCGAAATCACGGAGTTGTCGATGATGCGCGAGAATGCCAGCGCCAGTCCACCCAGAATCATGGTATTGACGGTACTACCAAGGAGGTAGAGCACCACAAAGGTTGCCAGGGCGGAAAGCGGAATGGACAGAAACACGGCCACCGTGGCGCGCAGGCTGCCCAGGAAGATCAAAATCATGAGGCTGGTCAGAACCAGCCCGATCAGGCCTTCGTCGAGGAGCGTGTCGATGGCTTGTTTGACGAAGGCCGACTGATCGAAGACCACGGCCGTTACAAGCTGCTTGGGGACGTCGAAGAGCTTTCCCAGCATGTCCCGTATGCCATTGACAACTTCGATGGTGTTGGTATCGCCGCCCTGCTTCATGATCGGGAGGTAGACGGACCGCTGCCCATCGACGCGCACGATGTTGTACTGGATCTGGTTAGCGTCCTTCGCCTCGCCCACATCCGAGACGGAGACCCAGCGCGCGCCGGATGTCTTGATGGGCACGCTGTTTAGTTCCTCGACCTTGTTCACGAGGCTGTTGGAATAGACGTAGTAGTCGTAGGGCCCCATTTTTACGTCGCCCGCGGGAAGAATCAGGTTGTTCTTGTTGACGGCGTTGACCACGTCCATGACGCTCAACTGGCGCGACAAGAGTTTATATGGGTCCACATACACCATGACTTGCCGGTATTTGCCGCCGAAGGGAGGCGGAATTTCGGCGCCTTTGACTACCGCGATCTGGTTGCGGATGGTGAACTGTCCGATGTCGTGGATTTGAGTTTCGTTCAAACCCTCGCCCTTCAAGGTGACCAGGCAAACCGGCAGACTGGAAGCATCGAACTTGAGCACCACCGGCGGCAAGGTGCCCGGCGGGAGCCGCTTCAGGTCCGCCAGGGCGAGGTTGGAAAGTTCAGTGACGTCCGCGTCGGCGTTGGTGCCGGGCTGGAAGAAGACTTTGATGATGCTGACGCCCAGCAGGGACCGCGACTCCATGTGGTCGATGCCGCTGGCCAGCGTGAAGAAGCGTTCCAAAGGGTCGGTGATATCGGTTTCGATGTCCTCCGGCGGCATGCCCGAGTAAAACGTCGCCACTACCACCTCAGGCAGATTAATGGTGGGAAAGAGGTCCACGGGCATGCGGGCAAAACTGGTGGCGCCGATCACCAGGAGGGCCAGGCAGATCACGACGATGAAGTGTGGATTCCGGATAGAGAATCGTGACATGACAACTTTCTCCGGCGGCGCATCTACTGTGAATTGCCGGCCTGGTACTGGAGCACTTCCACCTCCTGCGGCTTTACATGCATGCCGGCCTTCAGAGCGCTTCGGTCGCTGACCACTACGCGATCGCCTTCATTGAGTCCGCTCAGGACTTCGGCGTCGGTTGCGGTCTGCAAGCCAAGCACAATCTGCCGTTCCTGCAGCGTGTTGTTGGGATCGACCAGAAAGATCGTGGCCCGATCGCCTGCCTGGTTCACCGCCTGCAGCGGCAGGACCAGGGCGGAGTTCTTCCGCTCCAGCGTCAGAGTAGCTTCGGCGTAGAGTCCCGGCATCAGAGAGTGAGACGGGTTGAGCACATCCACTTCGGTATGCATGGTACGGGTATCGGCGGTGACATCCACGGAGAAGCGCGCGACCTTGCCCGGGACAACCTTGTCCAAAGAGGGGACATGCACTTGGACGGGATCGCCGATGCGGATGTACTTCACGTAGGACTCCGGCACGGGAATCACGAGGCGGAATAAGTCGTCCTGGGAGAGCCGAACCAAGGGCAGGACTTGCGTGCTTGAGCTAGTGCCGGCCTGCATCAGGGTTCCCAGGTTGGCATAGCGTTGCGTCACCACGCCTGCGAACGGGGCGGTGATTCTGGCGTAGTCGAACATCACCTTGTCGCGGTCCAGTTTCGCTTTGGCCTCATCCAACTGGCTCTTGGCTGTTTCATAGGCCGACTTGCCGCCCTCCACCTGGGCTTCCAATGCCAGGTCCTTGCCTTGGGCGTCATCGATTTCCTGTTGCGCCACCAGGCCGGGGCGCGTCTTGGCCACGCCGCTCAGACGGTCGAATTGCAGATGAACCACCTGGTGTTGCGCTTCCAGCCGCTCCAACTCGTGCTGCGCGTGCGTCACCCGTTCGGCGGCGCTGGCGATGGCGGCGGTGTCCTGCTGTAACTGAATCTCCAATTCCGGAATTTCGAGCACGGCCATCAACTGCCCTTTCTGTACTCGCGAGCCGTAGTCGACCAGCAGTTCCTTCACATAGCCCGACTCCTTGGCATAGACGTCGATCTCCTGGAAGGGCACTAACTCCGAGGAAACGGTGAGCTGTCTCATCATGGGCTTTCGAATGACTGGCGTGACACCGACAGTCGTAACGGCTTCCGGCTCGTCACCGACGCTGGCGCCCACGACTTGGGATCTGGAGCATGCGCCGAGGCACACCAGCAGGGTCAGAAGCGCAAGCAAGCCAAACCGGGCGCTGATTTTCATTCGCATGATAGTTTTCTCTGGACCCGTTCTTGAAGCTTGGCGGACAGCATATCCAGGGAGAAGTCTTTTCTTTCGATCAACTCGAATAGATCCCGACCGTCCCGCAACACCTGCTCGGCAACGCCGGGCAGTTCGCTGGCGGCGCCGATCGGAATCATGTGCACTCCATGCAGGTCGCCGTGGAGAAGGTCCCCGGAACAGATCCGCAAACCTCCAATCTCCACGGGCTCGCCAAATCCTATGACGTGCGCGTAGGCGTGGGAGACCGCAATGCTGCCGGCGAACACCTGGTACGCGAGCGCTTCGATTCCCGGCACATCCCGCACGGCGCCGTTGGTCACACATGCCACGCAGCCCAAGGCGCGCGAGATACGTGCGTAAGCCTCTCCGAGCAGCGCGCCAACTCTGGATGATTCGTCAGCGTCCTGGATCACCAGCATTCGCGGGCCGGCGAGGCTGGCCACGTATCTCCACAAGTCCGGGTGATCGTAATAGCAACGGCCCTTGATCGGCATCATGGATGACCGCATCCGGGCTGTGACAGCGTATCCGATCACGGGCGGCAGTTGCGGGAATCTGCACGTAACCGCTCCGGCGATATAGCCTTCGTTGCGCGGGCGAAGGTTCAGCCGCTCGATGGCGTTGGACATGGTACAGGTGTCGAACCGGCGCAGCCTTTCGAGCTGCTCGTAAGAGAGGCGACCGTTTGGCATCTACGAATCGATTCTAAGGAAGGGCGCCCGGCGGCGAGAATACCCGATGTGGGGTATTTTGCCGGGTAGCTCACTGTATCCGGCCACGCCCGATTTGTGTTCCAATCGGCATTTAGAGCCTATATGCCATTCATCCACGAAGATTTTCTGCTCAGCACCAAGACCGCCCGGCGGCTCTACCACGAGTACGCCGAGAGAGAACCGATCCTCGACTACCACTGCCACCTGCCGCCCAAGGACGTGGCGGAGAACCGGCAGTTCCGGAACCTGTTCGAAATCGCCCTGGAGGGCGACCATTACAAGTGGCGCGCCATGCGGTCCAACGGCGTCGACGAGCGCTACTGCACCGGCGATGCGCCCCCTTACGAGAAGTTTCTGGCCTGGGCGCGCACCGTGCCCCAAACGCTGCGCAATCCGCTGTACCACTGGACGCACCTGGAGCTGAAACGCTATTTCGGCATCGACGAGCTGCTGGATGACTCGAGCGCCGCGGGCATCTGGGATCGCGCCAATGCGCTGCTGGGGACCGACGAGCTGCGGGCGCACGGCATTCTGAAGAAGTTCCGCGTCAAAGCCGTGTGCACGACCGACGACCCCACCGACGACCTGGGGTGGCACAAGGCCATGGCGGCCTCGAGCCTGGAAACCAAAGTCTTCCCCGCTTTCCGTCCGGACAAGGCGCTCAATGTCCACCTGCCCGAGATGTTCAATGCCTGGGTGGCGCGCCTGGAAGCCGCCAGCGACACCAGTATCGGGACGCTGACCGATTTTCTGGACGCGCTTCGGCAGCGGCACGATTTCTTCCACCAACTGGGCAGCCGCCTCTCCGATCACGGCCTCAACCACGCCTACTCCGATTTCTGCACCGAGCGGGAGGCGGCGGCGATTTTCGACAAGGCGCGCGCCGGATGCGCGGCCACGCCTCAGGAGCAGCGGCAATTTGCCGCCAACATGATGCTGTTTTTCGGGCATCTGGACGCCGAGAAAGGCTGGACCAAGCAGCTTCATGTCGGCGCGCGGCGCAATGGCAACACACGGCGCTTCGGCCAACTCGGTCCGGACACCGGCTTCGATTCCATCGGCGACTGGCCGCAGGCCGACGCGCTGGGCGACTATCTGGACCGTCTCGACCAGGAAAACGCCCTGCCCAAAGTGGTGCTCTACAATCTCAACCCGGCCGATAACTATGTTCTGGCCACCATGATCGGCAATTTCCAGGACGGTTCCATCGCGGGCAAGATCCAATTCGGCAGCGCCTGGTGGTTTCTGGATCAGAAAGAAGCCATGGAGTGGCAGATGAATGCGCTCTCCAGTTGCGGCCTGATTTCGCGCTTCGTGGGGATGCTGACGGATTCGCGCTCGTTCATGTCCTACCCGCGGCACGAATACTTCCGGAGGCTGCTGTGCGATTTGTTCGGCAAGGACATCGAAGCGGGCTTCATTCCGGACGACGATTCGCTCAGCGGCCCCGTAATTCGCAATATCTGTTACGAAAACGCGCGGCGCTTTCTGGGATTGGACGTAGGATAAGGGTTGCGGCCGGGTGAATTTTTGAAACGCCCTCAAGTTTTCGGCGGCGCCTGCCGATAAGAGAATCGGAGGAATATGTCACTGGCTATCACGACCCCTGGCGAGAGGGTGTGGGAGTTGCCGCCGCTCATCCTGCACCCCTTTAACGAACGGGTCCCGCCCTCTGCCCTGCTGGAAAACTCGAAGGCCGCCCTGATGCTGTCCGGCCTGATCCCCAGCGACGGTTCGGACCAGGAAGAGCTCAAGCGCCGGCTGCTGGCTGGCCGGTACTCCGAGATCCGCATGCTCTATTTCCTGGGTAAGGACGTATTCCGCTGGATCGAACAATGTGTCGAGTGGGGGCAGCGGGTGCCCGAGTTGAGCGTAAGCGGCGCCGATATCCGCCCGCAAAGTTTCGCCGCCCTGCTGACCGCGGACCCGCCGGAAGCGGTGAAGGAAAAACTCGTCCGCTGGGGCGTGGCGGACTACGTTTCCATCTTCACGCGCGCCGTCGGGCTGAACGCCATGTTCATCCAGCCTCCGGTTTTCGACATCCTATCGGAGGAGTTCCTGCGAAACTACCACCGCTACGCGGACTTTCTGTGCCGGTGCTACATGGATTCGCAGCCGTACCGGCCGTTGGCCTCGGCGAATTTTCACTTCGACCTGTACGCTTCCGGCGAGTACTCGCGCCTGCTCGAATCGGAGTGGGCCGCGGACGCGGAGTAGGTTGAGGCCAGCCCTCCGCCTATAGCTTTTCCGACGGACTGCCGATGGTGGGGTTGTGGACATTTTTGTAGCCCGACAGCCGATTCTGGATCACGGTCTGCAGGTCTACGGCTATGAACTTCTGTACCGGTCGAGCGCCATCAACGCCTATTCCGGGGCGGACGGGACGCTGGCCACTTTGCAGGTGATCGCCAACAGCTTCTTCTCGCTCGACATCGAAAGGCTGATCGGAAGCGGGCGGGCATTCATCAATTTCACCAAAGACCTGCTGCTGAACGATGCTGCCCACGTCCTCCCGCCGCACCTGGTCGTGATCGAGGTTCTCGAGGATGTCGACGTGGATGCCGAGGTGCTGGCCGCGTGCCGCCAGCTTCACGAGCGCGGGTACCTGCTGGCGGCCGATGACATTGTGAGCGCCGATCAAAACCGGCCCCTGCTCGACATCGTCGATTTCATCAAGGTGGATTTCCGGGCGGCCTCCGCCGCCGAGCAGGCGAGGATTATCAAACGGTACGCTCCGCGTCACACCCGCATGTTGGCCGAGAAAGTTGAAACGCAGGCCGAACTCAAGCGGGCCAGCCAAATGGGCTATGCCTTTTTTCAAGGGTACTTCTTCGCCCGTCCGGAGGTGCTCAAGGGGAAGGAGATCGCCGGCTACAAGATCAATTACCTGCGCATATTAAGTGAGATCCACCGCCCTGAACTGGAGTTCTTCGATCTGGAGCGGCTGATCCGGCAGGAAGTGTCGGTGGCCTACAAGCTGCTGCGCTACGTCAATTCCGTGCTTTTCGCACAGTCCACGACCATCGACTCCATCCGGCGAGCCCTGGTGATCCTGGGCGAGCAGGAGATTCGCCGCTGGGTATCGATCGTCCTGCTGCTGCACCTGGCTGTGGACAAGCCCGACGCCCTGGCGATGCACGCCATGATCCGGGCGAGCTTCTGCGAATCGCTGGCACGGCTTTCCGGGTTGGGCCCGCGGAAGTCGGAACTGTTCCTCATGGGCCTGTTCTCCCTGCTGGATGCCATGACAGACCGCCCCCTGGGTGAAGTGCTGGCGAAAATCCGCTTGCCCCAGGACGTCCTCGACGCGCTGCTGGACAAGAGCCCACCCGGCGACCGCGTGGCTCGCATTTTTCACCTGGTCAAAGCCTACGAGCGCGGCGAGTGGCAGCAAGTGTTCGAAGATGCCCGTCACCTGCGTGTGGAGAGCGGCGAAGTCAGCGATGCCTACATTCAGGCCGTCGACTGGTGCGACCAGGTGTTTGCTCTGTCCCGGAATGCCCCAGCCTGAACGGATCCCGCGTCAATACCGATTTCCGAGGCCTCCGAGCCGTCCGGTTGAGCGCGACACAAATATGGACAACTCCGGGGGTACGCACGGTGCGTGTAGCGCCGGGCCCAGGGGGCGCCCCCTTGTCGCCGGTGTTCTTCCCCGTCCAGACAACCCACCGGCGGCAAAGACCGCCGGCGCTACTAAGTACGCGGTTTCACAGGTACGGTCTCGTATTCCGAGGCGACCGCTCTCTTACGTTCGCGGCTCCGATCGGAGCCGCGAACGTAAGAGAGCGGTTTGCTGATACGTCACCGTAATTCCGAACGCCAGTACTAAGTCGTGCACCCATCCCTACGCAGCCCGGGCGTGGGCGCCGCGCTTGAGGTTAGAATGGGAACATTATGCAATTTCCCCGCTTGGTTCTGGTGCGCCAGAAGTTTCCCGACCGCCGCATCGCGGATGTGGCCGGCGAAGTGCAAAAGCAGTTGGCCGGTTCCGGCTTTGCCGGACGCCTGAAACCCGGAGCGCGCGTCGCCATCGGCGTGGGCAGCCGCGGCATCCATAGCCTCGCCACTATCGTCCGCGGGGTGGTCGAGTACTGGAAAGAGCAGGGGATGCAGCCGTTCCTGTTCCCCGCCATGGGCAGCCATGGCGCGGCATCGGCCCAGGGGCAGGCGGACGTGCTGGCGCATTACGGCATTACCGAGGCCAGCATGGGATGCCCGGTGGTGAGCCAGCTCGAAGTGGTCTCGTTGGGCAAGACCGCCGACGGGATCGAAGCCTTCATGGACAAACTGGCCTACCAGTCCGATGGCGTGATGCTGGTGGGCCGGGTTAAATGGCACACGGATTTCGCGGGCAAGATCGAAAGCGGCCTGTTCAAGATGATGGCCATCGGGCTGGGCAAGTTCGGCGGCGCGCAGCGTTACCATTCCTACGCCTACCGGCTGGGTCTGGAGCACGTCATCCGCAGCGTGGGCCGGCAGGTTCTCAAGTCGGGCAAGATTCTGGGCGGGCTGGCGATCCTGGAGGACGCGAACCACCACACCGGCAAGCTGGATGCCGTGCCGGTGGAAGCCATGGAGCAGCGCGAGGAGGAGAACCTGGCGCTGGTCAAGACGTGGATGGGGAAAATCCCGGTGGACGCCGACATCCTCATCATGGACGAGATCGGCAAGAACATCAGCGGCGCCGGCATGGATACCAAGGTGTGCAACCGCAGCGTGCAATGCGAGTACAACCCGTGGCCGGACACGCCCAAATTCGAGCGTATTTTCGTGCGAAACCTGAGCGAGCTGACCTACAACAGCGGGGTGGGCCTGGGCATGGCGGACGTGGTGACGGACCGGCTGGTGGACCGCATCGACTGGGAACCCACCTGGATCAACTCGCTGACGGCCAACACGCCTTCGGCGATTCGCACGCCGATACACTTCCCGACGGACCGCGAGTGCCTGGAGCGCGTTGTGCCCACGGTGGGCAAGATCGACCTGGACGAAGTCACCTACGTCTGGATTCGCAACACCATGGAACTGGGCCGGCTGGCGGTGAGCGAGAACCTGCGCGGCGCGATCGAAGGGAACCCGCTTGTGGAGATCGAAGCCACCGTGGATTTCGATTTCGACAGCCAGAGCAACCTGATCAGCCCTTTGATGCCGGTAGAAGAGACTGTCGGGACCCATTAAATCCACAAACGGCACGATCCACTTTCTTGTGGTGCCCAAACGTGATAGGATATTCTCCTGTAAGCTTTCTGTAATGGAACGCTCGCTTCGACTATAGGGGGAGAAAATGAAAAGACTGCTTTGGGCTGGCATGTTGGCAACCGCGGTTGCGGCGTGCCTGACCGCCCAAGACATTTCCGCGACGATCGGCGGCACAGTTCTCGATTCGACTGGCGCCGCCGTTCCAAACGCCAAGGTGACGATCACCAATACCGACCGCAACCAGGTGGTGCGTGAGGTCTCGACCGAGGCAGCGGGCACCTACTCGGCACCGCTGCTGCCGATCGGGAACTACTCGGTCAAAGTGGAAGTCAACGGATTCAAGACGGAAACCCGCACGGGGATCGTGCTGAACGTAAACGACAACTTGAAGATCAACATCACGCTCCAGGTGGGGGCGCTGGTCGAAACCGTGGAGGTGAAGGAGCAGGCCGCGGCGGTGGAACTCGGCGCGACGGCCAACGCCAACACCATCGAAGGCACGCAAGTGCGCGAACTGGCTCTGGCCACGCGCAACTACGAACAACTGGTGGGCCTGATGCCGGGGGTCACGGCCAACAGCACCGACGAATTGTATATTGGCAACTCGGCTCCGGCAGGCACGGCGGCTACCCTGCCCTACTCGGTGAACGGAAACCGCAATTCGGGGAACAATTGGACCATTGACGGCGCCGACAACGTGGACCGCGGCAGCAACCTGACGCTGATGATGTTCCCGAGCGTGGACTCGATCGCGGAATTCAAGGTGGAGCGCAGCCTCTACACGGCCGATACGGGCCGGGCGGGCGGCGCGCAGGTCAACGTAGTGACCAAGAGCGGCACCAGCCAGTACCATGGCACGCTGTACGAGTTCGTGCGCAACAACGCCTTCGCGGCCAACAACTGGATCAACAACGCCCAGAAGGTGCTGGTAAACGGCTCGGTGCAGGTGCCGCCGCTGCGCTGGAACGATTTTGGCGGGACCATCGGCGGCCCGGTGCCGATCGGCCATAAGGACAGCCATAAGACCTTCTTCTTCTTCTCGGAAGAGGCGCGGCGCATCATCACCTACACGACGCTCAATCCGACTCTGCCGACGCAGGGGATGCTACAGGGCACATTTTCGCAGCCGGTCTGCCTGGTGTACACGACTTCCTGCCAGTCGTCGGCCACGCAGATTCCGGCCAGCTCGATCAATCCGATTGCGGCCGAGTACATCAAAGACATCTACGACAAGTTTCCGCTTCCGGCGACGAACAGCGTGACGGCCACCACTTCCGAATTCTTCCCGGTGCAAAACCTGTACAACAGCACGCAGGAGATCGCGCGCATCGACCACACCTTCAACGATAAGTTTTCGATATGGGGCAAGTTCGAAAACGACAGCATCCCCACCACCGAACCGGGCGGCCTGTTCACGGGCGCGGCCCTTCCGAACCTGGCCACCACCAACACCAACTCGCCGGGACGGGCTTACGTGGCGCACGCCATTTACAGCATCCGCCCGAACCTGCTCGACGACGCCAGCTTCAACTTCACGCAGAGCGCCATTCATTCGACGCCGGTGGGGGTCTCGAACAAGGCCAACAGTCCCGACATCAACCCGCCGGAGCCCTACGCCAACACGCAAGGCGTGATTCCGACGGTGACGATGACCAGCGGATCGAGCATCGTAGGCTATGGTCCGTACAACGAATTCAACAAGAATTACAACATCTACGACAGCGTCACGTGGATCCGCGGGCGGCACACCATGAAATTCGGTGTCAGCGCCAACCGTTACAACAAGACGGAGAACGCGGCCAGCGACCAGGGGACGTTCGCTTTTTCGAACACGGGCGCACCCAGCGGCACGAATGCCTTCCAGCAGTCGTTCGCCAATTTCCTGCTGGGCAACGTGGCCACTTTCACCCAGCCTTCCGCCGACATCACGCCCAATCTGTGGGCGTGGCAGGATGAGGCCTGGGCGCAGGACGATTTCAAACTCAGCCCGCGGCTGACTCTGTCGTACGGCGTGCGGTGGTCGTTTTTCGGGCAGCCCACGGACAACAACGGGGAACTCTCGAGCTTCGATCCGGCGCTCTACAATCCGGCGGCGGCGCCCAAGATCGATCCGACCTCGGGCAACATCATCGCCGGCAGCGTGACCATGCCGTACACCAACGGCATCATCATCGGCGGGAAGAATTCGCCGTGGGGTTCCAAGATCGCGCCGGACCAGTATAAGAGCTTCGCTCCGCGCCTCGGCGTGGCCTGGGATCCGATGGGCGACGGAAAGACATCGGTACGCGCCGGCTACGGTATGTACTACGATTCGAGCCTGTTCGGGACCTACGAGCAGTCGATCTTCCAGAATCCGCCGTTTGTGGCGAGTGTGACGCTGAGCAACGCGTCGTTCTCCAATGTTTCGGCGGGCACACCTCCGGGAACGGTTTCGACGGAGTATATCCGCGCCACCATGCTTCCCAACCTGATCCCCTACGTGCAGCAATGGAGTATGGACATCCAGCGCCAGTTGCCCATGGACATGGTGCTGGACGTGGGGTACTCGGGTTCCAAGGGAACGCACCTGATCGGCATCGTGGATCTGGACCAGGCGCCTCCGGGCGCGGCGCTGGCGGCCGGCCTGCACGCGGCCAACGGCAACACGATCTTTACGACGGCCGACGATCCGCACATCAACGCGGTGCGGCCCTACCTGGGGTACAACGCCATCAACGCCATCGAATCGGCGTTCGATTCCAACTACAACGCGCTGTTAGTGAACTTCAGGAAGCGGTTTGCCACGGCGGGGTTGATCGGTTTCTCCTACACCTATTCGAAGAACCTCACCGACAACGCCTCCGACCGTTCCAACGCTCCCGAGAGCAGCTACAACTATCACGAGGGCGAATATGGCCCGGCCACGCTCGACCGGAAACAAGTGGCCAATTTCAACTACGTGTACACGATTCCGATCTTTGAGCACAGCCACGGCGCACTGGCTTATGCGCTGAAGGGCTGGGAACTCTCGGGGATTCTGAGCATGTACACGGGATCGCCCTTCACGGTGACGACTTCGAGCGTGGACCCGGCCGGTCTGGGACTGCTGGGCAACAGCGCGTCGAGTTCGCGGCCCGACATGGTGTGCGATCCCAACGCCAACGCACCGCACCTGGCCCCGGGCTTCACCGGAACGGGACAGCCGACATGGTTCAACACCGCCTGCTTCCAACCGGTGGCGCAAGGCGTCATCCGACCCGGCAACGCGGGCCGCGGCACGGTGCGCGGGCCCGGTTTCGGCAACCTGGACGGGGCGCTCATGAAGAATTTCAGCCTCACCGAGCGCTTCAAGCTGCAGCTTCGCGGCGAGGCTCTCAACACCACCAATCACGCCAACCCGAATGGGTTCGGCAGCACCAACATCACCAGCAGTTCGTTCGGCGAGATCAGCACCTACCGCGCCCCGCGGCGGATTCAGATTGCGGCGAAATTGACGTTCTGATGTGATGTGGGGCAGGGGCCGGGCATGCCCGGCCCCTACGGCAGAATCCGGAGGCGGTTCCCGACTTTCCGGAACGCCTCGAGCGCCTGGTCCAGTTGCGCCTTGGTGTGGGTCGCGGTGACGATGGTGCGCACCCGCGCCTTGCCCTTGGGCACCGTGGGGAAGCCGATGCCGGTCGCCAGCACGCCTTCCTCGAACAGCGCGCGAGAGAGTTCGTGGGCCAGCTTGGTTTCGCCCACAATCACCGGGGTGATAGGGGTTTCGCTGTTCCCGGTGTGGAAGCCTTCTGAAGTCAACCCCTGCTTGAAATATTTAGTGTTATCCCAAAGGGCCTGAATGCGTTCCGGCTCCTGTTCCAGAACGTCGAAAGCCGCCAGGCAGGCGGCTGCCACGGCTGGCGGATGGGAGGTCGAGAACAGGAATGGCCGCGCCCGGTGGTACAGGAACTCGATCAGGTCCCGGCTGCCGCAAACGTAGCCGCCGAGCACCCCGATGGCTTTCGAGAGCGTCCCCACCTGCACCTGGACGCGCCCGTGCAATCCGAAATGATCGATGGTGCCGCGCCCGTTGCGGCCCAGCACGCCGGAAGCGTGGGCGTCGTCCACCATCATGATAGCGCCGTGCTTTTCGGCGGCTTCCGCCAGCGAGGGCAGCGCGCCGATATCGCCGTCCATGGAAAAGACGCCGTCCGAGATCAGCAGCTTGCGGCCGGGCGCGGAGTCTAGTTCCGCCAGAATCTTTTCGGCCGCCGCCGCGTCCTTGTGCGGGAAGACGTGAATTCTGGCGCGCGAGAGGCGGCAGCCATCGATGATGCTGGCGTGGTTCAGTTCATCGGAGACGATATGGTCTTCCGGCCCCAGGATGGCCGCGACCGTGCCGGCGTTGGCCGCAAAACCCGACTGGAACACCACGCAGGCCTCGACGTTCTTAAACCCGGCGATGCGTTCTTCCAGTTCCAGGTGCAGGCGCATAGTGCCGGAGATGGTGCGGACCGAGCCCGACCCCACGCCGTACATCCGCACGGCTTCGATGGCTGCCTCCCGCAGCTTGGGATGGGTAGTGAGCCCGAGGTAGTTGTTGGAGGCGAGGTTGACGACCTGTTTGCCGTCGAAGCGCGATTCCGCGGCGCTGGCCGATTGGAGCACGCGCAGGCGCTGGTAGCTGTCTTCCGCCCGCCATTGCTCGAGCTGGTCGTGAAGATAGGAGAGAGGGTTGGCCATGGGTAGATTGTGGCGCAATACCGGCTAAATCCGCCAGTCTGTTTTCAGGCCGTGCCGCTTTCAACAGTTTGCGCATCACTTCGGGTGCGGGATGATGTTCACAACCAGGTACCCGTCATGTTGGACGAGGAAATAAAAGCGCCAATCCTTGTTGACGCGCGCCTGCCAGAGGCCCAGGCTCTCGTCGTACTTCTTGGCGCGGAGCGAGGGGTGGTGGAGATTCTGAACCAACAGCAACGACTGCTTGTCGAAGGCACGTTGGACATGCTGCGGCGCCTGTCACGAAATAACGTGTCCGATCGCCGGCAACCGCTCTCTAACGTTCGCGGCTCTGAAAGCGCATCGGAGCCGGGCCCAGAGGGCACCCCGTTAGAGAGCGGTTGGCACAGTTGTTTCGTGACAGGCGCCTTAGCGTAGCTCCGTTCGAAGTGGGTGGTGCGGCGGAGCTTAATCACGCCGAGCGCTTGGTTCTAGTGCGGTTCAACTTCTTGGCTTCCTTGTGGAGTGAAGCGATGAACTCCTTGTGGGTGGAAAAAGGACCATGGACGCGGCCGGCCTTGACGTCAGCCAGGCCTTCGGCGAGCTGGGCATCGACGATGCGGCGCTGCTCGGGCGTGTACTCGTCGTCCGCGGCCGGGAGCTTCGGGCGGATGCTGATCACGCCGCCGGAGACCCTAAACTCTATCTCTTGGCCGCTCTTAAGGCCGGCCTGCCGGCGTACGGCCGCAGGGACCACAAGCGGTGCTTTGCTCTTGATGGTGACGGTCATGGTAGTCGTACGCTCGACATGTGATTCCGCTTTCAGTGTAGGGCGGCAGGGGCGGGCAGTCAAATACGGGTTGTGCGCTGAATCCGGTCTTTGGGGTGCAAACCCAACTTCTGGCTTCGGTTTCGCACTGGTGAGCCGGGCGGGACTCGAACCCGCGACCCTGTGCTTAAAAGGCACATGCTCTACCACCTGAGCTACCGGCCCTCGATGTTGCGGCGAAACGCG
>Ga0326728_10013267_pt1 | contig 17950 bp, 17 predicted proteins | sample MB3enrmetagenome_FD_207602 | JGI IMG/M metagenome (GOLD analysis project Ga0326728, IMG submission 207602) | Lab enriched peat soil microbial communities from McLean, Ithaca, NY, United States - MB31MN | ecosystem: Environmental > Terrestrial > Soil > Wetlands > Peat | place: USA: New York... | reverse complement strand
TCAGCCGCTCTCCGTTCTTCATGCTGACGATCAATCCCCAGCATGCGGCCTCCCATCCTCTTCAGGCTCATTCTGCGTTAGAAACACATCCCTGCTTCAGGCTCATCCTGCGTTATACAAGACTTCGCCCCTACGAAGTCCGCAACCTTTGTTATCCTGGAGGGTAATCCCCTAAATCTTCACTAGGAGACAATCCAGAACATGGCAGTCAAAGTTGGAATTAACGGTTTCGGACGCATAGGTCGAAATGTGGTCCGCGCAGGTTTACACAATGCAAACGTCGATTTCGTGGCGGTGAATGATATTACCGACACAAAGACGCTCGCTCACCTTCTGAAATATGATTCCGTGCTCGGCACGTTGCACGAGTCCATAACGACCGAAGCGGACGGCATCCGCGTCGGCAACAAACACATCAAAGTTTTTGCGGTGAAAGATCCCGCGGAACTGGATTGGACTTCGGTAGGAGCGCAAGTGGTGGTCGAATCGACGGGCCGATTCACCGAAGCGAAAGACGCCAGCAAGCACCTGCGCGGGACGGTGAAGAAAGTCATCATCTCGGCGCCGGCCAAGAACGAAGACATCACGATCGTGCTGGGCGTGAACGATAACCTGTACGATCCGAAGAAGCACAACGTGATCTCGAATGCTTCGTGCACGACGAACTGCCTGGCGCCGGTGGTCAAGGTGCTCCACGACAAGTTCGGCATTCAGAAGGGATCGATGACCACGATCCACAGCTACACCAACGATCAGAACGTGCTGGATTTTCCGCACAAGGACTTGCGGCGCGCGCGCGCGGCGGCGATCAACATGATCCCGACCACGACGGGCGCGGCCAAAGCGATCGGCTTGGTGATGCCGCAGCTCAAGGGCAAGCTGGATGGTTACTCGATGCGCGTGCCGACGCCTGATGTTTCCGTGGTCGATCTGGTCGCGGTGACCGACAAGGCGACGACAGCGGAAGAAGTGAACGCAGTGCTGAAGGAAGCGGCGGCAGGCGCGCTCAAGGGTATTCTGGCGTATACCGAAGATCCAGTGGTATCGACTGACATGCTCCACAATCCCAACAGCTCGATTGTGGACGGCCAGATGACGAAGGTTCTGGATGGCAACCTTGTGCACGTGCTGTCTTGGTACGACAACGAGTGGGGCTACTCTTGCCGGGTTGTGGATCTTTGCGAGTTTCTGGCAAAGAAAGGACTCTGAGCCAGAAGGCAAAAGACAAAAGGCAAAGTGCAAAAGGCAAAAGGGCAGCCGGTCAGCGCTGCCCTTCGGTCTAGCGCATCGCGCCGATAATGGCGTCGGTGAATTCAGACGTCGACGCTTTGCCGCCTACGTCTCCCGTCAAATGCTCACCTTCGGCGTAGACGCTTTCGATCGCGTTTTGTAAGCGGCGTGAGGCCTCGCGTTCGCCGAGATGGGCAAGCATCAAAACCGCGGATTGCATCAGCGCCGTGGGATTGGCTTTCCCCTGGCCTGCGATATCGGGCGCGGTTCCGTGCACGGCCTCGAAGATGGCGCTGTTTTGCCCGAGATTGGCGCTGGGCACAATGCCTAAGCCGCCCACGAAGCCGGCCGCGAGATCGGAAACAATATCGCCATAAAGATTGGGCAATAGGAGAACATCGAACGTCTCAGGCCGCATGACGAGCTGCATGCAGGCGTTATCGACGATCAGCTCTTCATACTTGATTTCCGAAAACTCCCCCGCGATTTCCCGGCAACATTTGAGGAACAGGCCATCACTCATCTTCATGATGTTGGCCTTGTGGACGGCGGTGACTTTCTTCCTGCCCTCGCGGCGCGCGAATTCAAACGTAGAGCGCGCGATGCGGATGGACGCGGTGCGCGTGATGACCTTCAGGCTCTCGACGACGTCTTTCACCACCTCGTGCTCTAGGCCGGAGTAAAGGTCCTCGGTATTCTCGCGGAAAATCACCATGTCGATGGGTAGATCCTGATAGCGCGTGTGCAAACCCGCGAGCATGCGCACGGGGCGGAAGTTCACGTAAAGATCGAGCTTCTTGCGCAGAGCGACGTTGATGCTGCGATGACCGCTGCCGATGGGCGTGGCTGTGGGGCCTTTCAATCCCACGCGCGTGCGGTGGAGCGAGTCGAAAACCGCTTTGGGCAGCATCTCGCCCGATTGCTCATGCGCGGCAGCGCCGACCTCGACACGTTCCCAAACGATTGCGGCTCCGGTGGCTTCCACGGCTCGCACAGTGGCGTCGGCGACTTCCGGTCCAATGCCGTCGCCAGGGATGAGTGTAATAGGATGAGCCATCAACTCAGTATAGCGGCGGGATGAATTACTTCGTTCCGAGATGCAGAGCAACGGTGCCGCCGGTCATGCAAATAAACTCGACCGCGCGAAAGCCCATGGCGCGCATGCGGGCGGCCAGATCTTCGGCAGACGGGAATTTTTCGATGGATTCGGGCAGATAGCTGTAGGCATCCCGCGAGCCCGAAAGCGCCGCACCGATCCGCGGCAGCACCCGGCGCGAATAGAATCCGTAGAGCTTGCCAAACATCGTATTCCCCGGCTGGGAAAATTCAAGAATCGCGGCCACACCGGACGGTTTCAGGACGCGGTACATCTCCGCAAGGCCCGCTGAATAATCGGCCAAGTTGCGGAAACCGAAGGCCACGGTGACGAGATCGACAGAGTTCTCCGGCAACGGCAAGGCGAGCGCATCGGATTCGAATAACGGACACGGGCGTTTGCGGCGCGCAATTTTCGCCGACGCGGAGAGCAGCATGGGATGGCAGAAATCGCTGCCCATCACGGAGCTCGTGGACCTGGCTTGCAGCGCGAGCAGCAGATCACCCGTGCCGCAACAAAGGTCCAGTGCACGTGCGCCCGGGCGCTCCAGAATGTAGCGCACGCGGTTCACGGTTTGCGCGCGCCACCAACGGTCCAGATTGAGCGAAAGGATGTGGTTGGCGAGATCGTAGCGCGGCGCGATGCGGCCGAACATCGCCCGCACCCAGCGCGAGGCTTCCTGCTCCGTGGAGACGCCCGCGGGCGCAGTACCTTTCATGCGAGCGCGGAGCGGATCGCGGAGAGCACCGCGCCATCATCCACTCCGGAAACAACGGTGACTTCCCCGATCACCTTTGGCAGCACGAAGTGAACTTTTCCCTGGATGGTCTTCTTATCCATGGTGAGGCGGCCAGCCAGGCGCTCGGCGGAGATGTCGCGCAACGAAGGGATGGGACCGTAAGCATCGACCGCATCGAGGATGCTGTTGGCGTCACGATCCGCCACGTATCCCAACGATTTTGCAAGATAGGCAGCGGCGCGCATACCGAAACCAACAGCCTCCCCGTGGAGAAATCGCGCGTAGGCCGTTTCGGCTTCGAGCGCGTGGCCGAACGTGTGGCCGAAATTGAGAATGCGGCGCACACCGGATTCGCGCTCATCGGCGGAAACCACCTCTGCCTTGATGCGCACGGATTCTTCGATAATGCGGTCGACTACCGCCGGTTCCTTGGCGAGCACGGCGTCGCGCTGCTCCGTCAGCAATTGAAATAGAGGCGCGCTGCGGATCACGCCGCACTTGATCACTTCGAACAGGCCTGCGCGATACTCGCGGTCGGGAAGCGTGGCGAGCACTTCGGGATCGATTAACACGGCGAGCGGCTGGTGAAAGCTTCCGATCAGGTTCTTGCCTTCAAGAAGGTTGACACCGGTCTTGCCACCGATGGAAGCGTCGACTTGCGCGAGGAGCGTCGTGGGCACCTGCACCACCGGAATGCCGCGCATGAAGATAGCGGCGAGGAAGCCACCCATGTCGTTGACGATACCGCCGCCGAAAGCGACGACGATGCTGGTGCGGTCCGCGCCGCGCCGCATCATCTCTTCCGCCAGCGTCTCCACGTGCGCCAACCGTTTGCGTTCTTCGCCGCCGGGAAAGAAAAGCACTTCTGGTGCGATACCCGAAAATCCCTGCCCGAATCGCCCCCGGTAGTGCTGCCAAACGTCCGGAGTGGTCACCACAAAGACCTTGCCGGAGCCCTTGGGAATGAACTGCGCGACGCGGGAAAGAATGCCTCGCTCCACCAGCGCGCAGTACTCGCGCTCGGGAGTTTTAACGGTAAATGAGGCCATATCAGAGTTGTACCACGGGCGCGGATCGCATCGAGCTACAATGTCGATGCGGCCTTTATGGATTGGTATTACGCAGAATCGGGGCGGCAAGTAGGTCCGATTAAGGAAGAGGCGCTGGAGGCGCTGGCACGCTCCGGCGTCGTAAATCCGGACACTCTGGTTTGGCGACAGGGGATGTCGAACTGGCAGACGTATCGCACGGTTCGGCCAGAAGTGGGCAGCCCCGCGGAACACGGGTTCCCCGTAGCGACAGCCGCTCCTGAGCCAACCATTCGCTTTTGCGGCGAGTGCGGCCGGCCCTTTGCTCAGAGTGAGCTGATCCCTTTCGGCAATACCTTCGTCTGCGCGGCGTGCAAGGAAACCTTCACGCATAAATTGCGGGAAGGCGTCGCTGGGGCCGGGGCGCTGCGCTATGGAGGATTCTGGATCCGATTCGTCGCGATCTTCATTGATGGCGCGATTCTTTTTACCGTCAGCATGCTGTTGAACATGATTGGCACGGTGCTCTTCGTCCGAGGCGCCGGGTCACGTGTGCCGGGTGTTATGCCGGTTTATTCGGGCGCAATTCTCGCTTATCAGGGAATCATGTTTCTGATCAACCTGATAGTTGCCCTTTCGTACAGCGTTTTCTTTCTCACCCGTTACGGAGCCACCCCCGGGAAGATGGCGCTCCGGCTGAAAGTGGTTACCTCGAGGGGCGGTCCGATTTCGGTGCCGTTGGCGGTCGGGCGCTTTTTCGCGAATTACCTCAGCGGACTGACGTTGGGTATCGGGTACATCATCGCGGGAATCGACGAGCAGAAACGCGCGCTGCATGATCGCATCTGCGACACGCGCGTGATCTACGCTTAGAAGCAGAAGATGCCCGTCCCCTGCGCAAGATGCCAGGCACCTGTTCCGAATTACTTCTTCGTCACCACCAACTGGATGCGGTGTCCGTCCTGCGGTACGGAACTCTTAGTCCGCGCTTTTCCCGCCTTGTTTGCCGGCCCACAAGCAGGGGCAACGGGTGAAGCGTCGCTCGCGGGAGAGGCGGGCTGTTTCTACCATGCGGAAAAGCGCGCCGTCGTAACGTGCCATCAGTGCGGGCGCTTTCTTTGCGCGCTGTGCCGCGTGGAGTTCAAAGGCCAGGACTGGTGCCCCGGTTGTCTTGAATCAAGCAGCCGCAAGCGCAAGCAAGTCGATTTCGAGAACCACCGCGTCCTTTACGACTCGGCCGCCTTAGCCTTCGCGACATTTCCGTTTCTGCTGTTCTTCTGGCCGTCGGTGATCGGTGCGCCGCTCGCCCTGTACGTTTCGATCCGATATTGGAAAGCTCCCACCAGCATCCTGCCGCGCACCAAAGTCCGTTTTCTGCTGGCTATCGTCCTGGCGCTTGGTCAACTGGCGCTGATGGGATTCATCATTTACGCCATTGTGAACGCAAGGCGGCTGGCATGAAGTGGCGAAGCGGACGCCGGTATCGCAGGCTGCCCGGCAGACCGTTCAGCGTGCTCAGCCGGGCCTCGCTTTGGCTGGGGGAAGATCATCTGCTCTCGGTGCAATCGAATCGCTTCTCGGAGGATTACCGGCGATACTACCTCCGCGATATTCAAGCGTTCATTCTCGAGCGCACTGGGCCGGTTAGCCTATGGACTTACTCCATGGGTGCTCTGGCGGCCGGTTTCCTCGCGCCCGGCCTTTTCTTCAATTTTCAAAAAACATTCCTGTGGGTGATGGGCGGCTTGTCTCTCGGGATCACTCTGTACGTGATTGCCCTCGGGCCCACTTGCGCTTGCTACATACAGACAGCGGTGAGCCGCGAAAAGCTCCGCTCTCTGCGATGGATGCGGACCGCGGAAAAAACGTTACACATCGCCCAGCCATACATCGAACAGGCACAGGGTCCGATGACCGCGGAGATCGCTGTTCTGCCCACGGAGTCATCGGAAACCCGGGCGCAAGTTCCCACGCCACCGCCATTGCCCACCCACAAGCAACCCGATAGCGGCTGGGGCTACGCTCTCCTGTTCGTGCTGCTGCTGCTCGACGCCTTGCACAGCTACTTGAGCTTCACCGTCAAAGGCACGGCGATGAATGTGGCGGGCTGGACCTTGCTGATCGCCGAGATGGCCTGCGTCGTCTGGCTCACCGTTCGCTTCCGGCGCTTCGACATTCCCGGGGCGATCCGCGCCCTGGTGTTTGCCGCGTTGATCATCACCGCCGGGCTGACCTACACCGCCAACTTGCTCGCGACGTTTGAGAAACAACGGCAGCATGATTTCACGCCTGCGACGGTTTTTGTCGAAAACTATCCGGGTTATGTTCCCTTGCACGTCACGGCAGCGGCTGCGGACGGCATTATCGCCGCGGCCGGTCTGCTCCTCGTCGTGCGTTACCGGCGGACTTTGCGGCGCCCGCCGCCATTGCCCGCGCCCCAGTGAGGTCCCGCCATTTCCACACTCGCTCTACAACGTTGTTTTCATCATGCGCATCGGGAAGCGGTGTGCCGTTGCCCCAATTGCGCAAAGTATTACTGCCGCGAATGCGTCACCGAGCATGAAGACCGCCTGATCTGCGCCGCGTGCCTGCGAACCTTGACCGCCGCACGCCCGCAGAAACGCGCATTCGGGCGCGCAGCCGGTGTGCTGTGTGCGTTCACCGGACTGCTGCTCGCGTGGCTCTTCTTCTACTACGCAGGGCGTATCCTGATTCTGATTCCCTCCGCCGTGCACGAAGGAACCGAATGGCAGCCGTAAAGGAAAAGGGCGCGACCGAGCTGGTGGAGGAAGCCTTTCACCTGTTGCGCCAGGCGCCGGTAAGCTCACTACTCGCGTACTACGTGGGTGCCCTGCCGTTCCTGTTGGCCGTGCTGTTCTTCTGGACGGACATGGCGCACAGCGGTTTCGCCGCGGCCAATTGCGCACCGGAATCGTTGGGAGTCGCCGTCCTGTATCTCTGGATGTCGTTCTGGCAAGCCGTATTCGCGCATGGGCTGCGTCAACGCTTGCTGGGAAGCCCACCGGCCGCGTGGACCGCGGGACGCATCTGGCGCATCAGTTACCTGCAAGCGTTCGTTCAGAGCAGCAAACTGTTTCTGTTACCCGCGGCGCTCCTGGCCTTACTGCCGCTGGCGCCGGCGTTCGCCTTCTATCAAAACGCGGCCGTCCTTGCATCCGATGCTCCTCGCCTCCGCACGCTCCTTTCGCAGTCCGCCAAGCAAGCCGGTTTTCAGTCGAGACAGAACTGGATGCTGGTTCCCATCCTGCTTCTGTTCGCGCTCTTCGTCTTCTTCAATCTCGCGATCACTCTCTTCCTCATCCCACATCTGGTCAAAATGCTGTTCGGCGTCGAGAGCACATTCACGCGTAGCGGCGTCCATCTGCTCAATTCGACGCTGTTCGCCACCGCGGCCGGTCTCGCTTGGGCCGCGGTCGATCCACTCATCAAGGCGGTTTATGTGCTGAGATGTTTCTACGGTGAATCCGTGACGACGGGCGATGATCTGAAAGCAGCAATTGCAAACTTGCGCCGCGTGGCGACATTGGTCTGCGTTCTGCTGACTGTCTGTGCCTTGATCCCGGCCCAGAGCGCCATACCGCCCAAGGATCTCGATCGGTCCATCGATCAAGTGATCCATCGGCCCGAATACGCCTGGCGCATGCCGCGCGATGCCGCTCCGAAATCCAATCCTTTCGTCGAAAACGTTGTCGATGCTCTGGGCCGCGCCGTGGATCGCCTGGGCGAGTGGATCGCGGACGCTCTCGACTGGCTGCGCGACTTGTTCCGCGAGAAGCCACTACCGGGTGATCCCCACGGCCCGCTCCGGCCCAGCCCAAAACTCCGCTGGCTTCTCTATTCCTTGATTGCCGTGCTTGCAGTTGCCGTGGGAATCCTGCTGCTGCGATTCTGGCGAGGGAAACGGATTGCGAAGCCCGCCACAGCGACGGCCACGCCCGCGGTGGATGTGACCGATGACCGCGTCGATGCCGCCAAGGTTCCCGAAGACCAGTGGCTCGCGCTCGCGCAGGATTTCATCGCGCGTGGCGATCTCCGCCTGGCGGTGCGTGCTTTCTATCTGGCAAGCCTCTCGTACCTGGCGCGTCACTCGCTGGTCAATGTCCAGGCCGCGAAAACCAATCGCCAGTACGAAACAGAGCTGCGCCGCCGAACGCGCGACAAGACCGGCGTCGCCCGCCTGTTCTCCGAAAACGCCCGTGTTTTCGAGCGCGCCTGGTATGGCGACCATGAAGTGAACGTGCAGACCATCGAGAGCTTCCGCGACAATCTGCAAAGGATGAAGGCCTGTGCGGAAAGCTAGCTGGCTCGCCGTCGCGCTCGTCGTGGCCTTTGCATTCGGCCTGGTGCAGTTGTTCCGCTGGCGTTTCGCAGCGGGCGACGTCTACCCCGAATATTCCTCGCTCCGCGCCGATCCCATAGGAACGCAGGCGCTGTTCGAGAGTTTCCACGCGCTCCCCGGCGTTACGGCGCTTCGGAATTATCAGCCGCTCGACAAAATCAAAGCTCGTGGCGCGACGGTCTTCTATCTGGGCTTGAGTGCCAAGTCTTTCGCCGATGCCGACCGCGACGATTTGGAACAACTCGCTACCAGCGGTGCGCGGCTGGTCATCGGCCTGCTCCCGGTCTTGCGTCTGCCCACAGGAACCAAGCCGGGTGGCCGCTGGGAGCTTGGCCGTTGGAACGCCGCTCTGACACTCGCGGAGCCCAAGCCGCACGGTCACGCGAACCTGCTGTACTTCATCGCCACGAAAGATTGGAATGTGGTCCGCTCCGCCTCCGGTCACGCCATTCTGATTGAGCGCGCATTCGGCAAAGGCTCGATTGTATTGGCCGCCGACGCCTATCCGCTCACCAACCAGGCGCTCCTGTTACATCGCGACGCCAACCTCATCAGTTGGTATGCTGGGCCAAACCGGCGCTTGATTTTCGACGAATCTCATTTCGGCGTCACCGAAACCGGCAGCGTCGCCGCGCTCGGCCGCCGCTATCATCTGGAACCGTTCCTGGCTGCCCTTCTGCTGCTTGCGGTTCTGTTCATCTGGAAAAACTCAACGCCGCTCGTGCCGATGCGGCCTGCCGAACAGCCACCCGCGTCTGCGGCGCAATCCTGGGGCATGCCGCACTATTTGTTGCGGCGCGCGGCGCCGCCCTCAGAAGTGATCCACGCGTGTCTGGACGAATGGCGGAAATCGCTGGCACTTGGCCCGCGCTATTCGGAGGACAAACTGCATCGCGTGGAGGAGATCGTGCGTCGGGAGCTCGATCCGGTCAAGGCCTATCAAGCCATCGGCAAAGCGCTGGCAAGGGAGAAATGATGGAAGAACAAACCGAACGGGACGCCGCGCTCGAAAATCTCGCAACCGTGCTTGGCCGCGTCAAAGCCGAGGTGGCCAAAGTCATCATCGGCCAGCACAACGTGATAGAGCAGGCCATCATCGTCATCATCACGGGCCAGCATGCGCTGATCGAAGGTGTGCCGGGCGTCGCCAAAACCCTGCTCACGCGCACTCTGGCGCATGTGCTCGGCTGCGAGTTCGCGCGCATCCAGTTCACTCCGGATCTGATGCCCACCGATATCACCGGCACCAACGTCTTCAATCTCCAGCGCAATGAGTTCACCCTCATCCGCGGACCCGTGTTCACCAGTTTTCTGTTGGCGGATGAGATCAATCGCGCGCCGGCCAAAACCCAGTCGGCGCTGTTACAGGCGATGCAGGAGCGTTCGGTCACCATCGATCGTGAAACCCACGCTCTCTCGCCAAACTTCACCGTCTTCGCTACCCAGAATCCCATCGAGTCCGAAGGAACCTATCCGCTGCCCGAAGCGCAGAAGGACCGCTTCATGCTCAAGATCACGATGCCGTGGCCGGAACGCGATGACGAGCTTGACCTTGCGCGGCGCATGCTCGGCGAAGATTCGCCCGAGGCCGTGCTTGCCCGCGGCGCCGTCCAACCGGTTCTGCAAGCCGAAGAACTCGCCCCGCTGCGCCGGTCGCTCGAGCAGATTATGGTCCGGGAAGAGCTGGTCGCCTATCTTGTCGATGTGATCCGCCGCACACGCACCCACGAAAGTGTGCTCGTCGGTGGCGGACCGCGCGCCACGCAAGCCCTGTTGCTGGCAAGCCGCGCGTACGCCGCGATCTCGGGCCGGGACTTTGTCACGCCCGATGACATCCACACCGTCGCGCTCCCCGTGCTCGGGCACAGGCTGATCTTGCGGCCGGAATTTGAAATCGAAGGCATCAGCGTTGCCGAGGTGATTCAAAAGGTCCTCGCGGAGATCCCAGTCCCGCGATGATGCCACTGCAATGATGGTCCCTCGCACACGATTGCTCATCTCCGAAGCGCTGCTGTTGCTACCCTGCGCGGCAATCGGAGCTCTCGTGCCCGAGTCGGCTGTCACCTGCATTGTGATCGCTGCGCTCTTTGCGGCCGTCGCAGCGGCGGATGCCCTGTTGGCCCGCAGCGCGCTGAGCGCTGTTCGCGTGGAGGCGCCGGAGATCTTGCGCCTGGTCGCCGAGCGTCCCGCGGAAATTCCGTTGAAGTTGACGAACACCGCCCCAGGCGCCAAGCTGTTGCGCCTCGGGCTGCCTCTTCCCGTCGAGATTCACTCCGCGAGTCCAGATCTAAACCTGATCGCCCCGCCCGGCCTTTCGCGCGCCACATGGGCCTGCACACCGTCGCGCCGCGGCCACCACGTACTCGACTCCGTGTATCTCGAAAGCGCTTCTCCGCTCGGCCTGTGGTCGAAACGCGTCCGCCTGCCCATCCGCTCCGAGCTTCGCGTCTACCCCAACCTGCGAAAAGAGAAAATCGAGACGTTGTTTCTCAACCGCGGCAATTTCGGCGTGCACCAGTTCCGCCAGGTCGGCAAGGGCCGCGAGTTCGAGAAACTGCGCGAGTATGTGCCCGGCGATGGTTTCGACGAAATTGATTGGAAAGCCACCGCACGCCGCGCACGGCCCATCACGCGCGTTTTTCAGATCGAGCGCACGCAGGAAGTCTACGCCGTCATCGATACGTCGCGCCTCAGCGCTCGTGGCGCGACGCTTGACCGCTTCGTCTCGGCTGCGCTCGCCTTGGGCCTCGCGGCCGAGCGCCAGGGCGACCTCTTCGGCCTGGTCGCCTTCAGCGACAAGCTGCGCCAGTTCGTCCGCGCCAAGCATGGCAAGCCGCACTACAACGCTTGCCGCGAAGCCCTCTATCATCTCGATGCGGAGAAGGCTTCGCCGGACTTCGCCGAGCTCTGTACGTTCCTGCGCTTGCGCCTCCGACGCCGCGCTCTGCTGATGTTTCTCACTGAGTTGGACGATCCGGTTCTCGCCGAAAGCTTCATTCACAACGTCCGGCTCATCTCGCGCCAGCATCTGGTGCTCGTTAATATGCTGCGCCCACGCGGCGCCACGCCGCTGTTTCATGACCCCAACGTTCACGAAGTCGACGACGTTTACCGCTCGCTCGCCGGCCACCTGCTTTGGCGCAAGCTGCGGGAAACCGAGAAGGTGCTCGGCACCGCCGGCGTCCGCATGTCGCTTCTCGACCCCGCCCGGCTCAGCGCGGAGCTGATCGCCTCTTACCAGAACATCAAAGCGCGGCAGCTTTTATGATTCTCGATCTTCCCCGATTCCTCGCCGCCGAGCGCCCGTATTGGACCGAGCTAGAGGCGGCGCTCGATCGCGTGGAAGGCGAACCTGGCCGCCGGCCCACGCTCGCGGAGATCAAGACTCTGCATTATCTCTACCAGCGGGCCTCCGCGGATCTGGCTAAGTTCGCCACATTTTCCTCCGAGCCGGAAACGCGGCGCTATCTCGAGTCGCTCGTGGCGCGCGCCTACGCGGAAATCCATGAGACCCGCGAAGCTCGCCGCCGCGTGAATGTTTGGCGCTGGCTCGCCCGGGAGCTGCCCCAAACCTTCCGCCGCCACGTACGCGCTTTCTGGCTCGCCGTTGCCATCACACTCGCCGGCGCGGCGTTCGGCGTTCTGGCGCTCCGCATCGATCCCGAAGCCAAATCCGTCATCATGCCCTTCAAAGGGCTCATGGGAAGCCCGTCTGAGCGCGTCGCGCGCGAAGAGCATGCCAAAGTGGACAAGATGCGCGGCGTCAAAACCACATTCGCGGCGGAGCTGATGACGCACAACACCCAGGTCGCGATCACTACCCTCGCGCTCGGCATGACCTGGGGCGTCGGCACGATTCTTGTGCTCTTTTACAACGGAGTGACTCTCGGCGCAGTGTCCGCTGATTATGTCCAGTCGGGCCAATCCAGCTTTCTGATGGGCTGGTTGATGCCTCACGGTGCTGCCGAAATTCCTGCGATCCTTATCGCCAGCCAGGCAGGCCTGATTCTTGCCGGCGCGCTCATCGGCTGGGGAACCAGTGTTTCCCGCGGCGAACGTTTGCGCGCCGTATCGCGAGACGTGCTGACTCTAGTATTAGGAATGGCCCTGCTGTTGGTCTGGGCAGGCATCGTCGAGTCCTTTTTCTCGCAATACCACGAACCGGTGGTTCCCTACGCGCTCAAAATCGCTTTCGGCGCCGTGGAGCTGGTGGCGCTCGCAGTCTACCTCGGCCGTTCCGGAGCCTCTACTCCATGAGCCCCGCGCGCACCAGTTCGCTCACCATCGAGACTCCCGAAGGTGTTTCCTTCACGCTGCTCCTTGCCGGCCCCGTGACGCGGTTCCTGGCCTGGCTGATCGATTTGTTCGCCATTGTCGCGCTCAATACGATCGCGCAAAACGCCCTCCAGATCGCCGGCCTCGTGGGCGCGGAATTCGTCCAGGCCGCGGTCATACTTGAATACTTCGCCCTCTCCACCGGATACAGCATCTGTCTCGAATGGTTATGGCGCGGGCAAACGCTCGGAAAGCGCGTGCTCGGGCTGCGCGTGATGGACGCCCAAGGCCTCCGCCTGGATTTCAGCCAGATCGTGATTCGCAATCTGCTGCGCACCGTCGACATGCTCCCGGCATTCTACCTGGTGGGCGGCGTCGCTACTGTCTTCACACGAAACACACAGCGCCTGGGCGATCTCGCCGCAAATACCATCGTTGTCCGCAGCCCCCGGATCGAACAGCCCGATCTCGATCGCCTTCTCGGCGGTAAATTCAATTCGCTGCTGGATTATCAGCACTTAGCGGCCCGCCTGCGCCAGCGGACCACGCCCGAAGCCGCTGGAATTGCTCTCAATGCCCTACTCCGCCGCGAGGATTTCGATGCCGGTGCCCGCGTGGAACTCTTCGATGAGCTGGCTGGCTATTTTCAGTCCATCGTCGAGTTCCCCGCTGACGCCGTCGAAAACCTCACCGGCGAGCAGTACGTGCGCAACGTTGTAGAAATCCTGTTTCGCTCTCCTAAGTAACCATTTTCAAATCGACAGTATCCTGCTACACTGATCCGTAATATATTCGTAACGTAATCGACATGCAACGGTAATATTCCGCGGTCGATAAGACGGGTGAGGGATGTAGATGTTGAAGCCGCATCAGTGCGTGGCGGCCCTCTTCGCGTTGTTCGTTTCTGTGCAAGCCTCATGGGCCCAGTGGCTTGCCGCCGGCCAGAAATTTCAGGATGAAGGCCGCTACGCTGAAGCCGAGTCCTCCTTCCAGTCTGCCGTCGATCACGCCGAAACGCCAGTAATCAAAGCTAGGGCCATGAACTACTTAGCTGTGGTGAAGCAGATTCGCGGTGACTATCCCGCCGCAGAGGCTCTCTACCGCAGCGCCACCGAAATTTGCGACCAGCACCCGGCGCCACTCGACTTGGCGGCGATCCTTCTCAACCAGGCACGTCTTTGCGTAACCGAGGGCCGGTTCGACGAGGCGGAGAGTCTGTGCCAGAAATCGCTCGAAATTCACCGCTCGAAATTGGGGCCGGACCACCCCAGTGTTGCTGATACGTTGGGCACCCAGGGATGGATTCAGCTCCGCCGCGGCCGCTACCGGGAGGCGGAATCAGCTTACTCGCAGTCGCTCGCGATCCGTGAGAAAGCCAAACCATTTAATGAGTTAGACATGGCCGGGACGCTGAGTGATCTGGGATTGCTCAACTATGCTTTGGGCCACTACACGGATTCGGAGCGATACTACCGGCGCGCGCTGGCAATACGGCAGAAAGCGCACGGCGCGGAACACCCGGATGTTGCCGACACCATGCTCCGGCTCGCCGGGTTGTATGGCGCGGAGCACCAGTTCGGCAAGGCGGAGCACCTGTTGGGAGAAGCCATTCCGATACTGGAGAAGGCGTTTGGGCCAAAACACCCGCGGATTGCTAACGCCTGCAACAACTTCGGCGTGCTCTATTACCACGAGGGCAAGCTAGAAGAAGCCGCACCCCTATTCCAGCGCGCCCTCGAGATATACTCGAGCGCCCTAGGCAAAGACCACTACCAGCTCGCCGCCGTCTTGGGCAATCTGGCGCTGATTCAAACCGACAAGCACGCCTATCCAGAGGCGGAGGGACTCTATTCCCGCGCCTTGACTATTGAAGAGAAGACCTTTGGACCGGATCATCCCGAGGTCGCGGCGATGCTCAATAACCTGGCGCAAATCTATAGTTTAGAGGGCCGCTATGGCGACGCCGAGCAGCTATACATCCGGGCGATCAACATCTGGGAGCAATCGCTTGGCCCGAATCATCCCGATGTCGCTGGCTGCCTGTTGAATTATGCTGCGGTTCTCCGAAAAGTCCATCGCAAGAAGGAAGCAAGCCAGTTGGAAGCTAGAGCCAAACAGGCTCAGGCCGACCACGATCGTGACAACCCTACCACTGCTCTCGTTGACTGGCGCGAATTGCAACGCCGGTAAGCGAATAATCGGCTATTCAAAGTACAATTGATGGAGATGGGGCTTCGATACCCCTTAGGTGCGCGTTTTTGGGCACTTATTGGGGCGACATTTCTAGGGTTTCTGGGCATCGGAACGGTGCTGCCGCTGATCGGGCCACACGTGCGCCACGATCTTGGCGGATCGGACCAAACGGTTGGGCTGGTGATCGGTGTATTCTCGTTCATCGCCTTAGCTAGTCGTCTGATTTCAGGACCTTTAGCCGACCGCCGGGGACGCAAGGCCGTATTCCTCGTTGGTTTGTCCAGTTGTGCCGCTTCCGGGTTTGTTTACCTGCTGCCGATCGGCATTCCTGGGCCATATTTGGGCCGGGTTCTGCAAGGGTTGGGCGAAGCGTGTTTGTATACCGGTGCGGCGGCATGGGTGGTGGAAGTCGCCGGAATTCATCGGAGCGGCGAGGCGCTGGGATACCTCAGCAGCGGAATTTGGGGCGGGATTTCCGTCGGACCGGTAATCGGAACGTGGCTGGGCTCGTTTCAACACGCGGCGCTCGCACAATGCATCGCTGCATTGGCGGCGCTTGTTATCGTTTCGCGGATTCCAGAGGATTACGAGCCCGCGACACACGAGCGGCGACGAGGATGGATTCCAAGGGCGCTTGTGCCCACGGGTATTGCGGTGGGCCTGGTCAACGTACAGTATCCGGTAATCACGGGCTTTCTGATTTTGCACCTGGCGCGATTCGGCCATGCGGGACCGGTGGCTTTCTCCGCCTACGCACTGCTGATTCTGCTATCGCGATTTTTCCTGGGCGGGTTGCCGGACCGCATCGATCCATCGATCACATATTACGGCGGGTTGGCGCTGATGGCGCTTGGCTTGGGCACGTTGGCGATCGGGCCGCCACCGGCAGTCGCCATTGGCGCGGCAGCGATTCTGGGATTTGGGTTCTCATTCCCGTGGTCTTCGACAGTAGCGCCCGTTCTGCGCAAGATTCCCAGCAATGAGCGCGCCTCCGCCGTGGGCGTGCTGAGCGCTTTTGTGGACCTGTTCGTCGGAGTCAGTTCTTTTGTCGCGGGCGGGGTGGCAAAGCATTTCGGATACTCGGCAGCGTTTGTGCTTGCGGCGGTTGCTGTCGGCGGGGCGGCGGTTGCAGGACGATTCCTGTTTACGTCCACGCGGACAGAGGAGACGGTGCCGGAAGCCGAGTGTTTGACGGGCTGAAAGGCCAGTTTAGAGCGTTCTGCCTAAGCGCGAGATCACTTCGAGACAGGCTCGCGTCACATGATACGGGGCTTTCCAAGGCCCGACTTTTTCGGTATCGATTCTGCCATCGTGAAGCAACGCGGTGTACCACTCGCCGTACTGGTGGTCCACGAAACGATCCATCACGAATTGGGCCTCGAGTTCGAACGCTTGCCAGTACTCCGTCTTTCCCGTGTATTGATAGGCGTTGAGGAATGCGACTAACGCCTCGGCCTGCTGCCACCACTCCTTGTCACGATTCGTTGCGGTGCCGAGTGCGGGTCCGGTGCGGTAGACACCGCCATGCTCTTTATCGAAACCGGAGCGCAGGGTATGATCGACCAGCGACAGACTGGCCTGCCGAATCTTGGCATCCTGATTCCGTCCCACGCGCTCGGCGGCTTGCGTGAGTAGCCAACTGGCTTCGAGATCCAGGCCATACTCGCATTCCTTTGAGTCGCCGTCGTGATCGGCGACTTGCCAATCGTCGGTGAAGTAGTACCGGCCGTAGCCGATTTTGGTATCGATGATTTTGTTCGCGAAGATATCGAGCAGTTCGTTGAGACGCGCGCGGACCCGGCTGTCACCGGTGACGTCATAAAGCGTAGCGAACGCCTCAACCAGACCCAGATGCCAGTCGTAGGCCTTGCGGCCAAAGGAGCCAGCGGCATTGGGACCATCCTGGTAGTTTGGGATGAACTTCCAATCGGCGGTGAAGGCGATCTGATAACCGCCGTGCGCGTCGTCGTGAGCGTGACGATCAATCACGTTGAACAGGTCGAGTGCTTCGGCGCGCGCCGTGTCGTCGTGAAACGCGAGTGCGTATTCGGCGAGGCCCTCCATGACATACGACATGGGATTCAACTGCTTGGTTGAGTCAATGATCTTGCCATCCTGAGTGACCAGGAAATAGTAACCGCCATTCTGTTTGTCCCACATGTGCTCGCGGAGAAACTTCAGGCACTCGGCGGCCAGTTGTTGATAAGCGGGATTGGGGTAGCGGCGGTACGCTTCGGCGAAGGACCACATGGCGCGAGAGATCAGCACGACGGACTTGTCCCCCGGCGGAGTCAGTTCGCCTTTTTGGTTCAGTTCTCCGAGCAGACCGCCGTACTGATGATCGGCGGCGTGATCGACCCAGAACTTAAGTACGTTGTGTTGCAGATGATCGCTAAAGGTAGCGGCCCAATCGGTCGCCGATTCCGCTTTGCCTTCGGCGGGTGCGGCGGCAGGCGGCCGAATTAGAACGAGGAAAGCGAAGGAACATCTAACTATCGGATGCAGCACGCGTGCGTTCATGGCACGCATACGATAACGAAGAGCGTTGGGACGCGTCAAGCGAGGGAGTGATCGCCCTGAGCCTCGTCGCTTGGATAATCCTTGGAGGTCAAGACGCTATGACCTCAATTCCCGTCCGTGCGAGCTATCAACCTATTCACAGAAATCGGGAATTGAGGTCTGTCCCTGATTTCTTCTGATTTCCGGCGGCCAGCCAGGTAAGACATCGAAGGGGTTGATCGTCCATGCAAGAAACCTACCTATCCGGTCCCGATTTTCGCATGCTGCTCGGTTCTGCAAAAGGGGAGTGTCGGGAGAACGTCCAGCCGAGGCCGATTCGGTTACGTGTGGCAAGGGAAAACCCCTGCGTCGGTCCACGGGCTTTGGGTCCACGGGCTTTGGGTCTGTCGTTAACAAGTCAAGTTGTCCGGTTTTATTAATACGTGATCTGTCCGCTTTGTGAAACAAAGCGCGCGGCCGTTAGGCCGCCTCCGCTTTGGTTTTGGGTTTGGCTTTTGCCTTTGTCTTCG
>Ga0326728_10013265_pt1 | contig 17952 bp, 12 predicted proteins | sample MB3enrmetagenome_FD_207602 | JGI IMG/M metagenome (GOLD analysis project Ga0326728, IMG submission 207602) | Lab enriched peat soil microbial communities from McLean, Ithaca, NY, United States - MB31MN | ecosystem: Environmental > Terrestrial > Soil > Wetlands > Peat | place: USA: New York... | reverse complement strand
AAGTGGGCCTGGTGCGCCAGGCGGTTTACGATGAGTCGCTCAAGGAAGAGTACCCGCAGAGTATCCGCCTCAGCCTGATCACTCAGCTTACCAGGCGCCAGCGGACTCTACAGGATTTGCGGGCGCTGCTGGACGATTGCGCCCCCAATTTTCTGGAAATGAAGCTGACCCCGGGCTATAAGGGCGACTCCTATCCGGACGGCATCACCAAACTGAATGTGGCGTTGGGGGCATACAAAGGCTCGGATGACGTTGTAGGAGAGGCGATCAAGTCCCTGAAAACGAAATACAACATCCAGGACGCCGATCTCGCCAAGTGAACCTCGAAGCCCCGCGGCAACCGCCCGCGGCGCCACTTAGCGGCCATGCCGTTCCGCAGCACCACCATAAAGTGTTGTTGATCTTGTAACGTAATTGTCATATATTGTACAGACGTAGTGGGAGTTGAATGAACCGCCTCACGAGGCTTTTCCGGCCGGCTGCACACGTGAGCATGCTTCCCGCCGAGCAGGTGCGGCGGCTCTACCCGAAGTTCCGCTGGCGGATTCTCGAATCGACCTTCATCGGCTACGCAACTTTCTACTTTGTACGCAACAACTTGCCGGTGGTGTCGAAGGAGATGGGCCAAGCCCTGGGCTACAGCAAGGGCCAGATCGGCGACATGCTGGCCATGACCGCCATCTCTTACGGCATTGGAAAATTCGTCCTGGGGGCCTGGTCGGACCGCAGCAATCCCCGCTATTTCATGCCCGCCGGGTTGCTGTTGACGGCGCTGTGCAATTTTCTGTTCGGCGCCGCCAGCAGCTATTCCGTGCACCTCACGCTGTGGACCCTGAACGGCGTGGCGCAGGGCATGGGGTGGGCGCCTTGCGGGCGCTCCCTGGGGCATTGGTACAGCGTGCGCGAGCGCGGAACGGTATTCGCCTTCTGGAACCTCGCCGTCAATGCCGGCGGCGGGTTGACGGGCCTCATCGCCGCTTACAGCACCGCGTGGATGGGCTGGCGGTCGGCCTTCTATGTTCCCGGGGTGCTGGCCGTGCTGTGCGCCGTTTACCTGCTCGCCAGGCTCCGCGACACCCCGCAATCCGTCGGTCTTCCGCCCATCGAAGAGTACCGCAACGAATACCCCGAGGAGGGGGGGCGCGACCGCGAAGCGGAGCTGGGCACGCGCGAGCTGGTGGTCACCTACATCCTCCGCAATCGTTACCTCTGGCTGTTCGCGGCCGCGAATTTCTTCGTCTATCTCGCTCGTTACAGCATGCTCGATTGGGGTCCCACGTATCTGAAGGAGGTCAAGCACGCCAGCCTCGAACAGGGTGGATTCAGCACCGCCATCTACGAGTTGGGCGGCATGTTCAGCACCGTCCTGATGGGCTGGTTGTCGGATAAAGCCGGGGGACGCCGGGGCATGATCAGCCTGATTTGCATGGTTCCCGTTTTTCTGGCATTCGGCGGGATTCTGTATGCGCCGCCGGGAATGCTGTGGCTGGATCTGACGCTCTTCGGGATTGTCGGGTTTTTCATATATCCCCCGGTCATGCTGCTGCCGGTCATGGGCCTCGATTTCACTTCCAAGAAGGCTATCGGCACGGCCGCGGGATTCATCGGACTTTTTGGGTATCTGGGCCGCACGGCGCAGGGCAAAGGTATCGGAACCCTGGCTGAGCGCTATGGATGGAATGCCGCCTTCTATGGTATTCTGGCTTCAACGCTGATGGGGATGCTGCTGCTTTCCTGGACCTGGAACCTGAAACCGCGGGCTGCTGGAACGCGGCAGCTCGACGCCGAAGTTGCGGCGACTCCCAAGGGAGGCGCTCGATGATCTTCACCACGGGCAAACAACGCGCGCCAGCGCCGTTGTCACACACCGATAACGGCGTTGTAAACACGCGCACACATTCAACTGAGACAATTCTGAGTTCCTGAGAGGAGAAGGAGAGGTTAGACTATGAACAAATTCTCGAAAATCACGTTGTTGATCGGGTGTTTTCTGATCGCAGGTTTGCTCTACGGGCAGTTCGAGAGCGCCGAGGTTCTGGGGACGGTGCGCGACCCCTCGGGGGCGGGTATCCCCAAAGCCGAGGTCACGCTCACCAACATGGACACGGGGATTCAGGCCAAGACCGCCACTGACGACAATGGCAACTACGATTTCTTCAACGTCAGGGTCGGCCGTTACTCGATTATCGTGGAGCACGCCGGCTTCTCCAAGGCCACGACCACGGACGTGGCGGTCAGCGTAAACGCCCGCCAGAGGGTGGACCTCACGATGCCAGTGGGCGCCGTCACCGAAACCGTCGAGGTGACGGGAGCAGCCGCGCCGCTGGAAACCGATTCGAGCGAACACGGCCAGGTGGTGAGCACCGCAGCAGTCGCGGAACTTCCGCTCAACGGCCGCAATTATGCGGACCTGGCGCTGTTATCCGCGAACACCGTCAAGTCTCCCATCTCGGCCACCTTCTCGGCCACGGGCACGCCGCGGGAAGGCGCTTTCAACGTCAACGGCATGCGCAGCACGTATAACAGTTTTCTGCTGGACGGCTTGGATAACAATGCGTATGGGACCAGCAACCAGGGCTATTCCGCCCAGTTGGTGCAGTTGTCTCCGGACGCGCTCGCCGAATTTAAAGTGATCACCAGCAACTACAGCGCCGAATACGGGCGCGTGGGCGGCGCGGTGGTCAGCGCCGTCATGAAATCCGGAGCCAACAGCTTCCACGGCTCGGCCTACGAGTACCTGCGCAACACGGATCTGAACGCCACCGGCTTCCTGTTCAGTCCCGCGGTCTTCGTGAAGCCCACCTTGCAGCGCAACCAGTTCGGGGCCACCGTCGGCGGACCAATCGTCAGGAACAAGCTGTTCTTCTTCGCGGACTACGAGGGCTACCGGCAGTTGCAGCGTTATCTCAATTTCGATTCCATCCCCGACGCGACGGATCGCCAGGGCATCCTCCCCGTGTCGGTCGTCGACCCGCTGAACGGCGTGGTTTATCCCGCCAACACGCAGATCCCCATCGCGCAGTTGAATCCGTTCGCCGCCACGGTCTTATCCCAGTTGCCGCCGACCAACGGCCCCGGACGCTCCAACAACGACGAGGCGCTGCTGCTGATCCGCGACTACGGCGACAAATTCGACGCCAAGCTGGACGGCCAGATCAACGATCGCATGACGGCGTTCCTGCGTTTCAGCCAGCGCAAGGACTTGCAGTATTTCGCGCCCGACCTCACCGGGCCGTCCGGCGGGGACGGCAACGGTTACATTCACGTCATCGATCAGAACGCTTCGCTGGGCTACACGTGGACCGTTACGCCGACATCTCTCTTCCAGTTCCGCCTGGGTTTCTCCCATTTGCTGGGCGGCAAGACGCCGCCGTATGTGGGCGGCCCGAGCATGAACGCTCTCTACGGCGGCTTTCAAGGCCTGCCGACCACACCCAATCTGACCGGCGGACTCGACACCCAGACCATCACCGGACTTACTGCCATGGGCCGCCAGACCAGCAATCCGCAGTTCCAGAATCCCACTTCCTGGGATCCGGAGCTCAATTATTCGAAGACCGTGGGCCGGCATTCGATCAAAGTGGGCTACCAGTTCCTGCTGGTCCATACCGAGATTCTGGACACCAATCCGCTGTATGGCCAGGACACGTACAGTGGGGCATTCAGCAAGCCCACCTGCGCGATACTGGGCCAGCCTTCCACCTGCACGATCACCAGCGATTCCACCAGCTACAGCCTCGCGGATTTCATGTTCGGCACTCCCAACCAGATCAACCTGGGGAGCTATGCGGTCGTCAATCTGCGGCAATACGTGCACTCGATGTATTTTCAGGACGACTTCCGGGTGAGCAGAAAGCTCACGCTGAACGTGGGGCTGCGGTATGAGTTCGCGTCCCCGCTCTATGAGCGGGATAACAATTACTCGAATTTCGACCCCACCACCAACTCGATGGACAAAGCCACCGGTGGAAGCCTGTTTAACCGGGGCCTGGTCCACCCCGACTACAAGGACTATGGGCCGAGGATCGGACTGGCATACAGCATCGACCCCAAGACGGTGATCCGCGGCGGATATGGGATCAGCTACGATTTCTTCAACCGCGTGGGAAGCGCCCAGGAGGGGATCAATGCTCCTCAGGCGCTGTTCGGCGTTCTCAGCCAGACGATGCCCGCAGGCGGCCCGCCGCCGGCGACCTTCCTCACCACCTTGAACAGCTTCACCACCAACATCGCCAGCCCGGCGGCGTTCAATCCGGTGAATTCCAACGTCGTCTACACGCCGCCGGACAGCAAATGGCCGTACATACAAAACTGGATGTTCTCGGTGCAGCGGCAACTCCCCAAGAGCACGGTACTCGAGCTGGCCTATAACGGAAACCACAGTTCGCGGCTTCCCATCATTGCCGATTACAATGAGGCGGCTCCGTACAACCCGAACGCTCCCTTGGCTTACACGGCCCGCGTGCCGATACCGACTTTCGGGCCGATTACGTGGCTCGACCCGGCGGGCATCAATCACTACGATGGCCTCTCCGCCCGCGTGGAGCACGATTTCTCGAAAGGCCTGTACGTCCTGAACTCGTTCACGTGGGGGAAAGCCATGGGCGATTCCGAGCAGGCGCTGGAGTATTTCGCAGGCTACTACCAGGCCAATCCGCAAAACATTCACGACCTGGCCGCGGAAAAAGGCCTTTCCAGCTTTGACGTGAAGTTGAATAATGTCACCAGTGTGGTCTACCAGCTCCCCTTCGGCAAGGGCCGCCAATACGGCTCCCACATGAATGCCGTAGAAGATGCGTTTCTGGGCGGATGGGAGATCAACAGCATCAACACCGCTCACACCGGCCAGCCGCTGGACGTGACCTACAGTGCGACCGGGAACAACATAGTCAGCTCCCTTTCCAACGATTATCGCGGCGAGCCGTTCGTGCGCCCCAACGTGACCGGCAGCTACACCAGCCAGAGCCGCTCGGCCATGCTGAACACTTATTTCGCCGGGTACACATTCTCCACGCCGCCCGCCAACGCGCCGTTCGGGGATCTCGGCCGGAATTCGTTCCGTGCTCCCAACTTCGATCAGTGGGATTTTTCAACCGACAAGAGCTTCCAGGTCTGCGAATGCGCCCGGCTGCAGTTCCGGGCGGAGTTCTTCAACATTCTGAACCACACGAATTTCGGGATACCGAACACATCCATAAGCAGTGCCGCCTTCGGCACCATCCGCACCACCTTCCCGTCGCGACAGGTGCAGTTCGCGCTGAAGCTGCTGTTCTGACAATCCGCTAACCGGGGGGCCCTCCGGGTCCCCTGGTACTCTGAATTCATGAACCGGGCCGAGATGTACGAGCGCCTCCGCGCGCACGCGGGGCCGTGGGATATGATTGTCGTGGGCGGGGGCGCCACGGGCGTGGGTGTGGCCATCGACGGCGCCACCCGCGGTTACGACGTGCTGCTGCTGGAGCAGAGCGACTTCGGCAAAGGCACCTCCAGCCGCAGCACCAAGCTGGTGCATGGCGGCGTACGTTACCTGGAACAAGGCAACGTCTCGCTGGTCATGGAAGCCCTGAAAGAGCGCGGCCTGCTTCTTCAGAACGCGCCGCACCTGGTCCGCAACCTGGGCTTCGTGGTGCCCAACTACGACTGGTGGGAAGCTCCGTTCTATGGGATCGGTCTCAAGCTATACAACCTGCTGGCCGGCAAGTACGGCTTCGGGGCCTCGCGCATCCTTTCCAAGGAAGAGACCCTGGAACGGCTGCCGACCCTCAACACCGAAGGACTGCGCGGCGGAGTGATCTACTTCGATGGCCAGTTCGACGACTCCCGCTTGCTCATCAACCTGGTCACTACCGCTTATGAGCAGGGCGCGGTGCTGCTGAATTACGCGCCGGTCACCGAAGTGACCAGGGATGCCGAGGGCTTCGTCGATGGAGTCACAGTTCGGGACCTCGAAACCGGCGAGGAGTTTCACGCGCAGGGGAAGGTGGTCGTGAATGCCACCGGTCCCTTCTGCGACGACTTGCGCCGCAAGGCCGACGCCTCCGTCCAACCCATGATCGCTCCCAGCCAGGGAATCCACCTGGTGTTCGATGGATCGTTCCTGGCCGGCGACAGCGCCATCATGGTCCCCCATACCAGCGATGGGCGGGTGATGTTCGCGATACCCTGGCATGGCCATACGCTGGTGGGCACCACCGACACTCCCATTCCAGCGGCCACGCTCGAACCCGTCGCCCTGGAACAGGAGATTGAATTCATCCTCGGCACCGCGTCGCTTTATCTCGCCAGGAAGCCGGTCCGCGGCGATGTTCTCAGTGTCTTCGCGGGAATTCGCCCGCTGGTGCGGTCGGGCGATTCCGGCAATACGGCGACTCTCTCGCGCGATCACACTATCCGCATCGAAAACAGCGGGTTAGTGACCATTTGCGGCGGCAAGTGGACCACCTATCGCCACATGGCGGAAGACTGCGTCAACCAGGCGGCCACGCTGGCGCGCTTGCCGGAGAAGCCGTGCGTCACGGGCCATCTCAACGTGCACGGCTTCCACCCGGGTTCCGATAAGTTCGGCCACTTGAGCGTGTACGGGTCCGACGCTCCGGCGGTGCAGTCGCTGATGGCGGCGGACCCGGACCTCTCTCGACCACTGCACACGGCGCTGCCCTACATCGGCGCGGAAGTTGTCTGGGCGGCGCGTCACGAAATGGCGCGTACCCTGGAAGATGTGCTGGCGCGCCGGACACGGGCTTTATTCCTGAACGCCAGGGCCGCCATGGCGATGGCTCCTGCGGTGGCTCACCTGTGCGCGCGCGAGCTCGAATGCAGCAGCGAGTGGGAGGCCGAACAGATCCGGTCGTTCAGCGAGACGGCCCGCAACTATCTGCCATGAATCGAACAACCTGCTTACTCCTGATCGCCGTCGCAGCATCTTGTGGCCGCGCCGGAAAAGACAAGACCATCGAGATCGCGCTCGTCACCAAAGCGCTGGACAGCGAGTGGTGGCAGCGCGTTAAGTCCGGCGCCGAAGAGGCCGCGCGCGCCACTCCGGGCGTGAAGCTTGCCGTGCTGGCGCCCGAGCGCGAGGTCAATATCGATCAGCAGGTGGGAATCCTGGAGGACCTGATCACGCGAGGCGTCTCGGCGCTGGCGGTGGCGCCCGCGGGAGTGTCCGAGATCCTGCCGGTGCTCGACAAGGCGAAGGCCGCGGGTATTCCGGTGCTGATCGTCGACACCGACGTGAATTGGCCGGCCAAGCTGAGCTACATCGGCGCCGATAACCGGCTGGGAGGTCGAATTGCCGGCGAGTACATCGTAAAACTGCTGGGGGGCAAGGGCAAGGTTGCAGTGATTCGCGGAATTCTGGGCATCGCCACGCACGAGGAGCGCCTGGCGGGCTTTCGCGAGGCGATTGCACGCGCGCCGGGAATCGAGTGTGTGGCCGTGCAGCCCGCCAATAGCGAGCGCGCGCTGGGCATGACGGTGATGGAGAACCTGCTGACCGCGCACCCGGATTTGAAAGCCGTCTTCGCGACCAATGACCAAATGGGGCTCGGTGCGGTGGAGGCCATCGCCGCCCACAACCTCACCGGAAAGATCGAGGTAGTGGGGTTCGACGCCACCTGGGAGGCCGTCCGCGCGGTGGTGGCGGGCCGCCTCGCGGGCGACATGGCCGGTCTTCCCGAAGTGATGGGCCGGAAGGCGGTGGAAGAAGCCATCCGAGCCGCCAAGGGCCAGCCGGTGGATAAGCAGGCCGTCATCACCCCGGTCCTGGTGACCAAAGAAAACGCCAGCCAGTTTTTGCAGTGAAGCCCTTACGGGCCGGGTTGACTTCCGGGAGCATGCAATGGCGCTACTGGGGCGCCGAAGTGAACCGTGGCACCGGGTAGGTGGTTTGCTGCGCCGCATTACCGTCCACCATCGAGGACGCATCTGGGTCCAGGTTGGGCGCTAGATAACCGGCGATGTTCAGCAACTCCGGCGTCGCGCCGGAGCCGAAAACGACCCACACCGGAAAATTAAAGTTCTCCGGCACGGCCGTGTTGGTGTTGACAATCTCCCAAACCGCAGTGGCGGAGCCGTTCACCACCGGGACTCGGGCATAACTGTAGACTGCCGGGGTGCCATCCCAGGCGTGGGAACCGATGGCCGTGGCAGACGGAATGGTTCCGTTACCATCGGCAGCAGTTCCGCTGGTTACCAACTGGGCAAACGAGGTGGTCGAGTTGCCGGGAGGCGGAGTGACCAGGTTGGCGACGTTGGTGGTCGCCACATAGATGCTGACGCCGGCCGGAACGTCGGTAAACTCGGCCTTCAAACGGGTACCGAAATCGGCCAGACCGGCGACGGAGTTGTTACTTGTTCCCGTGATCCCCGGGAAGATGAAGTCGGATTCAGAATTGTAGATTACGCCCGGTATGTTCTGGCCTGGGTTGGGGGAACTCGACTGTCCGTTGGTCGAAGTGGTGGGAGCCACACGTGTCTTAAATGCGGTGCCGAAGTTTTCGCTGAACCGCAAAATCCCGTACGCGCAAGACTGATCCGCCTTGCACCCGCTGAAATTGGAAGCCGTGAGAACCGCCGAGTCGTCCGGAGTCCGGACCTGGAAGGTGAGACCCGACTGCACGAAGCCGACGGTCAGGAGCGGTTGGCTAACCGGTACCGAGGTGGAACCGCTGATGGAAATCGACGCAGACACCTGACTCATGCCACCTGAAACCGCAATGGCATTGGCGTTGATGCGAATGTTCGTCATGCGGAATACGCGCGCCACATTCGCGACTGCCGGGGGCATGATCGGAATGCCGTAGAACGTAACCTGGTTGGCAGGCCCGGGGCCGCCCCAGACTCCCGCGAACACGTTGGCGCCGGGGACCGCGCTGCCGGCCGAACCGGACATCACGAAATCGCCATTGCTGAGCTGTTGAGCATACTCATGGCAGCCGCCCGGGCCGGGGCCCGCGCCGATAGTCGAAGAGGGGACGCTGCCGACGCCGCAGAGCGTCTGGGGCGCGCCTGGTCCCCAACCCGGAACCGGTACACCGCCCATCGTCAGACCGGAACCCGGCTCATCGATCAGCAACAATGCCTCGGAAGTGTAGGGGGACGTGTCCACGCTGGCGCTGTAGCCCAGCAGCCGGCTGGTCACATCGGCGCCGAAACTGACCGTGAAGTTGGCTGTTGGAAGCTGAGAACCGACAACCGGAGTCGGGCCACCCGTGCAAACGAGCACGATGTCGCCAACGAACTCTGTCAAGCCCTCAGCACGCATCGTGGGAGGGACAGCCACGCTAGCTGTGCACAGAAACGGGCCTGGGGAGGCGCCATAAATCGCCACTTGCGCGTTGGCCAACCCCGCGAACAGGGCAAGCACAGCCAGCGCAGTAATGAATCTGTGAGAAATCGCAACGCGAAACAGGCCGGTAACAGAGGCAGGGAACATACCTCCTCCTTATTCCAACTGCATTGAGTTTGTATTATTTCAGTGGCCAATTCAAGCTTTTTTTGGGGATTCAGGATCTGAAATTACTGTATTGTTGGGTCTCTCCACAAATCGGTGGCGCTGGTTTACTTCACCACCACGTTCACCAACTTATCCGGCACGGTGATCATTTTGAGCACCTGCTTGCCGGCCAGGAACGGCTGCACCTTTTCGTCGGCGATGGCGAGCGATTCCAGATCTTCCTTCGGCGTCCCGAAGGGGACGTGAATGCGGCCCCGCAGCTTGCCGTTTACCTGCACCACGATTTCGGCCAGGTCCTCTTTGGCAAGCTCGGGATCGAACGCCGGCCAGGACTGGCGGAAGACCGCCCCATCATTCCCCAACTCTTCCCAGATCTCCTGCGAGAGGTAAGGCGCGAACGGCGCCAGCATCAGGGCCAGCTTCTCCAGGATGTCCGCCATGGGCGCGGCTGAAATGTCGGGCTCCTCGGCGTAGAGGATGTTGACCAGCTCCATGATGAAAGCGATGCAGGTGTTGAAGTGCCAGCGGGTCTCGAAGTCTTCCGTGATCTTCTTGAGAGTCTGGTGCAGCTTGCGCAGGACCTTCCTGTCGGTCGCGGTTGGCAGGCCACGAACTGCGATGGCCTGCCCCACTTTGTCCACGTTTCGGGTGGCGAAGCGGTAGACGCGGCCCAGGAAGCGATAAAGGCCCTCGGCGCCTTCGGCGCGCCAATCGACCTCTTTTTCCGGAGGCGCGGCGAACAGGACGAACATGCGCGTGGTGTCGGTGCCGAATTTCTCAGCCAGCAGGTCCGCGCCCACCACGTTGCCTTTGGATTTCGACATCTTGGCGCCTTCGGCGATCACCATGCCTTGCGTGAACAGGCGCCGGGCGGGTTCGCTGTTCCGGATCAGCCCGATATCGCGCATCATCTTGGTGAAGAAACGCGAGTAAATCAGGTGCAGGATGGCGTGCTCCACGCCGCCGATGTACTGGTCGATTTCAAACCAATACGCGATCCTGGCGGGGTCGAACGGCATGGCGCTGTTGTGGGCATCGCAGTAGCGGTAGAAATACCAGGACGAATCGATGAAGGTGTCCATGGTATCGGTCTCGCGCCGGGCCGCTGCGCCGCACTGGGGACACGCGACGTCGACGAACTCGGGCACGTTTTCGAGCGGCGAACGGCCCGCGCCGGTGATCTCGACGCGGTCCGGCAGGAGCACGGGAAGCTGGCCTTCCGGGACCGGCACGACGCCGCACGCGGGGCAGTGAATCACCGGAATGGGAGTGCCCCAGTAGCGCTGGCGCGAGATGCCCCAATCCTTGATGCGGTAAGTGACGGCGGCCTGGCCGAAACCGTGCCGCTCGGCGTGGGCGCTCATTCGGCGGCGCGCTTCCTCGCTGGCGAGGCCGGACCACTCACCGGAGTTTTCGACAATGCCATCTTCGACGAAGGCCTGCGTCATGCCGGGTTCCACGGCGAGAGCGCCATCCACCGGACGAATCACGGGGCGGATGAGGATGCCGTACTTGCGGCAAAATTCGAAATCGCGCTCGTCGTGCGCGGGCACGGCCATGATGGCGCCGGTGCCGTAGCCCATGAGCACGAAATTGCCGATCCACACGGGGACCTGCTCGCCGCTGTACGGGTTGATAGCGTAGCGGCCGGTGAAGAAACCTTCCTTTTCTATATCGCCGGGGTCGCGGCCGGCGCGCGCGTCCACCATGGCCTTAGCGCGGGCCTGGCCTTGGGCGTCGAGCAGCGTCTCGTTGAGCGGGTGCTCGGGCGCGAGGATCACGCAGGTGGCCCCGTAGATGGTGTCCACGCGCGTGGTGAAAACGCGGATAGGCTCGCCGGTGGAGGCCAGTTTGAAATCGGCCTCCGCGCCCTCGGAGCGCCCGATCCAGTTGCGCTGCATGGTAAGGACGCGCTCGGGCCAGCCGCCTTCCAGTTGGGCCATATCGTCGAGAAGCTGGTCGGCGTAATTGGTGATCCTGAGAAACCACTGGTCGAGCGAGCGCTGCTCGACGGGGGTCTCTTCATGCCGCCAGCAGCAGCCCTCCACCACCTGCTCATTGGCCAGCACCGTGGCGCACTGGGGACACCAGTTGACCAGCGCTTTTTTGCGGTAGGCCAGGCCGCGCTCCAGCATTTTGAGGAAGAACCACTGGTTCCAGCGATAGTATTCGGGCTCGCAGGTGGAGACTTCGCGATCCCAATCGTAGCTGAAGGCGAAGCGGCGATGGGTCTTCTTCATGGCCGCGATGTTTTCGAGCGTCCACTCGCGCGGAGGCCGCTGATTGGCGATAGCGGCGTTTTCCGCGGGAAGGCCGAACGCGTCCCAGCCCATGGGATGCAGCACGTTGAAGCCGCGCATCCATTTGTAGCGGGCCAGCGCGTCGCCGATGGAGTAGTTGCGGATGTGGCCGATGTGCAGCGTGCCGCTGGGGTAGGGCAGCATCTCGAGCACGTAGAATTTCGGCTTGGCGGAGTTTTCCTCGGCCTTGTAGAAATCGGCGTTTTCCCAACGCGCGTGCCACTTCAGTTCGATCCGGTTATGGTCGTAGGGCTTTTCGGGCATAGTGCGGGTTAGATTTCCATCCTACCAGCACCAGCGACTTCACGCTTCCGTAGCGCCGGCGGTCTTTGCCGCCGGTGGGGTTGTCCAGACCGGGAAGAACACCGGCGACAAGATCGCCGGCGCTACGGGCGCACCAGCGACTTCAACGTGTCGAGGTTGCGCCGGTCGTCACCCGGCTGGTCGATGGGCGTTTCCAGGATGAACGGCTTCCGGCGCAGCTTGGGATGCTTCAAAATGCGGCGGAACGCGGCCAGCGGGATGTGACCTTCGCCGATGTTGGCGTGGCGATCGACGCGCGAGCCGAGGGGAGTTTTGGAATCGTTGACGTGAAACACGCGCACGTTCGCCAGGCCGAGCAGGACTTCGGCGCTGCGCACAGTGGCGCGGAGGCCGGCAGGCGTCGAGATGTCGAAGCCGGCGGCCAGCAGATGGCAGGTGTCCAGGCAATAGCCGATGGGGAGACCGGTGAGGCCGGCGGCCCGTTCGCGGATGGACGCCAGCTCCTCGAAACGGCTGCCCAGGTGGGAGCCGGCGCCGGCGGTGTTTTCGAGCAGCACGGTGAGGCCAGTGGCGCGGAAGCCGGCGGCGGCGTCGCGCAGCGCGGCGACCAAATCCGCGATGCCTTCCTCCACCGAGCGGCCTCTATGACTGCCGGGGTGGAGGACCAGGTACTCGGCGCCGATAGCGCCGGCGCGCTCCAATTCCCCACGGAACGCGGCGATGGATTTGGCGCGGATCACGGGGTCGGCGGAAGCCAGGTTGACCAGGTAGCTGACGTGGATCACCAGCGGGTTGAGGTCGAACCGGCGGCGCGCGGCCTGGAGAAGCTTGATTTGGCCGGGGTCGGGCGCCCGGGCGCGCCACATGCGGGGGCTGGAGGAGAAGATCTGGAAGGTGTTAGCGCCCAGCTCCGCCGCATGGACCGCGGCGTTTTCCAGAGATGCGGCGGTCGAGGTGTGGATGCCCAGTCGCAGAAATACATCCTATCAGATCAAAACGCTTGACAACCTCCAAATCAAATGTATAATACAATTGTTTGATTCAATTAATCGAATGACCGAAACAAAGCAAAGGATCTTGGATACGGCGGAACGGTTGTTCGGCGATCAGGGATATGCCGCCACGTCGCTGCGGCACATCATCGCGGAAGCCGGGGTCAATCTGGCGGCCATCCATTACCACTATGGGTCCAAGGAAGAGCTGCTGGATGAAGTGGTTATGCGGAAAGCAGGACCCGTGAATGCAGAGCGGCTGGCGCTATTGGACCGGTATGAAGCGGAAGCCGGGGCGGGGCCGCTGGCTGTGGAAAAGGTGCTGGAGGCGTTTCTCGCGCCGGTCTTCTCGGTGGCGGATCGCAGTCCGCAGTTCGTGAGGCTGATGGGGCGGATGTATGGCGAGGGGCTTATGCCCATGATCGTGGAAAGGCATTTTCAGCCCACGGTGACGCGTTTCACGGAGGCGTTTCGGCGGGCTTTGCCGGACCTGCCGAACGAGGAGATGCTCTGGCGAATCCACTTCATGATTGGGAGCATGGCGCATGCGCTGTTCGGGCCACCGAACGCCTCGGTGGATGCCCAGGGTGTGGTTCAGCGGCTGGTGACGTTTTTGGGAGCTGGATTCCGGGCGCCGGTTTCGCAAGCGGCGGGAAGCGAGGAAAAGTAGATGAGACTGGCGTGGATACTGTTCGCGGCGCAGGTGGCCTCGGCGGCGGGGCCGATCCAGTTGAGCTTGAAGCGGGCCGTGGAGGTGGCCGTTTCGCCCGAGGGCAATACCAGCATCCAGCTTTCGGGAGAGGCGCTGAAGCAGGCGCAAGGGAAGTCCGCGGAGGCGCGCGCGGCGCTGCTGCCGGATTTGGAAGCATCGGTGACGGAACGAAGCCAGACGGAAAGCCTGGCGGCCATGGGGATCAAGCTGGTGGTGCCCATTCCGAACTTCCAGTTCCCCACCTTCGTCGGCCCTTTCACCACCATGGACGCCCGCGCCACGGTTACCCAGAACGTTTTCGACTTCAGCTCCATCCGGCGGTTCCAGGCGTCGAAAGTGGGGGTTTCGGCGGCCAAGTCCGACGTCGATAGCACCGAAGAGCAAGTGGCGGCGCAGGTGGCGCGGGCGTACCTGGCGGCGGTCCGCGCGGATGCCGACGTGGAAAGCGCGCAGTCCGACGTGACGCTGGCCGAGGCGCTGCTGAAGCAGGCGGAGAACCAGAAGGCGGCGGGCACGGGAACCGGCATCGAGATCACACGCGCAAAAGTGCAGCTTGCCAACGACCGCCAGCGGCTGCTGGTGGCCGGAAACCAGCGGACCAGCGCGCGCCTGCAATTGATGCGCGTGATGGGGCTGCGCCTGGATACCGAGTTGGAGTTGACCGACAAGCTGGCATACATACCGGTGGACGCCGTCACCATCGAGCAGGCCAAGGCGCAGGCGCTGAAGGAGCGGCCGGATCTGAAGGCGCAGCAGGAACGGGAAGCCAACGCGCGCATGGCGGCCAGCGCCACCAAAATGGAGCGGCTGCCATCGCTCGCGGCGTTCGGCGATTACGGATCGATCGGCACGGGCTTCGACAGCGCGCTGCCCACACGCACGTATGGGATCTCACTGCGGGTGCCGGTATTCGACGGCGGCCGGCGCGACGCGCGGCGGGCGGAATCGGCGTCGCAGTACCGCTCCGAGAAAGTGCGGACCAACGATTTGAAGGAGCAGATCGAGCTGGATGTGCGGCTGGCGCTGGACGGGTTGGAATCGGCGGAGGAGCAGGTGAAAGTGGCGAAGGAAGGGCTGGAGCTGGCCGAGAACGAGCTGACGCAGGCGCGGCGGCGGAACGACGCGGGAGTGGCCATCGGCGTGGAAGTGACGGACGCGCAGACGCGCCTTGAGCGCGCGCGCGATAACCAGACGGAGGCGCTGTACAACTACAACGTGGCGCGGATCGATCTGGCGCAGGCGACGGGTAAAGTCAGGAGCATGGTGCAGTGATGAAGCGAATCATTGTGGTTCTCATAGTGCTGGGAGCGGCAGGAGTGGCGGGGATGTACCTGTACCGCGGGATGGGGCGCAGCGAGACGGGCCGCATCGTGGTTTCCGGAAACATCGAGCTGACGGAAGTGAACATCGCCTTCAAAACCGCCGGGCGGCTGATCGAGCGCAACGTGGATGAAGGCGACGGCGTCAAGAAGGCCCAGATCGTCGCGCGGCTCGACCGCGATCAATTGATGGCGGAGCGCGAGCGTGAGGCTGCGGGGCTGGAATCGGCGGAGACGCAACTGGCGCAGTCGGAGACGTCGCTCGAGTGGGAAAAGGCCAACCTGGCGGCCGACATCGAACAGCGGCAGGCCGACCTGGCGTCCAACGAGGCGCGGCTGGCGGAACTGAAGAACGGCTCGCGGCCGCAGGAAAAGCTGGACGCGCGGGCGGCGGTGGACTCGGCGCAATCGGAGCTCGACCGCTCCAAAAAGGATTGGGACCGCGCCCAGACGCTGTACAAGGACGACGACATTTCCACGGCGCAGTTCGACCAATACCGCAACCGCTGGGAGAGCGCCGAGGCCGCGCTGAAATCGATGACCGAGCGCGAAGCGCTGGTGCTGGCCGGGCCGCGCGTGGAGGTGATTCGAGCGCAGGAGGGGCAGGTGGAGCGGGCGCGCGCCGCGCTGAAGATGGCGGAAGCGAACGCGCTCGAAATGAAGCGGCGCGAACAGGACCTGGCCACGCGGCGGGCGGAGATTGCGCGCGCCAGGGCGAGCCTGGCGCTGATCGATTCCGAGCTTGCCGACACCATCGCCATCTCGCCGGTGGATGGCGTGGTGCTGGTGAAGGCGGCGGACGTGGGCGAGGTGCTGGCGCCGGGAACCACGGTGGTGACGGTGGGGGACATCGACCATCCCTGGCTGCGCGGCTACGTCAATGAGACCGACCTGGGGAAGGTGAAGCTGGGCGCAGCGGCCAAGGTGACCACGGATTCGTACCCGGGGAAGGTTTATCCAGGGCGCGTGACGTTCATCTCCTCGGAGGCGGAGTTCACGCCCAAGCAGATCCAGACCGAGCAGGAGCGCGTGAAGCTGGTCTACCGCATCAAAATCGAGATGGATAATCCGCGGCGCGAGCTGAAGTCGAACATGCCGGCGGACGCGGAGATCGTTCTGGACTAAGGGATGGAGCCGATCATCGAGACGCGCGACCTGACCCGGCGCTTCGGCGCGCTGACGGCCGTGGACCGGCTCAACCTGACCGTGGCGGAGGGCGAGATTTTCGGGCTGGTGGGGCCGGACGGAGCGGGGAAGACCACCACTCTGCGCATGCTCTGCGGGCTGATCGACCCGACCGAAGGCAGCGCGCGCGTGGCGGGCCACGATGTGGTGAGGGAATCGCGCGCGGTCAAGGACCAGATCGGATACATGGCGCAGCGTTTCGGACTGTACGGGGACCTGACCGTGCAGGAGAACATGAATTTCTACGCGGACCTGTTCGGGATCACCGGAGCCGATCGGGAGTCGCTGACTGTTCGACTGTTGCGCATGACCCGCATGGAGCCGTTCCGCAACCGGCAAGGGGGGCAGCTTTCGGGCGGCATGAAACAGAAACTGGCGTTGATGTGCACGCTGCTGCATCGCCCGCGAATTCTCTTCCTGGACGAGCCGACCAACGGCGTGGACCCGGTTTCGCGACGCGATTTCTGGGCCATCCTGTATCAGCTTCTGAAGGACGGGATCACCATCTTCATGACCACCGCGTATCTGGACGAAGCCGAGCGGTCGAACCGCGTGGGACTGATGCATAAGGGCAAGCTGATCCGCTGCGCTCCGCCGGACGCGATGAAGCGGGACACGGGAACGGCGAGCCTGGAGGGGGCGTTCATCCAGACCATTCACGAAGTGGAGGCGCGCGCATGAACGGGAACGGCTGGGCGGTGGAGATGGAGGACCTGGTGAAGGCCTTCGGATCATTCGTGGCGGTGGACCACGTCTCGATGCAGGTGCGGAAGGGGGAGATCCTGGGGTTCCTGGGGCCAAACGGGGCGGGGAAATCGACCACTATCCGCATGCTGTGCGGGCTGCTTACGCCGACCTCGGGGCGGGCGCACGTGAACGGTTTCGATGTGGGGACCCAGCCCGAGGAAATCCGCCGGAGCATCGGGTACATGTCGCAGAAGTTCTCGCTGTACGACGATCTGACGGTGGAAGAGAACATCGACTTTTTCTCCGGGATGTACAGCGTGCCGCGGGAGCGGCGCGCGGCGCGCAAGGACTACGTGCTGCGGCTGGCCAACCTCACGGAGCGGCGGCGGGCGATGACGCGCACGCTGGCGGGGGGATGGAAGCAACGGCTGGCGCTGGGCTGCGCCATCCTGCACGATCCGCCGGTTCTGTTCCTGGACGAACCGACTTCGGGCGTGGACCCCATCGCGCGCGGAAAGTTCTGGGGGCTGATCCACGATCTGGCCCAAACGGATCACACCATTTTCGTGAGCACGCATTACATGGACGAAGCCGAATACTGCGGCCGCCTGGCGCTGATGTACCGCGGCAAGGTGATCGCGCTGGGGTCGCCGGCGGAGTTGAAGCGGGGACTCACCTCGCACAGCCTGCTGCACCTGGATTCGTCGGAGCCGCTGGAGACCATGCGCGCCCTCGAAAGGGTGACGGGGGTGGTGGACGTGGCCGTGTTCGGCGGCGGGCTGCACGTGACGGTGGACGATGTGGAGGCGACCAGCGCGCGTGTGCGGGAGGCGCTGGCGGGGAAGGGAATCGAAGTGAAGCGGCTGGAGCGGATAGAGCCATCGATGGAGGACGTTTTCGTGGCCATGATCGAGGCCGAGGAGCGGATGGCGGCATGAGCTCCCGGCGCTTGCGGGCCATCTTCGTCAAGGAATTGCACCACATCACCCGCGACATGCGCAGCCTGGCGCTGGCGCTGGTGATGCCGGTGATGATGCTG
>Ga0326728_10013264_pt1 | contig 17953 bp, 10 predicted proteins | sample MB3enrmetagenome_FD_207602 | JGI IMG/M metagenome (GOLD analysis project Ga0326728, IMG submission 207602) | Lab enriched peat soil microbial communities from McLean, Ithaca, NY, United States - MB31MN | ecosystem: Environmental > Terrestrial > Soil > Wetlands > Peat | place: USA: New York... | reverse complement strand
GCAGGTTTATCTGATACGCAGCAGCAACGACTGGGCTGGCCGAATCGCCGGGAGCTATGGCAATAGCTTGAACTGTTTGGCTGGTACTAACCAATATCGGTAATCCGGCCAGATACTCTAAGCTCCCCACAGTCGGCGTACTTCCGTCAGTGGTGTAATAAATTGCTGCGCCATTCGTCGCGCAGCTAAGAGTCACGTACAGCGTTGTGGAATAGGTTCCAGCGGCGGGCGAGAACGTCGGGGCCGCAGTGGCGCCCAAGGCTGTGATAGTGACTGAGGTCGATGCCTGACTAGCCTGGTCTGGGCTTCCCTTGAGTGTGAAGAATTCGACAGTAGTTTCCTCGGAACCTATTGCCAGGGCTGGCCCACCTGTCCCGCTCGACCAAGTCGCCTGTCCTGCACTATTGAGCGCAGAAGTCTGGTACACGATTCCGCCTGAAATGAAGTAGACGGACCCTTGCGCAGGTTTGCCCGAAGAGGTTTCCAAAACAGTCGCGGTAAAGGTGATGGGCGTCCCATAGGGAGCCGAGGGCGTGTTCGCAGTAACGGCAGCGGTCGTGGGAATCTGGTTGACAGTTTCTGTTGCTGAGCCGTAGCTCGGCGAATTCTCTGCATCACCGAGATAGTAGGCCACGACCGATATCGGACCCGATGCGAGTGAAGACGTCGTGAACGTTCCCGTGCCGGTAGCATCCAGACTCACAGTATTCCATGGACCAAACGCATAAGGAGCGCCACCCGGGAAAAGACCCAGATAAGTGAATCCAACGGTTCCTGTAGGTGTGTTTCCCGACGAGGATCGAACTGTTGCGATGAAGGTCACGGGCTGTCCGTTCATCTGCGGATTTGGGCTTGCTGCTACGGTCGTTGTCGTCAAGGGAAGCTGTTGCATCTCTGTATTGTCGAACTTCGTTACGAAGGCTGCATCCCCTGTGTAGCTGGCAGATCCACTCTGCGTCTGGAATGCCCCCAAGGTAGTCGGAAAGTCCGTCGAAGCTGTGAAACCAGCCGCATAAACATTCTGCGAGCCGTCGAGCGCGACGCCGTTCACCCAGCCGAGACTGAATTCTGACTCCTGGCTGCCGCTGCCGGTCAAATAAGTCGAGTAAAGAATTTGAGATGCGGTGGGATTGATCTTCGTTACGAATCCCGCCAGGCCGCCTGAGACTAATTGAGCGATGTTTTGCGATTGAAGTGGGGTCGCCGAGAGTGGAAAATCAATATCTTCCGTGCTGCCGGCAATGTACGCATTCCCGCTGTTATCGACCGCAATACTGTATCCACTGTCGCCGTATGGGAATGGATTGTAAGATTCGTCGCCGCCCAGGAACGTTGAATAAACCAGGCCTGAGCCAGCAGGGTTCAGTTTCGTAATGAATACATTCGACATTTCAAGCAACTCAATGTCATACAGGCTGAGAGCCAAGGAAGGCTGGAAAACCCCTGGCGTCGTCGGAAAGTCAGATGAAGTTGCAAAGCCCGTAACGTAAGCGTTGGTTTCCGCATCAACAGCGATGGCGTAAGCCGTATCCAGGAAGCTACCGTTGAGATAAGTGGAGTAAACCAGCGCAGTTCCGGAAGGATTCAGCTTGCTGACAAAGCCTCCTCCCTCGAAATCAAAAATCGTGGTCTTGTTCATCGACTGGAAGGCGCCCGGCGTGATCGGGAAATCCGGGGACCGGGTTCCGCCCGCAATATAGGCGTTCCCGGTTGGGTCAATGGCAATGCCGTTCGGCTGGTCCCACTTGCTGCCTCCGAGATATGTCGAATACAGCAACTTTCGGCCACCGGCGGCGAGTTTGGTGACGAAGCCCGTCTCTCCAACGATCGGATTCGCCGGACTCGTGGATTGAAACGCTCCTGGAGTCACCGGAAAGTCGAGGTCGGTTGTGAAACCCGCGACAAACGCATTGCCCGAGTTGTCAATTGTGATCCCGTTTATTGAAGCTTCCTGCGAACCGCCCAGAAAGGTGGAATAAATCAGTCCGGAGCCCGAACTGTTGAGCTCCGTAACGAAACCTGTACCAAATTTGCCAGCATGGTTGGAGGTCTGAAAAGAGCCCGTGGTCACAGGAAAATCCGTTGAGGCCGTCGCTCCAGCCACATAGGCGTCACCTGCGGCATCGACGGCGATTGCATTGGCCGCGTCATTTTCAGAACCGGAGAGATATGTGCAGTAGAGAAGCGCCGTGCCTGCGCTGTTGAACTTGGCGACAAACGCTGCTGCGAAGACGAGGCCCGACTTTCCCACCGGGACTGGGTCGCTCTTTCCAGCGGCAGGAAAGCTTGGCTGATAGCTGCCGGTGGTTGTGGGTACTCCACCGTTAGAAGCACTCGACACAGTGCCGGTTACATAAGCCTCGCCAGCCGAATCGACGGCGATGCCCTCGATGGCGCTTACAAATCCCAAATAAGTTGAATAATCGAGAATTGGATCGATGACCAATGAGCGTGTGCGGTCGTACCGTCCGAGCTCAAATCCAACCGTGCCGTCGTGGAACTTGCGAAACCTGCCCTCAACTAAATGCTTCGTATTGCCGGAATCAAGTTGGTAGATCAGGGGCTTTCGGAAACCGATACGACCATGCTCGGCAAATACGGCAAGATTGCCGTTTCGCTCCAACTCGATTCCTTTCGCTCCGGCGAAATGAAGGCGAATACTGGATGCAGAGGCCCCAGGAGCCAATTGAAAATCAAATTCCAATCTGCTTGGGCTGCCATAATAAAGAAGGTCTATGCCCGGATAGACGCCGCAATATTGGACATGGCCGAATGTCGGAATCCCCGTATGCCATTTCGCAGAGTCATTGCCGAGAAAATAGTTCACTGTACCGGGCAAGGGGTCTTCGCCAGTCAGCCTCATTTTGTTTGACGCGCCCACAAACTGCATCCGGATTTCGTCGGCTTCGATGACTGCGCGCTGCCGTCCACCGGAACGAGTCCTGTCCAGTCGATCTGGATCAGTGTGCTCAGGGGCGGTCTTCAAAAGATCGAGAACCGCTTCCCTATCCGCAGCGAAAAAAGTGTAGCCAGCGCCGCGAGATAGAAACACCACCCGTGCATCTGCTTGACCCTGGTTCCGTTCAAAACTCAAGGGGAGCGCGCTAGCGCTGCTGACAATCCTTGGACCGCTTGTCGCTTGCCCCCATAAAGAACCTTGCCGACCTTCAGGTATGTTTCGAGGAACTGGCGCACCCGGCGTCCTGGGCACGCTGGGGCCAAAGAGGCTATTGTTGCAACAAATGAATGTATTGCTCCCGCTGACCCATGACCATTCGTTTGCGATAGTCGTCTGCGCGCCGGCGGGCAAGGAAATACCTGCAAACGCGAGCACAAACCCAAACAAGGAAACCGATAGCAAACGATGGTTTCTTATTCGCATACGAAAACCCTCCCGTACCGGATTCGCAAGCATTGTACCGCGGGCTGGCTCGTCTCGTTTGTAACCTTCAATTTTCTCCCCGCCGCCCGGGGGCTTTTCCTTCCCCCGGTGGAAGGCGCGGCGGTCTGTTGCGGAGAATTCCCTTCCACCGGCGCACACTATGGAAAGGTCCAGGCGGGCAGAGGCCGGGCGGGCGAGCGGTTCAAGCGGCGGTAGGCAAGCAGAATTCACTCAGGATGACAGCAAGGGCGGGGTACCCATGGCGTTTGACTGTCCGTGAAAATGTGCGCCTGCCCCAGGGCGCGACGCGCGCTGAGGGCGCTTGCGATACCGCTGTATCGACCAGCCCGAAGTTTGCCTGCTACTTGATCAGGAAGTAAGCCGCGACTGCCTGCGAAATGGCGGCGCGGTCCAAATACGGCTTCTTGCCTTCATAGCGCGCGGCCCAGATGACCTGGTTCACAATGTCGCGCGGATAGCAGGAGCGCAACTCCTGTTTCAGGGTGCCGCGGATGAAATCGATCAGATCGTAAAAGACGCCGGGGTCGAAGTCGATTCCTCTGTCTTTTGCAACCCGGCGGAAGATCTCGCAGAACTGTTCGTCGGTGACCGCGCCGATCCTCACCTTGGTTTGAATCCTGCGCAGGAAAGCGGCATCCACCAGCGAAGCCGGATCCATATTGGATGCAAAGACGACCAGCATCTCGAAGGGAATCTCGATCTTCTTTCCTCCCGCCAGCGTCAGGAAGTCGATCCTGCGATCGAGGGGAACGATCCAGCGGTTCAGCAGTTCTTCCGGGCGCAGCCGCTGCCGTCCGAAGTCGTCGATGATCAGAACCCCGTTGTTGGCTTTCATCTGCAGCGGGCCAACATAGAATTTTGTGGTGGTATTGAATTGCAGGTCGAGCATCTCGCCCGTCAGTTCTCCGCCCACCAGAACTCCGGGGCGATGGCAGAGCACCCAACGGTCGTCATGGTTATCGGGTTCCGACTCCAGCGCACGCTTGTGAATCGCCGGATCGTAGACAGTGATGACCTGATTGTCCACTTCCACGGCGTGCGGAATCCACACTTCATCTTCGGCAACCACCCGCGACATGGTTTCGGCCATGGTGGTCTTGCCGACGCCCGCCGGACCATAAAGAAAGATCGAAGCACCGGAGTTGAGCGCCGTTCCGAACTGACGCAACGTCTCGTCGTCGATTACCAGATGGGCAAAAGCGCGCTTCACATCGGCAGCGTGCACCTCCACATGCTGGGCGCTCTGCTTCCGCGTCTGCCGGACGTAGCTCTCCAGGGTCACAGGCGCCGCGCCCGCGTAATGACTCTGGGCAATCAGATCCTGTGCTCGCGTTCTGCCCTGCGATGTGATGGCAATATGAGGGATCGTGCCGGTCATTCCCGTGACCTGGCAGAGCGCCTCCGTTCGCATGCGGGCAAACAGTTCCTCGGCCACCGCGAAGCTGAGCCGGGTCTTCTCAGAGAGTTCAAGAACGGAGAGCGAACCCGAAAGATAGAGAGTCTTTAGCGCCAGATCCTCGAGAACTGCCTGCGGCACATCGACTTCCGCAATCGATTGGGGCTTGTGCTCGGGCCCGGACTGGGGCTCGCTCTTGATAAAATCGAAATCGCCGTCGAACATCTTCAGCAAGGTCGCCATGTCGCTATCCCCATTTCTGTTCGGGCAAACACATGAACGTCAGTTCCACAAGAGAAACAATTTTACATCTGAAATAGGGTTTGGCAAAAGTCCATTGTATACCTATTCTTCCTGGACCGCCAAAAAACAGCCTGGATCATCCGCCCGAACACCCAAAACGGCCTGAATTCCCACCGCGCGCTTGAATCTCTTCCAACATCTCCTCAAGAGACAACCCGGCCCAGTTGCCCACGGGGAACCTGCGCTTCACGCGCCCGCCTTGCCAATCCTCCTGTCAATATACCCTTAAAGCATGATCTTTGGCTCCGCCCTTAGTTGGGTTTTCATCACACTTTAGTGTCCCCTCATTCCACTTTTGTGTTAGTTGACATTTTGCATGGGAAAGGCAGGCGAAAGCTGTGCAATTTGGGACAATCGAGCCCCCGGCCGCGCAGGAGGCAACCGGTTGAACGTGGGCTGGTGGGTCGCCCCGAGCTCGCCCAAGGGAACCTTCTCGTGCTCCTTGCCGGGTTCCGATCACGGCGAGATCTGCCCAAAGCGGGCTTTGCTACACTGGCCCAGAGGCCGCACCCGCGGTTTGACGAGAGCCAGATTGCCGCGAATGAGCGGCGGGAGAATCCATGCCAGTTGTCGAACTCGCGGGAGTGACCAAAGCCTACGAGAACAAAGTTGCCGTGCGCAACTTGAGCCTGTCGATTGGAGCGGGCCAGATCTTCGGCCTGCTGGGGCCGAACGGGGCGGGCAAGACCAGCACCATTCGCATGATGATGGGCATCACGGTTCCCGACTCGGGCCGGATCGGCCTCTTCGAAAAGCCATTCGAGCGCAAGAGCCTTGAGCGCGTGGGCTATCTGCCCGAAGAGCGCGGCCTCTACAAGAAGATGAAGGTTCTCGACCAACTGGTCTTTTTCGGCCAGTTGCATGGCCTCCAGGCCGAAGAGGCGCGCAAGCGGGCCACCGCATGGGCTGGCCGCATCGAGATCGCCGATGCGCTGCACAAGAAGACCCAGGAACTCTCCAAGGGCATGCAGCAGAAAATACAGTTCATCGCCATGCTCCTGCACGATCCTGAGCTCATCGTCATGGACGAGCCCTTCAGCGGCCTCGACCCCGTAAACGCGGTGCTGGTGGAACGCACGCTGCTGGAACTCAAGGCCCAGGGCAAGGCGATTCTCTTCTCGACGCACCGCATGGAACAGGTGGAAAAGCTCTGCGACGCGATCTGCCTGATCGACCATGGCGAGGCCGTGCTGGCCGGCAATCTGCGCGAAATCAAGAGCCGCTATGAACGCAACCATGCGATCGTCGAGTTCGAGGGAAGCTCCGCTTTTTTGAATAGCGAGGAGATTGCCGAAGCGAAGAACTTCTCCGGCCACGCCGAGATCGAGCTCAAGCCGCACGGCGACGCGCAAAAGCTGCTGCGCGAGGCCGCGGCCGCGGCGACGATCTATCGTTTCGAGTTGGTTGAGCCGTCGCTCGAAGAGATCTTCATCCAAACCGTGGGAGGCAAGGCCCATGCGTAACATTCTTCTGATTGCGCGGCGCGAATACCTGGAGCAGATACGCGGACGGGCCTTCCGGTTTTCCACGGTGCTGCTTCCGCTGCTGATCGCGGCGATGCTTGGCGCTAGTTATTACACCAGCCGCAACTCCGGCGCGGGCAAGCATGTGGCGATTGCCGCCGGTAGCGCACCGCTCGCCAACGAGATTCGCCGCCAACTGGTGGACGACAAGGACGCTAAGTTCAGCGTGGACGTGGTGGCTCCGGCGACCGCGCAGGATCGCGCCGCGCTGCGAGAACAAGTCCAGAACAAGACCATCGACGGCCTGCTCTCGATCGAGAGTTCCGCCAGCGGCGCGGTGACCGCTACCTATGTCTCTGAATCGGCCGCCGACCCCGCCAATGACGACCGGCTGAAGGGTGCCCTGAATCGCGCCCTGGTGCATGAGCGGCTTACCGCCGGGGGCATGAAGCAGGCCGAAGCCGATGCCCTGCTGAAGCGGGTCCCGATCGAGACCCTCCAGCTGAACAAGGAGGGCAAGTCCACCAAAAGCAATGGAATGGCGTCCTTCCAAAAGGCTTTTGCCATGGCTTTTCTGCTCACCATGCCTATTCTGCTTTACGGCATGGACATGGCCCGCTCCATCGTCGAGGAAAAGACTTCGCGCATCTTCGAGGTGATGCTGGCCATCGCCCGCCCTGACGACTTGCTTACTGGCAAACTGCTGGGGGTGGGCGCCGTGGGGCTGACGCAGATCGCTATTTGGGTGGTGATGGCGCTGCTGCTGACCGGCTCGGCGCTGGCGCCGACTTTGCTCACCGGCGACTTTGCGCTCCACTTCTCCTTGGCCGAGGGCCTCCTCTTTCCGGTGTATTTCCTGCTTGGTTTCTTTCTCTACAGCGCCTTCTTCTCAGGCTTGGCCTCGACCTGCGAGACGGCGCAGGAACTGCAGATGTTTTTGCCGCTAGCGGCCGTGCCCGTCTGGCTCAGCTTCGGCATTCTTCCCATGATTCTCGGCAATCCCAACTCGGCGTGGGCCATTGCCGCATCGCTCTTCCCGCCCACCGCGCCCTTCGTCATGCTCCCGCGCATGGGCATCGAGATGCCGCCGGTTTGGCAATTCGCGGCCTCCATCGGACTCATGATTCTGAGCATCTGGGGCGTGCTCTGGATCTCTTCGCGCCTGTATCGCGTGGGGATTCTGATGTATGGCAAGCGAGCCACGCTGCCTGAATTGCTGCGCTGGCTGCGATACTCCTGACCACCTTCTGTGGGATAGCCCCGATCCTCCGCTAAGATCGAAAGAGTGACCGGCGAAGACAAACCCAGATTCACGCTCCTCCAGCGCTTGGTGCTGACTGTGGTTCCGCGCGTGGTGTGGGCGCTTCTTTGGATCGTCAGCCGCACCTGGCGCTTCGAAGTCATTGCCGCCGAGGGCGTTACTCCCCTGTTCTTCGGCCGGGGTGCGGGGCCTGAGGTCTTCTGCTTCTGGCACCAGTGCGTACTGCCCTGCACCATATATTTCCGCTCGACCCACGCCACCATCCTTATCAGCCGCAGCTTCGACGGCGAGTTGATTACGCGCATTCTTGGGCTCTTCGGCTACAGGGCGGTGCGCGGCTCCAGTTCCCGCGGCGCGCGCGAGGGGCTGTTGGGGCTCAAGCAGGTCATTGAAAGCTGCAAACCGGCCATCTTTACCGCCGACGGCCCGCGTGGACCCATTCACCAAACCAAGATGGGCCCCATCAAGCTGGCGCAGATGACCGGCGCGCCCATTGGCGCCTTTCACCTGCAGCCCGAGCGAGCCTGGACGATCCGTTCCTGGGACCGCTTCCTGGTGCCCAAGCCCTTCACGCGGATTGTCGTCAGTTGGGGGCCATGGACGCGGGTTCCCGCAGACTTACCCTCAGAGGATTTTGAAGGCAAAAGAGCGGAGCTCAATGCGGCCATCGAATGCGCACGGCTGCGGGCGCTGGAGTACTTCAAGAAGGCGGGATCGTGACCGGCCTTCGCGTTGCCGACTTCGACTTCGACCTGCCCCCGGAGTTGATTGCCCAGCAGCCGCCGGCCAGGCGGGGAGAGAGCTGCATGCTGGTGATGGATCGCTCGACCGGCGCTTTGCGGGATGCGCAGTTTGCCGAGTTCCCGTCGCTGCTCAAACCCAGCGACCTGCTGGTTTTGAACGAGACACGCGTCATTCCGGCGCGCCTCTACGCCCGCCGTACCGCAAACGCAGTTTTTCCCGTGCCGGCTGACCCACAAATGCTGGGTGCCCCATCCTTGCGCCTTTTCTCTGGCGCAAGGGTGGGAAACCACGAATCTCGACCAGTCTCCGCTCAGCAACAGCCAACTGGCCGAATCGAAGTCCTACTCACCGAGCCAGCCGGCGAGAACCTCTGGCGCACCCTGGTGCGGCCGGGCAGAAAGGTCGCCATCGGCGAACGCCTTGTCTTTCCCGCTTTGTCCGGCGAGACCGCCCTCGAAGCGGAGGTTCTGGAGCGCGGAGAATTCGGCGAGCGGCTTCTGCGCTTCGAGCCGGTGAAGGATTTCTTCGCCGTCCTCGATCGAATCGGCCATGTTCCCCTGCCGCCCTACATCCGCCGCGATGATGCGGACACGGACCGCGAGCGCTACCAGACTGTATTCGCTCGCGAGCCCGGTTCGGTGGCCGCGCCCACGGCAGGGCTGCACTTTACTCCGTCCGTGTTGGACGCGCTGGTTGCCAAGGGCGTTCAAGTTGCGCGGGTCACCCTGCACGTTGGACTGGGCACCTTTGCGCCGCTGCGCGTGGACCGGCTGGACGAGGTCCGGCTGCATCGCGAGCGGTACACTCTATCCGCCGCCGCCGCGGACGCAGTCAACTGCGCCCGGAGCGAGGGCCAGCGCATTGTGGCCGTCGGCACCACGGTAGTGCGCACGCTGGAGGCGGCCGCACTGCAAGGCGCCGGCGGCCAACTCGCGCCCCATTCCGGCGAGACGGACATCTTCATCGCACCTGGCTTCGAGTTCCGGCTGGTGAGCGCGCTGCTCACCAACTTCCATCTGCCCCAGTCGAGCCTGCTCATGCTGGTGAGCGCCTTTGCCGGCCGCGAGCCGGTGCTGGCGGCCTACGCCCACGCGGTTCAGCAAAAGTACCGCTTCTTCAGCTACGGCGATTGCATGTTTCTGGCCTGACGCAGCGCAATCGCTTGCCCGGACCTTCATCCTGCCTCCAGCCCTTCAAGTCGCAGATGAAAAGACGCGCTTGCCGTGGTTTCAAGCTCGCGGTTCCGGCCGCCCAAGGCTCTCGCGTCTCCAACGCTTCCATTCCCACTGCGCATAACCTGCGTGTATCGTATTGGCATGGATGCCCCACAGGCTGAACAGGAGACAACGGTTGCCAGCCCCGTTGCAGTTGGAACAGCCGGTCTTCTTGTCCGCGCCTTTAACCGCATCTTCGCACGGGAAACGATGTACGCAGCTCTGCTGATGCTGCTGGTGCTGGTGCTCACGGGAAACCTGGGTAAGCCGGCGCTGCAACTGTGCGATCCGGATATCTGGTGGCACCTCGCGGACGCGCGAATTCTCACTACGACGCATCACTTCATTCGCGTCGAGCCCTATTCCTTCACCGTCGCCGGGGAGCGTTGGATCGACCCGGAATGGCTCTCCGAGATGCCGTTCTGGCTTGGCTACCTGTCGTTCGGGCTCAGGGGCGTCTATCTCGTCACCGCGATCGGCCTGTGCGCCAATCTTTTGTTTGTTTTTTGCCGCAGTTATTGGAAGACGCGGCACGGAGCGGCAGCATTTTGGACGGCGATCCTGGGCTTTATGCTGATGACGGTGAACGATGGGCCGCGAACCATTTTGATCGCCTACCTGGCGATGTCCGCGGAGATGGCCATCCTGGAGGCTGCGGAGCGGGGCAAGACTCATCTGCTGTGGCTGTTGCCGCCGTTGTTTTGTGTGTGGATCAACCTGCACGGAAGCTGGATCATTGGCCTGGGTTTGCTGGCGCTGTACATTCTCTGTGGGATGTTTTCGCTCAAGAAGGGCGTCTTTGAACAGGTAGGCTATTCCAGCAAGGACCGCAAGCGGCTGCTGCTGGTGTTCCTGGCCAGCGTGGCGGCTCTCCTGTTGAACCCATACGGCTGGCGGATGATCTGGAACCCGTTCGACATGATGGTGAACCAGAAGTTGAACATTGGCACCGTCCAGGAATGGGAACCCTTGAATCTTGGCACCGTTCGCGGCGAAGCGGTCTTGCTGGCAATTGGGCTTATGATTGTCGCCAACTGCATTCGCGGGCGAAAGTGGAAGATGCATGAACTGGGGTTCCTCTTCTTCGCCTGGTTCGCCGCCTTCGATCATGTGCGTTTCACCTTCCTCGCCTGCGTGCTTACCATGCCGTTGCTCACAGTCGACGTGGCGCGAAGCTTTTTTGCCAAGCCGAATGAAAAGACGATTCCGGCGGTGAACGCGCTATTCGTGGCCGGCGCGCTGTGGGCTATGGTGATCCTCTTCCCGTCAGAGGCCGCGCTTCAGGAAGGTCTGGCCATGAAGTTCCCTCTGCAAACCATCGCATCCATTCAGCCGTCGTGGAGAACCTACAATCAGGACTCGCTGGGCGGCATGATGGACTTCAATTACAAGTCGCCCATGCTCGATACGCGTTTTGACACCTTCGAATCTCACGGCGTGCTGGGGGATTTTCTCGATATCATGCGCTTCCAGGAACCGCTCAAGCTCCTGGATAAGTACCAAATCGACCACGTCCTGGTCTCGGAGCAGTGGCCTATCACCACCCTGCTCGAACGCACGCCGGGCTGGCGGGTGGTGACGCGCGAAGGCAAGGGAGACGATACCGTCGTCTTGTTGGCCAGGACTCTAAGCGCCGGGGCAAATCAATCTCAGTGCGCCACGGTTTCTGCGCCGGGGAAGCCATAGTGCTGTGTCCATGAGATTTCGCAATCCAAGCAGAAGGCCTGGGTGCCCCAGGTCCCTCGCCTTTGGGGACCTGGGAAAGCAGAAAATCGTCAAGGCACGGTACTAGCGAGAATCGCGCCGCAGGTTGATTCTTCGTGGTCCTCGCTTTCATTCCCACCCTGCATAACCTGCGTGTATCCTAATCGCATGGATGCCCCGCAGGTTAAGCAAGAGACAACAGTTGCCAGCCCCGGCGCAGTTGGAACCGCCGGTCTTCTTACCCGCGCCTTTGACCGCATCTTCACACGCAAGACGATGTACGCGGCGCTGCTTCTGTTGGTGGCGGCAATGCTCGCGGGAAACCTGGGCAAGCCGGAGGAAAAACTGCGCGACCCGGATATCTGGTGGCATCTGGCGGACGCGCGCATTCTATCCACCACGCATAGCTTCGCCCAGATTGCGCCCAATGCCTTCACGGTCGCCGGAGAGCGTTGGATGGATCCGGAATGGCTTTCGGAGATGGTGTTCTGGTTTGGCTACCGGTCGCTCGGACTGAGGGGCATCTACCTTGTCACCTTGATCGGCATGTGCGCCAATCTGCTGTTTGTTTACTGGCGCGGCTGCTGGAAGTCGGGCCATGCGGGCGCTGCGTTTTGGGTTGCGATCCTGGGGTTTCCGCTGATGATGGTCAATGACACCGCTCGGAACATCATCCTCGCCTATCTGGCGATGTCGGCGGAGATGGCCATCCTGGAGGCGGCGGAGCGCGGCAAGACTTATCTGCTGTGGCTGTTGCCCGCCGTGTTTTGCTTGTGGATCAACCTGCATGGATCTTGGTTCCTTGGCATGGGCTTCCTGGCGCTGTATATCCTCAGCGGAGCGTTTCCCTTCAGGAAGGGCGTTTTTGAGCAGGAGGGTTACTCCAGTAAGGACCGCAGGCGCTTGCTTCTGGTGTTCGTTGCCAGTTTGGCGGCGCTTGCGGTGAACCCATATGGCTGGCGCCTGATCGGCAGCCCGTTCGACATGATGCTGAACATGAAGGGGGCTGTAGCCATTGTTCAGGAATGGCAGCCCTTGGCTGTGAACAGCAATCTCGGCAAAGTGGCTGTGGCGGCGATCGGCCTGACGATCGTGGCGAACTGCATTCGCGGCCGAAAGTGGAAGGTATACGAGTTGGCGTTCCTCTTCACCGCATGGTTCCTGGCCTTCTATCATGTGCGTTTCACTTTCCTGGCTAGCGTGGTTACCATTCCCATGCTCGCTGGCGACGTGGCGCGAAGCTTCTTTGGCAAGCCGAATGAGAAGACGATTCCGGCGGTGAATGCGCTGTTCGTGGCGGGCGCGGTGTGGGCTTTGGTAATTCTCTTCCCGGCCGAGGCCAAGCTCCAGAAAGGTCTGGCCGCGGAGTTCCCGCTGCAAACCATCGCCTCCATCGAGCCCTCCTGGAGAACCTACAATCAGGACACCCTGGGCGGAATGCTGGACTTCAACTCCAAGTCTTCCTTTGTCGATTCGCGCTGGGACATCTTCGAGGCTCACGGCCAGCTCGAAGATTACCTGGACATCATGCGCGTTCGCTCGCCGCTCAAGCTATTGGACAAAAACCGCATCGATCACGTTCTGATCCCAGGGAGTTGGTCGCTCGCCCTGCTGCTGGAAGACACGCCCGGCTGGCAGGTGGCAAGACGGGAGGGTTTGGGCGACGACGCCTACGTCCTCTTCGCCAGAACTCCCGTCGCCACGGCAAGCCAGTGTCAGTGCGCGGCGGTTTCTGCCCAGGGGAAACGATAAAGCGATTCGCGCGGCACAGGTAGCTTCCGTGCTCCTCGATCCCATTCCCGCCGCGTCTATGTTGCGTGTATTGTAATGGCATGGATCGCACGAAAATTGGACCGGGCGCGCCCGTTGCCGGTTCCCAAGCGGCTGGAGCGGCCGGCATTCTTATCCGCGCCTTTTACCGCATCTTCACGCGCCAAACCATGTACGCGGCTCTGCTCATGCTGCTGGTGCTGGCGCTGACGGGAAATCTCGGCAATCTCGATGGACAGTTGCGCGATCCGGATATCTGGTGGCACCTGGCGGACGCGCGCATTCTCACCACGACGCATCATTTTATCCAGGTCGAGCCCTATTCCTTCTCGGTCGCCGGGGAGCGCTGGATCAACCCGGAATGGCTCTCCGAGATGCCGTTCTGGCTTGGTTACCGGTCGCTCGGGCTAAGGGGCATCTATCTTGTCACGGCGATCGGCCTGTGCGCCAATCTCCTCTTTGTTTTCTGCCGCAGTTATTGGAAGGCGCGACACGCGGCGGCAGCGTTTCTTACGGCGATGCTGGGCTTTACGCTGATGATGGTCAACGGCGGCCCGCGAACCATCATGATTGCTTACCTGGCGATGTCGGCGGAGATGGCTGTTCTGGAGGCCTCGGAGCGCGGCAAAACCCATCTGCTGTGGCTGTTGCCCCCGCTGTTTTGCGTGTGGATCAATCTGCACGGAAGCTGGATCATTGGCATTGGCTTCCTCGGACTGTACATCCTATGCGGGGTGTTTTCCCTCAGCAAGGGCGTCTTTGAACAGGAGGCCTGGTCCGGTAAGGACCGCACGCGGCTGCTGCTGGTGCTGCTGGCCAGCATGGCGGCTCTTTTCTTGAATCCATACGGCTGGCGGCTGGTCTGGAACCCGTTCGACATGATGCTGAACCAGCACCAGATGATGGCCAATGTCGAGGAATGGCAGCCCCTGAGCCTTGGCAGCATCCTCGGCAAGGAGGCCTTGCTGGCCATCTGCCTCATGATCGTCGCCAACTGCGTTCACGGGCGAAAGTGGAAGGTGTACGAACTTGCATTCCTGTTCTTCGTTTGGGTTACTGCCTTCCAGCATGCCCGTTTCACTTTCCTCGCCAGCGTAATTGCCATCCCGTTGCTCACCGTCGACGTGGCGCGAAGCTTCTTTGCCAAGCCGAATGAGAAGACGAGTCCGGCGATGAATGCCTTGTTCGTGGCGGTTGCGGTGTGGGCCATGGTGATTCTCTTCCCGTCTGAGGCCAGGCTTCAGAAAGATCTGGCCGCAAAGTACCCCCTGCAAACCATCGCGTCCATTCAGCCGTCGTGGAGAACCTACAATTCGGGCGCTCTGGGCGGCATGATGGATCTCAACTTCAAGTCCCCCTTTATCGATACGCGCTGGGACACCTTCGAACATCACGGCGAAATGCAGGACTTCTTCGAAATCAATCGCTTGCACGAACCGCTCAAGCTCCTGGATAAGTACCGGATCGACCACGTCCTGGTCCCGGAAAAGTGGCCTCTCGTCTTTCTGCTTGAACGCACGCCCGGCTGGCGTGTGGAGAAGCGCGAGGGCAATGGAGACGACGCGTACGTCCTGTTGGCCAGGCCTCCCGCAGGGGTCGGAGATCAATCTCAATGCGCCGCGGCTTCGGCTCCGGGAAAGCAGTAGGGCGGATCGCGCCGCGGGATGGGTGCACTTAAATCTATGACCTCTGTTCCCTGATCCCTGATCCCTGATCTCCGCTCCCTGATAAACTCGGAACCGTGACAGACCAAACCAAGCCGCCCGTCTTCCTGCTCGACACCATGGGGTTCATCTTCCGCGCCTACCACGCCATGCAGCGCTCGCGGCCCATGAGCACCCGCGGCGGCCTGCCCACGGCGGCCATCTATGTCTTCGTGAACATGATCGCCAAGCTGCGCCAGGACTTTGCGCCGCGCTACTTTGCAGCGGTCTTCGATATGAGCGGCGAGGTCTTCCGCGACGAGCGCGCCCGCTCAATGGGCCCGCTGCGCAAGTGGAACTCGAAGACGCAGAGCTTTGACGAGGTGAGCTACGAGGGTTACAAGGCCAATCGCGAGTCGATGCCCGAGGACCTGCGCCGTCAGATTCCTTACATTCGCCGCGCGCTGGAGGCGCTGCGCATTCCCATCCTGGAGGCGGAGGGCTTCGAGGCCGACGACGTGATCGGCACGCTGGCCCGCGAGGCCGCCGAACAGGAACATGAGGTCTTCATCGTCTCCGGCGACAAGGACATGATGCAGTTGGTCACGCCCACCGTGAAGATCCTCAACCCGCAGAAGGACAACCTCATCCTCGATCCCGCCAAGGTAACGGAGGTGCTGGGCGTGCCGCCGGAGAAGGTGGTGGACGTAATGGCGCTGCGCGGCGATGCGGTGGACAACATTCCCGGCGCGCCCGGAATCGGCGACAAAGGCAGCGTGGAGCTGATCCAGGAGTTCGGCAGCGTGGAAGCCGTGCTCGACCGGGCCGCCGAGGTCAAGCGCAAGAGCTATCGCGAATCCCTGGAGCAGAACAGGGACGCCGTGCTGCTGTCGAAGGAGCTTGTCACCATCGACAGCCATGTTCCTCTGGAGTTGAACTTGGCTGCGATGGAGACGCAGCCGCCGGATCAGGAAGCCTGCCGCGAGCTCTTCACCGAGCTGGAATTCACCTCCATGCTGCGCACACTAGCTCCTGCGGAGGGCAGGCCCTTGGTCGAGATCGTGGAGGAGCCAACCGCCGAGCAGGCCACCGCATTCCACGCCGCCGCTCTCGCGCACGGCTTTGCCTTCGCGCTCGATGCCAAGGCGCCCGCGCCCGAGGAGGCCGAGGACGAAGCGCCGCAGACCATGTCGCTGCTGGACGTTGCCGAGGCCGCTGAGAAGCAGAGCAGCTTTACGGTTGGCGTCTGCGCGGAGCCCGGCAAAGCCCTGCGCCTGTCGCCGACACCGGAGTTGCGCGCACTGCTCGCCGACGCCGCGATTCCCAAGCGCACGCACGACTGGAAGTCGGCGCTGCACCTGCTTGCGGCGCAGGGCATTCAACTGAGCGGCGAAGTGGACGATACCATGCTGCTCTCCTACGCGCTGAATCCCACCCACACCACCCAGGCGCTGGCCGATGTGGCCGCGCGGCACGGGCAGGCTGCGCCGGCCACGCTGACGGCGGCCGCGGCGGCGATTGAGGCTCTGGTTCCCGCGCTGCGGGCAGAGGTGGAAAAGGCCGGCGTGGAGCGCATCTACAAGGAAATCGACCTGCCGCTCGCGCCGGTCCTCTTTCGCATGGAGCAGGCGGGAGTGCGCATCGATATTGGCGTGCTCGCGGGGCTTTCCACCCGCTTCGCCGCCGAGCTGGAGCGCGTGGGCGAGCGCATCTTCGAGCTAGCCGGCCGGCGCTTCAACGTCAACTCTCCCAAGCAGCTTGGCGAAGTGCTGTTTACCGACTTGAAACTGCCCGCGCCCGCCAGCCGAGGCAAGGGCAAAGCCGTTTCCACCGCGCAGGACGTGCTGGAGCAGCTTGCCGAGAAGAACGAAGTGCCCCGCCTGGTGCTTGAATACCGCCATCTCTCCAAGCTCAAATCGAATTACATCGATGCGCTGCCGCTGCTGGCCGATTCCGCTTCGCGCGTCCACACCACCTTCATGGCGGCGGCCACGGCCACCGGCCGGCTCTCTTCGGTGAACCCGAATCTGCAGAACATTCCCATTCGCACCGAGCTGGGCCGCGAGATTCGCGCGGCGTTTATCGCGGCTCCCGGAACCCAACTGCTTTCGGCGGATTACTCGCAGATCGAGCTGCGGCTGCTGGCCCACTTCAGCGGCGATCCGCTGCTGGTCCACGCCTACCAAAACAACGAGGACATTCACACCCTCACCGCCAGCGAGGTCTTCGGCGTGCCGGCCGCCCAGATGGACAAGCAGACGCGCAACCGCGCCAAGGCCGTCAACTTCGGCATCGTCTACGGCATCTCGCCCTTCGGGCTGGCCGCGCAACTGGGCATTCCCCAGGCCGAGGCGCGCGCCTACATCGACCGCTACTTTGCGCGTTACGCGGGCGTTCATGCGTTCATTGAGAAGACGCTGGAGCAGACGCGCCGCGAGGGCTGCGTGCGCACGCTCTTCGGGCGGGTGCGGCCCATTCCAGACATTGAGAGCCGCAACCCCAACCAGCGCGGATTTGCCGAGCGCACGGCCATCAACACACCGCTGCAAGGCACCGCCGCCGACCTCATCAAGCTGGCCATGATCGCCATCGACCGTGAGTTGACAGAGCGCAATCTCAAGACGCGCATGGTCCTGCAAGTCCACGACGAGCTGCTCTTTGAGGTTCCCGGCGACGAGACCGCCGAGGTGGAGGCGCTGGTGCGCGCCGGGATGGAGGGAGTGGTCAAGCTCGACGTTCCGCTGGTGGCCGACCTCGCCTTCGGGCCCAACTGGCGCGATCTGTAAACCGCGGCGTCGATACCCGATGCCTCTCGCATGAAGGAGCGCCCCCGCTCTCGCGTCCGCAATCTGAGAATTCATGGGGAGCGGCCAAGCCCCAAAGCCCTCTATACTGAACCAGACGGAATCCCACCCATGGATTATTTCTGGACCCCCTGGCGCTATGCCTACATCACCTCGGCCGATACCGCCGCGCGCCCCGGCGTTCCCGCGCGCCTTGCCGCCTGGCCCGGCGACCTGGGCTGCGTCTTCTGCAACCTGATCGCCTCCGT
>Ga0326728_10013263_pt1 | contig 17955 bp, 17 predicted proteins | sample MB3enrmetagenome_FD_207602 | JGI IMG/M metagenome (GOLD analysis project Ga0326728, IMG submission 207602) | Lab enriched peat soil microbial communities from McLean, Ithaca, NY, United States - MB31MN | ecosystem: Environmental > Terrestrial > Soil > Wetlands > Peat | place: USA: New York... | reverse complement strand
GCGCTCGCGCCACTGCGGCGGAAACAATGACAACAGAGTCTGCCAATTCTCTTGAGCCGCATTCTCCATGCCTCAGGATACGGCCGAAGCGGCAAAAACGCAATTCTTAAGTTAGCGCTTATGGGGCCAGACCCCCAACCCAATCGTGCATATCAACATCATGGGGACCGCGATTAGCAGCAAGAAGGCGCTGTACAGAAGTCCGAATGCGTGGACAGCCACAAACAGCGGCAGTCTAGAGCAGAGTCTTCTTCGCGGGAACTTTTGGAGGAAGTTTTCGCCTTGATGTCCGATCCCCGGAGCTGCAGATATTCCGAGGACTATGGATTCCTCTGCGCTCTGCTGCGAACGCGACAGCAATAGCAGGGCTAAAAGCCAACGACCACTACCATCCCTGGAACAATGGGCAGGTTCTCGTTCAATCGGCTAAGACGGTTGTAGCCCTCACCATCTGCCTCGACCTTTAGCCTGGGGTTGCCCTTGTTTAGAACGCTCGTGTCAGAGAGTACATCTACGTCCAGCCTGTACTGCCCGCCGGAGGATGAGAAGTACCCCACCTTGCGTCCCACCACGCCCAGGTGGCCGGACCCTCCGTTTATGTCATCGCTGCGTCCTGATGGCTCGACGTGCCCAGCACTGGACAATACCCACTGCACTCTGAGAACGGCTGGCACGCGTTGCACTTCGAGACTGGCCGGCATTTCTTCATAACACCCCCACATCTGACACTCGAGGTTGTCGAGAGACGGCGCCCTGTCCACCTCAATCTCGATGTAGTAGCCGGAATTTAGATTGATGCCGAACTCTTGGGTCCTGACGTGGCCACGCGACAATGAGATGGGTATGTCCAGAGGAACCCGTTTCCGAGTTACCAACCAGGATATGGAACCGACACCCAGAGCCAGACCCGCGAGAATCATGGCAATCGCGACTCGCCTGGAGGAAGACATGGCTACAACTGTAGCGACTCCGCAGGCAGCACCAAAGTTCCGCCGGCGCTGACCGCCGTCCGTCAGGTGGAGTTTAGACGATTGCAAGCTGAGGCCGACCACTATCCAAAGGAACCCTCTTTTTCCTCCGCTACAATAGGGAGAATGTTCCGAGCCATCGCGTTAACAATTCTGACGACTTTAGCGCTCTGGTCAGCCGAGACGGCGCCGGCCAAGAAATCCGCCTTCGATAAACCGACACTCGAGGCCTACGTGCGCCATGTGTTCGTGTGGAATGCGCAGGTGAAGGTCGAGATTGGCGATCCCACGCCGTCGCCCATGCCTGGGTTCTCCGAGGTCAAGGTGCACGCCTCCCAGGGCAACGCCACCGCGGATGAGACGCTCTACGTGTCCAAGGACGGTCAAAAGATTGTGCGGGGCAGCGTCTTTGACGTGGCGCAGAATCCGTTCAAGCCCGAGCTTGACAAGCTGCACACGGACTTGCAGCCGAGCATGGGAACGCCGGGCGCGCCTGTGGTGATTGTGCTGTTCAGCGACTTCGAGTGCCCGTATTGCAAGGAAGAAGCAAAAGCGCTGCGCGCGAACCTGCTGGCCACTTACCCGAAAGAGGTGCGTCTCTATTTCAAAGACATGCCGCTCAGCCAGATTCATCCCTGGGCCAGGCAGGCCGCGATTGCCGGCCGCTGCATCTTCAAACAGAATCCCGCGGCGTTCTGGGATTATCACGATTGGATCTACGAAGCGCAGGGCGACGTGACCGCGGATAATTTGAAGTCCAAGATCCTGGAATTCGTGAAGGGGCGGGAAATTGACCCGCTGCAACTCGAGCATTGCATGGACAGCAAGGCCACCGAGCCGGAGATCGAGAAATCGATTGCCGAAGCCAAGGCGCTCGGTGTGACCGGCACGCCCACGCTGTTTGTGAACGGCCGTCTGTTGACGGGCCAGGCAGCCACCTGGGCGAGCCTGCGCCAGATTATCGACTACGAAATTGAATATCAGAAGACCGCCAAGAACGCCGGGGAAGACTGCGGCTGCGAAGTGAAGTTAAGCACGCCGGGGCTCAAGTAGGACACCCGGATGCGCCGTTTCCAACGCCTATTTCCTGCCCTTGCCGCCTGTGTGGTGCTGGCGCTCTATGCCGCGCCACCAACAACCCCTGCGCCGCCGTCGATTGATCCCGAGCGCGTGCTCGATCACATCAAATACCTCGCCTCGCCCGAGATGCGCGGCCGCGAGACGGGGTCGCCGGAACTGGAGAAAGCGGCGGATTACATTGCGCACGAGTTTCAGACGATTGGCCTCGTGCCGGTCGAGGGGAAGAGCTATTTTCAGGCGTTTCCGGTGACGACGAACGCCAAGCTGGGCCGGGACAATCGTTTCGAATACACCGAGGGCGCGAAAACGATCCGCCTGAAAAATGGCGAGGACTTCGTTCCATTCAACTTCTCTTCCCGCGGCAAAGTGGCGGCGCACATGGTGTTCGTGGGCTACGGCATCACGGCCCCGGAATATAACTACGACGACTACCAGGGCATGGATGTCAAAGGCAAGCTGGTCGTCATCCTGCGCCACGAGCCACAGGAGTTTGACGAGCACAGCGTGTTCGACGGCAAGGTTTATACCGAGCACTCGCAGTTCTCGAGCAAGGCTACCAACGCCAAGATGCACGGTGCGAGCGGTGTGATTCTCGTCAACGATACCTTCAATCATCACGGCGAGTCCGACGATCTGGAAAAGTTCGGCCGCACCGTGGGACCCGGCGACGCGGGAATTCCGTTCGTGCAGGTCAAGGAAGAAGTGGCGGCGCGCTGGATCTCGGACGCCGGAAAGAACCTGGATGAGATCGGCGCGGCGATTGATAAGGACCTGAAGCCGCAGTCATTCGCTCTGCCGGATTCGATCGAGGTGCGCGAGGACGTGGACGTGGAGCGCGTCGTGAAGACGGTCCACAACGTGGCCGGTTATCTGCCCGGAGAGACCAACGAGTACACCATCATTGGCGCGCACTACGATCATCTCGGCCTGGGCGAGCAGTTTTCCATGGCGCCCTCGCTAGCGGGCACGGTGCATCCGGGCGCGGACGATAATGCCTCGGGGACGGCGGGGGTGATCGAGCTGGCGCGCTGGTTTGCCGGGCAGCCGAAACAGAAGCGCGGCATTTTGTTCCTCACGTTCGCGGGCGAGGAACTCGGCCTGCTGGGATCGAGCTATTACGTGAACCATCCTGATCTGCCGCTCGATCGCGCGGTGGCCATGATCAATCTCGACATGGTCGGGCGCGTGCGCGAGGGCAAGGTATATATAGGTGGCGTGGCGACCGGCACGAACCTGCGGGCCACGCTCGAGCCGCTCCTGGCCCGCTACCCGTTGCACATCGATTTTTCGGATACCACGGGGTACGGATCGAGCGATCATACCTCGTTCACGACCAAGCAGGTGCCGGTTCTGTTTTTCTTTTCGGGTTTGCACGCCGATTATCACAAGCCGAGTGACACCTGGGACAAGATCGACGCACCTGATGAGGCAAAATTACTGGACCTGATCGCCGAGGTGGCCACCAACCTCTGTGCAGAAGCCGAGCGGCCGCAATTCGTGCGCGTCAAAGAGCCGGAGAACCCGCACGCTGGAGCCATGGCGGGCGCAGCTGGGTCGGGATATGGCCCGGAATTCGGCAGTGTGCCGGATTTCACTGAGATTCCGAATGGAGTTCGCTTCGCCGATATTCGGGCGGGCACGCCGGCGGCGCAAGCCGGCCTCAAGGCGGGCGATATACTGGTAGAGTTTGATGGAAAGCCGATTGGCAATCTTTACGATTTCACCTACGCCCTGCGTAGCAAGAAACCGGGCGACATGGTGACGGTTAAGGTCCTGCGTGGAACCGAAACAGTGACCGCCTCGGTGTTGTTGCGTGAAAGGAAGTAAACTATTGCCCCGATGTTGCCGATTCTGTGTTTGAGGCTCGATGCCTGAACCATTGAAACTTGGGTCTATCGCGTTGGGTAGCCGCGTCTGGGAGTTGCCCCCCCTTATTCTGCATCCGTTCAGCAATCAGCGAGGTCCCGGCCAGTTGCTGGAGGGATCGAAAGCCGCGTTGATGCTGGCAGGCCTATTGCCGGGCGAGGGCGAGGATCGGGATGAGCTGCGCCGGAAGCTGTTGCTCAGCCGGTACTCGGAAGTGCGCATGCTGTACTTCGTCGGCAAGGACCTGCTGCGGTGGGTGGACCAATGCGTGGAGCTGGTTGCCCGTGCGGAGGAATTGGGCGGTCTGGGTATCCGGGAACAGAGCTTTGCGGCGCTGCTGGTCTACCACCCGCCCGAGGCAGTGATCCAGAAACTGCGCCAGTGGGGCGTAGCCAGCCCGGAATCCGTCTTCTCGCGCGCCTTGGGTATTGCGACACTGTTCCGCGACGTTCCTCCAGTGGAACTACTGACGGAAAACTTTCTGCTGCACTACCATTCCTTTGCCGACCATATTTTCGTGTGCGCCCAGAACCTGACGCCATTCGCGGAAATCTCGGCAACGAATTTCCGGTTCGAGCTGTACGCCTCGGGCGAGTATTTGAAGATGCTCGAGAAGGAATGGGGGGAGTAGAAACAGCTTTCTCCACCAAGCTCGTCGCCGAGCCGAATTCCCGCCCTCTCTTTCCCCCTCCGCTATAATTCACTTTATGGACTTCCCCCGCCTGTTGCTGGTGCGCCAGAACTTCCCCGATCGCAGTTTGCGCGATGTCGGCGGGGCTGTCGGTGAGGAGCTGGCAGCGTCTCCTTTCAGCGCGCGCTTGAAGCCCGGTGCGAGCGTGGCCATCGGCATCGGCAGCCGCGGCATCAGCAACATTGCTACCATCGTCCGGTCCGTCGTGGATTTCTGGAAATCCCGAGGAGCGCGGCCGTTCCTGTTCCCCGCCATGGGAAGCCACGGCGCGGCGACCGCCGAAGGCCAAGCCGACGTGCTGGCGCATTACGGCATCATTGCCGAGACCATGGGATGCCCGGTCAAGAGCTCGCTCGAGGTGGTTTCACTCGGCCGCACGCCCGAAGGCATCGAAGCTTTCATGGACCGCAACGCCTTCGAAAGCAATGGCGTCATGCTGGTGGGCCGCGTCAAGTGGCACACCGATTTTGCCGGGGCCATCGAAAGCGGCCTGTTCAAGATGATGGCCATCGGGCTTGGGAAATTCGCGGGCGCCCAACACTATCACACCTACGCCTACAAGTTGGGGCTCGAGCGCGTGATCCGCATGATCGGCCGCCAGGTGCTGGCGTCGGGAAAGATCCTCGGCGGTCTCGCGATTCTCGAGGATGCCAACCATGCGACTGCGCAGGTGACGGCGGTCCCGGTGGAGCATATGGAACAGCGCGAAGAAGAGTTGCTGCGCCTGGCGAAATCCTGGATGGGCCGCATCCCCACCGATCTAGACGTGCTGATTCTCGATGAGATCGGAAAGAACATCAGCGGCGCCGGCATGGACACCAAGGTGGTGAACCGCAGCGTGCACGGCGAATACAATCCCTGGCCGGGGCCACGTTTCCAACGGATCTTCGTGCGCGGTCTGAGCGATCTGAGCTACGGCAATGGCGTGGGCTTGGGAATGGCGGATGTGGTTTCAGACCGCTTACTGGAAAAGATCGACTGGAATCCGACGCGCATCAATTCGCTGACCGCGTCCACGCCCGCGGCCATTCGCACGCCGGTGCATTTTGCAACGGATCGCGAATGCCTGGAGCGGATCGCACCGACTGTCGGCAGGCACAATCTATCCGACGTGACGTACGGCTGGCTACGGAATTCGCTCGAATTAGGAATGATGGCGCTGAGCGAGAACCTGCGCGGGGAGATCGAGAAGAACCCGGCTCTGGAAGTCCTGGGCGACACCCGCCAGATGGAGTTCGACGCCCAGGGCAATCTGGTGGACCTGCTGGTGCCGGCCGGCGAGGTGCTGACCCACTAGTTCGCCGCCACAGAAAGAACGGACCCGACTTTCGAAAGCACCGCGCTGATGCTTGGCGTCGCACTCGGCAGCACAGCCGCCGAAGCTACCGCCACAAAAGCCGCCATCAGAGCGTACTCGATCATGTCCTGGCCGCGCAGGTCATGGTAGATACGCGTTAGCCACTCGCTCATGCGTCTCATGCTGTCTCCTTTGGTTGTCTCCCGAATCCCGCCTCTTCCGCCAGGAACATCGCATCGCGGCGATGCCCGGGCCCTTCCCCGATCCGTACCTCGGCCGCGCCCAGCTTTTCGAACAACGCGGCCGGCGCCTCGAGCACTTCCGCCTGCGTATGGATCACCCCGCCCCGCTCGCACTCGACGAGATTCGGCTTCAATAGCACCCGCTTGCCGCGCGCTTCGAGCCCGCACGCCTCAGCGCCGCGCCACAGACGGTCCAGCAAATCCTCTTGATAAGTGGCCGCGCGCAGGATCGCCACCGGCGCCTTGCCACGCACTCCCCGCGGTGCGCCTTGCCGCTTACAGCCGATCGCTCCCACGGCCGCCGCCGTGATCCCCGCTTGCCACAGCTCCCGCCGCGTTATCCCGCGGCCATGATTCGATTCCACGAAATGCTCTCCACCGCGTCCACCAAAATGTCGCCTCGATCCGGCGGCTCCGCTTTCCCCCACTCGGGCCGCACGCCCCGATATTGCAACAAGCACGCCCCTATCCACGCGCGCGCCAGCGGGCTCGCCGACTCGCGTCCCAGCCGCTCCATGTGATCGAGCGCTTCTCGCCACCGGATGGATGCATCTCCGTCGAGCGCCATCAGCGCCACGGCCCCGGCTGCCGACGTATGCACTGCCGCGACAAACTCGCTCACTAATTCTTCGAACGGCACTTCCATCGGCTGCGGGTGTCCCTATGTGGCTTATCGGCACGCTGGCGGAAATGTTGAACCCGGCTCCGCTGCGTTCCCTCCCGCCATCGCCCACAGGCTTCTGCTACCATCCAAATTTCCGCCTCCGTTATGAGTAACCCCGCTTGTCCGGCCACCCTGCTCGATTTGCTGAACACCGCTCCCGGCGCCAACATCGCCCTCGTCGCGCCCGATACCGGCGCCCGCATCTCCTACGATTCCCTCCGCCGCCAGGTTCTCGCCGCCGCCCGTGCCTTTGCGCACTCCGGCATCGAGCCGGCAGATCGCATCGCCATCGCGCTCCCCAACGGGCCCGCCGTGATTGTCTCGTTCCTGGCCGCTTCCATCGCCGGAACCGCCGCGCCCCTGAACCCTGCCTACCGCTACGATGAGTTCTCCTTCTACCTCGATGACACCAGCGCCCGTCTCCTCATCGCTCCAGCCGAAGGCGCCGAGGAAGCGCGCCGCGCCGCCGCCGAGCGAGGCATTCCCATCCTCACTGCCGAAACGAATGCTTCCGGAGAAGTGAGTTTTTCCGAATCACCGGCCGGCGGCGCTGTCCGCACTCCCGCGCCCGAGGACGTCGCCCTCATCCTCCACACCAGCGGCTCCACAGGCCGGCCCAAACGCGTTCCGCTCAAGCACATCAACCTGGCTCTCTCCGCGCGCAATATCGTCAATACCTACCAGCTCTCACCGAACGATGTCTCGCTCTGCTTGATGCCGCTCTTCCACGTGCACGGCCTGGTCGCCTCCACGCTCTCCACACTCCTTTCCGGAGGCACCGTCGTCGTTCCCGCGCGCTTCAATCCCCTCTCGTTCTGGCGCACGGTCCGCGAGGAGCACGTCACCTGGTATTCGGCTGTCCCCACGATTCATCAGCTCATCCTGGCCCGCGCTGCTTCGGGTGGAAAGCCGGTTGGCGCAGAATCGTTGCGCTTCATCCGCTCCTGTAGCGCGCCCTTGCCCGTCGAAACCGCCGAAAAGCTCGAAGCCCTGGCCGGCGTGCCCGTCCTCGAAGCCTACGGCATGACCGAAGCCTCGCACCAGATGGCCTCCAACCCGCTTCCGCCCAAAGCCCGCAAATTCGGCACCGTCGGTGTTGCTACCGGCATTCAAATCGCCACCATGACCGACGCCGGAGAACTCCTGCCCCGAGGCGGCAAAGGCGAGGTCGTCCTGCAAGGTCCCAGCGTCATCCAGGCCTACGAAAACAATCCCGAGGCCAACGCGAAATCCTTCGTCCACGGCTGGTTTCGCACCGGCGACGAAGGCGTGCTGGATGACGAGGGCTACCTCCGGCTCACAGGCCGCATCAAAGAACTGATTAATCGCGGCGGCGAAAAGATTGCGCCCCGCGAAATCGATGAAGTCCTGCTCACGCACCCCGCCGTCTCGGAAGCCGTGTGCTTCGGCATTCCGCACCCCACCTGGGGTGAGGAGGTCGCAGCCGCCGTGGTACTGCGCGAGCCTTCGACTGAAGCCGAGCTGATCGCGTACTGCCGCGCGCGATTGGCCGAGTTTAAGTGCCCAAAAAAACTCTTCCTTGTGAAGTCCATTCCACGCACCGCAACCGGCAAGGTCCAGCGCCTGAATGTGGCGGCGGAATTGACTGGAGCCCGCGGATGAAATTCGCCGTCGCCGGTGCCGGCGCCATCGGAGCCTACCTGGGGGCGAAAATGGCGCACGCCGGTTACGATGTGACGCTCTTCGCGCGTGGTGCGCATTGCCGCGCCATGCGGGAACATGGTGTGCGCGTCCTGAGTCCCGATGGCGATTTCGAAGCCCACCCGCGCGTCGTGGATTCGCTCGCCGCCGCCGGGCCTGTGGATGTCGTTTTCCTCGCCGTCAAGGCACACAGCCTGCCCGCGCTCGCCCCGCAGTTGCCTCCGTTGTTCGGCCCGGAAACCGCCGTCGTCAGCATGCAGAATGGCATTCCCTGGTGGTACTTCACCGGCGCCGGGCGCCCGGAAAAAATCGACCCCGGTGGCGTCATCTCCGCTGCTATCGAAGCCCGCCGCGTCATCGGCTCCATCGTTTATTTATCCACCGAAATTGTCGAGCCTGGGGTCATTCGCCACAACGAAGGCACGCGCATCACACTTGGCGAACCCGATGGCGCGCGTTCCGAGCGTTGCCGCGCCATTTCCGAAGCGCTCGCCCGCTCCGGACTCCGCGCGCCGATCACCACCCACATCCGCCAGGAAATCTGGGTCAAGCTCCTGGGCAATATCGCCTTCAATCCCATCAGCGCCTTAACTGGCGCCACGCTCGTTGCGATCGCCCGCGACCCTGACACTTCCCAACTCGTGCGCGCCATCATGGGCGAAACCGAAGCGCTGGCCCACAAGCTCGGCATCGAATTACCCATCACCATCGACCAGCGCATCACGGGCGCGGAAAAGGTCGGTGAACATAAAACCTCCATGCTGCAAGATCTCGAAGCCGGCCGCCCGCTGGAGTTAGACGCCATCGCCGGCGCCGCCCTCGAATTAGGCGACCGCCTCGGCGTCCCCATGCCCGCAACTCGCGCCGTCTACGCCTGCACCAAGTTGCTCGAGAAACAGCGAGGGCGAGCGAAATGAAGACCCCATAGTCGCCGAATAATCGTCACCAGATCATTCGGCTAATGGCGAGGATTCAATAATGATGAGGAAAGACTTAGTGGGGACAGATGAGGCTTTGACACTCGCCGGCATGTGGCCGGATGACGGGAGACTGATTTCCCAGGAGTTTCCGTCGACGCAGAGTTCATTCTTGGGTAAACATTATGCCGTCAACCGTGACTTTTAGGGCTCAATCGGCCGGGAGTGCAGTACACTAATTCGTTAGCATGATGCGAGATTTACGCTGGGCGATGCGATGGCTGCGACGAAATCCACTATTTGCAACGGCGGTGGTTCTCATTTTGGGGCTCGGGATAGGCGCGAGCACTGCGGCCTTCAGCATCGCGGATGCCGTCATTCTCCGGCCGCTGCCGTATCGCTCGGCCGCGCAGTTGGTCCGGGTGGAAGAGACCAGCTCCAAAAGGGATCTCTTCGGCATGCCGGTGGAAGACTATCTGCGCTGGAGCGACCGCACAGATCTGTTCCAAACATCCGTGCCTTTCGTGAAGGACATGGTGACGCTGACCGGAGTCGCCACACCAGACCAAGTGTTCGCGCTGAGAACTCCGGGCCGGCTGTTTGCGCTGCTTGGCACACCCGCGGCGCTGGGCCGCGCATTGATGGAATCGGACGACAACTCCTCTACCGTTGCGGTGATCGGCCATCGCCTCTGGGAACGGGTGTTTCATCGCGATCCGCGGATTGTGGGACGCAAGGTAACGCTATCGGACCAGATATACACGATTGTCGGCGTAATGCCGCCAGCGTTCGAGTTTCCGGCGTCGGATGTGGAGTTGTGGGTTCCACTGCGGCTCACACCCACGCAGACCAGAGTGCAGGTAGTGGCAGCGATGCGACCGGGACAGCCGTTGGCGGCTATTCAGAGTGCGATGCAGATCGTGGCTCATCAAATTGAGAGCGAGAAGCCAATCGATAAAGCCGGGCTTGAGATCGTGGTTTCGCCGTGGCGGGACGAGATGACCCGGAGGTACGAATTGAGCCTGGTTTTTATCGTTGCAGCAGTCGGATTGGTTCTGCTGATCGCGTGCGCCGATGCCGGCAGCTTGCTGCTCTGCCGGGCTTTGCAGCGGCAAAAAGAAATTGCGATCAGGGCCTCGCTGGGGGCAGGCCTGTGGCGTGTCATGAGACAACTACTGGCGGAAAGCCTGGTGCTCGCCGTGCTCGGAACGGCGTTCGGAGTCGCGGTGGCGAGTTGGACGTTGCACGTTCTGGTTCGGCAACTGGCGGCGCTGCCGATCGCTCTTCCTCATCTTCAGGGCGTGGCGCTGAACGAGCGGGTGTTCCTGTTCAACACGGCTTTGTGCCTGGCGCTGGCTTGCATTCTGAGCCTGCTGCCGGTATTTCTAGCCGCAAGGGCGGACTTGCAAACGGTATTGCGGACGGGCCAGGCGAGCGGCCGCCCCCGAGGCTCGACGCCCATCTTTTCCCTTCTGATCGCCGGAGAAGCTGCGTTTGCATTTTTACTGTTAGCGGGTTCTGGCTTGATGATGCACAGCCTGATTCGGCTGGAGGAGTCGGACCACGGGTTTCGCCCTGACCATGTACTCACGATGAGAGTGCCGATCGGGACGCTTACGCAACCGCGGCCCACCGGGAGGTATGACAACAAGCCGCGCCAGATGGCTCACTATCAGGAACTGGTCGAACGGCTGCATCAAATCCCGGGTGTCCGCTACGCAGCCGTGGTGAACAACCCGCCTCTATCAAGCGTCAATACCACGACGGATTTCGTAGAGCCGGATGGGACCGAGAAAGGAGTTCCTACCCGTACCATCAGCGAAGAGTATTTCGCGGCAATGGGGATTCCGCTGCTCGCAGGGCGGGCATTCACGGCGCAGGATCAATCTATCGACGCGCCCGCCGTCGGCATCATCAATCAGCACCTGGCGCGCGAGATGTTTCCAGGCCGGTCCCCACTGGATCAAATGTTCCCGGTACCGAATTCGAAGCCGATGCGAATCGTGGGAGTGGTGAAGGACGCGGCTCAGATGAGCTATGAGCGGCCGGCCGACAACGAACTGTACATACCGTACCGGCAATACATCTTCGGCGTATTCATGTCGACGATCGTAGTGAGAACGGTGGGCGATCCGCTGGCGTTGGCTTCGGCGCTGCAAAAGGCCATTTGGGCGGTGGATCCCGATCAACCGATCGCCAAGGTGGAAACTCTGAACGACGTAATCGCGGATTCCATTTGGCGACCTCGCTTTTCGGCGTGGGTGTTCACGGTATTGGGCGGCTTGGCGTTGCTGCTCACCTCGGCGGGCGTTTATAGTGTGGTTTCGTTTACGGCCACGCTACGGGCACGGGAGGTAGGAATCCGGGTGGCGTTGGGCGCGACACCGCTACAGGTGATTGCCGAAGTTCTCCGCGGCGCCATGGTACCGCTCGTGTGTGGATTAGCGGTGAGTCTGATGGCCGCATTGCTGATGTCACGGTTCCTGACAAGCTTGCTGTATGAAATAAGCGGTACGGACCCGATGACCTACGCACTGGCCGTGGTGGTTCTACTGGGAATGGGCGTGCTGGCGAGTATCGGGCCAGCATGGAGAGCTGCGGCGCGGGATCCGTTGCAGGCACTCCGGATGGATTGAGGGGGAAGTATTCCAGGCCAGCCTGACTCTGAACCAACATTCCAGCGACAGATCGTCACCTGGAGGTGCACATGTTAAACAGCGCTGGTCCTGAAACGCGCGCCGCTACCGCAGAATTCCCAGTTTCTCGCCTACGCGCGCGAAAACCGCCAGCGCGCGGTCTAGTTCCTCGCGTGTATGCGTCGCGGTCACGATCGTGCGCACCCGCGCTTTGCCTTCGGGCACTGTCGGGAATCCAATGCCTGTTGCCAGCACGCCTTCTTCAAACAACGCCGCCGAAAGCTGGTGCGCGAGCTTCGCTTCGCCCACGATCACAGGAGTAATCGGAGTTTCGCTCATGCCCGTATTGAAGCCGGCGGTGGCGAGACCCTGCTTGAAGTATTTCGTGTTATCCCACAGATTCTGAATGCGTTCCGGTTCTTGCTCCAGAACGTCAAAAGCCGCAATGCCAGCCGCCGCCACGGCCGGCGGATGCGAAGTCGAGAACAGAAACGGCCGGGCACGATGGTATAAGAACTGTATAAGGTCCCGGCTGCCGCACACGTAGCCGCCAAGCACGCCGATGGCTTTCGAGAGCGTGCCCACCTGAATATGAACCCTGCCATGGAGATGGAAATGATCGACCGTTCCGCGCCCGTTGCGGCCCAGCACGCCGGACGAGTGGGCATCGTCGATCATCATGATGGCGCCATATTTTTCAGCGACTTCAACCAAAGCTGGAAGCGGGCCGATGTCGCCATCCATCGAGAAAACGCCGTCTGTAATCAGAAGCTTATGGCCGGAAACCGAAGCCAGTCCTTCGAGTATCCGGCCGGCCGCCGCCGCGTCTTTGTGGGGAAAGACGTGAATTTTGGCTTTCGACAACCGGCAGCCGTCGATGATGCTAGCGTGGTTCAACTCGTCGGAAATAATGTGATCTTCGGGGGTGAGGATCGCCGCAACCGTACCCGCGTTGGCGGCGAATCCCGACTGAAACACCACGCAAGCTTCGACATTCTTGAAGTGCGCGATGCGCTCCTCCAGCTCCATGTGCAGCGTCATGGTGCCGGAGATGGTGCGGACGGCGCCCGATCCGGCGCCGTATTTTCGAGCGGCCTCGACCTCCGCTTCGATCAGCTTGGGGTGAGTGGTCAGGCCGAGATAATTATTGGAAGCGAGATTGATGACCTCGCGGCCATCGAAGCGCGACTCGGCAGCGCTCGCTGATTCCAGAACGCGCAGGCGCTGGTAAGTGCCTGCCTGCCGCCACGCTTCCAGTTGCGAGCTCAGATACGCCAGCGGATCGGGCACCGTCAAACCTTCTCGGGCACCACGAACGGCGCGCGGTAGGCGCGGGTGAACATTGCGGTGGCTTCCGTATCGCCCTTGCAACTCAGATTTTCGGCATCGAACTCGACCGTGCGGCCCAGGCGGTAGGAAATATTCGCCAGGTGAACGAGCACGGTTGACTTGTAGCCTTCCTCTATCGGCGCGTTCAAATCCGACTGCTTGCGGCTGCGAACGGCCTCAATGAAATTGGCCCAGTTGTTGCCGTCCTCCTCCCGATGCGGTCCGGGCTGCTGATCCTTCCCCAACCACGTTTTGTACTGGCCGTAGCCGTCGATGGCCAGATAACCTTTTGAGCCGTAGAAAATGTTGCCGACGGTGTTGGGGTCCTTGTGTTTAGCGCCCTCGCCGATGCCGGCTTCGTGGTTGCTCATCCAGTGCCGCACTTCGAAAACCAAGAACTTCTTCTTCCCGCCTTCGTTGAATTCGAACGTCGAGACCAGCGTGTTGGGCGTTTGCTGATCATCATCAAACATGAAATGCCCGCCCATGCCGCTGACCTTGGTGGGATATTGCACGCCGAGTCCCCAGCGCGCGATGTCCATTTCGTGAATCCCCTGGTTTCCGATATCGCCGTTACCGTAATCCCAGAACCAATGCCAGGTGTAGTGGAAGCGGTTGTGAGTGAAGGCGTGCTCGGGGGCGGGGCCGGTCCAGAGATCGTAGTGGACGCCGGCGGGCACCGGCTCCTCGGGGGTATGGCGGATGGTGTCGCGCCACTTGAAGCACAGGCCGCGCGCCATGTAGACATCGCCGATCAATCCCTCGCGCATTTTGTCCATGGCTTCGCGCACGGCGGGCCCGGAACGGCTGTTGGTGCCGTGCTGCACGATGCGGTTGTATTTCTGCGCGGCACGCACGAGTTGACGGCCCTCGAAAATATTGTGTGAGCACGGCTTCTCGCAGTAAACATCCTTACCCGCCTGGCAAGCCCAGATGCCGATCAGCGAGTGCCAGTGGTTGGGCGTGGCGATGGAGATTACATCGATGGATTTGTCTTCGAGCAGCTTGCGCACGTCAGTAAACGCCGCTGGCTTCTTCTTGCCGGAGCGGACTACCTCCTGCAAGCGCTTATTCAAGACATTTTCATCCACGTCACAAAGCGCGGCGATCTCCACATTCTGCATCTTGGAGTATTCCTCGATGTGGGAATTGCCTTGCCCGCGGATGCCAACGCAGGCGATGCGGACGGTGTCGTTGGCGCTGGCGAGTCCGCGAGGGGCAAGCGCCCCGGCGGCCGCAGCGGTGCTCATTAAAAAGTGCCTTCGGTTCATAGGATCTGGGCTCCGGTGCCGATTTTACTACATTGCCGCTGTAGGCCCGGTTCTTGGTACATTTGCTTTAGGTGGAAGAAACGTATCGGCAGTGGATGCACGCGTGGGAGGAACGGCTGTGCTCACGCGCGACGGATCGCGTGGTGCGCCCGTTCGAATGGGGCCTGGAATGGACGCGGAACTGGCCTTGCAAGCCCCTTTGCGAGCGCGATGGCTACGGCGACGAGGCCTGGCTGCGGCTGCTGAACGAAGCGGCGATCGAGCGCAGTGACGAGTTCTACGGATACCGGACGCCGTGCGATTTCACGCTGGCCGGCCGTGTACTGCGGTTTACGTCGGCGGTGGAAACGGCTTACGCGGAGAACAACACGGTCTACGGGCAGTGGTTCCCGGCGAAGGCTTCGCCCATGGAGCCAAAGCCGGGCAAAAAAGCGGTGATCGTGCTGCCGCACTGGAACTCGCAGGCCGAGCAACACGTGGCGCTTTGCCGGGGCATCAGCCTGCTCGGCATTTCCACACTGCGGTTGAGCCTACCGTACCACGACCAGCGTATGCCGCCGGAGCTGAAGCGCGCGGATTATGCGGTTTCCTCCAACGTTGCACGCACGATTGACGCCACGCGGCAGGCGGTGATCGACGTGCGGTGCTGCCTCGACTGGCTCGAGCAGCAGGGGTACGAGAAGCTCGGCATTGTCGGGACGAGCCTGGGTTCGTGCTACGCGTTCCTGGCGAGCGCACACGACGATCGCCTGGAAGTTAACGTATTCAATCACTGCTCGACGCAGTTCGCGGATGTAGTGTGGACGGGGATATCCTCGCAGCATATCCGGCAAAGTATGGAGACAGTGCTCGATCTGGACCGCTTGCGGGAAGTTTGGGGCGCCATCAGCCCGGCGCACTACATCCACCGATTCGCGGAGATGCGGAAACGGTCGCTGCTGATTTACGGCAAATACGATACGACGTTCCTGCCTCGGTTTTCCCAAGAGGTGGTGGATGGATTCCGCGAGCTCGACCTGGACCACTCCGTGGCCGCCTTACCCTGCGGGCATTACACGCTAGGTAAGACGCCGTTCAAATTTCTGGACGGGTATCACATTTGCGCGTTCTTGAAGCGGGAGTTGTAGGGGGCGTATCGGAACCCGCGGGCAGCCCCCTGAACGCGCTTTACGGATAGCCGCATTTGAAACGCGCAATGGTAATCTGCCGTTATGGCATCCAGAGAATTTCCGGAGTCATCAGGACTGAGAACGATTGTCGCCCTTTGCTTTATTCTTTCAGGAACGCTCCTGTTGATCCTGACGGTTTTAAGTGGCTTAGTCTTTTTTTCTCTATGCTGCAGCCTACTCTGGCTGATTTCCGGTTTCGTATGGCTGGCGCGGCCGTCAGTCGCAGCGCGGTTGTGTGCTTTTCCGGTTTTGGGAATTAGCGCGGGTTTTCGTTGGGTTCTGCTGCCATCCGTCAGAGAACAAATCAAGCGACCAATTACTTGGCTTGATGTGTTGGCAGCGCTTTGCGTTCTGCTCGCGCTGGCGCTGGTAGTGATCACCATTTGGAAAACCGCCCGCACATTTATCCCCTTCGTAATTTCCCTGGTCTTCCTGGTCGCCGCGTTCTTCGCGGACAGAGGCCTCGTCAATGAAACGGCCGTGCACACCTTTCCGATGAAATGGACGGTAGACGGTTCAGCTCCTTGGGGCCATGTGGATTTTGACAAGAAGAAAGGGCCTCCTGTCGTTCTCTATCGAGAATATGAGCGAGGGTATTGCTTCGATGTGCTGTATTCTGACGAACTCCGGCGTAGGTTGATTGAGTCAAACAAGCCGTCAGTTATGGTGGAGTATGTTGCGTACAAAGATTTTGGCCGGGAGCGTGGCTACAATCTGGTATCTGTGGAGGGCTTGGTTTTCAATCAGGGCGGCCGCGAGGTTCGGCCGGGATACGCTTATGGCGGCGGGTCCACCGGCGATGACTTCGGGGCAGCGCCTTGCAACCATTAGTCCAATAGCCCGAACTCTTTGGCCGCCCTACCCTGCGGGCATTACACGCTAGTAAGGTGTCCCGGCGATTTCGAAACTGACGCGATCGGCATAGGGGCGGCGGTCACCCACCGACCCCTGCCACACCACCGTGCGTACGGGTCCGTACACGGCGGTTCGAGATGGTTACGCCAGCACTTCCTCGAACAATGATGGAAGCCCAAGCGATTTGAAGTACGCATTCGAAAGCCCCACAGAAAGAGCTTTGGCCCGTGCGAGGTACCAAGGGCCGAGCCCACTCCCAGCCGTATTATTGGCCAGCCGCGGGAGAACCCCAAGTTCCAAAAGAGCCGCCCGGCGACGACGTTGTGTTTTCCACTGCCGCCACAGAGCCGCCCTGAGTCGTAACCGGACCCAGCGGGTCAAGCCGATCAACACCTCGGGCGTTTCGCAGAAGCCGAAATAGCTGCGCCAGCCCCGCATATACGGGGCTAACTCGTCCATCGTGGCTCTTATACTCACGCTCTTGGCCCGTCGCGTGATCTCCCGGACTCGCCGCTTAAACCGATCCAGAGCCTTCGGCGCAATAACGCGCTTGACCTCCGGACCAGCCGTGAAGCTGAATCCAAGAAACTTTCGCTCCTGCGGTCGCGCCACCGCACTCTTCGCCTCGTTCACCTTGAGTTTGAGCTTTTGCGTAATGAATCGCGTAATGCTCTCCATCACCCGTTGCCCCGCCCGCTCGCTGCGAACGTAGATATTACAGTCGTCCGCGTATCGAACGAAGCGATGGCCCCGGCGCTCCAACTCTCGGTCGAGTTCGTCGAGCACGAGGTTACTCAGCAGTGGCGAAAGTGGACCACCTTGTGGAGTCCCTTCCACGCTAGGGCTGACCAACCCGTCCTCCATCACCCCAGCATTCAAGAATGCCCGGATGAGCTTCAGCAGCCGCTTGTCCTCGACCCGTTTGGCGATTTGACCCACCAGTTTGTCGTGATTGACTCGATCGAAAAATTTCTCCAGATCAAGATCAACGCACCAGCCGTGACCTTCGGCGATATGCTGCTGCGCCTGTGCCACCGCTTGATGAGCCGACCGCCCCGGCCGGAACCCATAGCTGTGATCGGAAAACGTCCGGTCCCACTGCCTCTGCAAAACCTGCATCACCGCCTGCTGGATAAAGCGATCCAGCACCGAAGGAATGCCTAATTTTCTGACACCTCCTCCCATCCGGCTTCGGGATTTCCACCCGTCTCACCGGCTGCGGCTTGTAAGTCCCACTCAACAGTTGTTCCCGGATGGCTGGCCAGTGCTGTTTCAAGTAGTCGGTGATTTCGCCGACGGTCATCCCAT
>Ga0326728_10013261_pt1 | contig 17955 bp, 20 predicted proteins | sample MB3enrmetagenome_FD_207602 | JGI IMG/M metagenome (GOLD analysis project Ga0326728, IMG submission 207602) | Lab enriched peat soil microbial communities from McLean, Ithaca, NY, United States - MB31MN | ecosystem: Environmental > Terrestrial > Soil > Wetlands > Peat | place: USA: New York... | reverse complement strand
TGCGCGTCGAGGTCTTCTCCTCGCCCTTCCGCGTCCAGGGGGAATCGATCCGGTTGTCGGCGTGCTTTGGCGTCGCCAGCAGCCATGGCCGCTCGCCGGTGGTGGTTCTGCGCGAGGCCGAGCAGGCCCTGCAATGGGCCAAGGCCGAAGGGCCGGAGTCCATCCAGTTCTTTGGCGACTCCGCGCAGCCCGCTCCCGCGCCGGTGGCGTTTCTCTCCCCCAGCTCCGGGGATGAACTGCTGGCGTGGTAGCGAAGAACTCGGAGTGCGTGCGGGATGCTTCAGTCTCGGGTTCGGTGGTCATCTTCGGTGCAGTCAGCCGCTCGAAGACGACCAAATTCCGAACACTGCGGCGTTTTGCGGGACTAATCGAAGATCAGAGTGCGAAAACACGCCAGCATCAATGATGTTGCCGTCGGATACCGATCAAAAGGCCTGCGCTCATACCAACAGACTGCTGATGACCAGCCATGAAGTTGTAGTCGTAAGCCGGTTCCAGATACCAACCAAAACGGTGTTTGCCATTGGGCCAGAACATGAAGTCCCCGGCGATCTCACCCGAGATTGAGTTAGATGTTGTTCCATGCTGCCGAAGGTAGACCCATTCCGGCCCGACTCCCAGCATGAACTCGGCTTTCGGAGACAGCGTCCAAGGCTTCTTGAAAAGAAAATCCGTGTCCCATTCGGTGGAGTTTCGCGTGAAGAAGGGCGCGATGCCGGCCTCAATTTCCAGCCAATCTTCGATAGGAGTGGTTTCTGCCGCGAGATTAGGGGCGAAGCTCGCAGCGCCTCCCGTGGTCGTCCAACTCGTAGCAGCACCTAGCTCAAGAATGACGCTCGGATCATCGTCATGCGGAGACGCGCTGTGTCCTATTGCTTGGGCGTACGAGGTTGCCGCCACTGAAAATGCCAGCAAAAGCGTGAGCCATCTCATGCAACGATGCTAAAGTCTATAGTGGCTATAGGGTCAATATGAGCAAAACCTTCCGCATCGGCGATCTGGCGAAGCAGGCTGGCGTCAAAGTCGTCACCATCCGCTTTTACGAACAGGCCGGTTTGCTGCCCGTATGCGAACGAACAGCCTGTAACTATCGCGTGTACGCTCAGGAGCACCTGCAACGCCTGAACTTCGTAAGGCGATGTCGCGAACTCGGTTTCTCCCTGAAGCAAATCAAGGACCTCCTGCAACTCTCTGCGGCCCAATCGCCGACCTGTGCCGATGTCTGCAATGTTGCTGCCGATCACTTCAAACAGGTGGAGTCGAAAATTAGCGATCTGAAGCGCCTCGCCGCCGAGCTTCGCCGTATCGCTTCCTCTTGTGACGGAAAGCGGCCGAGTGCGGAATGCAGGCTAATTGCCAGTCTCAAGGGCGCCTGAGCGAACTGGTCGATTGCCTCAGAATGCTCTGCAGCGATTGCTACCGATAAGTCCCGCGAAGTCGGCATCTCGGACGGTTTCCCCAAGGTCTCAGCGGAATGCCGAGCTGATAAGCGGACAAAACGGAAACCGCACCACTGAAATGCGAAGACCTCGGATTCCGGCAGATTAACCGCCGTCTGTATCTAAGGCCGGCTCCGACTCCAGCCCGAGAAACTCCTGAAAGACGTTGTTTGAGAGCAGCTGGCCCTGGGCGGTAAGGCGAACCGTCTTGCCGTCGGAGGTTAGGAGGCCAGCCTCCACCAGCCGCGCGACGGCCTCAAGGGCAGTGGCGGTCGTTGCCGCGCCGAACTCGCGCTCCAGCGCGGAAATATCTACGCCCGCATTCAGGCGCAGGCCGAGAAACCAGGCCTCCTCGTGCTGGTGCTGGAGCGGGAGCCAGGCAGTTTCGGCGGGCGCCAAGCCGGCAAGATAGGCAGCGAGGTCGCCGGTGGTCGCGGCGCGGAGGACGTAACCTTGCGGATAAGCTGCGGAAGGCGGCGGAATGGTGCCCGAAGCGCCGGAACAGCATGCCTCAGGGGCTAAAGCCCGCGTTGATTCTGCAGCGCCTGCGGCACGACTAAAGTCGTGCCCTGACACAAGGCCGGGTCTTTCCACGTCGGAGTTTTCCGCGTTCAGTGGCGGACGCGCCGCGCGCAGCATGGACGATGCATCGAGGCCCAGCCCCAAGTACGGGCGGCGCTGCCAGTAGCGCAGGTTGTGGCACGAGGCAAATCCCGGGCGGCAGAAGTTCGAGATCTCATACTGGTCGAGGCCCGCAGCGCCCAGGCGCTCGATGGCCGTCGAGTACATTTGCGCGATTGCGTCATCGGCGGGAACCAGCGCGGCGTGGTAGCGCGCGCCGTGGGCCAGGACCTCGCGGCCCAGACGGGAGTCCTCGTCCACCTCCAGCATGTAGACGCTGGCGTGGGGAACGCCGGAGCCGATCAGCGCCGCCAGGGATTCGTCCCAGGAGGCGATGGTCTGGCCGGCGAGGCCGGCTATCAGGTCCACGCTCAAGTTGGCGATGCCGGCCGCGCGCAGGCGGCGCAGATCCCGCTCGACCGCGGCGCGGGTGTGCAGCCGTCCGCTCACCGCGGCCTCGCGGTCGATGAAGGACTGCACGCCCAAACTGACGCGATTCACTCCAGCCTGGACGAGGGCCTCTAGCGTTTCGCCGGCGAGCTGCCCCGGCGCGCATTCGACGGTGATCTCGGCCTCCGGCTCGAGGTCGAACTCCGCGCGCATGGCCGCGAACAGCAGGGCAAGCAGCTCCGGCGAGAGCAGGGTTGGCGTTCCTCCACCCAGGTAGACCGAGTCCGCCCGCCGCGGAAGCTCCGCGCCCATGCGCGCCGCCCAATCGCGGGCCGCCCGGAAATCTTCGATCAGCCGGTTCACATAGCGGGCATGATCGCCGGCTGGGTAAACCCCCGAGGCGAAGTTGCAATAGGTACACTTCGAGCGGCAAAAGGGAATCGAGATATACAGGCCGAGCGCGCCGCCGTCATCAATAGCCATGCGAGTATTCTTTCACGCAATCGTTATCGGCCGACGCCCGATCACTGCACTCGGTTCATGCAATCATGGAGGGAAGGAGATCCCTGTCTGAAGGCCTGGCCTATCTTCGGCGTCCTCTCGATGCAGGGCCTTTTGTGTCTCGGGCATTGGTTTATCTACCATACATTCGCCGTCTTCCGGGGCAATCTCGGCCCCGCCGCGGCGATGGCGCTTGAGAACGCGATCTTCGTGCTGGCCTTCAGCTTTATGGTTGCCGCCCTGCTCGGCTTCAGCTCCTCCAACTGGCTGGTCATCGGCATTTACAGGATTGCCGCGGTGTGGCTGGGTTTTGCGAGCTTCTTCTTCCTCGCGGCCGGCCTGAGCTGGCTGGCCTGGTTTGCGCTTTCGCTCTCCGGGCTGCAGCCGGACCCGGTTCGGTTCCGTCCCCCGATCGCAGCGGTTCTCTTTACGCTGGCCGCCCTGGCCGGCCTCTATGGATTGATCGATGCCCGCTGGATTCGCATCCGGCGCGTGCCGGTCACACTGCCCAACTTGCCTGAATCCTGGCGCGGCCGCACGGCCCTGGTGGTCAGCGACCTGCATCTGGGCCACGTCAACGGCGTGGGATTCAGCCGCAGGATCGCGCGCATGGCGGCGCGCCTCAACCCGGACGCGATCTTTCTCCCCGGCGATATCTTCGACGGAACGAAATACGATCCGAACCGGCTGATTGCGCCCTTCCAGGAGCTTTCTCCGCCCTTCGGCATCTGGTTCGCCACCGGCAACCACGAGGAGTTCGGCCACTCCGAGCGATACACCGAGGCCCTTGCCCGCGCCGGCGTCCGCGTCCTGGCCAATGAGAAGGTCACCGTCGATGGCCTGCAGATTCTGGGCATCTTCAATCGCGACTCTACGCACCTGCTGCGCGTTCACGCCACGCTGAATGCCCTGCGCATCGATCGCGGCAGGGCGAGCATTCTGCTCAACCATGTGCCCAATCGGCTGCCCATCGTGGAGCAGGCAGGCGTGAGCCTGCAGATCTCCGGCCACACCCATGGCGGCCAGCTCTTCCCCTACACCTGGTTTGTCCGCCGCATCTTCGGGGGGTTCAGTTACGGTTTGCAGCGGTTCGGCGCCCTGCAGGTATACACCTCGAGCGGCGCGGGAACCTGGGGGCCTCCCATGCGCGTGGGAACCCACTCCGAGATCGCCCTGCTGCGGTTCGGTTAGGAAAGCGCTTTTGTGGTAGAATGTAGAAACATTGCTACAAGGAGGCGGGCGCGGTGGCAATCACTACCTTGTCAAGCCGGGAGTTCAACCAGGAAACGGGCCGGGCAAAGAGAGCCGCCCGCAAAGGCCCCGTCTTCATCACCGATCGCGGACACCCCTCCCATGTCCTGCTGTCGATAAAGCAATACCAGGAGATTACGAGCAAGGGGAAGAGCATCGTCGACCTGTTGGGCATGCCCGAGGCCGTAGAAATCGAGTTTGAACCGCCTCGCCTGGGGGGCGAATTTCCCCAGCCGGCCGACTGGTCCTGATGTACCTGATCGATACCAACGTCATCTCCGAGCTTCGAAAAGCGAGCGCCGGCAGGGCGGATCCCCAAGTTGCGGCCTGGGCCAGGAGCGTTCGCGCGGAATCCATGTTTCTCTCCGCCGTTTGTGTCCTTGAACTGGAGATGGGAGTCCTGCTGATGGAGCGTCGCGATGCGAGGCAAGGCGCGATTCTTCGCTCCTGGCTGGAGAATCGTGTGCTGCCCGCGTTTGCCGGCCGCATTCTGCCGGTCGATACTTCCGTCGCGCTGCGATGCGCGGCCCTGCACGTTCCAAACCCGCGCTCCTACCGGGACTCTCTGATTGCGGCAACGGCCATGGTTCACGGAATGACCGTCGTCACGCGCAATATCTCCAACTTCGAAGCCACTGGCGCAGCGCTGCTGAACCCGTGGGAAGGGTGAAATGTTCCCCTTGCGAGGCACGGCCCTCCAGTTGCAGCCGGAGGGCCATGCCGCCTTACGCAAACGATGCTGGATGAGCTATGCTCTGTTCGGCTTGTAGCCCGCCAGGCCATAGTAGGTGATGAAGAGATAGCCGACAATGGGGATGACGAAGGCGTGCTGCATCCCAACCTTGTCGGCCAGCGCGCCAAAGAGCAAGGGAATCACCGCTCCGCCCACGTTGCCGATGGTGATGACGCCCGAGCCTTTGCTGGTCAGCGGCCCCAGTTCGGCGATGCCCAGGGCAAAGATGGTCGGGTACATGATTGAGTTGGCCAGACCGCAAAGCACCAGGCTCCAGATGGCGACCGGCCCGGAGCTGAACATGGACACCAGCAGCAGCGCCACGCCGAAGAGGCCCAGAACCACCAGCATCTTCTGTGGCTTGATCACGCTCATCAGCGCGCTGCCCACGAAGCGGCCGGCCATGATGAGGAGGTAGTAGAGCAGAACCATGAGTCCCGCCGTCTGCACGTTGGTCATCCCCTGCGCCTGACAGTACTGGATGCCGTACGAGGCCAGAGCAATCTCAACGCCCACATAGAAGAAGATGCCTACCATGCCCAGCACGGTGTGGGAATAGCTCCAGATGCTGCGGCCCGGCACGCCCGCCGCTTGCCCCGACGACGGGGACATGGCGATGGCCGGCAGGTGCAGAAACATGACCACAAAGCCGAGCACCAGCAGCGCTCCGGCGATGAGGACATAGGGTCCTTCGAGCATGTGGGCCTCGGCCGCCGGGGTGGTGGCATTGCCGGCATGGGCCAGAATAAATGTGGCCGCAACCCAGGGAGCCAGAGCCGAGGCGCCGGAGTTGAAGGCCTGCGCAAGGTTCAGGCGGGCGGAGGCGCTCGACTCGGGACCGAGAATCGCGACATACGGATTGGCCGAGGTCTGCAAAGCGGTGACGCCGCTCGCCAGCACAAAGATCGCGAACAGAGTCATGGGAAAGCTCACCATGTTGGCCGCTGGAACGAACAAGAGCGCACCCAGCACCATGACGAAGAGCGAGATCACCATGGTTCTCTTGTAGCCCACCTTCTCGATGAGCTTGCCGCTGGGCACCGAGAAGACCAGGTAAGCAAAGAACCAGGCCGCCGTGGCCAGCGCCGACGGCCCATAAGACAGATTGAATACCTCCTTCAGCTTGCCCACCAACTGGTTGTTCAAACTGGTGAGAAACCCGAAGATGCCGAACAGGGCGGTGACGATAATGAACGGCACCGTATAGTTGGGCGCGCTTGCCGCCGGTTGTGTCGATCGTGTGGCCATGAATGTTTCCCCCGCTTCCTTTGAAGAGAATTGTCCGCTCTGCGCTGTCTTCCAATCGACGCTTTGCACGCATGGTCGCAGGCGCCGGTCAGGGCGCTCGGCGAGCCGCTGGAATTGGAAAAAAGGCGATGGAGAGTACCGCAATCACTCTACGCATTGGGGCGCAGGCAAGTCCAGCGAAAACTGGAGAAGTTCAAGCCGAAGCTGCTCTGCAGCCTGTAGTGAAAGTCCCAGTTGCTGAAAACTTCCCTCGGGGGCTAAAGCCCGCATTGATTCTATTGCGTTTACGGCACGACTGAAGTCGTGCCCTGACGCTTCTGCCGGCCCGAGAGGAGTTCTTCCGCAGCCTGTGAAGTCATGCCCTTTCAAAACTCGACCTTCACCGCAGGCTGCTAGGGCGGCTCGCTCGCTACCGTTTACACTGGGATTGCATGATTCCGACCCTCACCTGGACGCCCGACGGCGTCCGCTTCATCGATCAGACCAAGCTCCCGCTGGAGGAGAGCTACGTACTCGCCACCACGTATGAGCAGGTGGCCGAGGCGATCGTCAACATGGTCGTTCGCGGCGCGCCGGCCATCGGCGTTTCAGCCGCCTACGCCATCGCCCTGGGCGCGCTGCGCACGACCGCCGTGACGCCGCATCTGTTCGCTCCGGAGTTCGAGCGAATCTGCGCGCGCCTGGCTGCAACCCGGCCCACGGCGGTGAATTTGTTCTGGGCCATCGACCGCATGAAGCGGCTGTTCGCGGCCCTGCTCGATGAAGGCGCAACCCTGGTCCAGGTACAGGAGAGAATCCTGGCCGAAGCGCACGCCATGTATGAGGAAGATATCGCCGCCTGCCGGAAGATGGGCGCATTCGGCGCGGCGCTGCTGCCGGACGAGGGAGCCGGAGCCCCCGCGGACGGGTCCTCGTCCGTGGGGACGATCGGCGTGCTGACCCACTGCAACGCCGGCGCGCTGGCCACCTGCGGCTATGGAACCGCTCTGGGCGTGATCCGCTCGGCCGTCGAGCAGGGCAAGCGCATTCACGTGTTTGCGGACGAGACCCGGCCGTTTCTGCAAGGCGCGCGGCTCACCGCCTGGGAGCTGATGGCGGACCACATTCCCACCACCGTGATCTGCGACAACATGGCCGCCAGCCTGATGCGGGCCGGCCGCATCCAGGCGGTCGTTGTGGGCGCGGACCGGATCGCGGCCAACGGCGACGTGGCCAACAAGATCGGCACCTACAACGTGGCCATTCTGGCTCACGAGCACGGCATCCCGTTCTACGTGGCCGCTCCCTGGTCCACGGTCGATCTGGCTACCGCGACCGGCGACCTGATTCCCATCGAGGAGCGCGCCGCGGTTGAGGTCACCCACCATGGCGGCAGGCAGCTCACGCCCAACGGAGTGGGGATCCGCAACCCGGCCTTCGACGTGACGCCGGCCAGATACGTTACCGCCATCGTCACCGAACGCGGCGTGCTGCGCGCGCCGTATGGCGAATCGCTCAAAGAGACGGGAGCTTGCGGCTGATTCAGATTCGCCCTCGCCAATAACCGGCGCGACGCTTGGCGTGGACGACGGCGACAACAAGAATGGCGTCGTCTTTCAACTGAAAGATCACGGAATAGGGAAAGCCCGTTCATACGCGCCTGCGGGTGTTCTTTGTATATACGGGATAGAGTTGCGGATGAGAAGCAATCTGCGCCAAAGATGCCCCGATCTCCGTCAAGAATCTGTCGGCCGCTTCCGGGCTGCGCTTGAAATACCAATCAAACGCCGCGTTGATCTCCTCCTGAGCCTCGGAGCGGATGCGGAGGCGTTTCCGCCTCATCTGGCCAACCGTGCGCGCAGCGGAGCTTCCACTTCTTCCCAGGAATAGGTCACTCCGGTTCCGGCCTCGGCGTCGGCGACACGCCGCTCGACTTCCGCCTTCCAGGACGCGTCGATCTCCGCATCGCCGGAGCCGTCTCCGGCTTGAAGGAGTTCCCCGATAAGCCAATCGAAGTCGCTGGGAGGAAGGCGACGGGCATCTTCGAGAACTTCGGCGGCGGAGCGGTTCATAGGGAGATTGTAGCGCGGAACCGGTCCCGGCGTGGAACTTCAGGCACGCCCTCGCATCAGGCGCTCAGGCAAAGAAGCTGATCGGCTGGCCGGGCTCCTTGCGCACGGGCGGCTCAGTGGACGGCGCTTCGTCTTCGACCGGCAACTCTTCCAGCTCGGCCTCCGGTTCGTCATCTTCGGCTCCGCGGGCGGATTTGCCGTTGCTGGGAGTGTATTTCTCGTCGCCGGTTCTGGTCGAGCGCTCGACCCGCTCCATGGGCAGCGGCTCATAATCGCTCTCGATGGAGCGGGCTGTGGGCAGCGGGTTGAGACTGGTGATTGGAGTGATTCCCATCTTCGGTCGCTCCTGCTTCAAAGCCGGTTCAAAGGCTTGCCATGGTCCGCATATCGACATGGCGGGAGCGAACTTTAGCTTTTTTGAAGAAACTGTGCGGGATCGAGACAGATTGTCCGGGATCGAGACAGTGGTGCGAGGCCTAGCGGTGAAGGGCGAAGGCGGCCGGGGTGGGCAGGGAGGTCCGGTTTGGAGCCGGAGTAGGAGCCGGGCTTCCGGTTTGGACTTGAGCCAGGGTCTGATTCCCTTCGAGGAGCTGCCTTCCCTGGGCCAGATTCATCCCCGCTGGCACCGGCAGAAAGCCGCCGCGCGCCTCGCTGGTTTCGCGGGCAAAGGTCTTGACGAGCAGGGCGCGGACCATCATGTGCACCTCAAGCCGCTCCGTCTTCCAGTCGGTGGGGCTGACCTGGACGCGCTTCAAACTGAACCATCCGCCTTTGTAGAGGCGGCCCAGAATTCCGTATCCGAAGTCCACATTCTCTTCAATGCGGCCGTCGAGCCCGGCCAGCCGCTTGTAGCGGGTGTTGACCCAAAGCGTCCCGCTCATGGCGTGGAAGATGCGCGCCTCGATGGAGCGAGCGGGATACTGCGGATTGGGGCGGAAGCGAAGGCGCAGGCAGTCCTTGTCGCCACCGTCATATTCGTAGACGAAGGCGTCGGGCAGCAGGGCCAGAATCCGGCCGATGCGGTCTTCGTCGTCCTGATACTCCTGGCGGTGCCTGGCCTGTTCGGAGGGCGAGGAGAGCAGGCGCTCGAGCCGCGCCTGTTCCTCCCGTTCGGCTTCCGCGCTGAGCGGGCGTCCGTTGCTCAGCGTGAGCCGGTTGACGGGGCCTTCGGCGGTCTCCACCTGATCTTCGAGCCGTGTTTCCCTGGGCGTGCGCCGCTCAATCCAGTAACGCCAATAGCCGTGCCCATGGTGATCGTTGAGTTCGTTGGAGACGACCTCGCGAACCAGTTGGCCGGCCGGGATCGGCTGCAACTGAACACAACACGCCGCCTGCGAACCCGCCAGAATTCCGATTGTCAGCCATAGCACACGCATGCCGTTCGCCTCCCGAGCACAGGTTTGAGAGCTGAGAACCTGAGGGGAGTATGACGGGGATGAGGTGAATGATGTGCAAGTTTTCGGTGAAAAGGCGGAGAAAAACCTATGGGAGCCCAAAGTAAACCCAGAAATGCCGGAATCCGCGATTGCAGGTCCGTTCTGGGAAGCCTGCTCCTCAGGGCCAAGGCCCGAACCCTCCAAAGCGCCCAGCGCTGAATGGCCTGGTTTGAGTCTCGCGGCCGGCAGAGTTGTTAGACTGGAACCATGTTGGACGAACTGAAGTTCCGCGATCTGGCCGGGACGGCCCTCGACTCTTTGATGCGGCATTTGATCGCGCGCGAGGAGGACGAGGCCGGCTTCGAGGTGGAGGAACAGGGCGGCGCGCTGCATGTGCTCTTCGAGGAGCCGCCGGGGAAGTTTGTGATTACGCCCAATACGCCGGCGCGGCAGATCTGGATTTCCGCGCTTTCGACCAGCTTCAAACTCGACTGGGATGGGGCGGCCTCGGCCTTCGTGCTGCCGCGCACGGGCGAGCGCCTGATAACGCTGGTGGACCGGCTGATCGGGGAGCAACTCGCCGCCTAGGTCTCTGACCCTGTGATTTCGTGCATGGAGCTTGGGCGCTGCGGATCCCACCCTAGGCGCAAGAACAGAAGCGCGCCGAGGGTGGGGCACCCGATCTTTGTACTGGAACGAGTGGTCGAAGAGCTAGCGCCCGTCCGGCTGATTGGCAGCCTGCTGCTTTACGAAGCCGAAGGTGCAGGGGCGGCCGACGATGCCAAGGCCCTCGTCGCGCGTGCCCGTGCCCTCCGTCTCCTTGAACAGGGCCTTGATATTGTAGCTATAATTCGAGCCCTGGGAGACGAAGACTCCGCGAGCATACTGCCTGGAGGCGACGATGCCGTTGGCGGAGAGCTTGGCCGTGCCGTCATCGGCTATCTTGCCTTCGATCAGCAGGTAGCCGGGCTGGCCCGCCGTGCCGTGCTCCCCGCGGAATGCGCCGTCCTTGATCGCGCCGGGGAACTTCCAGGTGTAACCCTCGGTCTTTCCCTTGTCCGGGCAGGTGAGCGTCGTGAGCCAGTTGCCGTCGAACTTCTCTCCGGCGAGCAAGGCTCCCGGCATAAGCATGAGAGCGCAGAGAACAAAAAACCGTACTGCCTTCCGCATCCGCTTTCCCTCGTCCGGGGAGTAATTCTAGCAGGGCTCTCCAGCGACGGTCCACAGCGGTGGGCCGTTGGCGGGAGCCGGACGGTCCGGCGCTAGGCCGAACCGTCCGCCGCTTCTACTGCAAAGAGTAAACTGTCTTGAGGACCTTTTCCGCAACGCTCTTGGGGAGCGGCGCGTACGACAAAGCCGAGACTTCGCTCTCGCCGGAGTTGACGATCCAACTGAGCAGATCCTTGATGACCTTGCCCTTGGCGGGATCGGCGGCATGAACGGGAATGAGCAGGTAGGTGAAGCTGGAGATGGGATAGGCGTTGGCCCCGGGCGCGTTGGTGATGGAAACGCGGTAGTCGGCGGGAAGCTGCTTGATGCTGGCGGCGGCCTCGGTAACGCCATCGATGGAGGCCCTCTCCCAGTTGCCGGCGGCATTCTTGACTTCGCCGAAGCTGATCTTGTTCTGCAAAGCATAGATCAGCTCGACGTAGCCGATGGCGCCGGGCAACTGGCGCACCAGGCCGGCGACGCCCTCATTGCCCTTGCCGCCCACGCCCGCCGGCCAACTGGGCGACGAGCCCTTGCCGGGACCGTTGGCCCACTCGGAGCTGACTTTGCTCAGGTAGTCGGTCCAGATGAAGCTGGTGCCGCTGCCGTCGGAGCGATGGACGACGATGATCTTCTTGCCGCTTTCCGGGATTCCCGAGAAATTGACGCCGGGGTTGTCTTTGGCTATGCGGGGATCGTCCCAGCGCGTGATCTTGCCCAAATAGATGTCGGCCAGCACGTCGCCGCTGAATTTGACGTCGTTGACGCCGGTGACGTTGAAGATGGGCACCACGGCGCCGAGCACGGTGGGAATGTGGATGAGCTTGATCTTGGAAGCGGCCAGCGCATCGTCCGCCATCGGCATATCGGAGGCGCCAAAGTCCACCAGGCCCGCGGTGACCTGGCGGATTCCGCCGCCGGAGCCGATCGACTGGTAGTTGATCTCGACGCCGGGATGCGCGGCGCTATACTCGCTGAACCACTTGGAATAGATCGGGTAGGGAAAGGTAGCGCCCGCCCCGGTCAGCTTCTGGGCTTGAGCCGCGCTCAAAGCCAACACGAACAACACAACGGCAACTAGCGTTTTTTTCACTGACAACTCCCTTGCAGATGAACTGCCGTAAGTAATTGTCCACCGCCAATGTTAAGGGGATTTGAATAGAGGATGGATTCGACTTCATAAATCACTCGCCCGGCGGGCGGTCGCGGCTCCGCGGCGGCTGTGCGGCCTGGCCGCGTTCCCCGCGATCCCGGTGAGTTTCGTGGCCGGCCGGCGACCCCGTCAACGCAACGAAGCGATGGTTGCGAGCGCCCTTTCCGCAACCGGCTTGGGCAGCGGCGCATAGGAGAGAGCCGGGGCTTCGCTCTGGCCGGAGGTGACGATCCAACCCAGCAGGTCCTTGATCGCCCTGCCCTTGGCCGCGTCGGGCGACTTGAGCGGGACCAGCAGCCATGTGAAGCTGCAGACGGGATAAGCATAGGCGCCGGGAGCGTCGGTAATGGAGACGCGATAGTCGGTGGGAAGCTCCTTGACGCTGCCGGCAGCCGCGGAGACGCCCTCAATGGAGGCCTTTACCCAGTTGCCGGCGGCATTCCTGATGGCGCCGAAGCTGATGTTGTTGTGCAAAGCATAGATCAGTTCAACGTATCCGATGGCCCCGGGCGACTTGCGAACGATGGCGGCCACGGCCGCATTGCTCCTGGCGCCCACACCCACAGGCCAGGCGGGCGAGATGCTCCTGCCAGGCCCGTTGGCCCACTCTTTGCTGACCTTGCTGAGGTAGTCGGTAAAGATGAAGCTGGTGCCGCTGCCGTCATAGCGATGAACCACGATGATCTTCCGTCCGGGCAGGTTCACTCCCGGATTGTCTTTGGAGATGCGCGGGTCGTTCCAATTTCGGATTCTGCCGAGATAGATGTCTGCCAGGACATCGGGGCTGAACCGGATGTCGCTGACGCCGGGGATGTTGAAGATGGGCACTACCGCGCCCAGCACAGCGGGAATATGGATGAGCTTGATCCTAGAAGCCGCCAACTGGTAGTCGGTCATCGGCCCGTCGCTGGCGCCAAAGTCCACCAGACCGGCGGAGACCTGGCGGATACCGCCGCCCGAACCGATCGCATGGTAGCTGATCCGCACCCCTGGATGCGCCGCACTGTACTCGCTAAACCATTTTGAATAAATCGGATAGGGAAATGTAGCCCCGGCCCCGGTCAACTTCTGAGCCGGAGCCCTGCTCAGAGCCAGGACCATCAGCACTACGGCAACCGAACCTCTTCTCACGGATGGCTCCCTTGCAGATTCACCGCCTCAAGCGATTGTCGATGGCGAATGTCAGGAGGATCTGAACGGACAGCTACTTGAATCCATTTAACCATGCGCCCGCGAACCGGCAGCCAGGTCCGCAACCGCATCGGCCCCATGCGGATCGTCTCCTCCGTGCGCCAGGGGAAGCGTGAAGTGGAAGGTGGCGCCGGCGCCAAGTTCACTTTCGGCCCACAGGCGTCCGCCGTGAGCCTGAACAATGTGCTTGACGATGGCCAGGCCGAGGCCCGTGCCGCCGGATTCTCGGGAGCGGGCCTTGTCGATGCGGTAAAAGCGCTCGAAGATGCGATCCAGGTGCTCGGAGGCGATGCCGGGCCCGAAGTCCTGAACGAAGAACTCGACTTCGGAGTCGAGGAGCCGGGCGCCGGCGCGGATGCGCTTGCCGGCCTTGGCGTACTTGAGGGAGTTTTCGATGAGGTTGCCGAAGACTTGATGCATGGCGTCGGGGTCGGCTAACACCTGAGCATCCGGCGCGCCTGCCGATTGCAGCTCGACCCCGGAGTCCACGACGATTCCGCCCAGGGATTCGATGGCGTCGCGGAGCAGGGCCGAGGCGCGCGTGGGCTGGCGGGAGAGCTTGTAGTCAGGACTCTCGATGCTGGCCAGGGCGAGCAGGTCCTCGGTAAGACGGTTCATGCGGGCGGCGTTCTTTAGGATGACGCCCAGGAATTCGCGTGTGACCGCGGGACGAGTATGCGGGTCCTCGATGAGCGTCTCGACGTAGCCCTGGATGGAGGTGAGCGGCGTGCGCAGTTCATGGCTGACGTTGGCGATGAATTCACGGCGGGATTTCTCCGCGACCTCGACGGCGGTTACGTCGTGGAGGGCGACCAGCGCGCCGCCGCTGGGCAGCGGGGCCGCATTGATCTCAAAGATCCGGCCGGGTGACAGGGAGCTGGCGCGGCCCAAGCGAACCTCGGGTTGGGCGGGGCTGGATCGATGCTCCAGGGCGGCGCGGGCGCAGGCCAGAATCTCGGGGTCGCGGACGGAGTGGGCCAGCGGGCGGCCGGCGCGAATCTGGGTTCCGGCGATGCGCCGCATGGCGGCGTTCGACCAGCCGACCAGGCCCTCGGCGGTGATGGCGACGACCGCCTCCTGCATGGAATCGAGCATGGCGGCCAGCTCCTGGCGGCGGCTCTCAATCTCGGCGAAGCGCTGCTCCAGCTGCCCGGCGGCCTGGTTGAGAACCGCTTCCGTGGCCGGGAGCTCACCGCTGCCAGGTGCGGCAATGCGGACGCTCAGATCTCCGTCGGCGACGCGCCGCGCAAAGGCGGTGACCCGCGCAAGGCGGCCGGCAATGCGTGCGGCAACCCAGGCGGCCACGGGCAGGGCAATGGCCAGCGCGATAAGGCCGGACCACAGCGTCTCAAGAGCCAGCCGATGGAAGGCCCCGCCCGCGGCGCGCTCGGCCAGGGGATGAGCAACCAGCTCCACGGCCGCGATCTCAAGGACCAGCAGCAGAAGAAAGAGGCCGAGCAGCTTGGAAAAGACTTTGCGGGTCAATGAGCGCCGCTCCCATCCGGCACGTTCCGGGGCACGGCCAGCCCTTTTACTCGCCCTTGGGAAGCTCGAAGCGATAGCCGGCGCCGCGCACGGTTTTCAGGTAGCGCGGATTCTCCGGATCGACCTCGATCTTCTCCCGAATGCGGCGCACATAGACGTCGACCGAGCGGGGGGTTACAAAGCGGGCGTCGCCCCAGACGGCGTCCAGCAGCCGGTCGCGGCTGAAGACGCGGCCCGGGTGGCGCGCCAGGTAGTCCAGCAGGCGGAACTCGGTGGCCGTGGTAGTGGTCAGCTCGCCGCGCACCTTCAACTGCATGGCGTTGGCGTCGATGATGACCTCCTCGAAGCTGATGATCGAGGGCGAAGTGGGACGCTCAAAGCGCCGCAGCACGGCCTTGACGCGAGCCACCAGTTCACGGGTGGCAAAGGGCTTGGTGATGTAGTCGTCGGCGCCCAGTTCCAGGCCCAGCACGCGGTCGTTCTCACTGGCGCGAGCGGTCAAGAAGATGATGGGGATGGTGGAAAGGGCGGCGTTCAAGCGCAGGCGGCGGCAGACATCGAGGCCGTCACCGCCGGGGACCATGATGTCCAGCAGAAACAGCGCCGGCGGCTGGCGCTCGGCATCGGGAATCAGGTTGGTGGGGGTGACAAACAGGCGCGCCGCGAACCCCGCTGCTTCCAGGTGATGCTGCACCAGGCGCGCAATATCGGTGTCGTCTTCCAGAACAAATACGGTTTGGCTCAAACCCTCTGCCCTCGCCCTGCGGCCGTTGACTGCGCGATGCGGAGGCCGCACGGAACTATGAACAGAGTAATGCAATGAGGCAAACAGATTGCAAACGTTCGATGAATTCGGACCGGAGAGGCGCTGGTTGAAGCAGTCCGGGGCCCGCGCTGCCGGTGGGCTGCAAGGCGGTGGCGCGGGTGTGGCTCTTTCTGCCGGCGCCCAGCCTGGGCGGCGCCGTTGCCGGGCTGCTGTTCCGGAGCGGAGCGCTGGAGGCGGACTGAGAGGAGAGCAGTCGGTGCAGCCGGGGAACTTGCGCAGGCGGGCCAGTTCCCCGTGGCTGCGGCGGCTGATTGGGGGTCTGGGCGGCGCCGGTCAAGGGCCTTGTGCAGAAGCCCTCTGAGAGGGCCTCACCGCGCCGGACGTCATGATTTACGCTGAATGCGCGGGCCGGGCCTTCACGCCCCGCCGCGCCCAAGGAGGCTTTTGTGACCTGGATGGTTCTGCTGATCGGGCTGGTGGTGGGAGCGTTTTCAGGCGTGGTGGGCATTGGCGGCGGCATCCTGTTTGTTCCCGCGCTCATCTGGCTGCTGGGCATGGACCAGCACAAGGCGCAGGGAACCTCGCTGGGCGCACTGCTGGCGCCGGTGGGCATCTTCGCCTTTCTGGAGTACTACCGCAAGGGAAACGCCGACCTGCGCGTGGGGCTGCTCCTGGCGACGGGGTTTCTGGTGGGCGGATACTTCGGCGCCGTGGCCGCGCAGTACATCCCCGAGCTCTGGCTGCGGCGCATCTTCGCCGTCGCGCTGGTGGCTGTCGGCGGCCGGATGTGGTTCAGCCGCTGAGGCCGCGCGGCACTCTCACAGGCGTCAGACCGACGCAATGAAACGCAGGCGCACGTAGTAGGCGGTCCAGTTTCCTTCCTCATCGCAGAGGACCGGCGCCAGCAGGGCGGTTGTCTCCTTGACCACCCTCTCGCGATGCGCCGCCGGCAAGCTGTCCAGCACGCCGCGGCGGAAGGTCCAGAGCCATCCCGGCAGTCCGCTCTCTGGCAGCAGCGTGGGCCGCTGAATGAGCGCAATCTGCTGCACCTTGAAGCCGTGCTGAATGAGCCGATCCGCATAGCTCTCCGGAGTGGGGTAGTAGTTCACGGTGTCTCCGCGGCCGTCGTGACCGTGCCGGGCGAGGACAGCCGCGAGCGCAACGCGAATGGCGGCAATGTTGCCGTGGCCGCCCATCTCGGCCACAAAGCGCCCGCCCGGCTTGAGAACGCGCCGCACCTCGGCCAGCATGGCGTCCTGATTGCGAACCCAGTGCAGAGTGGCGTTGGAGAAGACCGCGTCAAAGGCATGGTCGGAGAAGGGAAGCGACTCGGCGGTGGCCTCCATGGCCACGATGCCCAGCTCGCGCGCGGCGGCGACCATCTCCGGCGATGTATCCACGCCCACCACGGTGGCGCCGTTGGCGGCGATCCGGTGGGTCAACTGGCCGTCGCCGCAGCCCAGGTCCAGGATTCGCTCGCCGGGCTTGGCCGCCAGCCATTCGAGGACTCCGCTGGCCAATCCATGCACAAACTTGCCGTTCTTCCCATAGGCAAGGGGATCCCACGTCTGCGTCGTCACAGTCACCCTCCGCTCCCGAGGCCGATCAAGCATGGAAGCACAAGCCAGAATCATTCTAACCTGTCTCCGCCGGGGGAGAGTTTACGAATTTGGGGCGTGCCTCAAGGGAAGCAACCCGCGATCCATGGCGGCGGCGCGCGTGGTCCGTCCCATCTCCGGCAGCCGCTGCTCTACCGGACGCTCGTTCCTATCGAGCGCCGAATTCAGTTCCTCTCTCCGCGCAATGGCGGACAATCGCACCGATTTGCCTTGAAAGCGAGGGCCGGATTGCCAGCCCGCCCGCTATCGTCCGCCTCCGGTTAAGCCGGCGCCGGATCGAAGCCCGCCGCGGCGCCCGCGCCGATTCCCGTCCAATTCATCAACCTGCCGGCAATGCTTCTTTTCTTCCGGAATATTCGAAGATGCATGAAACCTTCGGGTCTCGCCTGGTAACCGCGCAGCCCATCTCATTTCAGGATAAGTAACTAACTCCAGCGTTACCGACGCACCACCTGTCTTCACACCAAACAGGTATTGTCATAGCCGCGGTCCATTGAGCACCATGAGGATAAGTTGTCGCAACTGGGTCGCGCGGCCGGCGTAGGCCTGGTGAAGGGCTCCGCGCACTTATGAGTGGAACTTTTGCGTCTCGGGAGCGCGGTCTATGGCTTTGAGCGGAGTTGCGCGATCGGTTCAGGCGGAGCGGCTGTTAGCAGCAGCCGGAACGGGGTGAAAGATGAAGAAGCTATTGTTAGCCTTGCTCGCATCGGCGGTGGCCATGGCGATTGCGCCGGCCGCGGTGGCCGATGCGTTTACTTACTCGATCGCAGGCAGTAACTTTACCGCCGATCTCACCTTCACTACCGCCAACGCACCTATAAGCGTTCCCGGCCCCGACCTCGCTGTCGATGTCGACGCCTATGTCGTCACAGCCGTGTCCGGAACCTTCGACATTACCAACGGCCCGTCCGAAGTTTTCGCC
>Ga0326728_10013259_pt1 | contig 17959 bp, 14 predicted proteins | sample MB3enrmetagenome_FD_207602 | JGI IMG/M metagenome (GOLD analysis project Ga0326728, IMG submission 207602) | Lab enriched peat soil microbial communities from McLean, Ithaca, NY, United States - MB31MN | ecosystem: Environmental > Terrestrial > Soil > Wetlands > Peat | place: USA: New York... | reverse complement strand
CTCCCTGTGAACCAGCTCGAGCGGGAGACAGAAAAGGGCTGGAGGGATTTCTGGTCGCGCTCCGCCGTCGAGTTCGAGGATCAAGAACTGGAGAGGATTTGGTACCACAACCAATATTTCCTGGCCTGCTGCCTGCGTGCAGGAAAGGTAGCCCCGGGCCTGTTCGGCAACTGGACCAGCGGCAAGATCGGCACCGCCTGGCACGGCGATTACCACATGAACTACAACACCCAGCAGGTCTTCTGGGGAGTTTTTGCAAGCAATCATGTGGATCAGAATCTTCCCTATGTGGAAGTTGTGGAAAGCCTGCTGCCCATGGCCCAGAACTACGCGCGGGAAAAATTCGGCTTGCCCGGGGCGTTTTTCCCCCACTCCGCGTACCCGGTGCCAAGCCAGGTGGTGCCTTACCCGGCGCCACCCTGGGGCTACGAAGTCTGCGAAACACCATGGACCGTTCAAAGCCTCTGGTGGCAATACCTGTACACGCTCGACGAGCAGTTCCTGAAAAGGGTTTATCCGCTTTTCCGGGCGGCCACGGATTTTATTGTTTCGTTCGTCAAAAAGGAATCCGATGGAAAGTACCATATCGTTCCCACGGCCTCGCCCGAGAACTGGGGCTGCACGGTGGACTTCCGCCTGAACAAGGATTGCATCATGGATTTGGCGCTGGTGGCGTTCCTGCTGGATGCAATCCTCGAAGCCTCCAAAGTCGTGAACCTCGATGCCGGCGAGCGTCCTCGGTGGGCCGAAGTCCGCAATAACCTTGCTTCCTACCCGAAAATTCAGGGGCCTGATGGCGAAGTCTGGTTGGACGTGCTCAATGCTCCGGCCGAACACGTTTATAACGTTCCCGTAACGCTTGCCCCAGTCTTTCCCGGAGAACAAGTGGGAATGGGACGCAACGAAGAGCACCTTGAGATCGCCCGTCGCACGGCTCGCACAATTCGCCTGGAAGGCGGCAACGATTTGGTCTATCAGCCCCTGATCCGCGCGCGGCTCGGAATGCTGGACCTCGAATGGTTCAAGAATGAGGTGCGCTACTGCACGTTGCCCAACGGCATTGCCAACGACCGCGTCCGGCAGATCGATGGCCGCTACGACGATGATACGGACTTTGATTTCATGATGCGTATGGGAGTTTGGACGGAGAACCTCTCGCTGCCCGCCGTGCTGAACGAATCCATGCTGCAAAGCTACACGGGCGTCATCCGGTTGTTCCCGAATACTCAGGGATTAGGACGCGCCAGCTTCACAAATCTTCGCGCCATGGGGGCTTTCCTGCTCAGTGCTTCCTATGCCGGCAATGCGGTCTCACGGCTGACGCTTTTCAGTGAAAAAGGGGCCACAGCAAACTTGGTTAATCCCTGGCCCGAAGCACACCTCCAGGTGACGCGGGTGAAGGATGGCCAGCCGGTCGCCGTTTCAGTGAAAGGCGAAATCGTGCAGTTCCCCACGCAGGCGGGAGAACGGTACCGGATTGAGCCAGCGTGAATGCCCCAAGAGGGACTTCTGTTCTATGGGTGAGCCACAGGCCCATGGCCACTCAGGATGACGCCCTTTGATTTTTTCACACCATGCTCCCGTTTCCGGGGGGCCTCAACCTCAAACCCACGGCTCGTCGGCGGACGGCCCATAGATGGCGGGTACGGGCACGCCGTTCAGCCTTAAATAGACGCCAAGCTGAGCGCGATGATGGACCAGGTGGTTGAGGAACATTTCCCGGTAAGCCAGGAACCGAGGTCCTTCGAAAATGGCCTTGCCCTGGAAAGCAAGTTTCCAGTTCGCTTTCCAAGCTTCATCCGTTGTATCGATGAGGGCCTGGCGGACTTTGGCTGCGCCTTCGTCAAATACGCTGACAAGCTGTGCCGCAGACTCGAAGGGCAGGGGCTTGTAGCTGCCCGCAGAAAAGTCCAATAGCTCGGTACTCAGCACGCTGACGCCGAAGCCGGCAAGCTGAGCCACGTGGGGCGCCAGCTTGCCGAGTGGCATCGACTTGGGATGCGGAGTGAAGTCCGGTTTGTTCGGAATCCGCTCGAGGGTTTTGCGTGTATTGGCCATCTCCTGATCGAACTCGGGGAGAAGCGCTTCACTGATCGTCATGGAATCCTCCGTTTGTAAGTTTGACTGCCCAGGCTTCATATGATAGGCGAACGGAAAGCGAAAGTCAAGCGTCATTAGAACAGGGAACAGGGAAGAGGGAATAGGGAATAGCGAGTAAGGAACCAAGGGTGAAGTGTAAAGGGTAAAGGCTAAAGCGCAAAAGTTGAGCGACCAAAGAGGAGATGTTCACTTAGACTTTAACCTTTAGCCTTCACACTTTACACTTTTTCCCTGTCCCCTATTCCCTGTTCCCTAATTTTCTCCCTAAGGTCGCCCAAGCCCCGTATGGTAGTCCCACAAAGCGTGGTAATAACTCATGAAGCGTAGCGGCTCACAGCTCGGCTGGCCAATCTCGGCAAACGTGTAGCGCTGGAAATTGATGGATCGCAACAGCGCAAAGAGCTCGTGCCAGGGATAAGCTCTATCGTCGAGGTTGTTGATGTGGCAACTGCGAATCCAAGGTTTCAGCAGCTCGAAGCTTTTCTGGACGGAGCCGTTCTCCAAGTCCGTAGGATTCGAGTTCCAGCAAGCGCCCACCGACGGGTGATTGGCGACGGAGAGAATTTGGTGAGCGTTCGCCGGAAGCTGCGTGCCCTCCCCGTGAACTTCCATCCAGATTTCCACGCCGTGGTCGCGCGCCACGTCTCCGCACGTGGCCAGGGCGCGGCCGATCTGCTCGAGAGTTTGCTCGTGCGGAACGTCATGCGGAAATCCGTTGGGGCGCACTTTCACGCCCAAACAACCCAGGTCCTGCGCCAGCTCGCACCAGCGGCGCGTTTCTTCAATGTTCTTTTGCACGGTGGCGGCCTCCGGCGACTCGTATTCGCAAGTCGTTCCCAGGCTCACCAGCCGCACACTCGAATCGGCAAAGCGCTTCTTCACTTCTTCCCGCTGCTGCTTGCTGATGGATGGCTCCACGCCGTGCTTGTGCGTGGTGCGCAGTTCCGCGCCTGCAAACCCGGTTTCCTCGCAGTTCTTGATGATGGTCTCGATGTCCCAATTGAAAGCCAGGTTGTAAGTAACCAGACCAAGGTGAAATGGAGGCGGCGTTCCTGGCGCTTCGCTCAGTGCAGAGGTGGCAGGATTAGCGAGGGTGTCCCCGCCCTTGGCCCATGCGAGGGAAGCTGCTCCCGCTACTGAAACAATACCCGACTTCAGAAACTCGCGTCGCTTCGTTGGCGCCATTCTATCCTCCGTAGTCCGTGTATCCTTTCTGTCGCCCACGTCATTTTAAATGATTTCCAACAATGCGGCCATGTTCCTTGGCGTGCGAAATTCAAGGCGACAGCTTCGCAGGCTCCGCTGTCGCACTCCAACGTAAAATCTAAAATCCATAGTCTGAAATCCAACTATAATGATTTTGAAGGGGCTTGGGGAATGATCCTCATCATCGACAACTACGATTCTTTCACCTACAACCTGGTCCAATACCTGGGAGAATTGGGCGCCCAGATGCGCGTCGTCCGAAACGACCAGACCACGGTGGATGAAATCGAAAAGGAACTGCCCAGCGCTATCGTCATCTCACCTGGACCCAAGACTCCGGACGAAGCAGGGATCTGCCTGGAGGTGATTGATAAGCTGGCCGATCGTGTTCCTATTTTGGGAGTGTGCCTCGGCCATCAAGCCATCGGGCAAGCGTTCGGTGGCAAGGTCATCCGCGCGCCGGAACTGATGCACGGCAAGACCAGCCAAGTCCATCACGATGGCAGAACCATTTTCGAAGGCTTGCCCGATCCATTCCAGGCCACGCGCTACCATTCATTGATCGTGGAACGCGAGAGCTTGCCCGCTTGCCTCGAAATCTCCGCTACCTCGCCCGACGGCCTAATCATGGGCTTGCGGCACCGCCAAATGAAGGTCGAGGGGGTCCAATTTCATCCGGAATCGATCCTTACTCAGTCAGGGAAACAGCTACTCGCAAATTTCCTGAGGATGTCGGTTGTCCCTTGTCCGTAGCCCTAACCGGGTAGCGCGGACCCCCGGTTTTGGGGTCCGCGGTTTTTTCTTAGGCCCGTGGACAAGCCGCGGACCCCAAAACCGGGGGTCCGCGCTACCCAGTTCCAATCACTCACGTTCTGTTTCGCTGCGTAAAATCCACCAGCTTTTTAAGTGTTTCGAGCGCGCTGCCGGAGTCGATGACTTCTGCCGCCGTGGTGACTCCCTCGACAAGGCCTCCGGCTTTGCCCGCCACCACAAACGCAGCCGCAGCATTGGCGAGCACTACATTGCGGTGCGGCCCGCTCTGCCCTTCCAGGACGCTCAGCGACAATCGGGCGTTGGTCTGTGCATCTCCGCCCCGCAAATCGAGAACCGAAGTCCGCGCCAGGCCGAACTCTTCCGGTGTTACGTCGCGCGTCCGCACCTCGCCGCGCTCGTTCGAGGAGAGGCGCGTGGGTCCGGATAGAGTGATCTCGTCCATACCGTCTGATCCAGTCACCACGAAAGCCCTCTCCGTGCCGACCGCACCGAGGGCGCGCGCCATCATCTCGGTTCGTGCAGCATCGTAAATCCCGACCAGTTGGACCGAAGCTCGAAGAGGATTCGTCAGCGGACCCAGCAGGTTAAAAACGGATTTTGTCTTCAGACTTCGACGGGCATTCATCACATGCTTCATGGCCAGGTGCAGGCTTGGGGCAAAGAGAAAGACCATCCCAACTTCTTCCAGGCAGGCGGGAATGCGGGTGTGCGGCAGGTCCAGGGCGACGCCGAGCGCTTCCAGTACGTCCGCGCTGCCGCAGCGGCTTGATATGGAGCGGTTGCCATGCTTGGCCACACGGATTCCGCCTGCAGCAGCCACCAGCGCCACCGCCGTGGACACATTGAAGGTGCCGTGACCATCGCCGCCCGTGCCGCAGGTGTCCAGCAGGGGATCATCACCTCTCAATGCCTCCACATCTACTCCCGACTGTCGCAACCCTTCGGCGGCGTGGGCGCGCATCACCTCCGCAAATCCGACGAGTTCCTCGGGCTGCTCACCCTTGTCCCGAAGCGCAGCCAGGAACGCGACAATCTCCGCGTCCGGCACGGAGCCTGACAACAGGCGCTCCATCACCGCCCGCGCCTCGGCGCGACTGAGGTGTTGGCGGGATTCAAGTTTTTGAATAGTCTCAAAGATTTGCATGGCTTCAAAAGTCCGTTGTCCGTAGTCCGTAGTCAGTTGTCCGTTGTCAGTTGCCTCCTGCCGGCTGACCGTTGCAATTGCGATGAGCATTTCTTATACTGCCAGATTACAGGATAAATGTAACGCTGCGCTTTCGCAGACGAGGAAGCTCGTCGCACCGAAGGTTATCTGGGCTCATACAGCGACTGACAACGGACAACTGACAACTGCCGACTGACAACTGACGACAGACAACGGACTACGGACACCGGACGACTGACAACTGACTACTGACAACTGACGACTTCTGCAATGAAAATCCACGAATATCAAGCCAAGCAAACACTGGCGAAGTTCGGCGTGACTACGCCTCGGGGCGAAGTTGCGCAGAGCCCTGAAGAAGCGCGCGCCGTGGCGGAGCGTTTGGGCGGAACCGTCGTGGTGAAGGCGCAAATTCATGCCGGGGGCCGGGGCAAGGCGGGCGGCGTGAAGCTGGCCCACGACCCGAACGAAGCCGAGCGCATCGCGAACGAGATGCTCGGCAAGAAGCTGGTGACGATCCAAACGGGGCCTGAGGGGCGCGTAGTGAAACGCGTTTTGATCGAGGAGGGCCTGCAGGTGGCCCGCGAGCTTTACCTGGGCCTGGTGATTGACCGCACCAGCGCCCGCCCCGTGTTCATGGCTTCGACCGAGGGCGGAGTGGAGATCGAAGTTGTGGCCGCCGAGCATCCAGAACGAATTCTGAAAGAGTTCATTGATCCGGCCCTCGGCTTGCAGCCTTTCCAGGCGCGTAAACTGGCCTTCGGGCTCGAACTGGGCGCGAAACTGGTAAATGACGCAGTGCGATTCTTTTCCAGCCTGTACCAGGCAATGATGGCCACGGATGCTTCACTGGTGGAGATCAATCCCTTCGTCGTCACCGCCGACGGCCGCTTGCTGGCGCTCGACGCCAAAATGAACTTTGATGACAACGCGCTTTACAGACACAAGGACATCCGCGAACTGCGTGATTTGGACGAGGAAGACCCGCTCGAGGTAAAGGCTTCCAACTACAGCTTGAATTACATCCGCCTTGACGGCAACGTGGGCTGCATGGTGAACGGCGCGGGCCTCGCCATGGCCACTATGGACATCATCCAGTATGCGGGCGGACGCCCGGCCAATTTCCTGGATGTAGGCGGCGGCGCCAATGAGGAACAGGTTCGGCGCGGTTTCGAAATCATCTTAAGCGATGCCAACGTGCGCGCCGTGCTCATCAATATCTTCGGCGGCATCATGCGCTGCGACATCGTGGCGAACGGTGTGGTGGCGGCGGTGAGAGGTCTGGGCATCGAGGTGCCCGTGGTGGTCCGCCTCGAGGGGACCAACGTCGAGCTGGGGCAGAAGATTCTGCGCGAATCGGGACTGAACTTCACCGTCGCCAGGGGGATGAAAGACGCGGCGGAAAAAGTTGTCGCGCTCGGCCGCGAATCGTCTCATTGATATGCAGAACCCATTCGGTGGCCGCAACCAGAAAGAACTTCTCCGTGTCCTCAGTGCCTCCAAAGCCTCAACACAGAGAACACGGAGGGTCTCAGTGACCTCTGCGTTTAGTCTTTTCTTGGCCACAGAGAACGCGAGAAGAAAAAGTATCGCAACTCTTATCCCGAGATGCGATTCTGAGCCGTGCGAGAGGATGACAGACGGTGGCGATACTTGTTGACGAAAACACTCGCCTCCTCGTTCAGGGAATCACCGGGCGCGAGGGGACCTTCCATACCCAGCAGGCCGTGGCATACGGGACCAAAGTGGTGGCCGGGGTGACGCCGGGCAAGGGCGGGAGCACCGTTGACGGCATTCCGGTGTTCAATACCGTCCAAGCGGCTGAGGAAGCGACTGGCGCGAACGCTTCGGTGATCTTCGTGCCGCCGGCCTTTGCTGCCGATGCCATCCTGGAGGCTGCTGATGCGGGGTTGCCGCTGGTGGTTTGCATCACGGAAGGCATCCCGACGCTCGACATGGCGCGCGTAATGCGTTATCTCTCGGGAACGAAGACGCGGCTGATCGGCCCCAACTGCCCGGGCATTATTTCTCCCGGAAAGTGCAAGATTGGCATCATGCCGGGACACATCCACCGGCAAGGACATGTGGGAGTGGTTTCGCGAAGCGGCACCCTCACTTATGAGGCGGTTGGCCAGCTTTCCGCCTTGGGCATTGGCCAGTCTACCTGCATCGGTATCGGCGGCGACCCGATTATCGGAACTACGTTCGTCGATGTGCTGCGGCTCTTCAACGAAGATGTGGAAACGCACGGGATCGTCATGATCGGCGAGATTGGCGGCACGGCCGAAGAAGAAGCCGCTGCTTTCATCAAGGCGAACGTCAAGAAACCCGTGGTGGGATTCATCGCCGGCCGCACCGCGCCGCCGGGCCGCCGCATGGGCCACGCCGGGGCCATCATTTCGGGCGGCAAAGGCACTGCCGAAGACAAGATCGCGGCACTACAGGCGGCAGGCATCGCGGTGGCGGAGAGCCCGGCACTAATTGGCGAGACGCTCAAGAAAATTATGAATTCTAAATAGTAAATAGTGCATAGTAAATAGTGAATAGTAAATAGTGAATTCAGGGCGCCTCCCACGTACTCTGGAGTCCACAAGCTCGATCCTGTTTTGGGAGATATCCCGTGATTCAGACATTAAACCGAACGCGGGCAGTGGATTCCCGCCTTCGCGGGAATGACGAGGTTGGGGATGGACGCCCCGAATAACGTCATTCCCGCGAAGGCGGGAATCCACTGCCACTGTCTGAACCGCAGAGGATATATCATTCAGAATTTACTATTTATAATTCACTATTCATAATCTGGTGTTCACCATTTACTACTCACAATTTAGGATTTGGATGGAGGAACATGGAAATAGAGCGCACTCTTACCATCATTAAGCCCGACGCTGTTGAAGGGGAACACATCGGTGACATTATTAAAATGTTCGAGGCGAATAAGTTCAAAATCGTCGCGGCGCGCCTGGTGAATCTTTCCAAGAGCCAAGCTGAGGGTTTCTACGCAGTGCATCGTGGCAAGCCTTTTTTCGAGAGCCTTACGGCGTTCATGAGCTCGGGCCGTACCTTGGTGATGGTTCTGGAAGGCCAAAACATTATCGCGCGCCTGCGCGAGGTCATGGGCGCCACCAATCCTTCCAATGCCGCCCCCGGAACCATTCGTAAGCTCTATGCCACGAACATCGAGCACAACGCCGTCCACGGCTCGGACGCCCCTGAGACTGCCGCCTACGAAATCGGCTATTTCTTCCCGGGGGTGGATTTGGCCGGCTGAGGCCGGCCTGCGAGCTTCAGCCACATGCGCCTGACTTCGCAACTCGTCCCGCTGGGCGCAACAAAGAAGGACTCCACCACAGAGGCACTGAGGCACAGAGAGATGAAAAGATAGGGGCCTTTTCTCTACTGCTATTGGCGAATTTCTTCGCGGCGCGCAAAGAATTTCCGCGCCGGAATTCGTTCTTAATCCATCTTCCGAAATTCGGAATCCGGAATTTTGAATTGCAGCTCTGTGGCCAACACGAGCGATTTTTCAGCACCGTGTGAGTTCAGGGAAAAGGCCGGCGCTGTCGGCCGCCGCGAAATGAGTGGCCAAATTCGACCAGCCCTGTGGTGGATTACGGCCAGCCAGCGACTTGGGACGGCAGCAATTGAAATGGGTTAAGTCATGTGTTTTCAGTTTGGTAGCGGCTGCGGCGGGTTTGGAAAGGAACATGCCTTACAGGTGTGGGTAGACAGGAGGAGGTTGCGTATGAGGAGTATGGTGACAAAGCCTATTCGGACTGGGGCTTACTGGATCGCGGCGAGCTTGCTGGCTGCATCGGTGGTGGCGTTTGCGCAGGACCCGGCTAGTGCCCCTCCGCAGAATCCGGCGCCCAGTACCCCGCCGCCGAACTCAGCGCCCAGCACTGGATGGCACAATTTTTCTAACCCGCCCGAGCCGCAGACGGCCAATCCACAGACAAACAACTCGCAGGCTGGCGACCCCCAGGCGAACGACCCACAAGGGAACTATCCACCGGCGAACTACCCGCAGGGCAACTACCCGCCGGCGAACTACCCACAAGGGAACTACCCGCCGCCAAACTACCCGCAGGGCAACTACCCTCAGCCGAACTACCCGCCGGCCAATGGCGCGCAGCCTAACTACCAGCCCAACCCGCCGGTGCCCGCGCACGTGAAACTACAAGCAGGCACGTTTGTGACGGTGCGCGTCGACCAACTGCTATCATCGGACAAGAACCAGGTGGGCGACGGGTTCTCCGCCACTCTGACGCGAACCCTTGTGGCTGATGGCGTGGTGGTGGCGCGCCCGGGCCAACTCATTGGCGGTCGCGTGGCCGAAGCGCAGAAAGCGGGCCGCGTTAAGGGCGTTTCCCGATTGGGAGTTCAATTAACTGACTTGACCCTGGTGGATGGCCAACAGGTCCCGATTGAAACCGAACTGACTAACCTGAGGGGACCCACCTCGAATGGCCGCGACGCGGGCGCCGTTGCCGGAACGACCATATTGGGCGCAGCGATTGGCGGTGCGGCGGATTTGGGTCCGGGTGCTGCCATTGGGGCAGGGGCCGGTTTGATCGCGGGAACGGTGGGCGTGCTGTTGACGCGTGGTCGTCCCACGATAATCTATCCCGAATCGATTTTAACCTTCCGGCTCGCGGAGCCTGTTACCATCTCCACGGAACGAGCTCCCCAGGCCTTCCAGTTTATAGGCCCCGGTGGGTACAACGGCGGCGGACCTGTCGCCCAGAATGCACCGCCTCCTCGAGCGGGGTGGAATTGCCTCGGATACGGCTGGCCTCCTCCGGTTGCCACTCCGCCACCATATTACTATTACCCGTATCCATATTATTTGCCTAGTTTCACGTTTTGGTACGCTCCCGGGTTTTATGGCCGTGGCTTCTACGGCCGCGGCTTCTATCGCCGGTAATGAAGTCGAGGAGTCGAGAAGTCGAGAAGTCGAGCAGTCAAGAGTCAAGAGTCAACAAATGCCCGGCTTTTCGACCCTCACCTCCGACTCGTTGACTCCTCGACTCTTGACTCCTCGACTTGCACACTCAAAGTCCCAAGCGCAGTGCCAAGCCCAAGGCCAGCCCGCCCGCCAGGCTCGTGCCCGCAAAGTTTACCATGCCATTGGTGACCAGGCCGCGCCGCTCGAGAGTGGCGCCCAAAACGCTATCGAATAGATTGCCCATCGCCGCGGCAGCAAAAGCGATGGCGGGCCCGGCAAACCTGTAGGGGCCACACAGCTTTAATCCAACACCGAGTCCGACGATGAAGGCCGAGGCCGCAAATCCCGCTGCGGTTCCGGCAAGCGTGACTCCTCCGTCTTCTCCGGCTGGAACGAGGTGGAAGGTCGTGATCAAGTAAGCGCGGCTTGAAATCCACTGCCCGATTTCGCTCGATACGGTGTCTCCCGCCGCCTCTGCCAGAGCCGCCACCATGGCGAGCAGGAAGGCAGCCTCGTGATGGGTTGTAATCACCAGAATCGCAAAAAACGCCGCTGCCGTCAGGTTGGCCGATGCCTCGCGCCAGCTTCGCGCCCCTCCCCGGCGCTCTGCAACGCCCCGAGCCGCTTTCTTGTCCAACCCAAGGCGTGTGGCCGCCGAACCCAGTAGAACGAACGCGAAGAGCAGAAGAAAGCTCTTGTAGCCGTAGCCAAGATAGATCGCGGTTCCGAGCAGGAAGCCGCAAATTGCGCCGGAAGGTGACGCCGCCTTGAACGCGTAAGCGAAGAGTGCGAACGCCAAGTTCACAGCCAGCGCCAGAAACATGCGGCGGCCGAGATAAGGCAGATTGCTCTCGAGCGCGGAACGCTCCACGAAGTAGGCGCAAAAGATGAAGGCCCCGACGACCAGCGGAAGTGTGAAGTTGTCGTCTAGAGCGAGGGGAAGACCTTCGACCACCGCACCCAGCAATGCGGCGGCAGCGCAAACCATCAGAGTCTTATGCGGAGGGATTGCAGGAGCGATCCATCGGGTGAAGAGGTATGCGCCGGCCGTTCCCGCAAACACGAAGCCAAGAGAGCCAACCCAAGTCTTCTGTCTATTCCAGGGAAGCGTAGCAGAGATTCTACATCGCCATCGAGCGGCGACTTCACCTCGCCATGCGACGGCAATCCTACCCCGCCATGTAGCGGCGACTTCACGTCTCCATGCTGGTTCCGGCCCTCCCTGTTGCACGTTCTCAGGGAGTGAAGATCGGCGCGCCGCCTCTCCGAACACGGTCGCCATGCTGTCGCCCAGCGCCATGATGGCCCAGGCTGCTGCCGCGACGTGGAGGTGATAACGGTAAAGCACAATGAGCGCCAGCACAGAAGTCGGGTATAAGATGACGCCCCCTCCTTGGTTAGCAAGGATTCCCCCTCCTTTGTTAAGGAGGGGGCCAGGGAGTGGTCGGGTCGCATCGAGATCCAGCCAGGGCAGGATTAGCGTGTTGAACAGCAGGAGCAGCAGAGCGCAACCGGCGGCCCCTTCCCAGTTGGTAGGGGAAAACAGAAATGCGAACAGGAGTGAGGCCGTGAACAACCGCTTGCGCGCCGGGAAAAGTGGTACACGCCCAGTGGGAGCGGGGCGACCACCTCGGAGTGAGGCAGCGTAGCCTCCGTAGCTGCCGCCTTGTGCGTGGCTGCGCGACGTCGCCATAGATTTCCGGCTCTTGGCGAGTATAGCAGAGTCCTGACAAGCGCTGGACTCAGAACTGTTTCTCGAATACAATCCGCGCCATATGCTCGACCGCGACTAGGTGAAGAGGTAAATCCATGGATGTCCCAGGCGCTCCACCCCCCAAGCCCGAAATCACCGCCTTGAAAATCATCGTCGGGTTGCTGGCTTTTTGTGCGCTGGTCACGATCTTTTCGATTGGGAGTTGCGTCTATTTTGATTACCGGGGGCGCCAGAAAGCCATGGAGCTGCGCCAGGCGTCCCAAGACCAATTGAAAGGGAGCGCGAAGCCGGGACCGTCCTTTGCCGGTCGCGATGTTTGTTCCCTGGTGACGAACACCGAGGTCGGCGCTGCGCTCGGAACAACCGTTTCCTCAGCTCGCACGGGGCCCTCGAGTTGTCGATTCACGTCATCGGATAACCAGTCGCTCGCCCTTGCAGTCACGGGGCGGGGTGGCGTCTTGGCCCTGAAGCTCTCGGCGATAGCGTTGAAGGGGACGACGGGAAGGGCGGGGATCGTCCGTCAGTTGGTGGGAATCGGTGACGAAGCCTACGTTGGCCGGCAGGGCTCCACGTTGATGTTTCGCAAGGGTGAGGTGATGGTGACCCTCGAGGTGAACTCGGTTGGAAACAACTTCCAAGCGGTCGTGGCAATCGCCCAAAAAATCTTGCCGAGGTTACAATGAACCTGCTAATTCGTTGGGTGGTGAGCAGTCTGTCATTATTCGTGGCGGCGTGGCTGGTGCCGGGTATTCACGCGGAAAAGAATAGCTGGACCCTATTCGCGGTGATGGCGATCATTCTGGGCCTGGTGAATGCGATTGTGCGGCCGTTGCTGAAACTGTTGTCGTGCCCGTTGGTGATTCTCACGCTGGGCCTGTTCGTTCTGGTGATCAATGGGCTTACCTTGTGGCTGGCTTCCTATATTGCGGTTAACTGGTCCCAGGTAGGCTTCTACGTGCACGGCTTTTGGGCGGCGTTTTGGGGCGCCTTGGTCGTCAGTATCGTTTCCATGGTTCTCACCGCGATCATCAAGGAGGAAAAGACCTAGATGAACTTCTTAAGCTGCGGCCAGACTTGTTGCAGAGTTCCCCTGGGCCGGCGGCACAGATACACGGGCAGGTTGGTCTCGAAGGGCATGGCGTATTCGCAGACAACCGTCGCCGCCTGCTGCACGTCGTCGTACATGACGTGATAATCCTTCGAGTTTCCGCCCACGACTATTAACACTTCACCCGGCTTCTCTCCCGGCCCCCAAATCCAATAACTGTTGTGGCTGCTGATGGCGTCTGGGAGGCCGTACTTTTTGCCGAAGAAGTCGATGGCCCCTGCCTCGCCATAGTTGCTGGCCCCAATCACGCACACCTGTTTCTCTTCAGGCGACAAGGTGTTATATACCTTGGCCACGGTGGCCGCCATGTTCTCCCAGCCGAACATGTCCGAGTACTGTTGCGGCAACTTCCCCGCCTTGCCCTTTTCTTCCCTCGGCGCCTTGAGCCCGATAAAGGCCTGATACTTAATGAAGGACTCAACAGGCAAAATAGGAAGCACATAAGGGGCCGTGATGAGCCCGCCGGCGAGCAATAGCACGAAGCTCGTAGCTCGGAGCCATTTCCAGCTTTGTCGCTGGGTGAAGGCCTCAATGGCGGCCGCCCCGCCGGCCAGAAGAAAAACGTAGGCTGGAGCGAGGTAGTAAACTTTGGCCTGGGTGAGCAGGAAGAGCGCGAGGATGGAGACGAAGACCCACCCAAACAGGCGAAAGGGCTTGCCCGCTTTGGTTCCGAAGAAGAACCACAATCCCGCGACCCAAATTGGCAGGGAGAGAAATCCTATCCCCACGGCGCTGCCGGCCATAAACTGGAGAGGAGTCAGGGGAAGGTTTTTCAGGGCGGTGGCATTGTGAATGAACTCGAGTGAGGGAAAGCCATGGTGAATCTCCCAGATGATATGCGGCAGGAAGATGCCGAAGGCAATAGCTCCCCCGAGCCATAGCCACTTGTTCAAGAGTTGCCGGCGGGCCGTCGTCAGTAACAGGCCCACAACGATCCCCAGCCCCAGGAACCCCATCGAGTATTTGTTCATGAGGCCCACGCCTGCCACCAAGCCAAACAGTAGCCACAACTTGGGATCGCCCTGCTTCAGAATTCGGATGACGATGTAGCCCGCCAGCGCCCAAAACACTTGGTCGAAGCAATTCATGGAAAAGAAATTATCAATAGCAAGATAAACCGGAGCCACCATCGCCGCCACCGCCGCAATACCTTGAGCGTACCGCCCGCCTCCCAACTCGCGCGCCATAAGGCCGGTGAGCAGAACAAGAAGCCCCCCACAAATCGCCGGAAAGAAACGCAGAGCAAACAGTGAGCTGCCCAACAAGTGGCGCGTCACAACGGCCATGAGCGCCACGAAGGGTGGCTGGTCAACGTATCCCCACGCCAGGTGCCTGCCGCAGGCCATGTAATAGAGCTCGTCGCGGAAGTAGCCGTAGCCGCCGTTAGCGAGAAAGTGGATGAGAACCGTGAGCAGCGCGAGATAGAGGACAATGGCCAGGTCGCTAAGGAAGAACTGGCGTGGGAGAACTTTCTGCATCGAAGTGCCTCCATAGTTCCTTACGTGAAGCGACAAGCGGAAGTTGCGTACCCGGCGGTACCGCGGACCTCCGGCTTTGAGGTGCGCGGCTCCGAAGCTCTCAGTTGTTCGGGCCAAAAACTAGCGTCTCAGAAGGTAGCGGTAAATCCACTGATGGTGTCCACAGGTAAGAAAAATCTCGATCATCGGCGGCGCAGTTCGCGCAGGTTGCGGAGGCGCTTGGTTTTGCCGAGCGCGATCTCCTCTTCGGAACGCAAAATGCTGTCCAGAAAGCTTGGACTAAGGAGGCCCAGGCTCGCGGCCAAGCGCTCCAGTCTATCGGCATCGATTTCAACAACGATGCGTCTAGAATGCGGCTCTCGCTCGACAGTGATAGTTGCCACTAACTCGATGCTATCAGTTGGAACAAAAGAGTCAATGCAGCGAGCGGCGCGGACCTCGAAGACGGAGGTCCGCGCTACCACTAGCCACTAACCACTAACCACTGCCTTATTCGTACCGCAGCGCCACCACGGGGTCAACCTTGGTCGCACGGCGGGCGGGGATGTAGCCGGCTAGGACGGCAACCGCCGCCAGCAGCAGCGTGGCCAGCGCAAGAGTGAGGGCGTCGTTGGGTTTGAGGCCGTAGAGCCGGCTTGAGATCAGCCGGGTCGCCCCGAGAGCCACGGGAACACCCAGCGCCAGTCCAAACAAGACTAATCCCAGCGCCTCGATGAGAACCCCGCGCAGGATTGTGGCCCGCCGCGCGCCGAGGGCCATGCGAATCCCGATTTCATTGCGCTTGCGCGCCACTGAGTAGGACATCAGCCCATAGAGCCCCAGGCAAGCTAAGAGCGCGGCGAGCACACCGAAAAGACTGGTCAACTGTGCGAAGATCCGTTCCTGGAAAACCGCTTCGTCGATCTCTTCGGTCTGCGTTTTGGCATCGAAGATAGGCACTTGCTTGTCAAGGCCGCGAACAACGTCACTCACGGAGGCAAGCCAATGCTTGGGATCGCCTTCGGTTCTCACTTCAAAATGCATTGCCCCCAGGTGATCGGGGTACTGCGTGTAGGGAACGTAAAAAGTGGGTGGCGGATCGCGGCGCAACTCGCCGTAGCGGCTGTCTTTTACGACACCCACAATGGCCATTGTGCTGCGTGCTTCCCCTCCCCATCCGCCGCGCTGTCCCACGGGGTTCTGCCCCTCGAGATACTTGTGAGCAAACGCTTCGTTCACGACCGCAACCTTGGGGCTTGTCGCAGAATCTTGAGCTTGAATCGTCCGCCCGAGGAGCAAAGGAATTCCCATGGTCTCGAAGAAATCCGGCCCCACTTTGTTGACATGCACAGATATGTTACGGTCGTTGCGCCCGGGGCGTGGTGGGGGCGTATAAGCATCCAGCTCCAGACCCCATATCGAGACCTCCCCTTTGAGCATGGGGTGCATGGACAGGCTTAGAGAGCGAACGCCTGGAATTGCCCCCAAGCGACCTTGCAGATCTTCATAAAAGCGCGCTAGTCGCTCGCCTTTGTATCCCTGCTGCGTAGGATCGATGCCGAATAGAAGCAGGTTCCTGCGATCGAACCCGATGTTTTCATCCTCGAGATTAGTCAGCGTGCGGACGAACAATCCGGCGCCAACCAGCAACACCAGCGAAATGGCAACTTGGGCTACCACCAAACCCTTAGCAAGTCCGAAGCGCAGCCCCGCGAATCGGTGAGGCGCGGCGCTGGCCCCGCCGGGACCTGCTTTAAGCGCAGGCGTCAGGTCCAGGCGCGTGCCTTGCAGAGCCGGCACCAGTCCCACGAGGAGTGCGGTGAAGATGGAAAGCGAAGCGGTGAAGGCCAAGACGTAGGCATCCGGTCGAACGTGCAGGGCGATCGTGTTCCTGCCGCTTGACATCATAACCACTAGAAGGTTGCTCGCCCAATAAGCCAGCAGCAGGCCCGCTGCGCCACCGGCGATGCTGAGCGCGGCGCTCTCTGTCAACAATTGCCGGACCAGGCGCCCGCGGCCGGCCCCGAGGGCCAGGCGCACAGCGACTTCCCTGCGCCTCGAGGTGGCGCGCTCGAGAAGCAGATTCGCCACATTCGCGCAGGCAATCAGCAGCACCAGCCCGACCACCGTCATCAGGATGAAAAGCGGCTGCGAGAACTCGTAGCGCAGGGAGCCCAGTCCCTTACTCCCGGGTTCGAGTTCGAGTTTGGGAATCTCCGTTTCTTTGGGAAGAGATTTTATTCCCGCAGTAACGCTTTGGCGAAAGATGACTTGCAAGTTTGGGAGAGCCTGAGATTGGCTGAGGCCGGGTTTCAGCCTGCCCATCACGAGGAGGTACCAATTGGTTCTGTCCCAGTCATCATCCGGTAGAACTTGCTTTTCGGACTGGATCGGCGCCCAGAGGTCCACCGAGCGGCCCGGCCGAATGCCAAAGAATTCCGGCGGAGTCACTCCCACGATCGTGAAGGGGATGCCGTTCAGAGTAACGTTTTTGTTCACAACGGAGGTGTCGCCGCCAAATCGCCGCATCCAGTAGCCATAACTGATAACGGCGGCGCGCGGCACTTCGGGTCGGTCGTCGGCGGGAGTGAGCACTCGGCCTCGAATCGGAATAACGCCCAGTGTCGAGAAGTAATCGCCTGAAACGAGGTCGGCAACAGCCAAGCCTGCTTGCCCGCCGACAATGAGATTCAGGCGGTCGGCATCGAAGAAGGCGCAGATACCAGAGAGCACGTCGTTGCTCGCCTGCATCTGCTCGAACGCATTGTAAGTGAAGGAGGTGCTGGTGAATCGCCCGGACTTGTCCATTTTGCCGTCTCCGCGCAGCGAAGGCACCATGATCGGCCAACCTTGCGCCGCCCACTGAAACAGCACCAACTGCCCGGGTTGCTTCACCGGCAACGACCGGAGCATCACGGCGCTGATTAGGCTGAAGATCGCGGTGTTGACGCCAATTCCCAGCGCCAAGGTTAAGACCGTCACCGTCGTGAAGGCAGGATTCTTCGCGAGCGTGCGCAAGCTGTAACGAAGATCCTGAATCACTGTCTCGATGATGCGCACGCCGCGGGCGTCGCGGCACTCTTCTTTCACCCGATCGAGGCCGCCAAACTCCAGCCGTGCTCGCCGCCTCGCTTCTTCAACTGGCACGCCCGACTGCACGTACTTTTCCACCTGGTGTTCGAGGTGGGCGCGCAGTTCCTCGTCCAACTCCGCTTCCATGGACTTGCCCCGGAAGAAAGCTCGCAAACGATAGAGAAGATCGCTCAGCACAGGCACCTCCATAAAGCAGTGGCTAGTGGTTAGTGGCTAGTGTAGCCGCTACGAAAGGCGAGGCCCGCGTTAGCCACTCGCCACTTCTCTACTAGCCACTAACCAGTAGCCACTAGTACTACTACGTTAAGTTAAGGAGAGCGGTTCCGCTTGCGAATTACGCTGCCACAATACGCACACTTGCCGGTCCAGGTAAATAATAGGCGTTGGATCTCAC
>Ga0326728_10013258_pt1 | contig 17960 bp, 17 predicted proteins | sample MB3enrmetagenome_FD_207602 | JGI IMG/M metagenome (GOLD analysis project Ga0326728, IMG submission 207602) | Lab enriched peat soil microbial communities from McLean, Ithaca, NY, United States - MB31MN | ecosystem: Environmental > Terrestrial > Soil > Wetlands > Peat | place: USA: New York... | reverse complement strand
TCCGTGGTGAACATTCTTTTTGACGCTCCAGGACGCCGAAACCCGACGACCTAACCTCTCCGCGGCCTCAGCCAACTCAACGCCCTGCGATCTTGACCTTTGTTTTCCTCAGCGTCTCAGCGCCTCCGCGGTGAATATTCCGTGGTCGCCGCTACGGTATCATGGACATAATGTCCCAGCGGGAATCAATTGTAGCCCCGCCGGCTGGATACTCGACGCAAATCGCCAGGTTGGCCGAAATGGAAGCCGCCCTCGGGTTGGCGATTCGTGGCAAGCCCGATGTTGTCAGGCTTTCCATCGTCTGCCTGCTGGCTCGCGGTCATCTGCTCATCGAAGATGTGCCCGGCGTCGGCAAAACCACCCTCGCCCAGGTGCTCGCCCGCTCCGTAAACTGCCGATTCCACCGCCTGCAGTTCACCAGCGACATGCTGCCCAGCGATGTTCTCGGCGTCACCATCTATAACGTCCACTCCGGCGCCTTCGAATTCAAACCCGGCCCCATCTTCGCCAATTTCCTGCTGGCCGATGAGATCAACCGCACCACTCCCAAGACCCAATCCGCCCTGCTCGAGGCCATGAACGAAGCGCAGGTCACTATCGACGGCCACTCCCACGCCCTGCCCAGTCCCTTCATGGTGATCGCCACCCAGAACCCCGTCGAACACCACGGCACCTACCCACTTCCCGAGTCGCAGCTCGATCGCTTCCTCATGCGCCTCCGCATCGGATACCCCGATGTCGCTCACGAGCGCGAAATCGTTCGCCATTGCGAGCGTGAACTGCCCCACACTCCGCCGTCCTCGCTCGTCGCCGAAGATGTTTTGCAGCTCCAGGAACTGGTGCAGCGCGTCTCCGTCGAAGAGAGCCTCGTCGATTACATGCTCGCCATCGTCGAAAAGACGCGCAATCACGAATCGCTCGTCCTCGGCGTCAGCCCTCGTGGTTCGCAGGCGCTCTACCGCGCGGTGCAAGCCTTAGCCCTCATCGAAGGCCGCGATTATGCCATTCCCGATGACGTCAAGCGCCTTGCATCGCCCCTCTTCGCCCACCGCGTGGTCATCAATACCCGCACCACTCTGGTGCAGCGCCGCGCCGACGCCGGCGAACGCATCATCGAAGAAATCTTGAGCCAGGTGGAAGTCCCCCTGTAAGAATTCCTCCTATATGAAAACAGCCATCATCGGCTTGCCCATGGTCGGCAAGACCTCTTTGTTCACAATCCTCACCGGCGTCCAATCGGAAACCCGCATCGGCTCCACCGCCGCGCGCACCGGCGTCGCCCGCGTGCCCGACGCTCGCGTCGAGGCCCTCGGACGACTCTTCGAGCCGCCCAAAGTCACTCACGCCACCGTCGAGTACGTCGACATGCCGTCGATTTCCAAGGAAAACCTGCGCGACCCGAGTTATCTCGCCAGCCTGCGCGTCGTTGACGCCTTCGCTCACGTCCTGCGCCTCTTCGCCGACGAAACCGTCCCTCACGAAAAGGGCTCCGTCAACCCCCTCCGCGACATGGACGACGTCGAAACCGAGTTGATCCTCAGCGATCTCGTCGTCGTCGAGAAAAGACTCGAGCGCCTCGACAAAGACCGCAAGAAAATCAAGAATCCGGAGCTCGATCGCGAGTTCGAGCTGCTCGAAAAGTGCAAAGGGTCCCTCGAAGCCAACCAGCCGCTCCGCCAGATGGAACTCGAGCCCGACGACGAGAAGCGTCTCCGCGGCTTCCAGTTTCTCTCCCAGAAACCGATGCTCTACGTGCTCAATCTGGGTGAAGACGATGCCGCCAACCTGCACGATCGCGAGCGCGAGTATCGCGAAGGTCCTCTCGCCGGCCGCAAGAACACCGCCGCCAGCGCCGTCTGCGGCAAAGTGGAAGCCGAACTCTCCGAACTCCCCCGCGAAGAGCAGCGCGATTACCTCGCCAGCTACGGACTTCAGGAATCCGGCCTCGAGCGCCTCATTTCCGCCACGTATTCGCTCCTCGGCCTCATGAGTTTCCTCACTGCCGGCGAAGACGAATGCCGCGCCTGGACCATCCCCGTCCACACCCCCGCAGTCAAAGCTGCCGGAGCCATACACTCCGATTTCGAGAAAAAATTCATCCGCGCCGAAGTTGTTAACTGGAAGGCCCTGGTCGACCACGGCGGCTACCCCGGCGTCCGCGAAAAGGGCCTCCTCCGCCTCGAAGGCAAAGAATACATCGTCAAAGACGGCGACGTCCTGGTCATCCGTCACAGCTAGCCAGGCGTTTTCCGCCATCTCTGCGCCTCTGCGAGAGATCGTTTTCCGAGCAACGCCGATTCATCGAGCTGAAACTCCAAAGACGCTAAGGCCCGAGAACCCGACGCCTCCGTGGCCTCCAGTATCTCCGTGTGCTCGGGCTTGCCTTTGACTTTGTTGTCTCAGTGTCTCTGTGCCTCTGTGGTAAACGCATTACCGCCAATAGCCCCTACGGAATTCGTATCCTCGATGTCCCTGCACCCACGCACCCGGCACCCACACCGCATGCGGACGCGGCGGACGCATCCATCGTCCCGGCACCCACGCGTACCCGCCCCCGCGATAATCGTAGAAACCTTCCGTCCATACATATCCCGGACCAGGCGCCACTCCGATCACCGCGTACCGCGGTGGAGGCGGTGCGAACCCCACCACCACGGCGCCGCGCGCGGCACAGCCGCTAAAAAGCGTCCCGGCCACCAAAAAACCTGCTGCTAAAAATTGCCGTTTCATGTCAGCAACCTCCTACCCGGTTGAACGCGGCACGCCATTTACCAGTTGCGTGCCTGAACGTAAGTTAATGTTAGAAAGGCTTCATCCGAAATTGCATGCTTTGAGCCGCAAGCCGTGTGTTCCAACGATCGCGCCACCCGTTGTGCGCGTTCCAGCCGGAGCTCGCGCTCGCACCCGCGACGCCAAGGCCTCTGCCCGTGCGGTGCAGCTTTTCCGCGGCAAACGAAGAAGTGATGGCGAACTGGGGCTCCGGCACCGGCGTCGGCCCCAACGGAATCGCCGCTGTCCGCAGTCACCCTTGTGGAGATTAGTGGAGATGCTCGGTGAGCGGTATGGGATTCTTTAACCGGAACGTGACTAACGACTCCGACGGCATCTCCACCGTCCCGCGTGTTAATAGGGCGTCGCCCGTTCCCACCCTGCCTCCGACCCCGGCAATCTTGCCCGTGTTGTTCACCTGGGGTGGCTCGGCATGTTTGAAATAGCCGTCGGTCTGGATGGCCACTGTCTGCCCATCCGAAGTATGCAGCGTAGTCAACTCCAGCGCCAACGCCGCGGACGATCGCACTTTCGCCCGATCTACCGCGACCACTCTGCCCTCCACCCGCGCGCCGCGTTCGGCAATCACAAATCCGTCCGCCACGACCTCTTTATCGAGCGTGGCGGCGAAGGCGTCGCCGGAGGCGTTCCGTTCCGAGGACAATCCGTCCACCAGGCGCACCGGCAAAATCAAACCGGCGTTCAGCGTCACCTGGTGGGGCTGCGCAACGTGAGCCGCAAAGGCTGGGGGCGCAACCGGAGTCAGTGGCTCCGGCTCTGGGCTGGCGGGTGGAGGGGCTAAAATCGGCGGCGGCGGCGCCGGCAGAGCCGGTGCAGGCTCCGCGATCTGCGGCTGGGGCGCAGGCGGATGCATCATGACTGCCAGTACTGGCCGGAGCGGCTGAGGCTTCGGAACTTCTCGCGGCGCCGGATGCGGCATCGGCGATGGCTTCGGCGATGGCTTCGGTGATGGCTTCGGCTCCGCGGCCGCTATCGGCGGAGCGGTGACCGGCGGAGGTTCGGCCGGCGCCTGTTGTTCCGAAATAGCTGCTATGACCGGCTGCACTTCGACCGCATCGGCCACCGGGATCAAAGGCTGCCCCGGATGCGCGAGTTTCATAATCACGGCGCCGCCAAGGGCGCCGGACAACAGCAGAACTACGATATGTATGGGCCTCATCGCTGCCGCCCCACACAATACAAGGATGCGCGCCGCGGCACACGCGTTACTATCCGCCTGGCCGAACGGTACCGCGGCGTTCGTTATACTGGATACAACCCGCGAGTTATGACTTTGTTTCCCACCGATTTTTCCATCGGCCCGGTAAATGTCGCACCGGCCACGGTCTTGGCGCCGATGGCAGGGGTCACCGACACCGTCTTCCGCCGCTTCATCCGCCATCTCGGCGGATGCGGGTTGATCATGACGGAGTTCACCAGTTCCCACGGCGTGAGCGCGTCGCTGGGCGCGCGCAAGCCCACCAAGACGCTGAAATATCTGGCTTTCGAGCCGGAAGAGCACCCCATTTCCGCGCAACTTTTCGGCAGCGATCCGGCGGTAATGGCCGACGCCGCCCGCGTCTGCCAGGACTTGGGCTTCGACATCCTCGATATCAACTTCGGCTGTCCCGTCAACAAGGTAGTGAAGTGCAACGGCGGCTCCGGACTTCTCCGCGATCTTCCGCTGGTAGAGAAACTTCTGCGCGAAGTGCGCAAAGTTCTCACCATCCCGTTAACCATGAAATTTCGCGCCGGCTGGAACGATCGCGAGCTGGTTACGGTCCGGATGGCAAGGCTCGCCGAGGATTGCGGCTTACAGGCCATCGCACTCCATCCGCGCACGCGCGAGCAGGGCTACAGCGGCAAAGCGGATTGGACGCGGATCGCCGAGGTGAAGGCCGCCGTGAAGATTCCGGTGATCGGCAACGGCGATATCGTGACGCCCGAGGACGCGGTTCGCATGGTGCGGGAGACGGGCTGCGACGCGGTCATGATCGGCCGCGCCGCCAGCGCCAATCCGTGGATCTTCCGGCAGATCGAGGAGTACGTCGCGACCGGCACTTACCGGCAAGCTTCCCAGCAGGATCGCTACCAGATGATGCGCCGCTATTACGCCATGTTGATGGAACATCGCGAGCGCGACTGTGTCGGCAAGATGAAACAATTCGCCACTTACTTCACTCACGGCGTGCGCCACGGAGCGCAACTGCGCGCGTCTATCTATCACGCGCAGGAACCGGCGGCCATCCTCGATCTGGTGGATGCCTTCTTCATGAGCGAACCGGTGCTGGCGCGGTGAAGAAGGTCCGGATCATCACCGACGGCGCATGTTCGGGAAACCCCGGGCCGGGCGGATGGGCGGCCATCCTGCGCTATAACGGCCGTGAGAAAGAGATCTGGGGGTGCGCGCCCCACACTACCAACAATCGCATGGAGCTGACGGCGGCCATTGAAGCGCTACGCACCTTAAAGGAATCCTGCGAAGCGGAGGTGGTGACCGATTCGGAGTATCTGAAGAACGGAATTACCACCTGGATTCACGGATGGAAAAAGAAGGGTTGGCTCACGGCAGCTAAGAAGCCCGTGATCAATAAAGATCTGTGGATGGAGCTCGACGACCAGGTGGCGCGGCATAAGACTAACTGGGTCTGGACGAAGGGCCACGCCTCACACGCCGATAACAATCGCTGCGATGAACTGGCGACGCGCGCCGCGCGCGAGCAGAAATCGAGCCCATAGGAAGCGCGTTCGTGACGCGGGAAGCATGGGCCGCCAAAAGGCCGGTGCGTTCATCCGTTGGCTAACGATGCCGGCCGAAGCTGCGGGGAGCGCTTCTCGGCGCCGCCGGATGATAGCTCCTGGGAGCTGGCGCGGGGCGGGGCGGCGCGGATGGCGAGCCATGCCCGAAGGTCTTGGGGCTGTGATCGGCATTGGGGTCGTGGACCGACGGTGACGCGTACTGCGAGCTACGGTAGCTGCCGCTCTTGCTGGCGTATTGGGAATCGCGGAAGCCGCCGCTTTTGGCGTAGGTGCTCGAAGAATAGCGATTCTGAGTAATGGTTCCCTGCGTGCCGTACTTCGGCGCATTGCTGGATCCGTCCTGCCCATAGTAAGTCTGGCCGCGCGAGGAGTAAGTGCGGTAGTTTTCCCACTCGTAGCGGTCGAACGGACGGTAATCGTGATTGGAGAGCAGATCGCGCAGGAGCGCGTACTGGCCGTAGAAGACCCAAAAATCGCGGCCGTCGCGATGATCCCAATAGCCGTATTGATTGGACCCTTGGGAGTAAGGCGCGACGTAAGCGAAGCCGGCGGGCTGGGCGACGTGCTCGGCCTCAATATCGTATTTGCCGGCGGGCTTGTGCTCGATGGCCATGCCGAGGTCGTTGCGCATGGCGTCGTACGTGGAGTGCGGAACGGCGGTCCACTGCTCGTCGCTTGAAACGTCGCCCGATTTGGCGGCAGCGTCGGCAAGATGGGTGCGGACGGTGCGGATCTTCTGCTCGTAATCCCCGTCGTGAGTCTTCATGTCGACTAGGAGCTTGTCCCATGAGGTGTAGAGTTGGGAGCTGAGAGTTTTCAGCTCGCCCGCTTTCTTAGGCAGGTCCGCGGCGGAAGTTTGCAGAGTGTCTTCGAATGCCAGGAGGGTTCCGGCATCGGCGCCCTTGAGCATTCCAGCCGCGGCTTGGGGGCGAAGATCGGCGGTGGATTGCCATTGCGTGTCGATCTCGGTGACGATGGCGCGCTCGGCGGCGAGGCGGGCTTCCAGGTCGGACTTCTTTTCGGGCCAATCGTTCTCGGCGCGCTGGACGGCGGCGGTGACGGGAGCGAAGTCGAAATTGTGGATCGCCTGGTAGTCGCCCTCCATTTCGGGGATCTGTTGCGGCAGGTGGGCGGCGGCGTCGACCCAGTGAGCGGCTTCCTTTTCTATTGCCTCGGCATCGGTGAGGGCTTGCGCGCGGGTCTTCTTTTCCTCGGCGAGCAGGGTTTCCACCTGCTGGCGGTCGGACCGGCGATTGTGTTTTTCGAGGCGCGTGAGCTTGTCGACATCGTCGGCGGCGGTGCGGAGTTCGCCCGACGCCTGGCTCATACGGTCGGGCAACTGGCGCCCCAAGGGGAGAGCGTTGAAGAGATCCGGGGCGGCGGTCACCTGATCGTTCACTTCCGTGCGGAGGGCGCCGAACTGCGACTGCGACGTAGTAAGCGCGGTGCGCTCGCCATCGATCTGGGCGCGCAGTCCGGACGGCAGATGATCGAGCGCGTTGGCCGCGACTACGACGATCGCGACTACCAGCACGGCGGCGGCTAAACGTAATTGAGGTCTGGTCATATAGTCCGCTCCCTTGCGGTCGCGGCTCTTAAGAAATCGGGCAAGCTAAAGCACGCCCCACGTCAACTGCGGCCGCGGTAGATGGTTACGTCGGACGGGGCGATTCCCAGGTACAGTGTCACGGCAAAGGGTTCGCCTTCGGCTTTGCGGATGCCGATCATGCCTTTGCCGGCCTGTTCCAGGAATTCCCAATAATAAAAGCCTGTGGGAACGGCCTGGTCGCTGCGGCTGGAACGCACTTCGCGGCTCAGGCGGTAGAGCCACACTTTTCCGTCGAACTCGAACGAATCGGCCGTGTTCTGGCGCTCATCCATCTCGGCGAGTTCCTCTTCGGCGAGGCCGAGATCTTCCAGAGTGAGCTTGCGCGCGTCGGAGTGGAGATAGACTTCCACTTCCTCGTCGCCGCCCACGCGGAGAGCGACGCGGCGTTCGAGGTAAGGGCCGCTCACTTCGAACCAGCGGCGGGTGCCGGCGTCGAAGTTGGTCAGGCGGTCGGCGGTGAAATCGAGGTCGGTATAATTGTCGCCGGCGCCGGAGATGGAAATGGCATCTCCGGCGCGAGCATCGGTGACTTTCAGATTGGCCAGGTCCGCGGCGGGCGTGGGCGGCGGCGGCTGTCTCTTGAAGAGTTGCATCAGCACAGTCCCCAAAAGGAGTCCGAGCACCACGAGGGTGACGAAGGTGAGCATGCTTTACGCACTCGTTTTGTCCATGGGGGCGCCGGCGGCGAGCTCCTTGGGGAGCGCCGGCCCCAGCTTGGTCTTTTGCCGCTCAGCTTTCAATGCGGCCAATTCGGCGTCGACACCGTGGGTGCCCAGTTGCGCGAACTGCTTTTCGAGATCGTCGTCCTTGCCGGCCGAGGCCAGCTGATCGAAAGCCTGGGCGGTGGCTTCTTCCTTGGCGACCGATTGTTCGAATTTATTGAGCTGCGAGAAGGCATTATCGGCATTGCCCACTCCGGCCATGGCTTCCGATACTTTGCGCTGCGCCATGGCGGCGTTCTTGCGGGCAACCAGGGTAGTGGCGGTGCGCTCTCCTTCGTCGATTTTGCGTTTGAGCTCGGCGACCTGGGCTTTCAGCTTTTCGCTGGCCTGCTGAGCGGCGGTGACGGCCTGCTGCATGGAGTTGGCCTGCTGGTCGCACTCGGCTTTCTTGGCGAGGGCCTTCTTGGCCAGGTCTTCATTGCCGGCGTCGAGCGCCACATTGGCGCGGTCTTTCCATTCCTGCGATTGCCGCGCGTACTTCTGGTATTCGGCGTCGAGGCGGTTGTAATTGCTCATCGCCATCGCCGATGCATTGACTACCTTGTTCAATTCGGTGCGCATGTCGGCCACGGTCTGCCTGACGGTGGTTTCGAAGGTCGCGTCTTCCAGCGCGTCGACTCCGGCATTGGCCTCGCCGCGGGCTACCCGGCCCACACGGCCGAAGAAATCGGAAAAAAATGGCATATACCTGTCTCTCCTTTTACGATGCGAGGCTACCCAGGAGGCGCCGCGCGGTCATCACGTCCACCAGCAGGAAATGCACGCACGAGAGGATGTCGTCCTCGTCTTCCGGGCCCATATCCTGCAGCTTGCAGAAATTACTCAGACTGACCGCCACTTTATCGCCGCCGGCCTCGTACAGCTGAAAATGCGAGGTGGAGATGCCGTTATCGGCGGCGAGCATCTTCGCCATGATCGGGGGAGTGACTGCCGACCGAGGCACGACCGTACAGATGAGCGAGAGAAACAGAATATCGCCGGAGAGCACGGCCTGCACCGCTACGCCGCTGCCGGTTTCGCGGATTTTCAAAGTATCGGGCGCTGGGTCGGAGACGTCGTAGCCTCGTTCGGCGAGCAGCGCGTGGATTTGGCTCAGGTGCGGACTGGATGTCGCTGTCATAAGATCAGTATCTGCTCCTTATGCGATCGGTGCCGGTTTGTAGTATTGCAATATGCGATTATAATATTGCAATTTGCAATTATTGTCAAGAGCTGGATTCGGCTTGTTTTCAGCGGAATAGCCCGTGCGAAAATGGGGCGTCGGTATGGCTGCGCAAGGACGCGTGCGATTTGGTATCTTCGAATTCGATTTGGCGGCGCTTGGGTTCGTTCTTGGTTTGGTTTGGCGGAATCTGAGTACCGATTGGGGGCGGCACTTGGTCTGGCAGTTCGGCATGGCTGAGGAGTCCCACGCGCGGGCTGCGGATTTTGGGTCGGCGGGCTGTAACGGGCTGAGGACCAAGCGACGATTCCCAGAAATCTTCTGCGAACGGTCATGGCGACGAACCGCTGGCCGGCAAGTCAATCCTCTGGTGCGACGAACTCCGCCGGGTTGACCCAGGCTCCCGTTTCGGCCGAGCGGACGATGGCGTCGATTACCGCCATATTGCGGAGGGAATCTTCCAGCGGCACGGGCGGTTGGCCGCCTTCGCGAATGGCGCGGGAGAATTGGTCGCCTTGCAGGGTGTACTGATCGCAGGCGGGGAACTCCTCGGTTACGGCGCCACCGCCGCTGAGATCGCGGCCGTCGTCTATGGTGATGCGGGAGGTACCGCCGGGGGTGGCGTTGAACGGAATCTCGGGGGCGATGAAGCCTTTGGTGCCGTAAAAACGCATCACCTGGTGGGCGGCGAGCTGCATGCTGCAGCTGAAGATGCAGGTGCCGGAAGGGAACTGGAGAATGGCGGAAGTCAGCACGTCGACTCCGCTGAGGGCGGGGTCGGGCACCATGCTGCCGGCGACGCGCAGCGGCTCTTCGCCGAAGACCATCCGCGAGGTCTTGATGGGATAGCAACCGATATCCATCAAACCTCCGCCGCCGTATGCCAGGATGTTGCGGACATTGGCGGGGTCGATGTTGTAATAGCCGAAGGCTCCGATGGCGCTGTGCAGACGGCCGATTCGGCCGCTACGCACGAGCTCGACAATGCGCACCCATTGGGGATGGGTTTGAACCATGAACGCTTCCCCCATGACGACGCCGGTGCGATCGCGGACGGCCATCAACTGGCGCGCTTCCGCGGCGTTCATTCCGATGGGCTTCTCGCAAAGGACATGCTTTCCGGCCTCGGCCGCGCGGATGGACCACGGGACGTGCAAGTGATTGGGAAGCGGGTTGTAGATGGCTTCGATTTCAGGATCGGCCAACATCTCCTCATAGGAGCCGTAGGCCTTGGGAATTCCGAGTTCGTCGGCGACGGCTTCGGCTTTGGAGGCGTCGCGGGAAGCAATGGCAGTGACCTCGCAGAGGTCGCCCTTTTGCATAGCCGGGATGACGCGCTGCCGGGCGATCTTCGCGGCTCCCAGGATGCCCCATTTGACTTTGCGCATAGATACCGCATTTTACATCTATGCGGGACGGCAGGCTAAAAGGCGTGTGCCACGTCCACGGCAAGTTATAATGATCGCCATGCCAGCCCGGGAGGCGCCCGCAACCCCATCAGGCATTCCCACGGTGTCGGTAATTATTCCTGCCCTAAATGCCGCGCCGTACCTTCGGACCGCCATTGACAGCGTACTGGCGCAGACGCATCCCGTACTGGAAGTGATCGTGGTGGATGGCGGGTCTCAGGATGGCACGCGGGAGCTCGTAGCCGGTTATGGGGAGCCGGTACGGCTGCTCGATCAACGGAAAACTGGACGGAAAGGGATCGCGGCGGGACGAAATCTCGGATTGGAGAGCGCTTCCGGAGAGTGGGTGGCTTTTCTCGATGCCGACGACTGGTGGGACCCACGCAAGATCGCCGAACAGTTGGCTGCCCTCGAGAAATCCCTGGGCGCGGCGCTGAGTTACACGGGAGTCTGTCTGGTGTCGGAAGATTCGGGCGAACGGCAGCTGCACACTCCGCTCAGTCCCGAGGAAATGTGGCCATCGTTACGCTGGAAGAATGCGGTAGGGGCTTCCACCGTGCTGGCGAGACGCAGCGCGATGAGCGAGCTGGGAGGGTTTCGCGAGGACCTGGTCGGCTTCGAGGATTGGGAAATGTGGGTCCGGCTGCGGCTGCATCACCCCTTCGCGTGCTGTCCCGCGCCCTTGAGCTTCTACCGCATTCTGCCGCACAGCGTCAGTCACGACGTGCAGAAACATCTGGACGGAATTCCGCAAGTCTGCGAGAGCACGATGGTCGCCGGGCTCAGCGGTTGGGCGCGATGGGTGGTGGCGCGCCGCTTATGGGCTTCGCAATTGTACGGCGCGGCGCTGGTGGCGCGGGAGAATGGCCTCCCGGAAGCGAGGTCTTTGGTTTTGCGTTCGTTGGCGCATTGGCCGCTGCCGACATTTCTGTCCATAAGGTACAAGGTGCTCTTGAGGATGTTAGTAAGATGAATCCCGCGGGGCAACTGGCGCCCGATAAGTCAGCCGAGGCTCAGGGAGATCGCAGAAATATCCAACTCGACGGAATCCGGGGTCTGGCCATTCTGCTGGTGCTTGTCTACCACGCCTTCGGAGACGTTCGCTCCAGCTCGCCACTTACGGCGGCGATTGTAAGCCTGGCGGATTCCAGCTGGGTGGGGGTGGACCTGTTCTTTGTGTTGTCGGGTTACCTGATCACCGGAATCCTTCTGCGGACGCGGGATCAGCCGGGGCATTTTCGCACGTTCTACATGCGGCGCTTTCTGCGTATCTTCCCGCCATATTACGCGTTCATCGGCATTCTGGTCGCACTGGCGCTGTGGAAGCCGGTCCTTCGCCGCGAGATACCTTTTGCGTGGCGGGTCTCTTATGGTGTTAATTTCGAAGTCGCGTTTCGAGGATGGCCATGGCATCCTATTCAGCACTTATGGTCGCTATCGGTGGAGGAGCAGTTTTACCTGGTGTGGCCGGCCTTTCTCGCGCTCCTGCCACGACGAAAGACACTGACGGTTATCGGGATCGCCATCGCGGGAGTGGTTATTCTGCGACAGGTGACCGACTACTGGGCGCTGCGTTCGGGTTATGATGTGGCCACCTACGCTTTGCTGCATATAGACGGGCTCATGTTAGGCGCGATGGTGGCCGCCTGCCACCGCGAAAGGCCGGCGTCGAACGGGATGAGACGGGCCGGACTCTGCACGCTGGCCGCTATGGGAATCGTGTTTGCAGCAGGCTGCGCGCGGGGGAAGACGCTGGATTGGCGTGACTGGCATGGGGTCGCGTGTCTCAACTATTCCCTGGTCGCCATAGCGGCGGCCGCGCTGATTACGATTTCGGTTTACTCGCCCGGCGGCGCCCGGATCAATTGTGGACTGTCCGTCTGGCCGCTGGTGACGCTAGGGAAGTACAGCTATGCTCTGTACATTTTCCACTATCCCCTGGATTTCATATTCCGGCGGCTCGGCCTTCACTCGATCTCGTTCCTCTGGGCCTTTCCTTACGCCGCGATGCTGACAGGTTCCAGCCTGGCGGTGGCGTGGGTGTCCTGGAGGGTGATCGAAGAGCCATGCATCCGGGTCAAGGAGCAGTTCTTCTCTTACAAAAAAAGTAAGGCGAGAGCCGCGGCGGCGTGATAGGGGCTTGGGGCGAGCTGCAAAGCCATATTCACCGCAGAGCCACGGAGACACGGAGAAGAAACAAAGGCAAAGGCAAACCAGAGCTCGCGGAGGCGGCGGAGGCCACGGAGAGGTCGGGTTGCCGGGGTCAGCGCTCGCCGCGGGCCAGGCGGCGGTAATACCAGGCGCGTTTCAGGCGGTCTATCAAGGGCCCGCCGGTGGGGACTTTGAGATCCGATAGCGAGCGCGCCTTAGCCGCGAATCTACAGAGTTCGCGGTCGCTTTCCGCTTCATCGAGGATCACTTCCTCGGACGCGTGGAGCGATCCCGACCATTCCATCCACTGTATTTCGTGCGCCGGGTTCAATCTGCTGAATGCGCCGACGCGGGTCACGATGGCGGCGTTGAGTCCATGGAGAGTGTGCGGTTTGTGACGGAATTCGATGGCGCCCCGCTCGGGACGCATGGTGACCAGCCAGCGGTGGTGATAAAAGCCGGCGTGCCGCGGGTTCTCGATGCCCAGGGTCTGCTCGAGAATGCGGGAAGGGGTTTCCAGATAGCCGGCGCGGGCGACGCGGTTTATCTCCTGGCACACCCAGATCGGGTCGCGCACGTCTTCGAGTAAGTGGCTGCAGACGCAATAGTCGAAGAACTTGTCGGGGTAAGGCCAAGGCTCCTTATCGCAAACGTCACGCTGGCACCACGTCTCTTTGGTGAACTTCACGGGCAGCACGTCGTCCAACAGCTTGACTTGCTCGCGATTGCGTTCTTCGTAGGGAAGAAAGTCGAGGATGTGGGTGGCGGGGGGGAAGGGAGCGTTGCTGCCACCAACGTCGAGTACTTTGGCTTCGGGAGGTAAGGTGGCCGCTATGCGGATGGCGTTTTCTCGATTCACGTCGATCTGATACAGGTTACCTTGACGGGGCGGTTGGAGGGTAGGCGGGCATCGGCATTTGCGGAAAAATAAGCACCGCTCCCTCGCGATCGCGGCTCAGATTGGGGGTTACGGGCGTCGGAGGTTATCAGAACCAGAGGTTGCCGGCGCGGGAGCCTATGGCGGTTTGCAGGCGGAGCCTTTTGCGGGATTGCTGGTCGACGCCGCAGCGGCGGATATCGAAGGGAGCGATGGCGCCCGCCGGGTTGAATCCCGTATAGAAGGAGAATGCGGCGCGGTAATTCGCCTGGCGAAGAGCGTTTATGGTCTCGGCGGAGAAGGTGTCGCGGGCCCCCACGGGGTAAGCGAGGGTGTCGATGGGGCGCCCCAGTTCCTTCTCGAGGATTTCGCGAGAGAGCCGCAACTCCTGCAACTGGCCGTCCGCCGGCAGCTTGCTGAGAATCTCGTGGCTGTGGGTGTGGGAACCGAACGCCATTCCGCCCTGCTGCATCTCGCGGGCCTCGTTCCAATCGAGGAAGCAGCGTTGCGCGCCCGGGCCGGGGCGCGCAGAATCGCAGGCCTGCTCGAGTTGTTCCATGAAGCGGCCGGAGTCGCGCATGGCAGGCTGTTTGTAGAGCCGCAGGATGTACATCAAGGAGGGCGCGATGCCCTCGGTTTCGAGGTTGAAATCCTGGGGCTGGGGATATTCCAGACGGAAGCGCGTGCGGCGGGCGTGCTTCACGATGTAGGCGATCTCATCCCACCAGGGAATGCGGCCGGTGCCCGCGAAGCTGGTGGGTAGAAAGAAAACGCCCTGCACTCCGTAACGGCGGAGGATGGGATAGGCGATCTGGAAGTTATCGATGTAGCCGTCGTCGAAGGTAATGAGGACGCGCGGCTCGGTGAGACGGTCGGCGCCGGAGAGGAGTCCGGCCACTTCGTCCAGCGTGGCCATGCGAAAGCGCCTTTTCAGATAGCCGATTTGCCAATCGAATTCCTGGGCAGTGCAGGAAAACAGGCCAGGGTCGTATTCGGTGGCGTCTCTATCGCCGATGCGGTGATAGTTCAACACCATGAGCACCGGGCGGTGCGGGAGATGCTCCAGCAGCCAGGTGGCTCCGGTGGCGGCGCAGAGATCCGATATGAGTTCCCGTTTGCCGCGCATGGCATTAACTCTGCCCTAAGTCTACGCTGTACAGATTCCAACCTTCGACAGTGCCGAGCCAGCCGAAGGTGGCGTGCATCTGGTTCAAAAGATATTTGAATTGCCAGGCGTCGATGTCCTTCACATCCGTGGCCAGGGCCATGTAGAAGCGGGAATGGGTGGCGACGTAGGGATCGAAGGGGAGAATACGCGCGCGGCTGCGGCCCTGAATAATGCGGGAGGCGACGTCTGGGGTGTCGGAGCCGCGAACGGCTAGCTGCTTGGCCGTGTCGAAGAGGTAGAGCAGGCTGTTTTCGGGGTCGTTGCGGTTGATCTCGACCAGAGGAAGGAACACGTTGGTTTCGGGAATGACGATGTCGGGGTGCGGCTCGGGGATGAGGCGGCGAAATTCGGCGAGGACGGGGTAGGGAGCTTCGCGGCCGCGCAAGCGCAGGGCGCCCTGGGCGGCCACCAGCGCGGCGTTGCCGGCCATGGCCGCGAAGAGGGCGAGGCCGACCGCTTTGCGGGCGCCGGCAAGATCGATGAGGAGAGGGAGGCCGACGACCAGGCCGAAGAGGGAAATCAGCGACATCCTGGGGCCGTAGAGGGACATCTTCATGGCCGTAATTACTGCTCCGCAGACGGGCAAGAGGAGACAGCCGGCGCAGAAGGCCATGAGGGGCCGAACGGTGGGGGCGATCTGCTGGCGAGGCTGGCCGTCGTCATTCGACAGGCCGGTATAAGCGCCGGCGAGCAACATTAGCAGGAGCGCTCCGACCCAGGGGAGACTGAACAGCATATCGCCGTAGAACTCGTAGAGCGTCTTGAATGCCGGCGAGGGGAACGGGTGAGGCAGGAAGGTGCGGGCGGAGGCCAGGAGTATCGGGCTCCAGATCAAGTACGGGATGAATCCCACTGCGATGCAGAGGAGGGTGGGCCACTCGATGCGTTTACGAATCCACCATTTCGCCAGTTCGGCGAGGGCAAGCGGAAACAGGATGGTGATGCTGTAGAAGTGGGTGGAAAAGGTGGCGGCCAGGCTCACTATGAATGCGAGGCGCCATCGCGTGACGTGGCGGAGTTCGGGATCCTGCAGCATGTCCCAGCACAACAGGGCCAGCGCCGAAAAGCCCAGCAGCGGGGCGTAGGGCCGGGACAGCGATCCCCAGGAACGCAAGGCGGTGGCAAACGGCATGAAGAAAGCAGCGGCTCCGTAGATGGCGCCGGCATACCGCCAGACGATGAGCGAGAGGCAGAGGCACAGCAGACAGAAAGTGACGACGGAAGGCAAGCGGGCCAATAGCAGATGATCGCCGAAGATGCGGAACAGGTAGTGCATGGCGGTGTCGGCGACTGGCGGATCGGCCTGGACGCCGGCCATGAGGGAATTCCAGATCGCACGCACGTCAGGCTGGCGAAAAATGATCATCTGCAGACACTCGTCGGAGGTGATCACGCGGAAATGGGCGTATCCGAGGTTGGCCAGCAGACAAATCAGGCAGGCGGCAGCGAGATAGAGGCGGCGATTGGCGGCCAGCCGGAGATCGAGGGCGTGGGCCGAGCGGGTCACGATGTCACGAACGCCGGGAGTCCGTTCGATTTGTGACGCCATGTGGGGAGGTTTGAGTATAGCATGGCGATTTGAGAGGCGGTCGACATGATGTTTCACCACAGAGACACGGAGACACGAAGAAAACCAAAGTCAAATGCCAAATAAGAGGGCGCCGAGGCGGCGGAGAACACGGAGTTGCTGAGCTGTCGGGTCTCAGCGTCCCCGGAGGTTCGGCTCGGGAGAAAAAACACACGCATGCTAAACTCAGAGATCGCTTGCATCCCCGGGTGATCGCAAGAATATGGGCTCGGTACTCATCCTGATCTACATCGCACTGAACCTGCTTTCACCCGCGGACATGCTGCCGGTGCTGGCGCCGTTTCGCCCGATGCTCATACTGGCGCTGCTGAATGTGCCTATCGCGGTGCTCGCCCGGATGATGGCCCCCGAGGTCGGAAAGTTACGCACCCAGGTGGTGATGGTCTTTCTGTTCTTCGGATTTACCATCTCGGCGCTGATACCGCATCGCCTGTATGGCGCGAATATAGCGACGCTCACCGAAGTGGCGCCCAACGTTCTGGCGTACTTCCTGGGGATCATCTATTTTCGCACCCCGGGACAGCTGCGGCTGCTGCGCGCTCTGCTGGTGTTCATCGCGTTGTTTGTGCTGGTGAACGGAGTTTTGGAATTGCCGTATTCCCACGCGAGCGGCGTGGAAACGCCGTACGTGATGGCCCACGCCAATTCGTTGAACATCACGGACTACCGCATACGGGGATTGGGCATGTTGCACGATCCCAATACCTATGCGCAATTCCTTTTGTTGATTCTTCCTCTACTGTACGTTTCGAAGAACGATAGCGGTCTGGGCCTGCTGGGATGGGTAACTGCTCTCGTCTTAAGCGGAGCGTTCCTATTCGCGATCTATCTGACCGGCTCGCGCGGGGCGGTGTTGGGGTTGGCGGTCCTGACCGGATTGTTTCTGGTCAGGCGGCTGCGAACCACCGGCGCCGTGCTCACCAGCATCTTAGGCGGCTTGGTGCTTTTGGCTGTAAATGCGTATAGCACGCGAACCATCTCCATATCGGCCGGCATGGACCGCCTGGCGATCTGGTCCGACGGCATGTCTTATTTCAAGGAATCTCCACTGTGGGGAATCGGCCCGCGGAATTTCGGGAATCGCTATGGGATGACGGCCCACAATTCGTATTTGCTGGTGGCGGCGGAGTTAGGGATGGTCGGCTACTTCCTGTGGATGAGCATGAGCGTGGTGACGCTGGTTCAGCTGAATCGGATCACACAATTGGCGGATAAGTTCCAGCCGTCGTTAGTGCGTTGGGCTTCAGCTTTGCGGATTTCGCTGGGCGGGTACTTATTCACCAGCTTCTTTCTGTCGCGCGCTTACGAACTTCCGTTGTATATGCTGCTGGGAATGTGCGGCGGGATTGTAATCGCCGCCGGCGGCGACGACGCCGTTCCGGTGCGCGGCAGTTTATGGCCGGTTTGGACCTTAGTATCTTGTGTCGGTGTACTCGCGGTGATTTACGTGATGCTGCGGCTGCGGTTCGTATAGGATGCGGGTTCAGGCCACCTTTCGGGAAATGAAATCGAGGGTGGTGGTGGCGAGGTCCTCGGGTGAGAACTGGCGGAATTCGGGAGCCACGGTGAATTGCGATAAAGCCTCCCGGCTTCCGGGACGGACGTGAGTACGCTTGTAGATGACTTGGAGGCCCGCCTCGGTGGCGAGGTCCAGGAACTCCGGTGCGCGCAGGCGGTTTTGATACTGCAGGGAATTATTCCAAAGGCGCCACTCCGCCTCGTTAAAACGCAGGAAGTTCACGAAC